>Ga0209165_10000267_pt1 | contig 20173 bp, 24 predicted proteins | sample tdAd001_FD_187122 | JGI IMG/M metagenome (GOLD analysis project Ga0209165, IMG submission 187122) | Marine sediment microbial communities from the Atlantic coast under amendment with organic carbon and nitrate - tdAd00.1 (SPAdes)... | ecosystem: Environmental > Aquatic > Marine > Coastal >... | reverse complement strand
GTATTGCTAGCAAAACAGCCTCTCAGATTTACAAAATGCCGATAGTGTCAGAGAATATTGCAAATAATCTAAATAATTATACAAGATTCCTAGTATTATCCAAAAAAACCAGTGATGAAACAGGGAGTGATAAAACTTCTATCATATTTTCTATAAAACATGAACCAGGATCTCTATTCAGAATAATAGAAAACTTTCATAGTTACAATGTCAATTTAACTAAAATTGAATCAAGACCTACAAAATCAAAAAACTGGGAATACAATTTTTATGTAGATTTTGAAGGACATGCAAAAAATACTCAAATTTTAAAGATGCTTGAAAAAATTAAAAATGAAACATTGTTTATGAAAACTCTTGGTTCTTACCCATCTGCAAAATTAAATTAGAATCCTTTTGGTTTTCTCAGAGTAAATCCCATACTAAATCCAATAATTACCACTCCTGATGTAATTACTATCAAGTGATAAGTAAACAGTATTGGATCTGAGGTCACGTTTAGAGTTGCTAGCACATTTAATTCAGTAGAACCTGTATTTTGAATTTTAATCCTTGTCACACCATCTTCAAGATGTGCCCAATTAAGCGTATTTTCTTTTGTAAATGATGTCAATGGTATTTCTGGATCGCCACTTGGACTAGTTAGTTCAAGGTCAAATTTTTCTCCAGTAATCTTCATTTGTTGTTGAGCGCCTTTATTTGCACTTATTTGATAAGAAGTTGCTTCTCCAATTTCAAAAGTTTCATCAACGTCAATTGTTTGAAATCCTAATCCAGTTACTAAAGAGTAAACTCCAATACCAATAATTACGCTGCCTATTATGAAGCCGATAATAGTTCTTGGTGCAAGCATAATGGAATCTCTTTGGATACTGCTTAAAAAATTAACTACATTACTGAAACATCATGAGGTTGACTTTCTGCAAAGCCAGCTCTTGACATTTTGATAAATTCTGCATTATCTTGCATTTGAGTAATGGTATGAGCACCACAATAACTTAGACCTGAGCGTACACCACCTGTTAACTGTTTGAGAATATCAGTCACAGTTCCTTTGTATGGAACCATTGCCTCTACCCCTTCGGCTACATAATCATTAAGATCATCATCAAAGGAAACTGAACCTGTATCCTTTGATTTTCTTCCTAAGGATGCTCCTAAAGATGCCATTCCACGATAAACTTTGAAACGTTTTCCATTTTTGGTCAGAACCGTACCTGGAGACTCATCTGTTCCTCCTAACATACTTCCTATCATAACAGAAGATGCCCCTGCAGCTAATGCTTTTGTAGCATCTCCAGAGGTTCTTGTTCCACCATCAGAAATAATTGGAATTCCATGATCACGGCCAATTTTGGCACAATCCATTACTGCAGTCAATTGAGGTACTCCAGATCCTGTAATCACTCTAGTAATACAAATGGAGCCAGATCCTACTCCTACCTTAACTGCATCCACACCTGCTTTGATTAAATCTTCAGCACCTTGAGCTGTTGCAATGTTTCCTGCGATTAATTCACAATTTGGAAATGCTTTTTTGATATTTCTAACTGTACTAATTGCATTTTCACTGTGACCATGTGCAATGTCTACTACTAGTACATCAGTTCCAGCATCCAAGAGAGCTTCTGTTCTTTCCAAAAAGTCACCTTTTACTCCAACTGCTGCTCCAACAAGAGGTCTTCCTTTTTTGTCCTTGGATGCTAAAGGGTAATCCTCAATATTTGTAATATCTTTACTTGTAATAAGACCAGTGATAGAACCTGATTCATCTACAATTGGTAATTTTTCTATTCTATGTTTGTGTAAAATTTCTTTTGCTTCTTCAGAACTTACTCCAGATTTAGCAGTAACAACATCTTTGGTCATTACATCTTTGATTGAATGAGAAGTATTTTTTTCAAATAATAAATCTCTGTCAGTTACAATTCCCACAAGTTTTGAATTAGAGTCAACTACTAACAAACCAGAGACTTCTTTTTCTTCAGCATAATCAATTGCATCTTGAACGGTTTTGTCTTGATTAATTGTGTATGGATTTTCAATCATTACACTTCCAGATCTTTTAACTTTAAGAACCTCATTTGCTTGTTCTTGAATTGTTAAAAATCTGTGAATAATTCCAACTCCTCCAGCACGTGCCATAACTACAGCCATTGAAGATTCTGTAACAGTATCCATATTGGCACTGGTAAATGGAATGTTAAGTGAAATGTTTCGAGATAATTTTGTGCCTAAATTTGTTTGAGATCTGCTAGTAATATCAGAATATTTGGGTACAAGAAGAACGTCATCAAAAGTTAGTCCTTCTTTAAATTCCAACGAAACCTTGTAAAGAAAGTCAAATATTGATTATAAGCCTTTGTTTCTTTTAGATAGTTTTGACGCTACTTTAATCGCATCTTTTGTCTCCAAAACATTATGAGTTCGTATGATATCAGCTCCATTTAGAACAGATACTACTTCTGCTGCGATCGATCCAAATAATCTGTCAGATGGATTTTCTTTTCCCAAAAGTTTTCCAATAAAGGATTTGTTTGAAACTGAGATCAGAATTGGGTATTGTTGTTTAATTGAATTTAGGTTTTGTATGATCTGAATATCTCTTGCAACCCAATCAGAGGCAATTTTGGTAAAAAAAGGACCATTTCCTGATTTTCTAAAAAATCCAATGGCAGGATCTAAGACAATTTTGTTAGAAGGGGATCCAATTTTTTTTAACATGTCAATACTTTTCTTTAAAAGATTTTTAGTTATGTTGATATTATTCCCAGAAACTTTTTTTTGATTAAAGGCACATAAAATCAATGATGGATTGTAGTTTGAAATAACATCAATCATTTTTTCGTCATATTTTAATCCAGAAATATCATTAATGATTTCAACTCCTAGATCCAATGCAGATTTTGCTACACTAGCTCTGCATGTATCTACTGAGATGGGAAGATTTGAAACATTTTGAATAATTTTGATTGCATTTGATATTCGATTAAATTCAACTTTTTCTGAAACTATTGTAGATAAATATGGAGCAGTGGACATTCCACCAACATCAATAAAGTCAGCTCCATCAAGTTCTATTTTCTTAACTAAATTTGAAATGTTTTTTTTGGTTGTTTTAATGGATTTTTTGTAAAATGATTCAGGACTAGTGTTTAAAATTCCCATAATACGGACAGGATTTTTCCCTCCTACGCCTACTTTTCCTAGTTTTGTCACATGATTTATGATGAACTATACTAATTTGAGTCATATGATGATTTCAGGATGGAATTCGAGATATAACGAAATTCTAAAGGAATTCAATTACAATAAGAGAGAAGATACAGATTCTGCAGAGTTATTAGACTCCATATTAGGAGAAGGAAATCACATTAAAAAAATTCAAGATTTAATCAAAAATCAAAATGTTTTCGTAATTGGCGCAGGTCCTTCGTTATCTAATGCCATTCCAAAGTTACAACATTTTAAAAAAACCATAAAAATTGTGGCAGATAGTGCAGTCAAGCCTTTAATTGATAATGGAATTAAACCAGACATTATCGTAACTGATCTTGATGGGGATAAACCAACTTTTAGAAAAATTGGAAAGTCTAAGACAATTTTTGTTGTTCATGCCCATGGTGATAATATTTCTAAACTAAATTTTATTGAAAATTTTAAAAATTGCATAGGAACAACTCAAACAAGACCATTTGGAAAAATAAAAAATTTTGGGGGATTTACTGATGGAGATAGAGCAGTTTTTCTTGCTAGTTATTTTAATGCCAAAAAAATTGTTTTATTTGGAATGGATTTTGGAAAAAGAATTGGAAAGTTTTCAAATACAAAACCAGCAGAAAGAAAAATTAAGTTAAAAAAATTAAAAAAAGGAAGGTCTTTGTTGGAATGGCTTGCATTAAAAACAAAATCAGAATTATTTACAACCTCTAGTCCTATTACGGGATTTAAAAAGATCCCTTATCAAAATCTAGATATCATAATTACCTAGAATGCATTTAATAGCCATATCTACTTGAATTCAAACATGAAACAATCAGAGGAGCAAATTAGAGAAATTGCTACCTGGAGAGAGGATTTAGTTAAACAAATTGGCAAGCACACTCAAGCCATAGAAATACTTGAAAAAAGGATGCTAGTGTTGGATTCGATGCTAAAAGAATCTAGTTTTACCAAAGCATCATCTCTAGAAAATACAAAAAAATCTACTTCAGAGAAGATCGTTAGTGAGAAAAAATCGATTCCAATTACAAGCGGAAATGATGGTAAAATAATCGCTAATGCCTTTGTGACACCAGAAAAAGTTAAAATAATTTTGGAAAATGGTATGGACATTGCGGTAGATGTTCCACCTTTCAAGTCGTTTTTTATAGATAGAATTATTGGAGAAATGAAGCGAAAGGATATGCTGGATGTAGATAATGGAAAAATCCAAAAAGATTCCATTATTGATTATATAATTAATAAAAATGGTTCAGACATTCGTGAAATAATAATCAAAAACTATAAGGAAAAAGAGAGAGTAAATGAAATTATTAACACAGCTGGGTGGTCCTTTACCCGAATGTTAGAAAATATCAAAAAGTGATTACATGGATAAGATTGTTGTTTTAGATTTTGGTTCTCAGTACAGTCATCTTATTTGTAGAAGAATCCGTGAATTTTCAGTTTACGCTGAACTTGTTCCTTTTGATATTACTTTAGAAGAATTACAAAAACATAATCCAAAGGGGATTATTTTTTCAGGAGGTCCATCTAGTGTATACAGTTCAGATGCTCCTATTCCAGAAGATGGAATTTTTGATATGAAATTACCTCTTTTGGGAATTTGTTATGGACATCAATTAATCGTAAACAAGTTTGGTGGAAAAGTGAAACGAGCAAACAAAGAATATGGTTCATCATTACTCACAATTGACAACGATGAAAATCTTCTAAGCGGAGTTGGTGAGTCTGTTAGAGCCTGGATGAGTCATGGAGATGAAGCAGAGGAAATTCCGGCGGGATTTCAAGTAATAGGTCATACTGAAAGTGCAAAATCTGCAGCCATTGCATCTACTGAAAAGTCCATTTATGGTATTCAATTCCATCCTGAAGTAGTTCACACAGAGCAAGGAACAGAAATTCTCAAAAATTTTGTGTTGAAGGTTTGTGGGGCAAAACAGGATTGGACTATGAAAGGGTTCATTGAATCTGAAGTGGAAAAGCTTTCAAAAATCGATGGGAATGTTTTATGTGGAGTAAGTGGAGGAATAGATTCAACAGTAGCTGCTTTGTTAATACACAAAGCAATTGGCGATAGATTAAAGTGTGTTTTTGTAAATAATGGGCTTTTGAGATTAAATGAAGAAAAAGAAATTGATGAGATGTTTAAAAATAATTTTAAATTAAATTTTTCATTAGTAGATGCTTCAGAATCTTTTCTGAATAAACTAAAAGGAGTTGACGATCCCGAGAGAAAAAGGAAGATTGTGGGAGAAGAATTTGTTTCTGTCTTTACAGAATTTGCAGAAAAAAATGGACCATTCAAGTGGTTGGCTCAAGGTACTTTGTATCCAGATGTAATAGAAAGTGGAGTGTCTAAAGGTCCAGCTGCTGTAATAAAATCTCATCATAATGTAGGTGGTCTTCCTGATTGGTTAAACTTGGAGATTTTAGAGCCACTAAGAGAACTATACAAAGATGAGGTAAGAGAGATTGCAAAAATTTTAGAGGTTCCAGAAAAACTATTCATGCGTCATCCATTTCCCGGACCTGGACTAGCCGTGAGAATAATTGGGGAGATTACTCCAAAAAAACTTCAGATTTCTAAACTTGCAAGTAAAATTGTTGAGGAAGAGTTGATTGAGGCAAAACTTTACGGAGATGTTTGGCAAGCTTATGCTGCAGTAGGTGATGATAAAGCAGTAGGAGTAGTAGGCGATGAAAGAAAATATGGCAATATTGTGATGATTAGAGTTGTAGATTCAATTGATGCGATGACTGCAGATTGGACAAGATTGCCACATGGATTATTGGAAAAAATGAGTAATAGAATCACAAATGAAATCGAAGATGTGACTTGGGTAACATATACAATTTCAAGCAAACCCCCAGCAACTATTGAGCCTCAATAAATGAAAACTAGAGTAATTATTCGCCTTTTGTTGTAATTATTATTATTTAGGTACAAAGTTGATTTCTTATGGATTATGAAAAAATTTGTGATGAAGTTCTAAATTGTGATAATCAAATTAGATATGTGGGAGTATACGACTATGGAGAACTATATGATAAAATGAAATCAGGAATTTCAAGTTATCTTACTAAAGAAGAAACAGAAGTCTCTTTATCTCAAGCAATTTACCGATGGTCTACTAGGAAAAAAACTTCTGCAAAAATTGGAAAACCAATCTTTGCAATGGCAAAATATGGAAAAATATTCCGAATAACTATACCCATTGGAGGAGCTGGATTAATTTTGATTAGTACTGAATTAAATGCAAATGTAAATGGTATAGTAGATAAGATTCTAGCAATTCAATCAAAATACTCGGACGATTAAACCCAGTTTTTATTTGAATTTATGTGAAATGATTTTAATACAAACTTAACGTACATGATACATGGTAAAACTTTCTAAAGAAATTAAAGAATTCATTGAAGAGCAAGGAGTTTTTGTAGTTGGAACCATTGGAGGAAATAATTTGCCAAACATTTCTCCAAGAATTTTCTTTAGAATAGATGATGAAGTAATATACTGGCTTGATTTTTTTAAACACAAATCATACAAAAATATCCAAATTAATCCATGGGTAACTATTGCTGTTTTTAACAAAGATGAGCTGAAAGGATATCAATTTCGTGGAACTGTTAGTTTTATTACTGATGAACCTACAAAAACTGAAATTAAAAATTCAATTATTAAAACTGCTCTTGAAAGAAACCAATCAGAAAAAGTAAAGTCATTATCAAACAAAGAAGCAGAAGTAATTCAATTTGAAATCAAAGTATGTTATTCATTAAATCCTGAGGAATATTCGGATATGTGTATAGGTTCAGATATTGATTCCACTCAAGTTTTCCAAAGGTAATCCAATAAATAATCAAAAAATTTTCAGCTTGTCATGGATTTTCATGTTTTTGATACCTATGTAAAAGCAAAAGACGGACATACTATGCATTTTGATGTAATTACTGACAAAAATGAAACCGAGAAAGCAATTGAATATGCCAAAGAATGGCTAAAAATAATTGATGAGTCAGAATCTAAGGTGACATTGGAAGAATGTCGTTTTTGTCATTCAGAAACAGTATCAGAAGAAGTAGAAATTGAAATTATGACCAATGGATATTTTATTGCTAAAATGCAAGGATGTCCCAAGTAGCCTAGTTTAGTAAGGCAGCTCCAAATACACCTGCAGAATCTCCAAGACTATTTTTTAAGATTGGAGTATCAACCAGATCACTGAAGACCTTATCATATACATTTTGGATTCCATCAGAATACAAGAATTCAATATTTGAAAGTCCTCCCCCAAGGACAATAACATCAGGATCTAGTATATCTATAACATTTGCAAGAGCAGTTCCAAAATTATCTAAAAATTCTTCTTTCCATTGACCAAATTGAGGAGAATCTAAATTTTTTACAATTTCAGGAAGTGATTCTTTCTTTCCAGATAGTTCTTCCCATCGTTTCTCTAAACCAGGACCGCTGATGTAAGTTTCAACACATCCATTTTTGCCACAATAGCATTTGTTCCCATTTTGGTGTAAAGTGTGGTGACCCCATTCTCCTGCAATGTTAGTTCGTCCTTGATGAATTTTACCATCAATCACAATTCCTCCTCCTACACCTGTTCCCATAATTACACCAAAAACAACTGAATAATTTTTTGTAGAGCCCATGGTAGCTTCAGATATTGCAAAACAATTAGCATCATTTTCCATTGAGATTTCTTTGTCTAGATTTTTTTCTAAATCTTCTTTTAATGGTTTTCCAATCAAACATTGAGTATTGCTATTTTTGAGCATGCCAGTTTTTTTAGATATTGCACCAGGTGTGCAAATTCCAACTGTAAAATTTGTGATATTTTTTGATAGATCATTTACAAGAGAAATAATTTGATTTATGATTTCTTGATAATTATTTTGTGGTGTTGAAACTCTAGTTCTTTGAATGACATTTAGAGAATCATCAAGTAAAATTCCCTCAGTTTTGGTGCCACCAAGATCAATTCCAATTTTATACACATCAAATCAAATGTGATAAAGGGCTTAAGTTTTCAGGATATTATTTCTTAAAGGCTAAGCACCTGGTGCTCCAGAAGTAGCGATAACATCATCAATTCTTAGAAGCATACATGCTGCTTCTGTTGCAGATTTTATGATTTGCTCTTTTACTACAATTGGTTCTACAACATCAATAGTTAACATGTCGGCAATCTTTGTATTTCTAGCATCAATTCCAGTCCATTTTCTTCCTTGACTTTGTTTTGCTCTAAGTTTAGCCATAGTATCAATAGGATCCATTCCTGCATTTTCTGCTATAGTAAGAGGAATAATTTCTAGAGCTTCTGCATATTTTTTGATTGCAAGTTGTTCTCTGCCATCAAAATTATCTGCCCAATCTTTGAGTTGGGAAGCAGCATATGATTCTGGGGCTCCTCCTCCAGCAACAATTTCAGGTTTTTCAATTACATCTTTTACTACCATAAGAGAATCATGAATAGAACGATCCACTTCATCAATGACTCTTTGAGAACCACCTCTGATTAACATGGTCACAGATTGAGGATTTTTACAACCTTCAACGAAGACCCATTTGTCAGATTCAACTTTCTTTTGATGAACTAGATTTGCTGAACCTAGATCTTTTTCTGAAAGGTCATCTAAATTAGCTGAAACACGTCCGCCAGTAGCTTTCCCAAGTTTTATCATGTCACTTTCTTTTACACGACGTACAGCCAAAATCCCATATTTTGAAAGGTAATGTTGTGCAATGTCATCAATTCCTTTTTGACAAATTAAGACATTACAACCAATATCATGAAGTTTATCTACCATTGTTTTGAGCATTCTATTTTCTTCTTCTAAGAACATCTGCATTTGTGTAGGATCTGTAATTCGAATTTCAGAACTCATTTCAGTTTTTTCAATTTCAAGTGCAGTGTTTAATAGGGCAATTTTAGCATGCTCGATTTTTGTTGGCATGCCACTATGAACAATTTCTTTGTCTAGAACTATTCCTTTGACTATTTGGGTATCTTGAATAGAACCACCTGTTTTCTTTTCTACTTTGATATTATCAAGATCAACTGAATATGTATCAGCTTTCTTTGTAACAATGTTTAGAATTGCATCAACAACTACTTTGGAAAGTAAATCACTGTCTTCCGAAATCAATTTAGATTGCATACTAGTCGTTGCAATTTTTATAAGGGATTCTCTATCATCAGATTTTATTTTCTTTGCCATTTCTGAATAAATCTCCAAAGTTTTCTCAGATGCAGCTTGAAAACCATCAATAATTACAGAGGCATGAACGTCCTTTTTTAGAAGGTCTTCAGCTTTTGCTAAAAGAGTACCTCCAAAAACTACTGAAGATGTAGTTCCATCTCCAACTTCATTATCTACAGTTTTTGAAATTTCAACCATCATTTTTGCTGCTGGGTGCTGAACATCAATTTCTTTTAAGATGGTTGCACCATCATTTGTAATAGTAACATCTCCTAGGGAATCAACTAACATTTTATCTAATCCTCGTGGTCCTAAGCTGCTTTTGACCAAGGCTGTGACTAATTTTGCAGCTGCTATGTTATTTTGTTGGGCATCCTTGCCTTTTTGTTGTAAAGCGCTCTCTTTAAGAACGAGTACAGGTCCATTTGGTCCTTGTTGAATTGATGCCATTAAGATTCAAATTCAATCCCCTAAATCCCCCTTTTTAATATTGCCTAGTTGATCGGATTGATGTATGATCTGTTCTTAACATCAATTATTCCTCTGGAAAGAATTCGTATTGATGGAAGAGCCAGGAATGGTAAGAATAATGGGATTAGATGAGGTCTTGAAAATTTACATCCTGAATCAACTATCGTGTTATTGATTTGTTCAAAATTTGATGATACTTTTTCAAAAGGATCTGTAGAAACTATTCCTGCCATTTGTAATGGTAGTAATGATTTTATTTTTCCAGATTTTACAACCACTAGTCCACCTTGATTTTTTCGAAGTGTATTTGCTGCCAAAGCCATATCAGAATCATTTGATCCAATAATGATAAGATCATTTTCATGAAAACTCCATGTTGAAGCAAAGGCACCGATATCTGCGCCAAAATTTTCTAGAAAACCTACGACATGATTTTTTGTTCCATGAATTCTATCAAATGCTGCAACTTTCCACACATCCTTATCGGGTGAAGGTAAAACGCTTCCACTAGATGTCTCCAACTCTGCTGAACTTAATTTTGTGATAATCTCAGTTTGCATAAGTATGGTATTTGCTTGAACTTTATTCTTTTTTGATTTAATTTCAAAATCCTTACTAGAGAATTTTTTTAGTTTTACAGTATTTTTTATCCAGGAAGGGATAATCTTCTTTTTTATTGGAGAAACAATGCTTCCATTTGAAACGACTAATTTTCCTCCGACAAAGACTTTGGATGGTTTTATAGATTTCAAATTATTGAAAATGATAATATCTGCCAATTTACCAGGTGCAATTCCTCCCAAATCTTTTCCCATGTTATAATAATCAAAACAATTTCTCGAGGCCATAGTTATTGCATCAATAGGCTCCAATCCAAGTTTTATTGATTCTTTAATACAATGATCAATATGCCCGTATTTTGTAAGATCTAATGGATCAAGACCATCAGAACAAAACATCAAGCGGTCAAGATAAGTTCCATGTGATAATACCTTTGGAATAATTTCTTTTAAATCACGTCTTATAGATCCCTCTCGAATCATTATCCACATTCCTAAACGAAGTCTTTCTAAAACTTGATCAAAATTAGTCGGTTCATGACAAGATAAAATTCCAGATGAGACATAGGCGTTTAATTTTTTTCCGCTAGCACCTGCGGTGTGGCCATTTATTATACAACCATTATCAAGCATTGTGGATAAGGACTTCATTGTTTTCGAATCTCGTAGTGTAACTTTTGTCCAAGAAAAAACTTCGCCTAAACCAACAACGTCAGGGTGTTTGATTGCAGTTTTTTCTTGTGACAATGAAAGAGTCTTACTGTTACTAAATTTTCTATCAACAGGAAGACCTCCTGGTACCACTTGAAAAATTCGTATAGGTAAATTTTCTCCTAGTTTTAGAAACTCTTGAAATCCTTTGTATCCAGCTACACTTACAATATCAATTGGATCTGAGAAAAGAGAAGTAACTCCACATAAAAGAGATTTTTTAGCAAATTCTGATGGTAAGACAAATTGATCAATGTGTAGATGAGGATCAACAAAACCAGGACTGACATACTTTCCTTTTACATCCATGACAGCTGTTTTTGGATTAATTGTATGACTAGCGTCAGGCCCCACATAGGCAATTCTATCTCCTACAATTGAGATCTGAGTTTTTGGGATAATTTCTCTAGTGTACACTGAAACCAAAGAACAATTTTTTAAAACAAGATCGGCTTTTTTATCTCCCATTGCTACTGAATTTAATGAAGAAATGGATTTAGCTAGGCTGCTAATCACAAATTTTTTTGCACTTTGCGCCTATTATAGATTCAATGCTTAAATTACCGTAGAGTCGGTTTTTTTGATATGAACATTCCCAAGACTATGCGTAAGTATTGTCCAAAGTGTAAAACTCACACTGAACAGAAAATATCAATTTACAAAGCTGGGAAAAGAAGAGGTTCTGCACGTGGTGAACGCAGGCACGCAGAACGAAAGCATGGATATGGTGGGCAGAAATTCCCAAAACTTGCCAAACCTGCAAAGGTTACAAAGAAAGTAACTCCATTAATGACCTGTACTGTGTGTAAAAAGAAATACAATAAACTAGGTGTTAGAATTAAGAAATTTGAGTTGGTGGCAGCATGAAAAAAGATCATATTGAAATTCCAAAACCATCAAGCAAGTTCCAAAAAGTGGATTGCAGTGAATGTGGCGAGCAACAAGTTGTTTATTCTCACGCATCAACAGCTATTGCATGCAACTCTTGTGGTAATACCATTGCAGAACCAACAGGTTCTAAAGCAAAAATTAATGGTAAAATTTCAGGTAGTGCTGAGTAAGTCGTAATCCTGTTTTGTATTTATATTAAATCCAATTCTTTTATCATCAACAATTACAAATTTCTCTTCAATATTTTCTAAATTAGAAATCTGTTGTGAGTTAATCATAGAAATTCCAGTGTAATTACAAAGTTTGTTTTCAAAAGTAATATCATAATCTGAAGATAGTCCAAGTGATTTTAAAAATTTCTTTGTAACAAGAATCGTTGTCCATTTATTATTTGGATCATACAAATTCACAATTTTTTTTATTATTTCACTATCTAAAAGAGGTAAATCAGCTGAAACAATTAAAACAGAATCATTGAGGGATTTAAGAACCAAGTTAAGATCTTCTACATATCCAATTCCAGGTGTGTCAAAAATTTCATAGTTATTTTTTTCTAGTAATTGTTTGGTTTTTGGAGAATTTGGACTGGTGATAAAAATTACTTTAGAAAAACAATCAGAAGTAGTAAGTGCTTCAGCTACTTGTAAAATGATAGGTTTTTTGAATTTTAGTAATAGTTTTTCTTCTGGTAAATTCATTCTGCTACCCTTTCCGCCAGCCATAATAATTCCAATCATATTGAAACAAATACCAAAAGAGAAGCAAGTCGAGTCAGTTCATTTGCAGAGCCCAAAACATCCCCAGTAATGCCTCCAAAACTCCTAGTTGATAATGCGACTAAAAATAGTGTAAAAGTTGTACCTATTGCAAAAATAATCAAGCCTGTAGTACCTCCTAGGATAATCAATGGAATTAATGTGATAATCGTTGTTACTGCAAGTTTTTTTCGGTTTTTCATAAGTTCAACAAATGGGGAATTTGAGCCTACAGAAGCCGATTTTCCTAGACTTGCCATCAAAACCATTGAGAATTTTGCAACTATCTCACTAAGAAAAATTGCTAAAAACAATTGAAATCCAGTTGAAAGAGATAAGGCAATAATTAGTCCTACGAGATACAAAACAATTGCAACTATTCCTGCTGAACCTGTTGCAAGATCTTTCATAGCTGCAAGTTTTTTCTCTCTAGTACCCTTTGTCATAAGGCCATCTGCAAAATCTGCTAAACCATCAGTATGATGGATTCCAGTAATCAAAGTAAGAGAAGCGACTACCAACAAACTTACAATCAATGGATCTAAAAAGAAAGATAGGCCAAATCCTATAGAACCAACAAGTAAACCAATTGTAATTCCGACAATTGGAAATAGATACATGTATTTTGCTACAGTTTCAAGATTTGCATTACTGGTTGGAATTATTGTCAAAAATGAAAAGAGAGAACCAATTTCTTTAAGCATGAATCCACCATCCTAAAGAAGAGAGTAACAAAATAATTGGAATCACCACAACCCCACAAAAAATAATGGATGTGACTTTCATTAAAGCAATAGCAGATTTTACATGTTCTTTAGAAAATGAAATCTCTCCATCTCCAAGAGAGTAATAATCGATTTTTTCAAATTTTGTTCCTAAAGCTCCTGCAATAGCAGCCATTGGGTATCCAGCATTTGGGCTTTGAGTTTTCCTTCCATCCCGTATCATTATTTTGTACGATCTTTTCCAATCATTACCTAGAATCATTGCACTGAAAATCATTACAATGCCTGTAAGTCTAGATGGAAGATAATTCAAAATTTTATCACAGTTTGCTGCAAACCATCCAATATTTTTGAAAATATTTGTCTTGTAACCAATCATAGAATCAGCAGTATTAATTACTCGATATACAAATGCTCCAGGCAATCCAAATAATCCAAAATAAAAAAGAGGTCCTGTAATTCCATCAACTGTATTTTCGCTAATACTTTCAACCACGCCTGATAAAACATGATTTTTATCCAAATTCTTGGTATTTCGCTTCACAATCATGGATAAGTTGTCTCGTGCCGAGGCAATATTGTTATTTTCTAAAGAGGTTACTACTGCTAATGCATGTTTTTCCATTCCTTTTATTGCAATAGTAGTCTTTAGAAGAATTCCTCCCACAATTACTGAAACTATCACATAAAGATAGTCTACAGTAATCAAGTTAATTCCAATATCTAAGAGAGATAATAGTAAAACAACAATTGTACTTGTGAATACAATTAAAATAATTCCACCTAGTTTTTCTAAATTATCTGAAGAGTTTTTCAATGAAGGAGTAAATTTCCCAATTAAAGTTCCAATCCATGCTGTAGGATGAAACTTGTTTTTTGGATCACCTAAAGTAAAATCAATTACAAGTGCAAAAAATAATATTGTTATTGACTCAATAATCATTTAATCATCCTCTCAATTTCTTTAATATTCAAATTAGAATAAACCAATTTACTTAGTTTATCAATCTCTTGATCTATTTTGTCTAGATTTTTTTTATTCCAAGCTATATTTTTTGCTTTTACGTTCAATGAATCTTCTTCGGGAAGATCAAAATCAGACATGGGTATTACACCTAAAATGGATTTTTTTGTTTTCTCTTTAATTTTTCTAAAACCTGGGTTTAGTATTTTAGGATCGCCTCTGAATTTATTTATAACAAATCCTTTGACTAGTTTTTGATATTTTTTATCCAAAAGAGCCAAAGTTCCAACAATACTTGCAAAGGATCCTCCTCGATCTATATCGGTGATAAGTAGAACTGGTGAATTTGCTTTTTCAGCCATTTTCATATTTGCAATGTCAAATTTATCTAAATTGATTTCTGCTGGAGAACCTGCCCCTTCTAAAATTACAAGATCATGGTTCTGTTGAAGATTTTGAAGAGATTTTACAGCAATGTTTAATCCTCTAGTTCTTACAAATTTTTGATAATATTCTGTTGCATGCATTTTTTTGAATTTTTTCCCATGCAGGTACACATGGCTGTAATAATCACCAAGGGGTTTTAGCATAATGGGATTCAAATCAGGCGTAATTTCACATCTAGCTCCTAATGCTTGAATTGCCTGGGCACGAGATATCTCAAATTCTTTTCCTTTGTAGGCAAAATTTGACATGTTTTGTGATTTGAATGGCGCTACTGAAAATCCCTTATTGGCAAATATTCTGCATAAGGCTGTAACTAAAGTAGATTTACCAGCCCCAGAAGAGGTTCCCTGAATCATTAAGGATTTCATAATTCCTCCAATGCATGAACAAGTTTTTGATTTTCTTTTCTTGTTTTTACTGCAACTCTAATGTAATTATGATTTAATCCACGAAAATTACTGCAATCACGTATCAAAATTTTCTTTTTTAGTAATTTCTGTTGTAATTGTGAAGATTTCAATTTTGTTTTAATCAAAATAAAATTTGTGACAGAATCATAACAATCAAAATTATCTAATTTAGAAATATTATTTTTAAGATAATTTAGTTCGGTACGAATTATTTTTGTTGCTTTATCTAAATAATTGGGTATAGAAATAGCTGTAGAAGCTGCATGTTGGGCTAATCCGGAAACATTCCAAGGAATTTTAATTTGATTTAAAATTAAAATCAATTTCTTAGTTCCAATACCATAACCAATACGAATTCCTGCTAATCCAAATGATTTTGTTAATGATCGTAAAATGAATAAGTTATCATATTTTTTTACTAGTGTAATAATGGACTCGTTATAATCAGGAACTAGCTCTATGAAACATTCATCTACAAAAACTAGTGAATTTTTTTTATTTGCTTCTATAATAATTTTTTTTAGAATATTTTTGGAAAGTAAGTGACCTGTAGGATTATTTGGATTGCAAATAAAGATACATCCATTACTTGGAAGTTTGGAAATAAAATCATTAATATCTTTTTTTAAATCCATTGTTTTATAAAATTCAATTTTAGCTCCAGACAATTTTGCTGCTACTTCATATTCACCAAAAGTTGGTACAGGTATCAAAACAGGGGTTTTCTTTGATAGAAAAGCTTTACAAAAATTATAGATGATTTCAGTTGCACCATTTCCCACAACAATTTGCGATATTGGGATTTTGGTATATTTCTGAAGATTTTTTCTAAGATTAAGGGATTCAGAATCAGGGTAAACTTGTAAGGTATTCAAATGATTTTTGATAGTTTTTAGCACCTTTGGGCTTGGGCCAAGAGGATTAATGTTTGAACTAAAATCCAATATGTCAAGCTGGGGGTTGGAAATTGAGTAAAGTCCTCCATGAGGCGCTGGTTTGTGTGAAGATATGGCTGAATCGAGTTTCACGCTTGAGAGTAGCATTTCCTAATATAGTATGTTTTGGTCAAACTCAGATAACGATTATTAATTGAATTGGGGGAATTAAGTTATGGATAAAAAACGGGTAGCCATAATTGGAGTTACTGGCTCAGTAGGCCAAGAATTTGTTCTTTCATTGAATAATCATCCATGGTTTGAAGTCACACAGATTGCAGCATCCGAACGATCTGCAGGGAAAAAATACCTAGAGGCAATAAGAGAACCAAGTGGAATTATTGCATGGGATGTAGGTGGGGAAATTCCTGAATATATTAAAAATATGACTGTTAGAAGAGTTGATGAAATTGATACATCACAGTTAGATCTAGTATTTTCTGCTGTAGAATCAGAAGCTGCACGAGATATTGAAACTAATATGGCAGCTGAACTTCCAGTCATATCTACTAGTTCTGCTTATCGATATGAAGAAGACGTTCCAATTCTAATTCCAGGAGTAAATGATGAACAGGCAGAACTGCTAGAGTTACAAAAGAAAAACCGAAACTGGAAGGGATGGGTAGCACCATTACCAAATTGTACTACTACAGGTTTAGCAATAACTCTAAAACCATTGTTAGAAAAATATGGAGCAAAAAAAGTTATGATGACTTCAATGCAAGCAATTTCTGGTGGTGGAAAATCAGGAGTATCAGCTATGGGGATTACTGATAACATTCTACCTTACATTCCAAAAGAAGAAGGAAAAGTAAGAATTGAAACTAGAAAAATTTTAGGAAAAGTAAAAGATGGAAAAATTGAAGATGCAGACATTAGAATTAGTTGTACATGTACACGTGTTCCAGTAATTGATGGACATACAGAATCTGTTTTTGTAGAGACCGAGAAAGAAATAGATCCAAAAAGTGCAAAAGAAACCTACAATGAATACAACAAATCAATTTCAGTTGCGGGTTTGCCATCAGCTCCTAAAGATTACTATGCATTTCATGAAGATCCTACAAGACCACAACCGAGAATGGAAAGAGAAGTTGGAGGAGGTATGACTACAACAATTGGTAGAGTTGAGAAAGAGGAACTATTTGATAATGGTTTAAAGTACATGTTGTTCTCTCACAATAAAAAAATGGGATCCGCAAAGGGTGCAGTTTTGGTAGCTGAAATGCTTTACAAAAAAGGAAAAATTTAGATATTTCTTGCAATTTTTTCAATAATAACTTTATAAGATGTTGAAATCTATATCGTGTCAGGTGTTTTAGACGGCTAAAGTTGATGACCTTGATTTACAAATTTTATCAGAATTAGCAAATGATGCATCTATTTCAATTCCTCGACTGTCAAAAAAAATCGATGTTAATTCTTCAGTTGTATATTCAAGAATCAAGAGACTGGTGAAACGAAAACTAATTGAGCGTTTTACAATAGTTGTAAATGATGCAGAACTTGGATACAACGTAAAGGCTCTGACCGGAATTAATATGGATACAAAAAAACGTGATCATATTATCAAAGAATTATTCAAAATTGAAGGAGTAAGAGAGGTTGCCGAAGTTACAGGAAGATTTGATATTTTAGTAACAATGTATTCAAAATCACTGGATCAAATGCATAAGATGGTCTCAGAACAAATAGGAAGAATTGAAGGAATACAGTCATCAGAATCATTTATTGAAATGAAATCAAGGCAAAAGGCAATGCCATATATGCCATCAAAGGATAAGGAATAGTATTGCAGAAGCAAAAATCTGAATCTCGCATTGCAGTATACTATGAATTAACAAAACCAAAGATATGGTATTTGTTAGTATTTACTGCCTTTGGAGCAATCTTAACTGCCTCAAATATCTACAACATTGACGTTTCTCCTGCTACATGGGCATTGGCATTATTCTCGGTTGCCGCAGGATCTGCTGCTGCTAATACTTTGACTAATTATCATGATAGAGATATTGATGCAATAATGGAGAGAACAAAAAATAGACCATTACCTTCAAAACGAATCTTTCCTGCTGTAAAAGCAAGAAATTTTGGATTAGCCTTAGCAGGAATATCACTTGTTTTGGCATTTGCGATTTCATACACAACTACACTAGAGCAGGGGCTTTGGGCTACTGGTTTTATTGCATTTGGTTTGGCAAACAATGTTCTTGTTTATTCGTATGTGTTAAAAAGAAATTCTAGAACAAATATAATTTTAGGAGGTTTGTGTGGTGGTTCGCCTCCAATGATTGGATGGGTAGCAGTTACAATGTCAGATTTATGGACAATGGGTCTTGCAATGGCAGGATTAGTGTTTATTTGGATTCCCATGCATATTTGGGCTCTAACTTTGCATTTTAAAGAAGACTACAATAAAGTAAATGTGCCTATGTTGACTGCAGTTCAATCAGAAAAAACATCATCAAGAATAATTGCAATTTCTACTTTTGTCATGGTTTTGTTTTCAATAACACCATTTTTCATGTTGACAGAAAACAATGAGTCAATGATAGGTCCAGTTTATTTGTGGACTGCAATTGCCTCAGGTGCAGTAATGGTTGCTTTATCTTCTTGGGTAATTGCAAAGCCTATGGAAAAGGCAGCTTGGACATTGTTCAAATTTTCTAGTCCTTATTTGGCAGTACTGTTTATTGCATTAATGGTAGATTCTGCACTATAAGATACTGTTTTCTGCATCAAGACTGTTAAGTTCTTTAGTAATTGTAGAGTACTTTTTTACTAGTGCTTCTAGTTCATTTTGTGTATCAGAAGAATTCCATTTTGCATTAATCAAAAAGGTTAATTTTTCAATAATTTTCCATTGTAAATTATTTTGCTCATCTATTAATTCTAGAAATTTTTTTCCTTTATCATCTTCAGACATGATTTTCTGAAAATTAAACGATCATAAAAATTTAGCATGCTTGGTAATTATATAATTTCAAAATTTTATAAGCAAAAAATGAATTATAGACATATTGCAATGTAGTATTTCAGAGTGTAAATCAAAGGCTATTCAAATAGTGAGAATAGGGTTTAAGGAGAAAAGAAATCTTTGCAGACATCACTATAATTTATTTAAAAATAAAGACCAAAAACATACACCGATTTTTAGTACTGCTTCGAAATTATAAAAATATAGTATTTCAAACTCTTAGAATTATTGAAAGATTTAACATCTACTATTTTTAATCTAATTTATGGCAGCAAAGAAAAAGGCAGCACCAAAAAAGAAAGTTGTTAAAAAAATCGCTGCAAAACCAAAAAAGCAAGTAAAGGCAACTCCAAAAAAAACTGAATTTGATAAAGCTTGGAAAGATTACAATTCATCATTAGGTATGTGGAAGGAATCACTGGCACAATGGCAAAAAGCCACAAATGACACATTAATGACGTATCATGACGCCTGTCAGAGGGCATTAGAATCAGATTCTGAACTATTGAAAAAAGTTACTGCTAGTTGGGAACAAACTTGGGAAGATATTGGGCCTGAGTACATAAAACAACAAAATAAGCTCATTGAAAATATTTTCAAGGAAACAAATATTGAATCTATGAAAAGTTTTAATGATCAATGGGAAAAATTTTTGAGTACTTCTGGAGATGATTCAATTAAAGCATACCAAGAGGCAATAAAACGATTTAATGAAACTTGGAAATCAGCACAAGTGTAATTTTTAATTAAAACTATTTCAAAAATTGATTCAAGATAATTACTTAAATTTTTGATTCTAATTTTGCTATTTGTTTTTCTAGTTGTTCTAGTCGAGCTATTTGTTCTGGGGTAGCTTCTTCTGGTTCTTTTTTGATAGGTTTTGATT
>Ga0209165_10000266_pt1 | contig 20190 bp, 17 predicted proteins | sample tdAd001_FD_187122 | JGI IMG/M metagenome (GOLD analysis project Ga0209165, IMG submission 187122) | Marine sediment microbial communities from the Atlantic coast under amendment with organic carbon and nitrate - tdAd00.1 (SPAdes)... | ecosystem: Environmental > Aquatic > Marine > Coastal >... | reverse complement strand
ATCTGTTCTTTCTTTACGAGTCCTTATACACGAGTTTACACGGTTTAAAAAAAGATTATTCATGGAGCGATTTAACGTTAAAAAAACCTCAACCCCTGGATTAATTATCAGGCTCATTTATCCCCTCACCCCACCCCCGAAGTCCCCAGATCAAGGACACAAGGCCCAAACCGCTCACACCAGCAGAAACAACGGCGGTCAAAAGGATCCCGCCGCTTAACCAGACCACTCCGCCGGTCAGCGCGCCGACCACCCGCCCGGTGCCGGCCGCCGCAAGGAAGGCCGAAATCATGGTCGCCCGAGATCCGGGAAGCAGCTCCGTACAGAGTGACAACGCCGAGACAATGGTAAATTCAAAGGTTATAAAAATAAAAAACAGCCCCCCCAGCGCCTGGGGGAGGGTCTGATCCAGCAGGGGTAAAACCCCATAACTGGCCATACACAGGGACAGCCCCAGGATTATGGAGCGTTTCAGCCCCAGGCGGTCGGAAACAGCCGCGGTCAAGCCCTCCCCTGACAACTCCGCCGCCCCGATGATACCGGTGCCCAGGCCTAGCGCCACTAGGCTCAGATCGAAAGACGTTTCCAGCCATGCACCGTAAACGACGAAAAGATTATCATTGGCTGCGCTGACAAAAAAAGAAAAACCAACGGCCCCCATTGCAGCACGTTCCTGCCCCAACCGTCGCCAGGAATTCCATAAGCCGGCGGCAGTCCGATGCTTGATGCGCTTTTTCCCCTCTTTGGGCATCAGAATGCTCAACGCCAAAATACAGATCACACCGATGCCGCCCATGGCGAAAAAGGGGGCTCGCCAACCCATATACTCCATGAGGATGCCGATCAACGGAATTCCCACCAGTGTACTGCCTGACCAGCTGAACTCGAGTAGGCCGATGATCAAGCCTCTCCGGTGAAAGGGGACCCTTTCGCTGACATACGCCTGTAACGCCGGATCAAAAATACTTCTCCCAAGGCCGGCGATAAACAGCGACACCAGAACAACTCCGTAGAACGGGAAAAAACCCCCGGCGAACATTCCTGCCACCAGCATACCCAGTCCGGCCAGCATCATCAAACGATACCCTAAACGGTCGGCAAAAGGACCAAAGAACATGCCGAGCAGCGCCGTTGACTGACTCGCTGCAATGACGGACGTAATGGCGGTCAGCGGCACCCCCAGCCCACGGCTCAACGCCGGCGCAAATGGATAGACAAACCGCCGTGCAGAATTGAGGACCAGTCGGCAGAACGTTGCTACGCAGACTTTCCAGACCAGGCCGGAACTGTCCTGACCCGGAGTCGAAGTGGTTGATTGACGGGACACAAATGAACTCCGCTGCATAATTGATGCGTCGACCCTGACGCTGTTTAAACAAGCGATCGATTTTTCATAATTTTTGATCCAGGTGCAGTGCTTATCAGCAACGCCCGATAGATCGGAAACAACCCGATAATAATGTTATATTTTTTTGCAATCCCCCCCTGCTGTTTTTGCAGGGTTAGGGTTAACCGCGTCATGGCCGTAATGGAACAGAAATTTTTCAAAATATACGGATGGGCTATTAAAAAAACAGAATAAAATGAATCCATCCACAAAAATAGCTTTACTGTCTTGAAAGAAAGACATAAGTTTACAAATTACACATAATTCAAAACTATTGGCCCGTTGGGAGCACAGGATGAAAATTCGAGTGGAATGCTATGCCGGGTATCGAGGAGAAGAAACTCCCCGGAGAATCTTTATTGGAAATAGAAAAATTGAGGTCAAAGACGTTCAAGATCAATGGTTGTCACCCAATCACCGATACTTCAAAGTTCATGGAGATGACAATGCCGTTTACATTCTTCGCCATGATCCGGAAGTAGAGAATTGGGACCTGGCATTCTACAATCGGGCGGAAGCCCCTTCGAACTCGACATCCGAATAACCCTCATCCCGCTATCTCCCTTACAGCATTATCGAATATGGACAGACAGGTATCGATCTCTCCGGTTGTTACCGTCAGGGGGGGAGAAAATCGAATGGTGTTTTCACCGCACCCTAACAGCAGCAGCCCTTTGTGAAAAGCGTTTTGAATAATTTCGTTCCGCCATGTTCTGGCAGGTTCTTTGGTTTCACGATCTTTGACGAACTCCACCCCCACCATCAGCCCTTTGCCCCGGACATCGCCCATGCATTCGTACGATTGCTGCAGTTCCCGGAGCCCTGCCATAAGATAGTCCCCCTGATCGGCAGCATTTTTCATAAGTCCTTCTTCCAGCAGTTCAATAGTCGCCAGCGCCGCTTGGCATGAAACAGGATTGCCGCCGAAGGTGGACGCATGAGAGCCGGCTTCCCAATCCATAATCTCAGTCCCTGCGATCAATGCCCCCAACGGCATGCCCGAAGCGATCCCTTTGGCCAGAGCGGTGAGGTCCGGATCCACGTCAAAATGTTCCATTGCAAACATTTTTCCCGTACGCCCCATGCCCGACTGAACTTCGTCGGCCACATAAAGGATGCCGTATTTTTTCGCTATGTTATTCATTTTCTTATGAAATTCAGGCGGCGGCACGATATACCCCCCTTCTCCCTGGATCGGTTCCACGAAAATGGCGGCAACCTCTTCGGGGGGTATGGTTGTTCGGAAAAGAGTATCTTCAACCCATTGGACACATCCCAGTTCGCACTCGGGATATTTGAGATTATAGGGGCACCGATAGCAATAGGCATAGGGGATATGCGTGATTCCCGGAACCAACGGGTTGTAGTGTTTTTTCTGGATGATCCTACTGGCCGTAAGGGACAGTGCCCCCATTGTCCGCCCATGAAAAGCCCCGTAAAAGGCCAGATTCAATTCACGCCGCGTATGCCATCGGGCCAGTTTGAATGCGGCCTCAACGGCTTCTGCGCCGGAGTTCCCAAAAAAAACCTTTTTTCCGCCTTTTCCCGGAGTTAGGCTCGAAAGCTTTTTTGCAAGGGCAATCTGGGCTCTGTAGTAAAAATCGGTCCCGGACATGTGCAACAGGCGGTCGGCCTGCTCTTTGACAGCCTTGACCACCCGGGGATGACAATGCCCCGTGGCGCAAACAGCGATGCCGGCGGTAAAATCCAGAAATATATTGCCGTCCACGTCGTGGACCCAAAGGCCCTTGGCTTTTTCAACCACCAGAGGATAATAACGCGTATAGGAAGGAGAGACGTATTTCCGATCCTGATCGATCAGTTTGCGTGCTTTTGGGCCGGGCAGGGGCTCCTGGATCAGCGGTGTTTTTATCATAATGCCTCCGAGAAGAAAAATGTGCTGGCAGTCCAGATGCTCTTATTCCTATTGTCGTTGACGAATTCTCTGCGTCATCGAATCTTTTGAATCCACCCGGCGCCATTGAGAACTTTTGAAATATCCGGCAAACCACGTCATTGTTTTTACCTAAATTAAGCGATTGTCGAGTTTGCCGGAGATGCAAGGCGTGAGACATGCAGCCGTAGTCTGCTACTGCAAATGTCTCATAACGAAGCAGATTCGGTAAAATCGGCAATCCCGAAGGGTTTCAAATGGTGACAATTTTTTGCATAAATACATTCAACTATTGGATGAGACTTATTAGCTATTTTAGCAATGTCTATTTATCTATAATTATTAATTTTTTATATTCCTGTCACTATTTGAAACGCTCAGTTTAGGTTTTAAGAATGTGTGTGCTAACCTTTCGGACACACGGAGAGAACCGGACACGGCGTCTGACGTGCAACGCGATCCGTCGTGGACCCCACAAACAGTTTCTCCACAAGACCTTGCCCCCGGACACCCAGAACAATCAAAGCGACTTCATTTGCCTTGGCATAGCGGATCAGTTCCTCAGGTGGCTGACCCTCCAGAAGTGCGGTTTCCGGGATGCACCAGTTACAGGCTTCTTGGGGGACCATTTTTTTAAGCCTGTCTTTGATCCGTATCTGCAGCTCATCTTCAATATCTTTTTCATATTCCACAGACGTCTTGAGCCAGTCCACATATACAGACGGCTCTTTCACGTGGACCAGGTGCAGTTCGGATTGAAACTCCTGAGCCAGGCTGAGTCCGTGTTGAAATGCCAGAATAGAATCCTCAGAGAAATCACAACCCACCAGAATCTTTGGAAAGCTTATCTTTTGATCCGAAAGGATATTTAAATTATGCTCCGGACCGCGAACGATCAGCAAGGGACAGTGAAGCGTGCGCATGAGACGTTCGGTCACCGAACCGAGAACCAGTCGTTTGAGACCGGATCTGCCGTGGGTGGCTGAAATGGCGAGATCTGCACCCTTTTCCTCCGCCAGACGGGATATTTCATCGGCGGCATGACCGATGGTAACCAGAGGCTCCCACTCAATCTGAGCCTCGCCAATTAACTGTTTAAGCTCTTTATGCGCGTTACCGATGGCAAGGTCCTGCTGATCCATAAAGAATATGGGCCCATCTCCGTATGTAATGCTGGTGGGGAAGTCGACCACGTGGCAGACATATAGCTTGGCTCCGAACTCTTGGGCTAGTGCAATACCCCAAGAGATAGAATGGTTGGAAAAGTCTGAAATGTCGGTGGCACAAAAAATTTTTTTTATTTCAACTCTCATGGCACAACCCTCCTTTCTTTTGCCCGGATTTCTCATGAAGAGTGTTGACAAATTTACACCCCAAATTGAGCGAAAGTCGCGGATGCCCCCCGGTGAAGTCGATTCCCACGAACTTACACCCGTAGCACTTGCCAAATGAATGGAAACGGGATCTTCGACAAGCTTGCCTATAATGCGCCTGCACTGTTCAATCCCCTAAGTTTAAGCCATCATAATAAGATCATTTTAATTAATATAAGATAAAGCCGTTCTCATGTCAAAGGGAACTCGCCCGGATTTTCGGCCTTTTTCTTTTCTTGACCTGTTGTTGAGAGACCGATATCATAATTGTGTATGATGGGGTGGGCGCTTAGAAAGGAGGGATCATGAAACCTAAAACACGGTCCATCGAACAGATCATAGAAGAACAGGTGCGAAGATGGCAGATTATACAAACGGAAGAGAAAAAAGCCGATGAACGCATTTCTGTGATTACCATCTCCAGAGAACCTGGAAGTGGTGGAAATATACTGGGCGAACGTCTTTCCCAACAGCTCCAATTCGATCTGTTTTATCAGGAATTCGTCCACCAAATGGCGGAAAATGCCCACGTCAGCGTCCGCCTCCTGGAAACCCTCGACGAAAAAGGAGCGTCCGTCCTCGAAGAGTGGATATCGTCCCTGGTAGACAAGCGGCACCTGTGGCCGGACCGGTATCTCCAGCATCTCATGAAGATCATCGGCACCATCGGCAAACATGGCCGGGCCGTTATCGTCGGGAGAGGCGCCAATTTTGTTCTGCCGCCTGAAAAAAGAATCAGTCTCCGAGTAATTTCCCCCCTGGAAACGCGAATCCGAAATGTATCCCAGGCGTTCGGGGCGGCCGCTGCCGAAGCCAGATCCAGGATTTTGAAAACGGAATCGGATCGCAAGGCGTTTATAAAAAAATACTTCAACGAGGACATCCAGAATCCCCTGAATTATGACGTTATCATCAACACCGAGGACTTGAGTGTCGACGACGCCGTTAATGCCGTCATTGGAACCCTGGGTCATTTGAGCAGAACTTAACCCGATGGAATCTACCGGGTGAGGATGCGATCGAGGATCAACCCGTGAAAACTGTCCGCGTCCGGCGAACCGAACAGCCATCCAAGATGCATCAAACACCGGAGGCAAACGGCAATTTGCCAGCGATAGCCTGGAAACCAGCTAAACTCATCCGAAGAAGGACCCGCATAACCGCACCCTTTGGCAGTTCTAAAACACCCGATCTCAAAAACAATTCCATGGGGGTTGGCAAAGGTATGCTGGTGCGAGCCCTGGACGGTGGTTCGCTCGGCAAGGTGTGTTATGATATTATGGCATTGGCGGCAGCGGACATAGGCTTCGGGATCCAATACGTCCTCTTTAGTCTCGTCTTCAACAAAACTTTCGATCATTTCAATGTTTTGTTTTTCAGGCGGAACACGAAAAAGATAAGACAAAGACAGATGGGTGGATATCATTCTTTACCTTCTTTGAATCGAACATATTTAGCAGATGAGAAGGTTTTTTCAGAGACCATTCTCACGGTTTATCCTGTATAGAGTAACATTGTTCCCAGGCAAATTTCAACATGGAGTTGAACTTTATGCACCCCGAACAGGATCTTTCTTATGGGACGTCCAATTAAATGATCGGTCCATAAAGTCCTTGAAAACACTTCGATTCTATATTATCGTTCATTTAAAATTGAAGATTTCACTCGGCAAGCCGCAGTGAATACACTCGCGGGGCTGATTTATAACCTGTTGTTTCGAATTTCTCATGATGCCCTTGTGTTGGGTTCTGCATGAAAGTTTCGGGTTAAAATGGCGAACCGAAATACCACATCTTCAATGGAAAAAAACGGGGTTAATTTAAACGATGAACACACCGACAATTGTGGTAGGGCTGCTGACGTTCTGGCTGGTGATGGGACTGGGTTTTCTTTCTAAATACGCAAATGTTCGCAAAAAGGGAGAGAGTCGTTACGAAGCCTGGACTTCATATGAAGGACTGTTGTTTATCTTCAGTATCGCTGCCCCGTTGGTAATTATAATTCACAAATCCTTATCGCATTGATTTATACCCAAAAATAAAAACCCGATTGGGCGAATTTACTCCATTGCCGTATCTTCGATTCCAGTGTCGGACAATTCAAGGACTTCTGTTGTCCTTTCTGCCGGGAGTTCCTCCACCGCACGCAATTTACGCTCCATGGCTCGGGTTCGCACCTTGGTCTGATCTATGGTATTAGAAGCTGTTTTCAACTGCTTCTTTACCTTGCCCAGGATGTCCCCGAATTTTCCAAATTCCGTCTTTACGGCCGCCAGAACCTTCCAAACCTCACTGGACCGCTTCTCTATGGCCAATGTACGAAAACCGACCCGCAGACTGTTCAAAATCGCCGACAGGGTGGTGGGTCCGGCAATCACAATTCGATAATCCTGTTGAATCTTCTCCACCTGGCCCGGTTGTCGAAGGACCTCTGCGTAAAGGCCTTCGGTTGGGAGAAACATGATTGCAAAATCGGTCGTTTTTGGCGGATCGATATACTTATCGCGGATCTCTTTGGCTGAATTGTGTATGGAACGGATGAGGGCTGCAGTAGCTTTCTGCACGCCGTCTGCGTCGGCTGCGTCCGCAGACTCCACCAGTCTCAAATAGTCTTCCTGGGGAAACTTTGAGTCGATGGGCATCCAGACACAAGATTCAGGTTCATCGTCACCCCCGGGGAGACGGATGGCGTATTCGACACTCTCCTGGGACCCGTCTTTGATATTCACATTTTTTCCGTATTGATCCGGTGTCAAGACTTGCTCCAAAAGCGCACTGAGCTGGACTTCTCCCCAAGTTCCACGCGCTTTCACATTCGTGAGCATCCGCTTTAGATCACCCACCCCTGTGGCAAGATTCTGCATCTCACCCAGCCCGTGCTGGACAGCCTCAAGGCGCTCACTTACAAGCTTGAAGGACTCGCCAAGCCGCTTTTCGAGGGTACTTTGCAATTTTTCATCAACGGTTTCCCGCATCTGATCGAGTTTCTTTTCGTTACTCTCCTGAAGGTGCTTTAATTGTGCATCGATGGTGCTTCGAAGGGTCTCCAGCCCCGATGTATTCGACGCCGTCATTTCCTGAATTCGCCGGGCAATGGATCCCAGTTGATCGCTTTGTGACCTGCGCATTTCACCGATGGTCTTTACCATCGTATCCATCGAAGACTTCTGACCCGCAGAGACTTCCTCCCTGAGATTTCTCGCTCCTTGAGCTGATTCTTCGCGAGCAGAACGGAACTCCTCTCGAATTGCCGGGTCCATCCCGGAACTCCCGCTCGATTTCAACCTTATCAGGGCCCAGATCAGCAGCAGTGCGCTGGCGGCCAGCAAAACGAAACGTGCCCATATGAAGATATCCGTCACGATATAGACTCCCCTTTATCGTTATTTACCACTCATAGCAGAGAGGCTTGAAGATTTTTGACCAAAAGGTACGGATGGATTCCGACGGCGTCTAGCCAACGGACACTCAGGATACTTTTTGATCCGAATTGATCGCAAACAAAATGAAAAACTGAAATAAGCATTTATAATAATTATTTTTGGGGATTCAAAAGCGGAAGAATGGAAAGATAAAGCAGAAACGTGAGCAACGGCTTCCTAGTCGCTCTGGATCATTTTTATTAAGCTTTTTAACCCCGTCCCCAGCGCCGCACTTTCTATTTTGAACTTCACACCCACGCCATCCGGGTGGAGACGAACAATTTCCCCCTTGATCTTAAAGGGTTTTTGATAATCCGGAGACATGAAGGTCATTAACGTTTCTTGACCTTCCGAAAAGGTTTCAGTGGTTTTGATGAACACGCCCCGCTCGCTGATGTTTTGAATAAAGTCCCGATAATATCGATCCGCCACATTATAATCGACCATTGTTGGAAAATCTTTTCGACGACACGATCTACGTTCCCTGTTTTGTCTTTCTTCTAACTCATTTAAAAGCTGCCGCATTTCTGATTCGGACATTCTGTCGATTATTTCAAATAGAAAGGCACGGACTTCATTTTTCCCGAGTTCAATATCCTTGTTTCCCATGGTGGAAATCCTCCGAATCCGGTATTAAAGCGCCCGCCGGCTACGAACAGGACGTTGACACTTATTTATATCAGGAGCCGGGGTGTTTTTATGTGTTAAATCCCTAGACGGATATTTTTTTTTCCAAACCGTGCAATCTCGCCGGAGGCGGCATTCATTAGGCCCAATAATATTGCACTTTCAACGATAAAAGTTGTGTGATTCCCTACATCGGGATTTACGGCTGCACCGGATCCGGTCACGTACAACGCATCGATGCGCCTCAATTGAATCCAATCATGAACAAGGGAGGCGGCCTCAATAAAATTTGTTAGATCGAGATCGATACCGAGCAGTTGATGTCTGTGCTTCAAGGTCATTTCTCTGGCAAAATCCAGATTGCCGGTCGGTTTTCCGCATGAAATTATCAGGGTGCCTTTCGAGTCGATCACATTCTGTTCAATACATTCAGAATACGTGTGGGTGGACATTTCTTGAAGTCTGTACTTTGCTGGAAGCGCGCCGGTTTCAGTCAATTTTCTTTTTGGAATCCAACCTCCATGTGGGACCTCAAGTTTTATGGCGGCATCGAGCGCCGCCAGCTCTGCTTCGGTTTGTCCGCTGGATATGATTTTCTTAAGCATATTCGCGTTTTTTAAATCGATGGCTCTGCGCTTTCTCCGAATCCATTGCAAATTCCGGATGTTTTTGGGGAAGATATCTCGTCCGGCAGCAAACGATTTTCACACAACAACCTATCAATATTAAAATTTTTTCTTGAAATCAATCAAAAAAGCCGGACGGTGGTGAGAGCTTGAATATTAGGGTTGCAAAAGTGCCGATACCGCTTGAGGATGCGTGTTCGAGGAAGGAGAAAACCCCCGGAAAGGGTTGCGTTTTCCGGGGGTATCACAGAGGATTGAAAGGAGAATGGAATGGCAACATTCCATAAGTGCTGTTCATTTTACATCAGCACAATGTGGCATGTCAAGAAGTTTATTTAAAAAATAAATTTTATTCAGTGTCTGAAGGATGTTTATGGGCTGTGCCGGTAGAAAAAAGCCCCTGGAGATAGGCAGCTCCAAGGGCTCGTGCGAGGGATGTAACGCCCCGATGAAAATCGCAATCAGGCAGACGGCGGATTTCATCAGCGATATGTTTTAACATTTTAAACTTCCCAACCCGACCTTGTCAACCCAGATTTATGTAGCATAAAAAGGGGATAAAAACTACGTATTTTTGCCTGCAACACAGACCCTCAACCCAGGGAGCGGGCGATCGGAAACGAAATATTTACACCGGCATTATGAACAAAGCGCTCAATCGTACGTTTAAAAAAAGAGTTTCGAATCCTCTTGAACACATCGTACAAACATTCGCCCCTTTCCGGGATCAAATCAAAGGATTTGGGTCGGGCGTTTCAACGCCGGTCATGTCGCCGACCTTGTGTCGGTGCGGGGTAAACATCAAATTGTTGAACCGAAAACAATATCAGGAACGTGTTTTCAAAACGATCATGGTGTTGGAAAAGAAAAGGTGTGGACAGACAGCGAAAGGATTATTTCTTAGGGTTTTTTACTGATTTACGTAACTCCCTAAGACAATCTTTATCTTTACGTACAAGGGCGCATACATTGCGGTTGTCAATCTCCCTGCAATTATAAGGGTTAACCAAGGGGCATTCAGGATATTTCTTTGACATATCTATTCTTTGACCTTCTTTTTGTATTGGCCATGGAGCGCCTTTTGAACAAGCGCTATTGTACATGCTACATCGTGGCATGTCAAGGGTCTTTGGCAAGAAGATCTTTGGGGCCTAAATAACAAAAAGCTCCTGGAGCCGCAGTATACCCCAAAAGCTACAAAAGGTAAGACATTATGAGGAGAAAGGGCTTAGCAACACGCTGTTTGCTAAACCCTTGTTTTCATTTGGTGCCGGAGGTCGGAATCGAACCGACACGGGGTTGCCCCCGCGGGATTTTGAGTCCCGTGCGTCTACCTATTTCACCACTCCGGCATGCGTCATCTATTATCCAAATTTTATACCGGTTGTCAATAAAATAGAATCGGCCGGAATTTTATCGCCATCCTAAGTTGAGCGATTGTTGAGTTTGCCGAAGATACAAGGCATGAGACATACAGCCGTAGTATGCTACTGCAATTGTCTCATAACGCAGCAGATTCGGTAAACTCGGCAAGCCCGAAGGGTTTCAAATTGTGACAATCTTGTTTGGATTCATATCTGCCGAGCCGATGATGGTGTTTAATGTTTTCTAACAATAAAACCTCCCAAAGATATTAAATTTATAATACACTGGCACAATTTGAAACGCTCAATTTAGGTCCATCCAATGGGGAATCTAAAGGGCGCTCTTTTCGAAAAATCCGGGCTAATCCAAATTTTTCAACAACTCTGCGTATATTTCTATGGGATGTTTGATCCGTATTTTCCCACCGGACCTGGACAGCATATCCGAAATTTGGAGCATACAGGCCGGGCATCCGGTGGCAACCATCGAACATCCGGATGCTCGGATATGGTCCATTTTTACGTTCCCGATATTGGCGGAAAGATCATAATACGCCAGATTAAAGCTTCCCCCCAGCCCGCAGCATCGGTCGGATTCAGACATTTCTATCAGCCGATAGGCCGGATTGGCATTAATAAGAGATCTGGGTTCGGCAGATACGCCCAGCGATTTTTTGAGATGGCATGGATCATGATAGGTCACATCCACGGGCTCGCTGCCATCGGCGGCTTCAAGTTTTTCCAATCCCACCCTCGATACCAGGAACTGCTGGATATCAAGGGTTTTTTGAGCAATTACCGCCACTCTGGTTTTAACATAACCGGAATTTTTATCCGCCATCATCGGCCATATTTCCTTTATCGTCGACGTACAGGTGGCACAGGCGGTTACCAGGTAGTCAAATTTTTCGGCATCGAATATTTCCAGGTTGTGGCGGACAAGACGGTTAAAGGTCACCGTATCTCCCGAGGAGATTGCCGGTATCCCGCAGCAACCTTGCCCTTTGGGCATAAAAATTCCAACACCGTGATGCTGGAGAACGTCGACAACATCTTGGGCGATATGGGGAAAACTTTTATCCAAAAGGCACCCCACGTAAAACGCCACTTTAATGCCGGAACGACCTTTGTTGGTATTCAAAGATGGAATACGACGGTGAAAAGGGATCTTGGCCAGGGGCGTAAAATGCCGGTTTCCAATCAAAGGAGACACAAACCGGGCACAGGAGGTGCCGATGAGTTCATTGGCCGGTCTTGTGAAAATTTTCTGAAATTTTGATCCCCACGCCGCCATCCGGTCAAATATTTCAGGGTGGGACAGCATCCCCCTTAAAATCAATTTTTTGGCCGGAGACAGTCCCGTGAAACCGGTAAGAATCGCTCGGGCCTTAATAAAAATTTCCAAGACGCTCACACCGCTGGGACAATTGGCGGCACATGATCCGCAAAGAAGACACCGGCTCAGCCGTTCGACCACGCCTTTGGGATCATTGAACATTTCCTCCAAAAGTCCATCGAGGAGCGCCAGCTTACCCCGGGCGACGTCTCCTTCAAGGCCGGTTTCCGAAAACAGCGGACAGACCGCCTGGCACATACCGCACCGCATACAACCCCCCAGTTGATGTTCCAGTTCCCGCATAAGTTCTGCGAGCATTTTCATGCCGGGCATTGGGCGTCTCCAGGGTCGGGCATTGTTTGGTTTTCAATGTTCATGGATAATTCCTTAAATTTTTATAAAATATCCGCCCTATTCCTCTATCGCGACACCCTTAAATGTCAACCATAAAAAGATAAAAGGCATCCGGAAAATCCTTTGCATCGGGTTTGTATCTTGGGAAAAACTCCCGGTGGTCGGGATATTCCCCTATTAAAATGAACCTTTCATCCCATGGACATACTTTGATTAAAAATCGATAATGGAACTCCTCGTCGCCCTGTAGAGACGGGATCCAGGCCCCGGTTAAACAAAAAATACAGACAGGTTTCACGGAACAAACTTCGCTTTAACCCCGCCGAACGGGATCTTCCACAAGTTTACGGGGAATACGCTTGTCCTGGACAATCTCCGAGATTCAATCGGGCGAGCGGTTGCAGTTCAAGAAGGTCTCCATCGATACACACCCGGTTACCGATACAACCACAGGGCCGACACACTGTTTGCAGGATTTTTGCTCGTTTCGCGAGATATGTCACACACAACATTAAACCCAAGGAGGAAAACATGAGCGACAGCGTTTACAAGATCATCGAACTGGTTGGAACAAGTAATGTTTCCTGGGAGAAAGCTGCTGAAAATGCGGTGCTAAGAGCCAGCAGGACGCTGCGAGATTTGAGAATTGCAGAAATATCAAAACTCGACATGAGCCTTAAAGATGGAAAAGTCGAATTCTATCGGGCCAGAGTGACGCTTTCATTCAAATATAAAGATTCTTGATTTGCCGGAACACACGTTCTCTGAAAATTGTGTGATTCCAACAACGCCGTCATTCTCCGGAGCAAAACGGTTGATGTCTTTTGGAGGGCTATAGAAAAAAGAGACGTTCGGCAAAACGCTGCGGATGATCCGAATAAAATTCGGCCGGCAGCTGACGGAAAAGGGGTGCCGATTTTTGCACCCTTTTTTTATGGACCCATGGTCACAGGGTAAACGCATTTGATTTCGGTACAGCGAAGCGACGGTGTGTTTCTCTTGGAAACCGACTGGCTGTTTGAAAGGCTTTAGCACGCGTTAGACCGAGTCGAATGAAATGATGATTTAAAACATCCATCGGATATTTTATTGACGAATTGTTCTTTATAACTTTGGCACGGCTCGGGCTTACGGGTGCTCGAGCACAAGTTCCAGTCGATTGGAAAGAGATATGCGCCGTCGTGGAGCGGTCTCTCTCTGTTGAGATTCAAATGCGTTTACCCTGCCCATGGTCACGGAACAGGTTGCAACGGCGCTAAAAACATGGCAAACTTAGTTAAGCAAAGGTTTTTTCCATTTAAAGACAACCGGAGATTTTTTATGGGCAAAAAGCCGACCTATAAGGAATTGACCCAAAAAATAAAAAAGTTGGAACAAGAAGCGATCTTCCGGGAACAGGCCGAAGAAGCGTTCCGGAAGAGCGAAGAAAAATACAGATTGCTGGTAAAGAACCTTCCAAGTATCGTGTACCAAGGACACGTTGACTGGTCGGTTGAATTCTTTGATTCAAAAATTGAACTACTGACAGGATATTCGGTCGATGAATTTAATCTCGGAAAACTTAAGTGGAAAGATATTGTTTTAAAAGAAGATATTGAAAATGCCAAGGAGATTTTTATCCGGGCACTCAAATCAGACAGATCCTATATCAGGGAATACCGAATCGAATCCAAAGCCGAGGATATACGTTGGATACAAGAAAGAGGACAAATAATTTGTAACAACACCGGAAGAATTGAATATGTCAGCGGCGTTTTTTTTGACATTACCGATTACAAACAGGCCGAGGAGGAGTTGCGAAAAAGCGAAGAGATGGCACGGGCGCTTTTGAATGCCACAACCGATGCCGTCGTTTTGCTGGATTCTCGAGGAACGATTCTGGACATCAACGACACCTATGCACAGCGGTTTAAAAAGCATAAAGACCACATGCTCGGCTTGTGTATTTGGAATCTGTCTCCCCCGGAGAGAACCGTTCTTAAAATGGCCAATGTCCAAAAAGTGTTTGAATCGGGCAGGCCGGTGAGAATTGTGGATGAACAGAAGGGGATTTGGAATGATACCAACATCTATCCGGTGTGCAATGCCAAGGGGAAAGTCATGCAAGTAGCTGTTTTTGCACGAGACATCACTGAACGAAAAATGGCTGAAGAACATGTTCACACCCTCACGCAGCAGTTGATGAAAGTCCAGGAAATTGAGCGTCAGCAGATTGCTTATGACCTGCACGACAACCTCGCACAAGACCTTTCACTGTTGGGAATCGGCCTTGAAACCCTTTTTGACAGCCATCCATCCGTACCTTTGGAGGTCAAACAAAAGGCTTCGGAATTATCAAAAACACTCCGGAGATCCATATCGGCTGTCCGGGATATGTCGTACGATTTACACCCTCCGGGACTCGATCAACTAGGGATTGCCCATACCGCCTATCAATACTGTGAAGAATTTTCTGAAAAAAGCGGCATTAAAATTGACTTTTTCGCCGCCGGCCTGGATGATTTAACGATCCCCAACAACACGGAGATCAACCTGTACCGCCTGATTCAGGAGGCCCTTTGGAACATTAAAAAGCATGCAGATGCAACAAATGTAACCATCAAGCTGGTGGCATCTTTCCCGTTCATTATCCTCCGCATAGAGGACGATGGCAAAGGATTTAATGTCAAAGACCGCCTGGCCGCGGCTTCCAAGGAGAAACGGATGGGACTTCGGAGCATGGAGCAGAGGGTCAGCCTTCTGGACGGAAAAATGAGGATTCAATCACGCCCAAAAGAGGGCACCAAAGTGTATATCGAAATCCCCTACAAGGAGAAAAAACGTGGTTGAAACGAAAAGCATATTGATCATCGACGATCACCCGCTTTTCAGGGAAGGACTCAAGACGATTATCGGGCGCGATCCCCGCTTTAAGGTGATCGGTGAAGCCGGAACCGGCCGCCAAGGGCTGCAAATGCTCAAAAAACTTAAACCTGATTTGACACTGGTGGATATATCCCTGCCGGATCAAAACGGCATTCAACTCACCCGTGAGATACGACGTCTCTTTCCTGAAACCAGAGTTTTGATTGTCAGCATGCACTCTAAAATCGATTATATTGCCGAGGCGTTCCAGGCCGGAGCAACCGGATATGTGGTCAAGGAATCTGCGGCCAAAAGACTCCTGCAGGGACTCGAATCGGTTGCAAACGGCAATTATTTTCTGGACAGTTCGGTCTCTCATGCCGTTGTTGAAAACCTGATGAAGTTCCCTTTAAAAGAAGCAAAAATCACCGATGCAGACTACGCCACCTTAACCCCCCGGGAGCAAGAAGTCATGCGCCTGCTGGCAGAGGGACTCTCCAGCAAAGAGGTTGCCGAAAAACTCTTCATTAGTCCCAAGACGGTTGAAAACCACCGGGCCAACATCATGAACAAGCTGGACCTCCACAGCGCCATCGAATTGATCCGCTATGCCGCAAAGCTCGGTCTCATCGATGTGGATCTCTGGAAGGAATAATTCCGGAACTTGTATCCCAAAATCGAGAACGCCGTCGACATCTCCCCAAAACATCCGGGACAAAATCCCGGCAAATAGGGGTTTCTCCTACTAAATTGAACCTTCCCCTCTATGGACAAAAGGCATCGCAACTTGTTAATACACACATAAAAACCACCTTTGAAATGTCCTTTGAATACCTTTTGATATAGGGGGGGCCATGATCTCTTCTCCGTGTAAAAATTGTACCCGAAAAAATCTTCCGAAGGACACGTGTGTTAAAAATTGTAAATTGTTGAAAGCCGTACAGGATATCGAGGTATCGTCTCAAAAATGGAACGACGGCAGTGGGATCGACTATTCCGAAGAGTATAATTGTTCAATACCCCTGTCGTTTTCAAGCAATGCTGGCTCTTTATGAACAACCCACTGAGATGCTGTTTCTAAAAAATCAGAACATCCGCCGGTTCCAACCTTACCGGCGTACCAGCTTCCCTCAGCTTAGAAACCCATTTTTTCGCCGCGGCGAGAAATTTCGAAGCACAACATTACCTGATATATGCCGGTTAGAAAAAATCATAATAGTTTGAATGACGCTGGAAGAAAAAAAGCGGACATTGAGATATCATCGGAAGCATCGGACAAGATCGGGCAGGATGCTAAAAAAAAGAATTATCTTGATATGGCAGCCTTGATTAGAAGTGTTCAGCGCGCTGAAGGTCACACGGACTGTTTCCAAAAGGGCATGATCGACTGCGATCAGGCGGATTGCAAGTGGCACCCCTTCTGCCTGGAAGGGCATCCGATCTTGGGAGAAAACCCAACCGAGTAATTTAACCCTAACCAATCGGAAACAAAACGGAAACAACCAAACCGATTATTTTACATGGTAAATTCGCAAACCAACCCCACGACCCCGCAGGCTTCGGCATCGTTCCAATTTGCATCCAGATCCTAGGTTTAATGCGCAAAACCCGGGGGAGGTGAACCTTGCGCCGCCTGTCAATTCCTTAAACCGGATCATCTTCTCTTTATTTAAATCGTTTCCTAACATTGAGACCTTTGAAAAATGTTCATTTTTGCCTGCCCAGTTAAATCCGCATTTAATATTTAACCGGGGTTCGAGTTCAAGGAAGGCGAAAATTTTAACCACAGGAATACATTGTGTATTTCGAGGATAAAGCTAAAGCTTCACTTCGTGCACAATTTGAGCCTGACGCATAAATTGGGAAAAAAGGAGCGTTTTGCAAAGGTCTCAGCGTTGTGTCTCACCACCCGTGGGGGTGGTGTTCAGTCCCTGCCGGTAAAAAAGGCTTGACCTTTTTGCCCGAAATATTGGGCCCACAATCGAATGTAATTTCATTCTAAAAACAATGAAACACCGGCAGGGACCCAGCCATCTTGTTTTCCCGATTTTCACCTGACCCTTGATAGAGCAGTTCCCAAAAATATGTTCCCATTGAATTGCTTGCGGTCACAATTTCAGTAAGCCGCGGGATAGTTCCGTTTCCATCGGGAAGCTGTCTGGGCAAATTAGAGCGCATTAATGCGAACAGCAATGAGGTTGTCAAGGTCATTGATAATTATCATATTCCTGCCGTGCAATCTTAAAGAGACCTGTTCGCTATTACGCGGTTTTATTGGCGAGTTCTTGCCGATGGAAACGGAATTGTCCTGCGGCTGAAACGGAATGTTATTTTGAAAAAGGCCATAGAAGACATTTCTGGAAATTTTCCTGGTCTTGTTTTATAATTTATGTTGTATACCATAGAAACCATGATCACCCGATTACCGCCGTATGAAATTCATTGATCGACTTTAAAATGGAGCCCGTTAGGATCCGATGTTTTTAATTGCCGGTGTTTCTCCCAAAACAAAAGTGATTGACAATACCCCCAGGCGCTGCCCGGAATGCGGTTTGGTCCGAGCGTATTACAACCGGGTGGATCACTATTTCAATCTATTTTTCATTCCCATTTTAAGGGTCAAAAAGGGAGAGCCTTTTCTCGTGTGTGACCGATGTTCGAGACCGGTCGCCGGATTTAAAGAAGAATATGACAGCACCTGCCCGGATATCCAAAAGACGCAGTGCCGCCATTGCGGAAAAACCTTAGGAAAAGATTTTAGATACTGTCCCTATTGCGGCAAATCAGTTGCCCGGAAATAACCCCTGAAGGAGTTTACATGGAACTTGTTATCAAGAACCGTCCAGACACGCCCCTGGAGCGGCATGTGGTTCTGGTGGCGCCGGAAGTGCCTTGGAACACCGGCAACATCGGTCGCACCTGTCTGGGTGCCGGGGCATTTCTTCATCTAATAAAACCCCTGGGATTTTCCCTTGAAAGCCGTGAACTCAAAAGAGCGGGTTTGGATTACTGGCACAAACTCAAGCTACGGATCTGGAATGACTTTAACAGTTTTCAAAAAGAGATGGCGCCCCAAACAGACGAAGTCGCACTGTTTTCAAAAAACGGTTCAAAACCGTTCTGGTCCATGCCGTCCCCGGACAGACTCTTTCTCATTTTCGGATCAGAGACCCAAGGGCTTCCCGAGCCCATCATTTCTCCCTATCAACACGCCACCTATCACGTCCCCATCACTCGAAAAATCAGATGCCTGAATCTGTCCACCACGGTGGGTATTGCCTTGTATGAAAGTCTGAGATTTCACACCACTCATAAAAAATAGGGCTCGGAATATTTCCGAGCCCTATGGGTCTATCGATATGCGTTATGGGTTGTACTGCTTAGAACAGTCCCGTAACCTTACCGGTTTCTACGTCCACATCCACTCGACGATACGCCGGGTCTGAACTGGTTCCAGGCATCAGACTGATGGCACCGCAGACCGGACAGAGGAACTTGGCGCCGGAAAAGATCAGCACGTCCTGGACGGGCAGGGTCCATCCCTTGGGTACGCCCTTGACCGCCGGGTCATGGGTCAGGGAGAGATGAGTTTTGACCATCATGGTGGTGTAGTCGTCGTACTGGGGATCGTTTTCGAGCATCTTGGCTTTAGCTTCAGCCGCAGGCGTCCAGGCTACACCGTCAGCACCGTAAACGTTCTTGGCGATGAGGTCAACCCGGTCGCGCAGCTTGGTTTCAAGAGGATACAGGAATTTGAATTCCGGTTCTCCTTCACAGGCCTCGATGACCGCGTCGGCAAATTCCAGTGCTCCGTCGCCGCCATTCTCCCAGTGGGTGGACTCTGCACAGCGGGCACCGGCTGCCTCGGCTGCCTTGCGCACCATGGCTACCTCAGCGTCGGTATCGGTGAAGAAGCGGTTGATGCAGACCACCGGGTTAATACCGGACATCCGGATGGTGTTGATATGGTGTACCATATTCTCCACACCCGTTTCCAGGAATTCCAGCCCTTCTTTCGTATACTCATCGGGCAGCGGGAGGCCGGCTACGACCTTGGGACCGCCACCGTGCATCTTGAGGGCGCGGATGGTGCTGGTAAGAACGGAAACGTGGGGTTTCAGTCCGCTGTACCGGCATTTAACGTTCCAGAATTTCTCAAAGCCGATGTCAGCGCCGAATCCGGATTCGGTGATATTGTAGTCAAAAATCTTCAGGCCGACCCGGTCGCCGATGATGGAAGACTGCCCCACGGCGATATTGGCAAACGGTCCTGCGTGAATCATGCAGGGTTGATACTCTGCCGTCATCATCAGGGTCGGGTTAATGGTGTTTTTCATCCAGGCCGTCATGGCATTGCCGACTTCCAGATCGCCGGTGGTAATCGCTTTACCTGATTTGCTAAAGGCCACGGTGATGTTGTTCAGTTTTTCGCGCAGGTCTTTCAGGTCGCGGACGATGGAAAGAATCGCCATCAGCTCGGAGCTGACTGCGATTCCGAACTTGGACTGCATGACCATGCCGTCAAACCTGCCGCCCAGACCGATAACGATATTTCGCAGAGCCTGAGCACAAAAATCCATGATCCAGCCCATCTCCACCCGGGTGGGATCGACGTCCAGCCTGGGCATACGGGTCAGACGCGCAAGCTGCTCGTCATTGTAGTTCCGCTCGTGCTGCATTCTGGAAGTCAGGGCGACCATGGCCAGGTTGTGGGCGTTCATGATGTCGTTGATGTCCCCGGTCAGACCCATGGAGAACTCGGTCATGGGAATTATCAACGAGTTACCGCCGCCGGCCGCGGTTCCTTTAATGTTCATGGTCGGGCCGCCCGAGGGCTGACGCAAAACACCACCGACATTTACGCCGCGCTTGCCCATACCTTCCATGAGACCGCAGGAAGTGGTACTTTTACCTTCACCTAATGGGGTGGGGGTGATGGCGGTAACCTCAATATACTTGCCATC
>Ga0209165_10000265_pt1 | contig 20207 bp, 15 predicted proteins | sample tdAd001_FD_187122 | JGI IMG/M metagenome (GOLD analysis project Ga0209165, IMG submission 187122) | Marine sediment microbial communities from the Atlantic coast under amendment with organic carbon and nitrate - tdAd00.1 (SPAdes)... | ecosystem: Environmental > Aquatic > Marine > Coastal >... | reverse complement strand
CACCAACACCGCGCCTTTTTTCATGGTTTTGAGCATGTCCCGGGTCACCAGCTTGGGTGCCTTGGCACCGGTAACCAGCACCGCTCCCACCACCACATCGGCCTTTCTGACAAGCTTTCGTATGGCCGCCGGGCTGGCCATCAGGGGAAAGCAGTTGGCCGGCATCACGTCGCTCAGGTACCGTAACCGTTCCAGGTTCATATCCAGGACGTAAACCTTTGCGCCCAGGCCGCAGGCCATCTTGGCCGCGTTGATCCCGACGACCCCGCCGCCGATGATGACCACCGTACCCGGATCGACCCCCGGCACGCCCCCCAGCAGAACCCCGTGGCCGCCCTGGGCCATTTCCAGATATTTGGCCCCCTGCTGAATGGCCATTCGGCCGGCGACTTCACTCATGGGCGTGAGCAGGGGCAGGGAGCCGTCTGCTTTTTGAATGGTTTCATAAGCAATGTTAACGGCTTTGCTTTTGATCAAAATATGGGTCAACTCCTCGGCAGCCGCCAGATGCAGATACGTAAAAACAATCTGGCCCTCACGGATGAGGTCGTATTCCGGTAATAGGGGCTCTTTTACATGCATCACCATGTCCGCACGCTGGAAAATCTCTTTGGGACTTTCAACGATCTCGGCCCCGGCTTTCTTATAGGCGTCGTCGTCGAAGCCGCTGCCGCTGCCTGCAGCCTTCTCTACCAGAATGGAATGGCCGTTCTGTTTTATGACTTCCACGCCGGCCGGGGTCATGGACACGCGATTTTCCTCTGCTTTGATTTCCTTGAGAATTCCGACAATCATTTTGTTCTCCTTGGGTAAAGAAATGGAATAGACCCTAGTCTGTCGAACAGGGTGTAAAATTTAGATGTTTGAAATCGCCGGGCGCGTTGAATCGGGTACTCCAACTCAACAACGATACCTTAAAAGTCCCCCTTATGGCAACATTCAATTTTTCGACACCAAGATTTTTACGAAGCGTTTGCGCCTGGGCACCGCCGGGTACTCTTCAAGTAATAGCGGTATGAACCTTGCTCTATTTAAACGCTTTCACCGGTTCAGGAGCGGTGTTCCTGGGGCTGATCTTATACCAGGTTTTCCGGACCGTCCCGCTTTCGTCCATTTTTCTGAAATTTATGTTGTAAAGTTTTGTATCAAACCTTAATAAAAAGAATCCCATAATATGACCCTGTCAACAGATGGAAATTGGTCGTTTATTAATGGCTTAAGCCTGCCGGTTTAGGGGGATAATTCGGGTATGTTTTTGTTTCCACGTCTAACTGTTTAAGGAGGTGGGTATGATAAAACGATTTTGCCTCACGTTAATTGTCGTCTTGTGGGTTTTGCCACCTGTGGTTTTGGCGGCCGCAGGGGAAGCACCCATCAGCGATGCCACCCAGGAATGTCTGGATTGCCACAGCGAGTTTCATCCGGGTATCGTTCAGGATTGGAACAACAGCCGGCATTCGAAAATGACACCCCAAAACGCCTTGAAAGCTGATAAACTGAAACGGAGGATGTCCGGTACATCTGTGCCCGAAAGCCTTCAAAACCAAGCTGTCGGATGCGCTGAATGCCACACCCTTAGAGCCGACGCCCATTCCGATACATTCGAGCATAACGGGTATGAAATCCATGTGGTGGTCAGCCCGGATGATTGCGCCACATGTCATGTGACGGAAAGGACCCAGTACGCCAAAAACCTCATGGCGCATGCGTATAAAAACCTGGCGGAGAATCCCCTTTACCAGGACCTGCAACGGACCATTCTGGGCGAAAGCACTGTCGAAGATGGCAAAATTCGTTTCAGCCCGGCCAACGGCCTCACCCGTGCAGAGGCCTGCTTTTACTGCCACGGCACCCGGCTGGAGGTGACCGGATATGAAACCCGGGATACCGATGCCGGAGAACTCGAATTTCCGATCATCAGCGGCTGGCCGAATCAGGGTGTGGGCCGCGTGAACCTTGACGGGAGCCGAGGGGCCTGCACCGCCTGCCACTCCCGGCATCATTTCTCCATGGAGATGGCCCGCAAACCTTATACTTGCAAGGAGTGCCACGCAGGGCCCGATGTGCCGGCTTTCAAGGTATACTCTGCCAGTAAACACGGCAACATTTTTTCTGCCATGAACAGCACCTGGAACTTTACGGCAGTGCCCTGGACCATCGGTAGAGATTTTTCTGCGCCGACCTGTGCCGCGTGTCATATCAGTCTGCTGGTCAATGCCGGCGGAGCGGTGATCAACCCGCGTACCCACCAGATGAACGACCGTCTGGGATGGCGGATTTTCGGCCTTATTTACGCCCATCCTTACCCCAAGGACCCCGACACCTCTAAGATTCGTAACCGTTCCGGGCTGTCGCTGCCCACCGACTTTGACGGCGGATTTGCCAATGATTACCTCATTGACCCCGAAGCACAAAAAATGCGCCAGCAGGCCATGCAGAACACCTGTCTGAACTGCCACAGCACCACCTGGGTCAAGAACCACTTTGTGCGCCTGGACAATGCCATCCAGACGTCCAACGCCAAAGTCCTATCGGCCACCGGTCTGGTGAGCAGAGCCTGGGAACGCGGCTACGCCCAAGGCCCGGGCCAGAAGGGCAGCCCGTTTGACGAGTTCATTGAACGGCGCTGGAGCGATGCCTGGCTGTTCCATGCTAACAATGTCCGGTTTGTGTCGGCCATGGCCGGCGGCGGTGACTACGGCGTTTTCGAAGACGGCCGCTACCCGCTGACCAACGTGCTCCTGGAGATGCAGAGCTGGCTGGAAACCCGGGACATGATGTCAACGGCAAAAAAGAAGTGATCGGATGGGGTAGATGAGCATTTAATTTCGCTGGTGACACAATCGGGTGGGGGTCTTTCTAAGAAAAAAAGAGTTTTTGAAGGGGCATGTCCTGCTGGTGTTGTATCTTACTGTCCAAATAATTATAGATGGTCTTCAACGGATGAAAGGCTTCGGGGCCACACGGATGTTGAAATTCCGGGAGCCGATTCTTGCCGGTCACCCTATCATGACCGATTCAATTCAAAAGCAATCCATTTGTCTGGGTCGCCTTTTCTACGGCGAATAACATTCCCCGTACCGGATCTGGCTTTCGATTTCTCTTTTCTGGCTCGAGATTTCTCGTAGAGTTCAATGTTTTTTCGGAGTAAAATTTCCAATGCCTTTTTTTTATTTTCCACACGTGCCTCCGCAATTCTATTAGACCGGTACGGATATGTTCATCTGAACAACCTTTTTACCTCAATAATATTTTGCACAGAATGTTACCGATAATTTGGCAACAAACCATCCATATGTAAACAACCAAAAAATATAAGCACAATACAAGGTAAAAACCGATACTATGCCAGGGGCAAAAGGAAGGACCTTAGGTTTGTTTTTGTATTTCGGAGACCCAGCTTGGCTCTAATATTATTCCGGTGAAAATTAATGGCACCCGCGGAGGAATTCAACAATTCAGCGATCTCTTTGGTTGTCTTGCCATCCCTAACGAGCCCGGCGATCTGAATTTCACTCGGGGTAAGATCAGAAAATTTCGAGAACAACTGGTGAAGAAACGGTGCGATAATGTCCTCAAGGTTCGATTTAATAATATTTAAATATACCATCTGCCGGTCATTCAATCGACTGTTATTCAGTTTTTCAATATAAGGAAACACGAGCTTCTTCACATTTGCAATGACTTTTTCTTCCAATTCTTTTTTATCTTCGTCTCTGTGCTTCAGGAGGACTTTCAAGGCTGCATTGACTTCCTGAAGCTCGTGTGTTTTATTCTCTAATTCTTTCCCCCTTTCTAAAAGGGCCAACTCCACCTGTTTGCGCTCGGTGATGTCATGAATAATCGAATATAGAAGTTCTCTGCCATGTACCTTGATGGGGCCGCTGAAAACCTCGACATCACGGATTTCGCCGTTGGCCAGAAGGTGCTGAAAATAAAATACTCGGCGCTGTTCCGTCTTGGCTTTTCCCATTTTCTGAAACACTTGTTCGTTTGAAAGAGTATTGATATCTGAAATCTTTTTGCCGGTAAGCGCTTCAAAACTCCAGCCATAGAAGGAGACAGCTGCCGGGTTGGCATCGACGATATCTGCACTCTCCGGATCTACGAGGAGCATCACGGAGTGGTTGTTCTTAAAAAGGCTCCGGTACCGTTCTTCACTCTCTCTAAGTGTCTTTTCAGCTTTTTTCCGATCGGTGATATCCATAATCATTCCGGATATGGTATCTTTTTCAAGAACCGCACTTAAAAGTATATTTATTGTTTCACCGGATTTTGTAAGCGCTTCAAATTCGAAATCCTTAAGACTGCCCGATGCCTTCAGAGATTGTATCAAAACCTCTCTGTCTTCGGCGTACTTATATCGAACAATGACGTTTTCCAATAGTATCTCTTCCGGAGACTCAAATCCAAAGATCTTTACCAAGGCTTCATTTACATAAAGAACATCGCCTGTGATACGGGTCTGATAAATTCCCACAAGGGAAATATTTAAAAGATTCAAGTGTTTTTTGTCTGATTCTTTCAACTTCCTCTCAGCCCGGTCACGCGCTTTAATTTCTCCCTTGAGACGCCGGACAGTTTTAGCCAATTCGGAATTTTGATCCTCTGCGTGTCGTCCACGCTCTGTGGGTGCTTTGCGCAACGCCGCTTCTGCCCCCTTGCGTTCAATGGCTTCATTCTCTAACGCCTCGATCTTTTGTTCCAATTCTTTATAAGTCGGTTTTGTTTCCATCGGATCTTTCTCCAATTATTTCAACAAGAAAAAGTGGGTGCAATTTTGATTTTTTTGCCGTATATGCATCTTAGAGGTCATTTGAAGCTTTCGGCAGCCCCGCAGGGGGGGATTTGCGTTGCGCGCCATCAAGCCATAGGGAATGTTCCGCCTTGCGGCAGTGCGTCGCAGCGATTGCAAGAAATTCTAGCCATTTTAATATGCGCTTGCCCTGCTGAATCCACAAAATTCAACTGGGCGAGCGGTTGCAGTTCAAAACCTGCCCGTGCATCCTGTTTGAGTCTTTTTCGAATAGCGCTCAGCGGTGCCGGGGGTTCATCCGGTTATACCGGGATAAACTGCACGAGCGTAGGGCTTTGTTGCTCTGAAGGAACATTATACATTTGTCGGCCAATAAATTGCTTGTAACCGGACCGCAAAGACGCTATAAGCCCCTTGCGCTGATTTTATATCAATAGCGTCAATTCTTTAACGTTTACAAGACCAATCTAAGATCATGGGCTTATTATCATCACGCATTTCCGTAACACGCTATAAAGTCAAGGGCAGCCTGGACGGGTCGGTACATGAAACCGTATACCAGAGCCTTAAAAAACGTTCAATACCCAACATCGAAGATGACGGGTCAGAAGCCATCGTCGGCTGGACATCCTTTGAGAATCCATACGCTCCCGATTTTGAAGGTTATTCTTTTGTTTTCGGTGCCCAGATGGTTTTTGCCCTCCGGGTCGACAAAAAATCCATTCCGCCGAAACTCGTTCGGAAACATTGTGCCATAGAGGTTGCCAAACGCCTGGCGGACAGCGGCCGAAGCTATTTATCCGCCAACGAGAAAAAAACCATCAAAGAAAATGTCGTCCTCACCCTCAGCCGCCGAATTCCGGCAACCCCAAACGTCTATGATTTGGTTTGGAATTACCAGGAAGCCTCCGTATGGTTCTTTTCCAATCTGAAATCGGCCAACGAGGCGTTAGAGACGCTTTTTATCAAATCTTTCGGCCTGCAGTTGATCCGTCTGTTCCCGTATACCACGGCCGACCTGATCGCCGGACTATCGGACCGTGAACGCGATCTATTGGAAAAACTGGAACAGAGCCAATCTGAGGGATAACCGATGCTCGATGTCGCCATAGCATACCGCCGTTACCAATTCTTAGGCAACGAATTTTTGACCTGGCTGTGGTTCATGATCGAAACCGATCAGAACTCGTTGCGCCAATACGATCCGGATCTTATGTCCCTGAACATCGGCAGCCGCTTGGTGCTTGAAAATACGCGCAACAACGCCAAAGAAACCGTCACCATTAAAGGGGATGAGGCCAACCTGGAAGAAGGACTGGTGGCGCTGAAAAAAGGGGCCGTAGTTACCGAAATGCATCTTTCATATAAAAGCGTCGGCCAAGACTGGCTGTTCAGCCTCAAGGGGGAAAGTCTCAACATTTCCAACCTGAAACTACCGGAGACCGGACCGGTGGAGACTCCGGAAGATCTTGAGGGCGTTGTGATCGAAAAGGCCTATCTTCTGGAAAAGGTCATTGGGCTGGTGAACAATCTCTTTTCCCACTTCATTAAACTGCGGGTTTCCGATGCCTGGCATAGCCAAACGGTTTCCCAGATCCGCAAATGGTCGGTATCATAGAAAAATCGCAACGAGTTTGAAATCATTACCCTCCATTTCCCATGAAGAACATCCATGTTAAAGGGGGTTGTTTTTAGAGGGGGTCACGCGGAGCGGGCCGGTTCCGGTGAGGAAAAATCTAACCCAATCAAAACCGAACGTCATCAATTCCACATCCGATTCCTTTAATCTGTCTGCGGTTTCCCGCGGAATATCAAACCGGGACAAAAAAGTGCTTTCAAAGATGAATTTTTTAAATTCATCGACGTTAAAACATGCCATTAAGGCCATTTTTAATGCCGGGCTGTCGAGACCTTCGGGACCCCACGGATTTCCTCTGAAAAGGGTGTCTATGTCCACCCACAGGTCATTCATATCATTAAATAATTGAATTTGCTGGTCTTCAATCCACGCGTCTGCGGTCCACTCATGGGATTCTTTGTGCCCCAGACAGTAAGAATCTTCGGCCACAAAGTATAACACTTTTCGCCCATTTTCATCATCGGTCCTTGCTACGGCGCGTTCCATTGGATATGCCCGGCATGAAAACGGCCGGTCTTCGTATATGGTGCAACCGCTCGTTGACAGAAAAAGACATGATCTCTCATCATCATCCGACATTTTCAGCATAAAGTTGGGAAAATATGGGTTGTCTCGAATGGCTTGAAACGTATGCCGTTCCAAAAGTTTATCCGAAGATATGCCAAGCCGGTTTTTCATGCGGATGACGTCATATGGATAAAGATACATGTCTGCATCTTTGCAGCATCGGGTAAAACATGCCACACCGGAATGGCAATCAAATTTGAATGTATCTCCTGTGATGCGTCTGCGTCTGCCGCTTTTTTGTGTGCCGGATATATCTTTCATAATTAAAAAATCACTTTTCCCCGCTTGTATATGTATTTAATTGTGTTTGGGCTCATTTCGGAAGCCTGTAACTGAAGAACAGGCATACACATGACATGATCAATGACGCCCAAAAAACCAAAGTAACACCTTGAGCAACAGCATCCCGCAAAGAGTGTTGAACCGTTTTGGAAAGAAAAGACTGTATCTCCGGTCTAAAAAGGTTTTCGATGTTCTGATGAACATGATTGGAAATAGATAAGGGAATCTTTTCATGGATACCGGAATCTATCAGTGAATCCATGGTTTCTGAAAGTCGAGCGGTTACGAAACTTCCAGAAACACCGATACCGATGGTGCCCCCCAGGGTTCTGCTGAATTGATGGGAGGTGGTGGCCACCCCAAGGTCTTCTCCAGAGAGGCTGTTCTGAACAATGAGAAGGGTGGAAATAGAGACAAAACCCATTCCCAGGCCGGCAATGGCCAAAACAATGGAAAATGCGGTCAGAGATGTTGAAATGGAAAATGTGAGTGTCATCCCGCAGCCCGCCAAAAGTAAAACAGAACCCAGCAGCGCAGACGGTTTTTCTTTCAGGCGATGGATCATTTGTCCGCAAACCAATGCCCCCACCGACCACCCCAGGCTTAAAGGAACCATGGCCATCCCCAGTTGAGCCGGGGTTTTTCCCAGGGCGCCTTGAATAAAAAGCGGGCTGAATGCCGAAATTGAAAAAATTGAAAAACTGGCAAAAAATGCTGCGCTGTTACCGATACTAAACCCTTGAACTCGGAAAAATCCGATGGGTAGAATCGGTTCCTTTGCCCGCCTTTCAGCGGTGTAAAATATCAGGGCCGAACATAGCGTTATGACGAAAAGTACGAGGATCTGCGGTGAAGTCCATGCGTAGGTGCGGCCGGCCAGCAAAAATGCGGTAAGCAATGCCAAAATGGTTGTCGAAAGTGTTAAAGCACCCAGATAATCGATGGCGACGTCTCTTTTCTTCTCCCGGGTTTCCTCTAAATATCTCCAGATTCCAATAAGGGCGATGATTCCAAGGGGTATGTTTATAAAAAAAATCCAGCGCCATGAAAAATAATTCACAATAAACCCGCCCAAGGTTGGCCCCAAAACACTCGATAAACCCCAAACGAAACTGATCAGAGACATCATTTTACCCCGTCTTTCCGGTGGGGAAATATCCGCCAGAACAATATAGGCCAAGGCAAAATTACCGCCGGCCCCCACGCCCTGGACAGCCCGGGATACGGTAAGCTGGGTCATGCTGTGGGATGCACCTGCACAAACCGAGCTGATTAAAAAGATGATGATGGATATCAGATAAAGCTTTTTTCTGTTGAAAAGGTCACATAGTTTGCCGAAAATAGGAAGGGACACGGCACGGGAAAGAAGATAGACAGAAAAAACCCAGCTATAAAGCTGTATACCGCCAAGATCTGACACAATTGTCGGCATGGCGGCGCCCATGATCAGGGTGTCAAGGGCGCCGAGAAAAAGCGCCAACAGTGCTGCACCAATAACATACAATCGGTTTTTCCCGCTGAGAAAAACATTCTTTTCTCTAACCGGTTGACGTTCCTTCGGGATTTTGAAAGATGCGTCTTTATCACGCTTCACGGACAATATTTTCCTCTTACACGAAAGGGTCTTATTTCAAAACATATCGAGAGAAGTATATCCGCTTTTTATGCCAAAGCAAGATCCAATTAGACCTTTTTTGAACGCCGGCTGGGCGCAAACAAAATCACGGCCCGTGGGATCCCGTTTAAATGGATCTTTATTTAGCCCTGTGGAGTGCAATTCTTGACCGTTTTATAAAAAAGATGGACATTACAACAAATTTTTATTAGGATTATGTATAATTTTCCGGATCAAGAAAAATCATGAAGAAAAGTTCGGTCAGCGACAACTCCCAGGAAAGAAGATACGAGACCCGGACGGTTCTCGATCAATACTACAGTGTTGAATTTCGATTGAAGGAAATCGCCAGCACCTATCAGTTTAAACTCAGGGACATATCATCAAAAGGTATGGGGGTTCTGGTCCATAAAGGGTCTGAGGTATTAAAATACCTAAAGGTGGGAGATACGCTGGACATGAAATATCTCCCCCCGGAATCTGCTGGCCTTTCTCAATCCTTAAAAACACAAATCGCACATATCACCCAAAAAGACCAGGATCCGTTTAAGGGGCATTTTTTGATGGGTCTCTCGATTATCGAAAAACAGGATCTCGACATTTAGTGCGTGTGTCCAAAAAACCACACCGTGCTTTCTTCGGAAATTCTAATACGTTTATTCTGCCGGGTGCCAAATCCGACCTCTCGGCGATAATCTTGTCTGCCTGATATACCGCTTTCTTCCGCTGCTGTTTGAAATCAATGATCGTGTTGGGAAATTACTTCCAAAAGCTCGTCCATATCAAAAGGCTTCTCGATAAATCCGCTACCATGGTGATGCATGGCCTCAATCACAAGATCCTTATCTCCGTATGCCGTCATTATTATTACAGGTATGGTTCTGTCGTTTTCGCGAATCTTTTGCAAAAGCACGATTCCGTTCATTTCCGGCATGGCGTAATCGGTTAAAACAATATCAATTGCAGGGCCCCTGCCCAGATGGTCCAGAGCTTCCTGGCCGCTAACGGCCTCAACAACCCGGTATCCCCGGGTTCTGAATCCCCTTCGCAGGGTTCTAAGCTGAACCCTCTTGTCATCAACGATAAGAACGGTTTTCATGATGTGCAAAAATTTTCGTGCAGCTCAGGATAATCGTTAAAAAATCTGTACAGAGTTGCCCGCCCTACATTAAGAAGCCTGGCGGCCCTTGCCTTGTTGCCGCCTGTTTTTTCCAGGGCAAGCTCAACGCGCGCCATATTCAGTTTTCGCGAAGATCCGCGTATTGCTCCAAAAAGTCGGTTTTCATTAAGTTCCATGGGAAGATCATCCGATGTTATCTCAACACCATTGCTTTTGACAAAAGCAAACTGAACGGCATTTTGAAGCTCCCTGACATTTCCGGGCCATTTATATTCTGTGAGCAACAGCATGGCGTTATCAGAGACCCTTACAGAGGTCCGGTTATACTTTCTGGCATCCTGTTTAAAAAAATGATCGACCAGAAGCGGAATATCGCTTTTTCGCTCGCGAAGCGGCGGGAGATGAAAAGGCACAACATTAATCCTGTAGAAAAGATCATCCCGAAATCTGTTGTTTTTCATTTCCTTTTTTAGATCCTTGTTGGTTGCACTGATAACCCTTACATTGACGCAAACCGTTTTTTCTCCGCCAACCTTTTCAAATTTTCCATCCTGAAGAAATCGTAAAAGCTTTACCTGCATGTACTTTGACAGCTCGGCAACCTCATCCAAAAAAATGGTGCCGCCGTCTGCCAGTTCAAATCGTCCCTTTCTGTCACGGACAGCGCCGGAAAAAGAGCCCTTAACGTGCCCGAAAAGTTCGCTTTCAATAATACCTTCGGGAAGGGCTCCACAATTGATGGGTACAAAAGGTCCGTTTTTGCGGGAGCTTGTTTTATGGATGGCCTCAGCGACGAGTTCTTTTCCGGTACCGGTTTCACCATAAATATGAACCGGATAATCGTATTCGGCAACATCGGTGATTTGCTGAAAAACCTCGATCATTTTTCTGTTCCGGCCAATAATTTTTAAAAAACACGCCGGTTGTTCTGCTTCTCTTTTCCGGTTGCATGACTCTGCAATATTCCTGAACGAGACAATTTTTCCGGACGCGTTTCCATTTTCACCATTCTTTTTCAGGATCGCAGCTTTCATCTCCCGGTGATTGGAAAGCTTTTTAGAAGACAGGCTGCCAAGATCTTTGAATTGACGGCCATTGCGTTGGTTAAGGGCGTTGCTCGCATGATCCATGGTATTCTCTTTCCTCCTTTGCCGGCGTTGCTTCAATGGGGTCATCGGTCAATTGTATTGTTGTGGGCAAATACTGAGTGGAAAATTTCAAATGACGTTAAATTTAGATACCTTATTGTTCCACCCTAGGTTGGGGTTTCGTGGTTTTAGAAGAATGACATTTCTAAATAGCATAAAGCATGCCAGCAGGAAAAACGGATGGTACAAATGAAATAAGCAATGAAAAATCAATAAGATGGTACGACAACATGTCCGGGAAAGAGATGTTCACGACGACGGTAACCGTTCTATTCAGACGTGCAAAAACTGCACATATGAATTCACTTTTATCCGTATAATCAAGTAGTTATTTTTAATCTGTGCAGAAATTGATCATCGGTTTTTGATCGGTTAATGGGCCCAAGGTAAGATCGGAAGCACAACTGCTGATCCATTGAAACATCTGGTTAAGAATTAATATATTAGGTTACCCCATAGGTTTTCAGTTTTTTTCTGAGGGTGTTCAGAGCGATGTCAAGGAGTCTTGCGGTTTGGGACTTGTTTTTTCCGGTCTGATCATAGACTTTGAGGATATAGGACTTTTCCATTTGCGCAAGGGGAACGACGGCTTCAGCATCCGGCGAATATTTCTGTTTTTTCATCGATTTTTGCTTTTGAATATTTACGGGAAGGAATGTCTTGGAAATCTTTCGTCCCTGGGCCAGGTTTGCGGACGATTCGATAATGGACCGAAGCTCTCTGATATTCCCCGGATAATCATAATTTAAAAGCTGATCCATGGCATCTTCTTCGATACCGGCAATTTTATCTTTACCCAGAAACTCGTTCAGGAAATGGTTGGCAAGCACCCGAATGTCTTCTTTTCTTTCCCTGAGCGGCGGCAGGTGGAGCCACCCGCCTTTCAAGCGGTAGTATAGATCCTTGCGAAATAGCTTTTGGGCCATCAACTTGTCAAGATCCTCATTGGTTGCAGCAATAAACCGGACATCTGTTTTTCGGATGGTGTCCGTTCCGAGCTTTATGTACTCGCCATCCTGTAAAACTCTCAGGAGCTTTCCCTGAAGTTTCATGGGCAGGTTGCTGATTTCATCCAAAAACAGGGTGCCCGTATTTGAGTGCTCTAGATACCCGCTACGGTCTTTTTCAGCCCCTGTAAAGGCGCCCCTTGTATGACCAAAAAATTCAGCATCAAACAGGGCGCCCGTAAGCGAAGCCATGTTTACGGGAGTAAACACCGATTTTGCCCTGGGACTGGCCCCATGGACAGCTCTTGCAAGAAGTTCCTTTCCTGTTCCGCTCTCTCCGGTAATCAATACCGGCACATAGCTGGCGGCATGGAGTTCAGCCTCTTTTAAGGTTTTCAAAACATTTGCCGATTTGGAAATAATCGATCTGAACGCATCTTCATGCAAAAGTTCGGGGAGACGCGTTCCCTTCCCGATATCTGTAATGTTAAATAGACGCTTTCTTTCCAGAGCACGGTTGATGGATGCAATAAGGTCATCTTTTTCCAGTGGTTTCACCAGGTAATCATATGCCCCTTTTTTCATGGCTCTGACAGCAGTCGCAGCTTCATCCAGGCCCGTAATCATGATGCATTCGGTTTCGGGGCTGTTGCTCTTTATCACTTCAAGAACTTTTAGACCGTCCATGCCGGGCATCGACACATCGATCAAGGCAAGATCAAAGATTTCGCCGGCTTTAAAAACTGAGACAGCTTTTTCAGGATCATTTTCAATGCGTATGAATTTAAAGCCGGAAGTGATGAGACCCCTTTGGATGGTCTTGAGAAAGGTTTGATCATCGTCTATTGCTATTATTCGATTTTCCAAGTCAACCCCCGTTACAAATCCAATATTATCCTAAAATTGCTCCCGCTCCCAAGCTTACTTTCAACTTCAATACATCCGCCCATTTTCTCAATAAGATTTTGGACAATATACAATCCGAGACCGATTCCGTCTTCTGAAGACTTTGTCGTAAAAAAAGGGGTAAATATTTTTTCCAAGGTTTTTTCGTCCATACCGCCACCGTTGTCGATGACTTCGATGATCAGTCGATTTTTTCTGGAATTATCCATGGAAACAACCAAATTAACGTTTGAATTTTCATCCATCGGTTTCTCGAAGGCCTGGGCTGCATTGATCAGAAGATTTATCAATATCTGCTCTAAAGATTGCGAATCAATCAGCACTTCCGGCAAGCTTTCCGGAATATGAACATTAAAGGTTTTTACGGTTCTTTTAATCTTGCTCCTGCAAAACGCAACCACTTTTTCAATGATGGGTTTCAGGTCGATTATTTCAATTCTCTTATCTTTGGCCGGCTTTGAAAATACTTTTAAGTCCCGAACGATGAATTTGATTTGTCTGGAGCCGTGTTGAACATTATCAAGTAGTTCAAAAATATCTTCACGGAATTCAGGGTACGACATATGCATTATTTCCAGGTCAGGATGTTTTTTGGCATATTCATCAACCATGGGCATCACGACATTAAGGTAATCCCTTAAGATGGGAATGTTAACGGAAATATAATTGTTCGGGTTGTTGATCTCATGGGCAATACCCGAAATGAGAACACCCAGGGCAGCCATTTTTTCTCGCTGTATCAGTTGTCTCTCCAACATCTTCGAATCCGTGATGTCGCTTATTCGGATGATGGCGGACCTAAATTCGCCAGACCCCTCCTTCAGGGGATATATTACGACCCGCTCCAGTCTTTCCGGGTTCATAAATCCCTTCCGTTCAAAACCCACATGCCGCCCCTCTAAAACCGCTGGCGCAATGTTGCAGTCTTCACAGGGTTTTGATCGGTCCCTGAATGCCCGATAGCAGGGTTTTTCTATTAAATCTTGGTCATTAATTTTGTAGTACTCAATAGCCGCCTTGTTGAGCATCTTTACTGTCAGGTGTCCGTCTAAAAGGAGGAGAGGTTCTGAAATTCCGTCGAATACCGATCGAAGCCTGTTTTTGGTTTTTAAAACCTCTTCCTGTGCCTGGGTGCGCTCCATGACTTCTTTTTGTAAATCAGCAGTCCGCTGGTCCACACGTTTTTCCAGTTCAAGATTGAGGGTGTGCAGTTCTTCTTCACGCTGCTTTAAATTTCTGAATAGAAGACTGTAGGGCTTCACAAAACCGGACTCGATAATCGATTTATATATGAGATAAAAGGATATCAACTTCAGGAAATGGCCGGTAAGATTAGACAGGTCATGGACTTTGATATAAAATGTAAAGGCCAATTCGGAACCGATCGTAAGAATGATGGATGCTATCAATAGCCTAAAGATGTTTTTATCGAATTCTTTCTTCTTTTGAAACAGGAGAAAAATAGACCCCATGAGCATTAAACAGATAAAATATTCGCTGATCTTTTTAAACCGTGTCAGTCCCGTGCCTCCAATAAAACAGTCGGGGAAAATGTTCCAATAAAAAATGGATGCCAGCATAAGGGATGCCAACAAAGCATAACTGACAAACACAACGCGCGTGTTCAGTTTTCGATGGATGAAAAGCGGCGCAATCAGAAGGGACATGCTCTCTATATAACGGGCTGAAATCCACAACTGGGTGGGCAAGTTTGCATCATATCCGGAAAATATTCCCATGCCTTTATAGGCCAATGTATGGACCAGATCTAAACCTCCGATGAACAGATAGGCGATGCCGAGGAAAAGGAGATAATTATTGTCCATAAATCTCCGGGAGTTCCAGGCAACCACAAAAATGCCGCAGGCTACGAAAATACTAAATATCTCGGATAGACTGTGAAAAAGAAGGTAATTGTAAAGGCTGGTAAGATATAGACCGGCTATAATTACAATCCACACTATAGATATTGTCCAATTTCCGGTGACGCCAGATGGCTTCGCCATAACTCTACCCCTTTGGAAATACGGAGAACGCCTAAGATTGAAGCTCCCCACAGCCCCTCAAGGCGGGATTTCCGCCCCGGTTAAACACGAAAGACGATGGGTTTCACGGGGTAAACTTCGCTCCAACACGCTGCCGTGAATTTTCGGCTGGGTGTAAACTAACATAGGGTGGTACGAACTTCAAATATTTTCATTTCGGCAAGGGGAATTAAGGTGATTAATCCGGCTGAAGGCCTGGAGGGACGAGGGGGGGACAATAGCCGTTCAAAAGACTTTTAAATAAAAACTTCCCGGCGGCTTAATTATATCCATTTCCACAGAAAAATTTCCAAAAAACAAGGGATGAAATTTGGGTATGGCGATGGTAGAACCTTCGGTTTTCATATCCGGTTTTGGAGTCCGAATATAGGGGGATGAAGATGGGGATCGGCAATACCATTGCCTTTCCCCATCTTCAGGTTCATATGGTCAGGATGACCGGCTTTTTTATTTAACCGGGGTCAATTCAACCCTGCGGTTTTTGGCACGTCCTTCCTTTGTATCGTTGCTGGCGGCCGGCTTGGTTAAACCGAAACCCTTCACCGTAAGACGTTCGGCCTCAACCCCGTTATCAACGAAATATTTCATGACCGAATTTGCCCGTCTTTCAGAAAGGTTCACATTATAAGCGGCAGGACCAACATTGTCTGTATGCCCGTCAACCTCAACTTTGATGGCCGGATTCTTTTTCAGTATTTTCACCGCCTCATTGAGCATGGGGTGGGCATCGGACTTGATATCAGCGCTGTCAAAGCCAAACAGCACCACGGCTGCGTATGTCCAGCAACCCCTTGCATCTACGGTAGCGCCCTTGGGCGTATTGGGGCATTGATCCTTATCGTCCGTCACGCCATCGCCGTCGCTGTCCATGGGTTTTGCCATCGGTTTCGCCATCGGTTTTGGAGCGGGCTTGGCTAAAAATATTCCCTCTACAAAACCGGCCATGTTCGCCGAGGAAGCCAGTCTATCGGCGGTGGTTGAAACGCCACACCCGCCTGCTTTGACTATCTGTTCCAGGGCCATTTTGCCGGCAGGATCGTCTCCCACCTGTACGGTGTCGATGCAAACTCTGTCACCAAACTGGCTTTTCACGGCCTCAGCAGCTTTCAGCGGTTTCTGGTCCATCTTTTGTCCATCGCTGACGATAATGACCGCTATTGGACCTTGGGACGACTTCATGTCGGCGCCGGCAGCGTTGATGGCTTTTGCCAACGCAAGGGAACTGTCCCCGCTGGGCCCCTTTACAGAATTTAAGGCCTCTCCAAATCCCGACGTCGAATATTGAGTCGGACCGTAAACAAGCAAGGTCGACTTGTCAGGCAGGCTGGCACTGTGGCCAAAGGTTCTGAGCGCTGCATTATACTTCAACTCCGGAAGTGTCTGATTCATGGCGCTTAAGAAATCTTTGGCGATTTTGGCCTTTGCCTTTTTCCCATATTTATCAGCCATTGAAGAAGACGTATCCAGGATCACCACAAAATTGTCAACCTTGGGTACATACTGATTTGCGTTAAATTTGTAGGGCTCGAAAGACGGTGCGGTTTTCACAACTTTTTTGCCGCCACAACTGATCAGCAGGGTGCTGATCATTAAAACAAACAATACTCTCAAATAACGTTTGGCCATAACTTACCTCCTTGTTTTTCTTTGTTTCAATTAAAGATTTTATATAAAAAAAATAATAACCCGTCAATGCTTATTATTCCTTATGGTTATATACATGCACGTCGCGCTGTGGAAAGGGAATTGAAATACCCTCAGCATCAAAGCGCTTTTTAATGGTTTCGGTTACATCGAACAAAAGGTCCCAATAATCCGGACTCTTCACCCATGGACGAACCGCAAAATTCACACTGCTGTCCGCCAGCTCCATAACCGCAATTGTTGGAGGCGGATCTTTCAGAACACGGGCATCATTTTCAATGACATCGGTGATAATCTTTCTGGCCTTATCGATATCGTCACCATAGCCAATGCCAAAAACCAGATCCACCCGGCGGGTTCCCTTTGCGGAGTAGTTTACGATATTATCGCCGCTTAATTTTGCGTTCGGGATAATTATGGTCTTGTTGTCGGGTGTTGCCAGCTGTGTGGTGAAGATTTGAATTTTTTCAACGGTTCCTGCAACCCCGCCACCTTCGATGAAATCCCCAACCTTGAACGGCCGGAAAATAATCATCAAAAACCCGGCGGCAAAATTTGAGAGGGACCCCTGCAGCGCAAGACCGATGGCAAGACCGGCTGCACCGATGACCGCGATAAACGAGGTGGTTTGTATGCCAAGCTGTCCCAGCGCTGCCAGAACCACGAAGACCAACAAGGCGATGTACATCATATTGGCGACAAAGGAGACGATGGTGGGATCCACCTGCCTTTTGTTCATTAATTTTTCTGTAAAACCGGTCAACCACTTGGCGACCCATCGCCCCACGATCAAAACAGCAATGGCGGCAACCATTTTGAGTCCGTAAATTGTTATCAGCTCCCAAATTTTTTCAACGATATTTTCCACGCTTGAGCTCCTTTTTGAATAATTTGCTGAACCTCAACCGAATTTCAAAAGGTTTGCTGGCGGATCAGTGAATGAATGTTAAAAACGATAAAATTCCTTTTTGGAAACAATGATACCAAGATTTTCGGGGTGTCTATAATCGATTAAAAAATTTTGTTTGCGTAAGCAATGGGAAACACCAGTTAGAATAGCAATAACTATGCCAAGCGTGTTGAATGCCTTTGTTGGTTACAGGGGAAATGAATTTAGAAAGTATATTATAACACATTTTAAGCTAAATGCAATAGCGCCAAGATAATTTTCTCTTTTTGTAGAAAGGGTTCACCGCATATATGCCATTGGCATCCATCGATTTTTTATCTATGCGGGGGCTCAACCTTGTCTCATGAGACAATTATGTTTCAATTTCAATCTGGAACAACACTGTTTCACCCGAATTGCGCAACGGTCTTGGAGCATTCCCCGTTGACATCGGCGTTGCTTACCCCCGCTTTGGGTATTAAATTTTTCGAAAGCAACGCCGGAATCTTGAATCTCAATCTCCGCTTGGATTCTGATTTTAGGTCCCAAAAAGATGTCTGCGTATAACCAAAACGGAAAGCTTTGACCCATGGATATTTTTGAGCGAGGGTGCCTTTTTTATTGAAAAATCGATATTTGAAGCTGACCTGAAATTTACTGTCCCCCGGATTCGATTTTTTGTCCGTCCATCTTATCAGCCGTACACCTTGTGCCCACATTGCTCGGTGTATATTGTTTCGACGTTTTGCTGCCCTTTTCCTTTTTCCTACACGGGGGTTCGGAGGCGCCGGCAATAAAGAGAGATTTTTGACCCAGCAGACGGTTTCGTTCGTCCTGACTAAATATTTTTATCTTCCCAAACTCTCCATCAAATCCCGGAATGAGATCGATTTCACTTCGCCGAACCTTCGAAATTGCTTCACCCAGCAAAGGAATCCCTGCGTCGTCGATGGTCTCCTTCTTTAGGGTCGTTAGAATGTCGAATTCAGGCCCCAGTTTTTCAATTAACAATCTATACGTTCCGGTGACCCTTTTAGAGGCCGGACCCACTTTCAAAACTTCCGACAATATCTCTACAAGGGGGACCGTGTTATAAAACGGATGATGTCGGTCGGGTTTCTCTCCTTCCTTTCGATCCGATAGTTCCTCAACCCTGTATAACACCCCCAAGGTCAGCGGTTTTTCACAAACCGGACACATGCCGCCCTGTTTACGCGTCTGTTTAGGCCAACTGCGCACGTTGCATTTCCGATGTCCATCAAGATGATATTTTCCTTCTTCGGGATAAAACTCAAAGGTACCCAAAAATTTCTCAGGATCCCCGCTCTCCATAGCAGACCTTATGGCTGTGTAAGAGAGGTCCGTATCAAAAAGATTTGCCTCACGTCCCAGTTTCATGGGGGAGTGGGCATCAGAATTTGATACAAGTGTCAGTCCATCCAGGGCAGATACCCGCCAGTTCATCGAGGGGTCCGAAGAAAGACCGGTTTCAGCTGCAAATATGTAATCGGTAAGATCTTCAAAACATTCTTCAAGGGAATCAAACCCGGATTTTGAACCCAGCAATGAAAACCAGGGTGTCCATATATGCGCTGGGATGAGAAACGCCCCATCAGAAGTCTCAAGAAGAATTTCAAGAAGGTTTCTGGCATCAAGCCCGAGTATCGGCCGCCCGTCTGATTTGATATTTCCAATCTTATCCAATCTTAAATTAAATTTCTCGGCCTTTTTAAAATCAGATAAAAATACAAGATTATGATTTTTTCGGGTTTTATTGTTTTTTTTATAAATATTACTAATTTCGGAAACCAGCATAAAACGGACTTTTCGGCGGCATGACGCTGGAACTTCTTGATCACAGATGCTGGATATTTCTTTTTTTAATTTGAACATTCCCGGCTCAGCCGGTACCAGTTTTTCTGTGATTTCGGCAAACCATCCTGGATGTGTAAAATCTCCGGTTCCAATTACCGTTATACCTTTTAACTGTGCTGCGATGTACAGGTTTTCAAGGTCAAGATTCTTCGCTGTTGCTCTTGAAAAACGGGAATGAACATGGAAATCAGCTATAAATTTCATAGGGTTTTCTTTGGGAGATATTTCAAATCAATAGAAGAAGTTAAATCCTGTAATTATTGTTAAATACTCGGTAAAAAAACTTGTAACGTTCTTATAAACAGTATATATATTTATATCAAACAAAATTAAACACAATATGTGGTGTTTTTTGAACTGCAACCGCTCGCCTATTTGAATTTCGGGGATTCTACGGGGCAAGCGCATTCCCTCACGTCTGTTGAAGCGAAGTTTACTCCGTAACATCGATCGTTTTTTCTGTTTAACTGAAGGGGAGATTTAGCCTTGCGGGGATAGAGGGATGTTTAATTGTTTTTTTTTAATTTCTCCCACAATTGTTTGTTTTTATCACCGAAAAATACGGATGTTTGTGTTGATATTTTTTCAATAAACAACTACTTATTAACAATTAATTTTAATGTGTTAATAAGTGATCTTTTTTAATTATTTTTTATACGCTTTTTGTTGTTATATTAATCTTTTTTTTTCTATTATTTAAATATTTTAAAAAGTTCTTATCGTTATCAACAACCATTATTCTTTATATATAACTATAAATAAATTTATAAGGAA
>Ga0209165_10000262_pt1 | contig 20567 bp, 15 predicted proteins | sample tdAd001_FD_187122 | JGI IMG/M metagenome (GOLD analysis project Ga0209165, IMG submission 187122) | Marine sediment microbial communities from the Atlantic coast under amendment with organic carbon and nitrate - tdAd00.1 (SPAdes)... | ecosystem: Environmental > Aquatic > Marine > Coastal >... | reverse complement strand
ATCGTTATACCAAACCAGCAATGGCCGGATAATCGGTGAAAGTTTTCGCGAATGCCTCGGCGGCTACACCGCCTGCGGTTTACTTCGCAAAAACTTTCACCGATTATCCGGCCATGAGATTTACCTGGCATTTATATTTTGGATTTGTTCCGATAAACCATATTTTCGGACTTAAGTAAGTGCCATTGGGGTCAGACCAAATATTTCGCCGGCCATTTTACTATCGGCACGGTAGTTCCGAAATTTTTGCTCTGACCCCCTCGAAGCCACCAGGCGCGGAGGTTAGGTGGTGGTGGAGCGCTGCAGGGTTTGCCAGTCCTGGCCGAGGCCGATGCTGGCGTCGGATGCTTCGAGCATGGCTTTGTCCTTGATGATATCGGCGGCACGTTCGGCCAGCATGATGGTTGGTGAATTCAGATTGCCATTGGTGATAGTTGGAAATATCGACGAATCGACCACGCGCAAAGCCTCGATTCCGTGCACCCGGGTAGAGGAATCTACTACCGCCATGTCATCTTCGCCCATGCGGCAGGCACAGGACGGATGGTAGGCCGATTCAACTGCGGAACGTACAAATGCATCGATATCCGCGTCGCTCTGCACCGCCTCACCGGGCTGAATTTCGGCGCCGCGATAGGCATCCATCGCCGATTGGCCAATAATTTCACGCGTCAGACGAACACAGGCACGAAATCCCTCGATATCATCCTGGTGCTGCAGGTAGTTGAATCTGATTTCAGGTTTGTCCTGTACGCTTGGGGTACGCACCTTGATGGTACCGCGACTACTCGGCTTGTTATGCCCGACATGCACCTGGAAGCCATGCCCGTCAAACGCGGCTTTACCATCGTAACGCATCGCTCCGGGCAGGAAGTGATACTGAATGTCTGGCCATTTTATACCCGGTTTGGAGCGGATGAAGGCGCAGGATTCAAAATGATTGGTCGCACCGAGCCCGGTCTTGCTTAGTATCCAACGGCTGCCGATTAAAAACTTTCGCCACGGGTTAAGTTCGGCATTGAGGGTAATGGGTTGCTTGCAGCGGAACTGGAAATAAAACTCGAGATGATCCTGCAGGTTTTCTCCAACCCCGGGCAAGTCATGCACCACCTCGATACCTGCCTGCTGCAGTACGCTACCCGGCCCGATACCGGAGAGCTGCAATAGTTGCGGTGATGCGATTGGGCCGGCACTCATCAAAACTTCCCGCCGCGCGTTTACGGTCTGCTTACTGCCGTTACGCAAATATTCAACCCCAGTGGCACGTTTGCCGTCGAGCAGGATGCGTTGCGTCAGGGCGCCGGTAATCACCTCTAAATTAGGTCGCTGCAGGGCTGGTTTCAGATAGGCATTTGCGCTGGACCAGCGCACTCCATTTTTGACCGTCATATGCATCGGTCCGAACCCTTCCTGTTGATGGCCGTTGTAATCGTCCGTCTTCATGTAACCAGCTTCCTGACCGGCTTCGATAAAGGCTCGGTACAGCGGGTTTTGCATATTATTGCCATTATTGACCGCCAGCGGGCCATCCTGGGAACGGTACTCGTCGCTGCCGAACACCCAGTCATCGGCTTTCCTGAAATAGGGCAAACAGTGACGGTAACCCCAGTCCTTCGCACCCTGGCTTTGCCACTGCTCGAAATCCAGGGCGTGCCCGCGCACGTAAACCATACCGTTGATCGAAGACGAGCCGCCCAACACCTTGCCACGCGGACAATGCATGCGACGATTATCGAGAAAGGGCTCGGGCTCTGACTCGTAGAACCAGTTGTACTTCTTCATGTTCATCGGAATCGACAGCGCAGTCGGCATCTGGATAAAAACACTGTTATCGCTGCCGCCGAATTCGAGCAACGCGACCGTTGTTTGCGGATCTTCGCTGAGCCGATTCGCCAACACGCAACCAGCCGACCCCGCGCCGACAATGATGTAATCGAAAGACTGTGACATATGCTCGATATTCAAAAATATGGTGGTACTTATTATTCCTTTTTTGAATTGGCGTCAATCATTTGCAGATCTTTCTTCGGCGAAACGGTTTGAATACAAATTCTGTTACCACCAAGGTGAGTAATTACAGCGCAATATTATTGACAATTCCGCAATGTCTATTATCGTCGACATATGGACATAACTATCACAGTAAAGGCACTTAGCGCACCTGTACTCGACGGCCTGCTGCCGGGTTGCTGCACAACCACAAACACCAACGGAGAAAATCATGAAAAGACTTCATGTTAATATTTCAGTCACTGATCTCGACGCATCGATAGGGTTTTATAACTCACTGTTCGACACCAAACCGACCGTCGTGAAAGAAGATTACGCCAAATGGATGCTGGACGATCCGCGGGTCAATTTTGCGATCACCAACCGTGGTAGTAACAAGGGCATTGATCATCTCGGCATACAGGTCGAAAACGAGACTGAACTGGGCGAAGTTTATTCGCGCCTGCAAACCGCCGGAGCCCCGGTAATCGAAGAGGGCGAGACTACCTGCTGTTATGCCAATTCGGAAAAGAGCTGGATCTTCGATCCCGAAGGCATCGCCTGGGAAACTTTCCTGACCCGCGGCGAAAGCCCGGTTTACGGCACCGATGTCATCAAGTCGATCGACACTGACGGCGCCTGCTGCACGCCCCGCCAGAAAGCGTCTGTCGATTCTGGCTGCTGCTGAGCGGTAACTCCCTCAATCCTCGGGGTCAGACCAAATTTTTCTCCAGCACTTTCCTTTCTACTCCGCTATTACAGAAAAATTTGCTCTGACCCCCTCGAAGCCACCCGATACAAAAACTGAGGAAAAACTCAACTCCAGGGAAACGGGCTGCTCGATACCGGGTGCAACTTGCCTTGTGCGTAACGCGAGAAGCGGAAGGGTTCAAGCAGCGAACTGGTTTGACCGCATAGTTCTTCGGCCACCAGCTTGCCAACTCCCAGCATCTTGTAACCGTGATTGGAGTCGGCGATCAGGTAGCAATTTTCACGGAACACGTCGAACACCGGGAAGCTGTCCGGGGTAAACGAACCGATGCCGCCTGAGGGCTCATTCTTATAGAACTCGAACTTGCCCTCGAAACGCTTCTGGCAATGCGCCAGCGCAGAGACCCACATGTGCGCGAAATCTTCACCAACCACGAAATCGGGCGAATCGACACCATAGGGGTCAACCGCGACATCGTCGGGATCGGTCTCGATCGCGTAAGGCGCGGCACCGCCCTGGATACCACCGAAATGAAAATCGGGCTTGTAGTATATGCCCCACATCTGATCGGTGATCAGGCTGCCATCGTAATTCGAGTAAAGCGGTTCATTGCTGTCGACATGGATAACCGGCGGGAATTGACCATCGTTGGTCTTCTGCAACTCGGGATCGACGCCGAGGGTGCCTTCCTGCAACGACCAGTAAATCCACATCGGGATATTGTCATGCATTTGACCATCCGCGCCCTTGATGCTGATGGTTTTCGGTAGCTCGAGCATGTCCCAGACAGTCTTGGCCCAGGGACCAGCGCCGATGACAATCTGATCGCAGCCGATTTCACCCTGGTCTGTTTCGACGGCCTGGATTGCACCGCCGGCTGACTCGCTCTTGAACCCGGTGACGGTACAACCGGTGAGGATGCGCACACCCTCGTTCTCGGCCCTGGTGGCGAGCGCGTACATCGCTTTGGTGTTGTTGGCGTAACCGCCGCGCTTTTCATGCAGTACCGAGGTAATTCCGGTCGCCTGCCAGTCGTGGAACAGGGTTTTCATGTAATCCGAGGATTCTTTTTCGCCCTCGATGAAAGTTGATTCGTAGCCGATATCCTTTTGCTGCTGCGCAATAGTGGCCACATCGGCATGCATGCTTTCGGGGCTGATTTGCATGTAGCCAACCGGGTGATAGCTATAACCTTCCGGGTCGGTCTCCCAGACGCCGACACTATGCGCCATCAATTCGCGCATCGCTGGCTGGAAGTAATTGTTGCGCACCACCCCGCAGGCAATGCCCGAAGCGCCGGCGGCAATACCGCCCTTGTCGACGACCAGGATATCTTTACCATCGCCTTTACCCTGGGCTTTTAGCTGCTGCGCCAGATGATAGGCGGTGCTGAGACCGTGAATGCCCGCGCCGATGATCAGATATTTTACATGTGAAGGAATTGCCATTGCTTGACCCGCTGTGTCGATTGTTGCTTAAGTCAGGCCACCGACCCACGGCGGCCTGATTTTTCAGTCGAAAAAGAATATCTGAATTAATTCAGGCTACGCTGAACTAGAACGACTAAACAAAAGAAAATAACGACATGGCAAAATCCAGACCTGGTGACGTAAATTGTAAAAGCTGGCATCTTATCCAATAGGTAGTACCTAATTTGGTCGAAACTGATCTACCGTTTGCGCCAGATGCAGCGACTCGAGAAGCCCGATTCGCTCCTAATAAAAAAGCTTAGAACGTTACAGAGCGGTCGCTCAGATTTTTGCGAGGAGCGGCAAAAACCGATTGTCAGCTCAACCGATCGATGCAACACATGTATTAAATCGTTCTGCTGGTGTATCAAAGCCTAATGTCTTGCGGGGTCGTTCATTGAGCTGACGTGCCACCCCATTGAGCTTTGCTTGCGAGTGTATCGATAAATCGGTTCCTTTGGAGAAATCACCTGGTTGTTCAAGCAAAATTTCTCGACCTTTGGAATTTGCTACAGACACTCACAATAAGCGACTGACTACGGCTACGGGAACAATAGAGGCGGTTTTCGATGTTGGGTGGCTTGCTCATAGGCATAGGCATATTGAAATAGTTTTTGTTCGCTAAACGGTCTGCCCAGTATTTGTAAACCTAGCGGTAAATTATTGTTAACATAACCCATCGGCACGGTAATCGCGGGTTGTCCGGAATGTGGGGCGATCACCGGGCTGTTATTACCATGTGGGCTCTCCGAGTCGCCGGTTTTTCGAGGCGGATTACTCCAGGATGGGTAAATAAGAGCGTCCAGTTTTAAGCTGTCCATCGTCGTTACAACTGCGGTCAACAAGGCCTTTCTTCGCGGATCACCTTCCACATCGATACACGGAGGATTTTGCTCGGCGGGTTTGACATCTGCACTCATACTCATCGCCCATTTCATGGCACCGTCATTTTCGGGGCGATATCTTTTTTGTTCGACTACGTCTTGTAACGTTTTAATCTCAATGTCATTCCCCAGGGTCTTCAGGTAGTTATTAATATCGTACCGAAATCGACTGCAAAACCCGGTCGCCTTGACGAGTTCTTCGAAGCCGGGGATGGTGATTGGATCAATAATAATCGCGCCGGATGATTCCAAATCTTCTAGTGCCTGCGTAAACACCGCCACGACTAGTTTGTCCGCGGTGCTTGCATCATAGATTTGTCTTAAAACACCCAGTCGTACCCCGGTCAGGCCATTTTGGGTTAAATTTTCAGCGTAGTCATCGACCTTATGATTTTCATAACTTTTGGTAGTGGCGTCAGCTGGATCATAGCCCGCGATGACATTAAAAACTTTAGCGGTGTCTCTGACTGTGCGCATCAATGGACCACCGACATCCCGGTTTAATAGCAGTGGCACTATACCATCCCGACTGGTGACCCCGATGGTTGGGCGAATCCCGACCAGGGCTAAATGTGATGCCGGTCCTCGTATCGAATTTCCGGTATCAGAGCCCATACCGATTACTCCAAAATTTGCAGCAATCGCGGAAGCAGTACCACCGCTGGACCCAGCCGGTACGCGGCTTAGGTCGTAGGCGTTTCTGGTCTCGCCATGGGTGGAACTGATCGTGTTATAGGGACTAAACGCCCACTCTCCCATGTTGGACTTGGCGATGATAATGGCATCGGCCTGCCGCAGTTTCTTAACTATATAGGCATCATCTGGAGGAATAGATCCAGACAAAGCGATGGAACCAGCTTCCGTCGGCATATCGGCGGTATCAAAGTTATCTTTTAATATGATTGGGACACAATGCAGACTGTGCATCGTTTTCGTCGCCTGGAATTTTTTATCCAGGGCTTTGGCTTCGTCGATAGCATTGGGATTAATATAAATGATGGAATTAAGATTACTAATTTCATCGTACTTTTTAATGCGATTGAGGAATCCACGGGTAATTGCCTCACAATCGATGGTTTGATCTTTTATTGCAGTGTGAATGTCGTCTATGGTGGTCTCTATAAAGGAAAATTCAACCGGCTTCTGCGACGGCATTGATGTAGCACATGCAGAAAGCAATAAACCGATTGAAGTGAACAGTATCCGGTAGATCGCAATTCGTCTGACAGAAATCACGGAGGAAATAGAATTCATTTAGTGTCGCTCCTCTGGAGCGAAGATGCTTTCGGAAATAGAAAAATTCCAGTTTTGTTCCCTAGTATACCGTCTAAGGTAAGATGCAGTGGTTTAATCGCGGGATCAACGAAGAGGGTCGGCTGTTGGCCGAAGATTGTCTCCTGGCGCAGCCAATTGGGGGGTCTCCTTTGGAGAAAACCGACTCTTAAATTTCTAAAATCAGTACTGATGTTACTAGCCTGGGACAGGCATGTACCCGGGGGCGATATTTTCAAAGACAAGCGATTGGCGCGTTCGGATAAGTGTTTCAGGTAAGCTGACCTATATAACAGTTATCGAATTCAACACAGGATGTAAACCCATCAAATACAAGCTATCCAAACTACCACTCATACTTACTGGCCTTATCGGGGGATTAAGTCCTTAACCACAGCCGTTAAGCGAGACTTTCGACAGCTTTGCGAATTCGCTCGATCGCCTGCTCAACCCGGCTGCGCGGGCAGCCGAAATTGAGGCGCATGAAATCCGGGTCGCCGAATTCCCTCCCCGGGGACATACCTAACCCAGCGTTTTCAAAGAATCCTGGCGGATTTTCAAGCCCTAGCGCCGAAACATCGATCCACGCCAGATAGGTCGCTTCAATCGGTCCCAGCCGCAATCCCGGAATACGATTGACTTCATCGATCAGGTAATCCCGGTTGGCGGCGAGGTAAGCACATTGCTGGCGATTCCATTCGTCACCGAACTCGTAGGCCGCCTCGGCTGCGGCGAGACCCATCAGGTTTACATGTGGGACGATATACGGATTGGTTTTCATGCCCCTGCGTAAACCGACGTTGGGAACTATCGCGAAAGCACAACCGAGTCCGGCCAGGTTAAAAGTTTTGCTCGGCGCCATCAGGGTAATACTGCATTGCTCGATCTGCGGATTCAGCGACGCGATCGGGATATGCGACTTATCCTGGTCAAGGATCAAATCGCAATGAATTTCATCTGACGCCAGAACTAGTTCCTGTTGCTCGACGATATCGGCCAGGCGCTGCAATTCGTGCTCGCGATAAACCGTGCCACCCGGATTTTGCGGATTACAGAACAGCAGCAATTGTCCGGGGCGGGTGGGTTGCTGTTCGAGCCAATCCATATCGATAATCATGCGCCCATCGTGAACACACATCGGAATGGGCTGGTTAACCATCCCATTGAAGCCCGGGGCTTTCGCAAATGGTGGGTAGATTATTTGCGGTAAGTAAACCGCATCTCCCGGTTTGCCAGTGGCGCGACAGGCAAGGTAAAGCGATCCGATGATACCGGGCAAGGGCACAAACCAGTCGGGGTCGATACTCCAGTGGTACAGGCGCTGCATACGCGCGACGATCAATTCGACCAGGTGCTCCGGCGTCTGCGTGTAGCCGAACACGGGATGCTCGGCTCGCTGGTGCAGCGCTTGCTGGATCTCGGGGGCAACAGCAAAATCGGTGTCCGCCACCCACATCGGTAAAATATCACGGTCGCGATACTTCTCCCACTTGGCGCTATCACTATTGCTGCGATCAATTACCTGATCGAAATCGAAAACCCTGGTCATCTCGGTTCAGTGCTGCTTTACTTGCCGCGATCATATGCGAAGCCTTTCTTCTATCCAAGTGGTTTTGGTGATTAGCGCTTGACCTTTAAAAAGTCAGTTGCGATGCTCCGCGCATGAGAGATGAATACGACTACATCATCCTCGGCGCAGGTTCAGCTGGATGTGTACTCGCCAATCGCCTGAGTGAAAGTGGTGAACATTCGGTGCTGATCGTTGAAGCCGGGCCGATGGACAACAAACTATTGATCCAAATTCCGGCCGGGATACACAGCGTTTACCGGGATCCGAGCATCAACTGGAACTACGAATCGGAAATCGAAGCTAATCTCGACCAGCGCAATATTGAGCTACCACGCGGCAAGGTGGTTGGCGGCTCGTCATCAATTAACGCGATGGTGTACATGCGTGGTCATCCCAGAGATTACGATCGCTGGAACGATGAACTCGGTCTCAAGGGGTGGCGTTATGCCGACTGCCTGCCCTATTTCAGAAGCGGCGAAACTTCAGAGCGCGGGGAAAACGAATGGCGTGGCGGCAGCGGGCCACTGGGGGTATCCAGGGCCAAACTGGTCAATCCGATCTTCGATTCCTTCCTGACCGCCGGGGAAACCTCGGGGCAGGGCCGCTCGGATGACCTCAACGCTTACCAGCCCGAGGGCCTCGCACGCCTTGATAGCACGATCCGTGATGGACGGCGTTGTAGCGCCGCCGTAGCGCATTTGAAACCGGCGCTTTTGCGCCCCAATCTGGAACTCGTAACCCACGCGCTGGTGGAACAGGTACTCATTGATAACAAGCGTGCCAACGGAGTCCGCTTTCAGCACCAGGGCAAGGTTCAGGTGATTCGCGCTAGCCGTGAAGTCATCGTTTCCTGTGGCGCCATCAAGTCACCGCAGCTGCTGATGCTTTCCGGTATCGGTGCGGCCGCAGAACTCGGCAAGCATGACATACGGGTGCGGCACGAGCTGCCCGCGGTCGGGCAGAACCTGCAGGATCACCTGAAGATCGACTGCGCCTGGAGATGCACTCAGCCAATCACTTACCATAGGGTCGATCGACCGTGGAACAAGCTCAAAATAGGCATGCGCTGGTTGACCTCAAAATCGGGATTCGGTGCCTCGAACATCTGGGAAGCCGGGGGCCTCATCCGTGGCAACGAGAGTGTTGACTATCCCAACCTGCAATATCACTTCGCACCGATTTCAGTCAGTTACCAGGGACGTAAGATGACTCTTTCGCAGGGCTTCACGCTGCAGGTCGATCAGCTCAGACCAGCGAGCAGAGGTCATATAGCGCTCAACTCAGCGAACCCGCTTGATAAACCCGCCACATATTTCAATTACCTGAATAAGGGTCATGATTTACAGGAACTGGTCGAAGGCTATCGCAAGATTAACGAATTGATCATGCAGCCCGCATTTATCGCCTTTCGCGGTGAGCGCACCAGCCCTGTGCCGGATATCAAATCTGCCAGCGAGATAGAAAACTGGATTCGCCAGACTGCATCAACTGATTTTCATCCATGTGGCAGCTGCCGTATGGGCAACGACGACGACTCCGTGGTCGACGCGGAAATGAAAGTGCATGGCCTCGAAGGACTACGCGTGGTCGACGCCTCGGTGATGCCCGAAATCATCAGCGGCAATCTTAATGCGCCGACGCAAATGATCGCTGCACGCGCAGCCGATTTCATTCTCGGCAAATCACCACTGGCACCTGAATTTGCCAAATTTCACTTCCAGTAAATCGATGCATAACTTTCCCTACTTGGTAGCGAAGACCAAATGCTAGATAATGCCATGCGCGACCATGAGATTTCAAAATGAAACAAAAACTGCATAAAGAGCTCCAGTTACTGCTCGATTTTTATCACAAGCAAAGACAAAACCCACCGGAGATCTTCACCTATGGCGCGGGGGTGATTAGTAATCCGAGCTTTTACACGGTCGCTGATCTTCAGCGTCATTTGAATAACCCGTTGCTACAGCCGGAATGGGTACACGTCAAACTCGATGGTAAGAGGATCGAACTGGAGAAAGCCTGCTTTTACAAAACCGTGCAGGCCAGGAAGCTGAATTTCATGGACAAGGAAGCTTTGAGCAATGCCATCAACAAGGGTGCAGCAGTCGTGCTCGAAGGTATCGATATCCTCGAGCCGGGTATCAACGAATTCGTCGCCAGGCTCGATGATTCTTTGCCCTGCGTATTGTCGAACGCCGAAGCCTTTTTTTCACAACAGGATAGTGAAGCCTACGAAGGTCATTGCGACGCGGACGATGTGCTCGTGGTACAGCTGGCCGGCAAGAAGACCTGGCAGCTGTTTCAACCGCAACAACGACGCTATGCAGAAATTCAGGACTTGAATGATCAGCAGCTCGGGCCGGTTATGCAGGAAATCACCATGCGCCCGGGGGATGCCCTCTATGTTCGCGCCGGTGTGCCCCATCGCTGTATCACCAGTGCCCCGTTCAGCCTGCACATGTCCTTCGATCTCGTCGATGACACCCCGACTACCAGCGATATCAGCAGGGAAGCGAGCAAGCAGTACAGCCATGCTTGCGAGCCAGCCTATGAATCAACGACCAGTGTCGTCGATCGATATGTTTCCATTTTGGAATCAGACCAGTTCCAGACAGCTTTAGAACAAGCTACCGAATTCAAGCGAGAAGAAATTTCCCGGTTTCGCCAGATGCTTGGCAGGTCCAGCGCGGTCAGAAGCCTTGGAAAATTCAACTAGCAATGCTGACACAAGTTAAAGAAAACGGGCGGGCGAGCAGGCGGTGAGCGCGAAAGGCTGCTCTACTCCGCTGATATAATTAGCAATCAACTGCCCTGTAATCGGTCCCATGGTAAATCCCATGTGTGAATGCCCGAACGCCAGCCACAGATTTTCATGGCGCGGCGCCGGGCCGATGATCGGCAAGGTATCAGGCATCGTCGGACGCCGGCCCATCCAGGGTTCATCGAGCAGAATTTTATCCACCGGGAAAGCCTCGCGCACTCGCGGAATTACCTGCGCAACCTGCCGGGAATCCGCTGCAGTTTCACGATGAACCAGATTGGAACCCGTGCTCACTCGCAGACCCATATCCATCGGCGCCATCACGTAGCTACCATCAACATCAAAGATCGGGCGCGACAGGCTGGCATCAGCCGCCGAGGAAAAAATAGTGTGGTAGCCACGCTCGATTGCGATCGGGTTTGGGTAACCCAGCTGACCGATGAGTTCGGGGGTCCAGGCTCCCATGCAAGCCACCACTTCGGCAACAGTTTCGGATCCCTGCCCAGTGGTCAACTCCCAGCCGCCGTTTACCGGTCGTAAAGACTTGATATCCGCTCGCCGCACCTGGCCGCCAGCCTCGACAAACATCTGCGCGTAAGCCTTGCACAATTTTTCCGGGTTCCGAATCGACGGGGTCTCGTCGATTAACACCGCCTGCACGAAGATGCGCTTCAAATCGGGTTCGTATTCATAGATCTGGTCGGCTTCCAGCAAAGTATGCTTGATGCCGCAGCGCTGCAGCAACTCACGCTCCAGTCGATCCCGCATAAAGGTCCGTCGATCGCGGTAAAGCTTCAGACCGCCACCCTGATTGAGTAAATGTTGCGCGCCGGCCTCGGCGATCCATTGCTTATGGACTTCGACCGATGCCAGGGTTAACGCACTCATAGAATAGCCATCGGCCAAATAGGTTTTGCGCCGGCATCGACTCAAAAAACGAACCAGCCAGGGGATTAGCGACAACAGATGCGGGTAATGCAGCAAAAAATCGGCATCCCGATTGAGGATCAATTGATGCAGGCGACCCAGTAGAGCCGGACTGGCGATCGGGGTGACGTTGCTATAGCTGAGTAAACCTGCATTTCCTGACGAAGTTTCTTCGCCCGGGCCACGCCGGTCGATCAGCGTTACCGCGTAGCCGCGTCGCTGTAATTCGAGGGCGCAACTGATGCCCACCATACCAGCGCCAAGGACAAATACGGGCTGTTTCATTTTATACGACTCTAGCCTTTTCTTTCGGTGGCTATCTGCGAACGATGGTTACGCGGCGAACTACCGAAATACTTACGGTAGCAGGCAGTAAAATACGACTGCGTCTCGAAGCCGGTGGCGATCGAAATATCAATCACGCTGTGGTTAGTGTTGAGCAACAACTGCTTGGCATGCATCAAACGCAACGACAGGTAATACTGGCTCGGAGTCACGTCACGGTACTTATGAAACAAACGCTCGATCTGACGCAACGACAACTTGCATTTGTCAGCAATTGACGGCAACGACAGCGGCACTTCGATATTAGTTTCCATCAGGTTGATGACATCGATTAACTTTGGTGCGCTCATCGCCAGATCGATGCGATCGGCCATCTGCTGTGAATCAATTTCGGTACGGATACGATCGTGCTGAAACTGCTGAGAAATCTGCTGCGCAAGCTGACGCCCATACTGGTTTTCAATCAGCTTGAGCATCATGTCAAGTGCCGCAGTACCACCGGAACAGGTGAAACGGCGCTCGGCAATTTCATAAAGCGTGAATGCTACTTCAAGCTGCGGATACAACTCCTTGAACACTGGAATATTCTCCCAGTGAATGGTACAACGGCAGTCGTCCAGCAAGCCGGCGCGCGCGAGGATAAAACTACCCGAACTGGCCGAACCGAGGTTGACCTGCTGCTTATCCAGCAACCTGAGTTGTTTGAGTGTCGGCTCTTCATCAAAATGCTGCGCCGTGTTAGGCGCCACAATCACCAGGGTCTCAAGATCTTTTGCCTGCACTAGCGGCCTGGTCGGTACGGTAATACCACAGCTGGCTGACACCGGATCATCGCCAGGAGCGTAATACTCCCAAAGATACAGGCACTTGTTGGATAAACGATTGGCCGCACGCAGCGAGTCAACCACGCAACTGAAAGGAATAATCGGATACCCGTCAATCAACAGGATGCCGATGGTTTCTGTGTCGCCGCTAATTCCTCATCCCCCCTGGCTAAATATCTTATTGGTTTCCGTTCATTCTAACGAAAATATCTGTATCCACAACATGGACGGGCCCGCACGGGTAAATATGGCATGACGCTGGCAAATAGTTCAGGGTCGCGCTTAGGTTAGCCTGAAAAGGCGCCTAAAATCATACTTGCCCGCTTAATCTGCAATTATTTAGACTGGGTTACCAGGAGTCATCGATGAGCGAAGCAAGACAGGCAGGCAGGGGTAGACGAGGTCGTGGTGGACGCGATGCTCGACGTGCCGGTGTGGCAACTGTGACCGCGAGCGCACCCTATATCAAACGCAAGATTCCATTTTTCGAAGTACTTGACGAAGAAGGCCTGCAGATCATTGAAAACAATGCCGATACTATTCTTGAAGAAATTGGTATCGAATTTCGGGATATGCCCGAGGCACTGGACATTCTCAAGCAGGGCGGGGCAGAAATAGACGGTGTTACCGCACGTTTTCCACGCGGCCTGTGCCGCTCTATTATCCAGGCCTCGGCACCCGCCGAATACACGCAGCACGCGCGCAACCCGGAGCGTAATCTTCAGATCGGCGGCAAGAACACCGTATTTGTCCCCGCCTACGGCAGTCCATTCGTGTTCGACCTGGACAAGGGCCGACGCTACGCGACCATCGAGGATTTCCAGAATTTCGTCAAACTCGCCTATGTATCACCAAGCCTGCATCATTCCGGCGGCACGATTTGCGAGCCGGTCGACGTCCCGGTCAACAAGCGTCATCTCGACATGGTTTACTCGCACATCAAGTATTCCGATAAAGCCTTCATGGGCTCGGTCACCGCACCGGAACGCGCTCAGGACACCGTCGAAATGATCAAGATCATCGCCGGTGATAATTATATCGATACCGCCAGTGGACGACCACGCACCTATGCGACCAGCCTGATCAATGCGAACTCGCCGATGACCTTTGACGACACCATGCTCGGCGCCGCCAAGGTTTACGCCGAAAACAACCAGGCGACGATTATTACACCGTTTATTCTTGCCGGCGCGATGTCACCGGTGACGGTCGCCGGTACCGCGGCACAGTCACTCGCCGAGGCGCTCGCCGGCATGACTTTCGTGCAACTGGTCAATCCCGGGGCACCGGTTATTTTCGGCAGCTTCGCCAGTTCGATGTCGATGCAGTCGGGTGCACCGACCTTCGGCACGCCGGAGCCGGCCCTGGTGCTCTATATAATGGCCGCGCTGGCACGCCGACTCGGGGTACCGTTTCGTTCCGGCGGCGGGCTTTGCGGCTCCAAGCTACCCGATGCCCAGGCCGCCTCTGAAGCGATCAGCACCTTGTATCCGGCGGTCATGGCCGGGGTCAACTTCGTCTTGCATACCGCCGGCTGGATGGAAGGCGGATTATCGATGGGCTATGAAAAATTCATCATGGACACAGACCAGGCGGCGATGATGGAAATCCTCATGGGTGGAGTTGACCTTTCTGAAAACGGCCAGGCGATGGATGCGATTCGTGAAGTCGGGCCCGGGGTCCATTTCCTCGGTTGCAACCATACTCAGAACAACTTCAAGACCGCGTTTTACCGATCACCTGTTACCGACAATAACAGTTTCGAGCAATGGCAATCGGAAGGCAGCCTCGACCACGCGCAACGTTGTAACGCCCGCTTCAAGAAACTACTCGCCGAGTACGAGGCACCGGCACTCGACCCGGCACTCGACGAAGCCCTGCTGGCGTATATCAAGCAACGCAAAGACTCGATGCCTGATTCGATGGTTTAAACTATCCGGGCCTCTCCCTTCGAGGGGGTCAGAGCACGGTTTTCGGTACCTACCGAGCGAAGGTTGAGAGGTTTGGCGAAAAGCGTGGTCTGACCCCGTCGAAGCCACCCATTAAGCCGTTTATCGTCGCATAAAAAATTCGTGCAATGGCGGAGGTTAGCGACTAGTATTTTGTCGATTGATCATTACGTGATCAGCTTCGAGTCGCGCTTCGCAACAATCAGCCCTATGAGTGACGAAAAAAACGCAGCAAAACCCGAGCATTTCGGATTTTTGCAAGTCCCAAATTATTCGATGATTGCCTTTACCTCTGCCATCGAACCGTTGCGTATGGCCAATCGCGATGCTGGTAAAGAACTCTATCGCTGGAGTATCTATACGATTGACGGATTGCCGGAAAAGGCCAGCAACGGGCTCGAAATTACCCCTCATAACAGTATCGAAAACGCCAAAGATATTTCAATTTTGTTTGTCTGTGGCGGCTCTGATATCGCCGATACCTGGTCCAGGCCATTACAGTTTGCGCTACGCCGTATCGCTAATCGCAACGACGTCAAAATCGGGGCAGTTTGTACCGGCAGTTACCTGCTCGCGCGTGCTGGTTTACTCGACGGCTATAAATGCACGATTCACTGGGAAAATATCGCCAGCCTGCGGGAAGAGTTTCCGAATGTACAGGTAACCGATGATTTGTTTCTATTTGATCGGGATCGCATAACCTGTGCCGGCGGGCAGGCATCGATGGACATGATGCTGCAACTGATCAACATTGGTCACGGCAACAAACTGGTGACCCATATATCCGAGCAATTCATGTGCGAACGCATCCGCGGCTCGGATGATCGACAACGCATACCCCTGCACCTTGCACTGGGCTCCAATCAGCCCAAGCTAACCGAGGCGGTCACCTTAATGGAGGCGAATATCGAAGAGCCGATTAGTCTTGATGAACTCTCGGGCTACGTTGGTATCTCCAGACGCCAGCTCGAGCGCCTGTTTCAAAAACATTTGAATTGTGTGCCTACACGCTACTACCTGAATCTGCGTCTCAATCGTGCACGTCTGTTGCTGTTGCAGACCAGTAAATCGATCGTGGATATAGCGCTCGCCTGTGGTTTTATCTCGGCGCCGCATTTCAGTAAATGCTATCGTGATCTATTCAGCATCCCACCACGCGACGAGCGCCGCAAACTGCAGATGAAGTCGGCCCAGGACGAGGCCGATCTGACGGGCTAATCAGCCCGGTTGCGACGGCGGCGTGAACGGCGCTTGCGATCCTCGGCAGCGCTACCTTCAATTGCCGGTTTCGGCGCTGGCAGGGTCACCACTTTGGACAGTTCCTCGTAGCTATCGGTCTTGTGCGGCAGCGCCATCGCCTCGATGAAATATTCCTGGAATTTGAGCTCAATCGCGGTTTCGATCTTTTCCACCTTGGGTAGAATTTCGCCGATTTCGAGGCGAGACGGAAAATTCAGTAATGCGATACGCGCGCCGGTGCCGGCGGCATTACCGACCGAACCCACATGGTCGAGGTTACAGTCTGGAAGCAACCCCAGTACCATGGCATATTTAACGTCTATATGGCTGCCAAAAGCACCGGCCAAACCGATGCGATCAACCTTCTCGATACCCATACGATCGATCAACAGACGGGTACCTGCATGCAATGCGGCCTTGGCTAGTTGAATCGCGCGCACATCGTTTTGGGTTACTCGTATAGAACGTTTACCTTCCTGCAATACATAAGCAAAAGTACGTCCATCCTTAACAATACGGTCACTATCTTTGCCGGCTACCGGTCCGATGACGCCATCCTGGTCGATGATGCTGGCGAGAAACATTTCCGCAACCACTTCGATGATTCCCGATCCACAGATCCCACTAACCCCGACACGGGTACTTTTTTCTGCAAAATCGGGATCATCGGACCATGCTTCGCAACCAATAACCCGAAAGCGGGGTTCAAGCGTCTCGGGGTCTACGCGCACGCGTTCGATCGCCCCGGGCGCGGCTCGCTGACCAGAAGTGATTTGCGCACCCTCGAAGGCCGGTCCGGTCGGACTCGATGCCGCCAGCAGGCGATTGCGGTTACCGAGCACGATTTCGGCATTGGTACCGACATCAACCAGCAGCACGTTTTCCTCGGCCAGATCCGGGCGTTCCGACAGAATCACCCCGGCGGTATCGGCGCCGATATGCCCGGCGATACAGGGTAGCGTACAAATACGCGCTTCTGGATGTAACTGGATATCGATATCGGCAGCCCGCAACACCTGGCTTTGATCGGTGGTCAGTGTGAACGGGGCAGTGCCGAGCGGGGTCGGATCGATGCCCAGAAACAGGTGATGCATGATTGGATTGGCGACCACGGTCATGTCGAGAATATCTTCGACCTGGATACCAGCCGATTTGGCGGCACGACGGGCAAGCTGGTTGAAAGCATCGCGCACCACCTCGGTCATCGCAGTATCGCCGCCTTCATTCATCATCACGTAAGACACGCGACTCATTAAATCTTCGCCGAAGCGGATTTGTGGGTTCATGGTGTCGGCAGTGGCGACGATTTCACCGGTATCCAGATTACACAGTTGCGCCGCGATCGTGGTCGAGCCGAGATCGACCGCGAGCCCGTAGACTTCTTTTTTTAACCCCGGCCAGAGCGCAATAATCTGCTGAAACTGGTATACCGCCACCGTGATCTGACGCCCGGCTTTGGCCAGTGCCGGTTGCAGCAGTCGTAGCTGGGAAAGATCGCAATCCAGAATCGGCAGTTCGTGTTCACTCGCGAGCGCCTGTTGCAAACGGCGCTTGTCGGATATCGGTGCATGCATATCGGGTTCGGGCAAAGTCACCGTGTAAAGATGCAGGGCAGGCTGAACCTGTATATCGTAGGCGGTTACCGCCTTGGCGATATGCTGCTTGTGCTGCTGACTTTCCTCGGGTACATCGACCACCAGGTCACCCAGAATACGTGCGTTACAACCCAGACGACGCCCACTCTTGAGACGTTTCCGTGATTGATGATGCAGCTCTGTCTCGGTGAGTGGGGACAGGTGCTCGGCGCGTGAATTGATGCCATGCTTGGCAAACTCGCCTTCCTGGGGCAGTACCTGGCACTTGCGGCACTTGCCCTGCCCGCCGCAAATCGATTCCAGATCAACACCCAGTCGTTGTGCAGCCTGCAGCACGCTGGTGCCGACTGGAACCTGACCGCGCAAGCCCGAGGGCATGAACAGGATATTGACTTCTTCTATCTCCATCAGGGCTGATTATAGATCTAGGCTGCCGGACGACGTCGGCGGCCGGTGCCTCGACGACCAGTACCACGACCAACGCCTTCAGGCATGGGTTCACGAAATTGCCTGATCCAGCGAGCGCAATCCGGATCTTTTCCCAACATGACGTCGGCGCCGAGACTCGCGGCAACGACTTCGGCATGCAAGGGGTTGGTAATCGCTGATGTCATACCTGCCTGGATTGCCATACTGATGAACGCGCCGTTGAAGCCGTTCCGATTGGGCAGGCCGAAACTGACGTTGGATGCGCCACAAGTTGTGTTGACCTTGAGCTCGGTGCGCAGTCGATGGATTAACTTGAGTACTTCACGGCCGGCTGAATTGATGGCGCCGATCGGCATTACCAACGGATCGACGACGACATCACAGGCTGGAATACCGTAATCAGCCGCGCGTTCTACAATTTTCCTGGCGACTTTGAAACGTTCATCGATATCTTCCGATATGCCAGTTTCATCGTTTGATATCGCAACCACCGCGGCGCCGTACTTTTTAATTAGCGGTAAAACCCGGTCCAGGCTCTCGTCTTCGCCGGTTACCGAGTTGACCAGCGCCTTGCCTTTATACACGGAAAGTCCAGCTTCCAGTGCGTCGATGATCGATGAGTCGATACTTAACGGCACATCGGTAAGGCTTTGCACCAACTGGATTGATTCGGCGAGGATACGCGGTTCATCAGCGAGCGGGATTCCGGCATTGACGTCCAGCATATGCGCACCCGCTTCCACCTGGGCGAGTGCGTCACTTTGCACACGACTATAGTCGCCGACCTTCATTTCCTCGGCCATGATTTTACGGCCGGTAGGATTGATACGCTCACCGATGAGCACGAACGGACGATCGAAGCCGATAACTAACTCTTTGGTAGCTGAACTGACAACCGTTTCGGTCATTGTTTTTTCCTCTAAAAATTACTTACTAAATCTGAAACCAATCCACGCCAGCAGGTCAGGCGATATTGGACTGAAGCTCACAACCCGGATACCACGGAACCCGTCCATCGAGCACTCCCGATTGTTGAATTATCTCGCCTACCGCCTCTTCCTGGCGATACGCCATGACATGTACTCCGCTAACACCCTCGATCTCCCTGATCTGCTGGATTAGTTCGATACATATTTTACGGCCTTCCTGCTTCGGCTCCTTTGCCGCCTCGAGACGCTTGATGATGGTGTCAGGGATATTTATTCCAGGTACATTGCTGCGAATCCATAGCGCGGTGCGTGCCGAGGCCAATGGGCCAACGCCGGGGATAATGAAACATTGCTCGAGTAATCCGAGATCACGCGATTTGGCCATAAATGTACGCAGTTGTTCAATATCGAAAACGTACTGCGTCTGGATAAACTGGGCACCCGCAGCAATTTTCTTGGCCAGCCGGTAGGGTCGATAATCGAGCGGTGGTGCGCTTGGGTTCTCCGCGGCACCGAGGAACATTTGTGGCGGCGAAGTAATCGGCCTGCCGCTCAGGAAACGTGATTCATCGCGCATGATGCGGATGGTTTCGAGTAGCGACATGCTGTCGAGATCGAATACTGGCCTGGCTTCCGGATGATCACCAACCTGCACACCATCGCCACTCAAACACAGCACATTGGAGACCCCCATCGCCGCCGCGCCGAGCACGTCGCCCTGGATGGCGATGCGGTTTTTATCGCGACAGGAAATCTGCAACACCGGCGAGTAACCAACATTGGTGAGTAGTGCACACATCGCGACGCTGGACATGTGGCAGTGCGCGCCCGAGCCATCGGTCGCATTCATGCCATCGACGTAACCATCGAACAAGCGCGCCCGTTCGTAGACATCCTCGGCCAGGGCCGAATCCGGTGGCGCCAGTTCGGCGGTGACCACGAATTCGCCCGAACGCAAAACCCGTTCGAGACGGCCAGTGGAAACATGACCTTCTATCGGTGGCAACGGACTTCCCGGATGCTGTTCGTAAGCTGCGATCATTGGGCGGTCTCACTGTCCCGCGTAGCAAAATCTTCGCGCACCACACGCAGCCACGATGAGCTGCCTTTGAGCGAATGATTGACTGGAAGCTGTACCTGCTGGATTGCATCGGCATCGCGCATTTGCTGACTACCACGCCAGGCTTCTACCCAGACGCAGCGCATTTCAGGTTTGATTTCGCAGTGGCCATCGAGACGCACCCCGCCGCAGGGACCATTGCGGATCGATTTGGGACAATTCATCGGACAGGACATACCAGTCGAGCTGAGGGCACATTTACCGCACATCTGGCAGTCAAACATCAGTCCTTTCACCGCCTGTTCGAAAACTCGCACCGGTTTCTCGAGCCGCCCGTATCCAAGCGTCTTAAACAGCGGATGCAGTTTCATCAGCACCGGCTCAAAATTACGATAAACAGCTTCAAGTTTTCTCGAATTCGTAACCGACCATTGACGAAATTTATTCACAAATCGCTCCTTATCAGACGTTTGAGCCGCAGGTTTCGTCGATACCGCTAGCTCGAATTAATATCTCCAGAACCTCTTCCGTATAGCGTTCTTCCAGCTGCTGCACGAGCTGCTCTGCCTGCACCCTGACATCACCATCAAAAGGCTGCTTGACGTCACGCCAGGGCTCAAACAACGCGTCCTGCTGCTTTTTCTTGAGACGGTATCCAGCCCGCTCAATTGCC
>Ga0209165_10000261_pt1 | contig 20574 bp, 15 predicted proteins | sample tdAd001_FD_187122 | JGI IMG/M metagenome (GOLD analysis project Ga0209165, IMG submission 187122) | Marine sediment microbial communities from the Atlantic coast under amendment with organic carbon and nitrate - tdAd00.1 (SPAdes)... | ecosystem: Environmental > Aquatic > Marine > Coastal >... | reverse complement strand
CGTCGTCCACACCCCGATGCGAGCGTCATTCCACTGTTGCGCAGCGCTTAGATTGGCAGGCGTGTCGACGAACCGATCGCCAAGCTCGCCGCGCCAGACATGAAGCCCGACGCTTGCCCCGATGCTGGCCACGCCCACGCCGAAGAGGGACCAGCCGGCGATGCGCTGCCGGCGGGGCCGCGGCACCCCGCCATTGTGCTCGGAGCTCGCTTCCGTCGCTGCAGCCGTCGCTGCCTCCACCACAACGTCCGATGCCTGCTCTGCCCGCCAGCTCGCGCGGGCGATCGGATGCGGGCCCACGAAGTCCACCGAGCGCCCCTGGAACAACGCGTCGACTGCTCGCCGCACGTCTTCTGCCTCCGCCTTCCCGTCGCGCACCGCGACCCATACCGAGGCGGCCTCGTACCCCTCAGCGCTCAGGTCGATGCGCACCACGCCCGAGCTCACGTCACTCGCCACCAACACGTTCGCGCCGCCGAGAATGGCCGCGACCTGACTCGCATGATCCATCCGCTTCCCCCATGCCGCCGGCGTGTCGTATTCGAGATGAAGCACCGGGCGCGTGCGCACCGCACGCTCGAGCGCCGCATCAAAGGCGAATACGTTCGCACCGCTCTGGATGCCGACCCGGTGAATCCGCCCACGGTGCTCTTCCTCGCATTCGACCTGCATGCGATACGCACCGACGGGAAGCTCGATGTCCGACAGCGGTGTGCGGCCGAACTCCACGCCGTTGATGCGCACCAGACAATCGGACGCGGCACTCCGCACCTCCAACATGCCCGGGGCTTCGGAGGCCATCTCCTCGTCGACTTGGGCTAACAAATTGCGGACCTCCGGCGTGTGCCGGAACGCGCTTGGCTCGACTCGTGGCACCAAGTGCCGGCACTCGCGGGCCTGCCGACGCGCCTCGGCAGGTTTCTTCGTCTCTACGTAAGCCCGCACCATGAAGAGGCACGTGTCGAGCACCTGCTGCGCCCGCGCCGCCTCCCGGTTGAGCTCGGCCGCTGCCCGGTCCGCCAAACGCTGTGCAGCCCTGAGCTCGCGCCGCGCCGCTTTGTAGTCCGCGCGCGCCAAGTACCGAACCGCCGCGCGCGACCGTTCGACCCAGAGGTCGATGTCGCTCTGGCTGATCTGCGGAGCAGGCGCGGAGCCAACGACCTCGAAGCGCTCCGACGAGCGGTCTGCACGCCAGACAGACTGGCCACGAACGACCAGCTCCTGACGAAGCGCCTCCGCGGCGGTGTGCAGCTCTTCGACGCTCTGGGCACCGTACTCGGACCCTCCGCTCAGTGCAGGCACCAGCAGCCACCGACGCTCCTCCGCCGAACGACTGGCCTCGTCGCTCTGCGCGCTTGCCTGCGGGGCAGTGAGTGCAGCGAGTGCTGCAGCAAAGACGCAAACAACCCTCCGCATGCTGCTCCCTAGAAGCACCCCAGGAAGGTTAGGGCGGAGTCCCCATCTCGCCCTGCTTGCACGATCGCTGCGGCCCCGCCGCTCACTGCGACGTCCACGCGCCTGGGGGCATCGGCGAGTGGGTCGAGCGAAACCGCTTGCTTGAGCACTGCGCCCCCTTCGGCCCGCCCAACGACCGCGAGTTGGGTGCCCGCCATCACAAACCAAGTATCGCTAGCTTCGTCGACAGCGAGCCCGGTTGGTCCGGTCGGGGTTCCTTGCAGCTCTTGGGCCTCGAACACGACATTGCAGAAGCCTCCCTCCTCACATTGCAAGGTCAGCCCCCCGAGCTCGCTCAGGCCCAGCTTTCCATCTTGGAGGTAGACCAGTGCCGGACCCTTCTTTGTCATCGAAATACTCGGCGTGTCCCCACGCGCAACATCGATGTCGGACATGAGACCCCCATCGTCTTGAAGGATGGCAGCGCGCAGATTGTCGTTTTGCTCCCAAATCAAGTAGCCGCCGGCGGCATCGAACCTCGTGAGGATCGGCACCTCCGTGGCGATCGTCGGCTCCTCCGCCAAGCCTGAGAGCTCGTTTGCGGCGAACGGGTTCAAGGCGAACGCGCCGAGATCTCGATAGCCAAGGAAGCGGGGTGGCGATGCCACGACACGCGGATGGAAGGGAGGAGCGTATACGCCCCAAGCAGGAAAGCCCTCCATTTGTGTTTCCTGGAACCAGTCCGAGTGAAGCGCTTGCCCCTCTAGAATGACCGGGACCAACTCCGAGCCGACATGGACCTCGACCACATGAAACGCGAGCTTCCCGACTGCGACCAGCACGCGATTACCAGAGGTGTCCGATACCAGAAATGCTGCTTCGGTTGGGCTCTCGATTTCGTCGGCATGGCCCGTCTGCTCGCCGCGGGTGTCGTAGGTCTCGACTCGCAGTTGGCCGGCAACCATTCGGGTGACCAGAAACCCACCATTGACCGCTGTAACGGTTGCATGGTCGTCGAAGACCTCTTGCTTGATGGCCAGCGCACCTTCATCGACCAGGCCATCACAATCGTTGTCCTTGCCGTCGCAAACCTCGGCCGTGGGGCCGACCTCGCCGTCGCAAACGAGGCTCGTGCCATCTTCGGTGCAGACGTATCGCCCCTCGACGCACTCGCCGGCATCGGCCCCGCAGGCCTCGCCAAGCCCTGGCCAATCTTCATCGACCTCCATGTCGCCGTCGTTGTCTGCCCCGTCGCAGGACTCGACATTGGGCCCCGGCCCCCTTGCGGTGTTCGGCTCTACCTCTTGGCAAGTTCCTTCAACGGCGCTCAGAGGCTCAGGGCAAGTCACGTCGCCACAGCCTCCGAGGGCGAGCAGCCAGACGGCGGCCAGGATTGCCCCGACGTGAGAAGCGGAGCTGGAAAAGGAATAACGCTGGATGCAGCTCCGATGTGTTTGCAGGAATCGTGACATGTCGATGAACTGGTTATCGACGCGTCCAGCCGCCGGTTGCGTGCTTTTCGCCGGACGGTGAGCGTACCCTCTTTCCGCGCTTCTTTGCTGTGAAGTCACTCACACAAAGGCGTTCGGGCACTTCGCCCGAGGGCGTACGGTTCGGTGCAATCCAGCCGGATCACGCTTCGCTTTCTAGAACTTGGCCGCCGCCGGCTTTCGCCCCATATTGAAAGGCATGAGTTGCTTGTTCTTGTGGGGGAGAGAACCATGAAGCGCTTAGCCTTTCTCATCGGCTTGGCTTGCATCGGCGGGCCTATCGGCTGCGGCGACGACGTCCCCCCAGTTCCGCCCACCCGCATCGACGAGGTCAATTGCGACATCTCCGATGCCGCGTGCCAGCGTCAGATCTACGATTCTGTGGCGGCCATGCTGGGCGTGGAGGGCATCGAGAGGCCTTCGATCCGTACGATTTCAGTCGATCAGCATGCAGAGGAGGTTCGGGCCGGCGTCAACCTGGAAGACCTCACCGGTGAGGACGCAGCCACACGCGGCCTTCGATTGATGGGATTCATCCCTGCCGTATCCGAGAGCCTCAGAGAAACGCAGGTTGAGTATTGGATCAACGCGATCGCTGCCTACTACAGCCGCAGCAGCCGCAGCATCACCGTCATCGACCGTGACTACGATGAGCTCGACGGGCAGGTGATTCTTGCGCACGAGTTCACGCACGCGATTCAAGACATTCAGTTCAATCTCAACACAGTGAGTGCGGGGGCGAACACAGAAGATGGCGTGATGGGAGTTCGTGGCGTGATCGAAGGCGATGCGACGCATACATCGTTTGCCTGGATCTACGAAAAGCTCGGATACCTGCCCGAAGAGATCGACTGGGATGCGATTCATGAAGAGAGGAATGACGGGGCGAGGGCGAGCGCGGGCGACCCCGAGGTGGCCTTGATCGATTCTGCTTCGAGCTTTCCGTATACGTATGGGTTCGACTTCATGACAGCGGTTACACTGTCGGGTGGCTTGACTGGCCGCGCTGCGGCCTTCGAGTCTCCGCCAAGCACCGCTATCGAGGTCATGGCCGGGTACGGCACGGAGCTGCCGATGTTCGATTTTCCCGAGGTGGCGCATCCATCTCCGCTCGCGGGGTATGCGACCAAAGTCGAGAATCGATTTGGCGCCTGGTACGTGTACGGGTTTCTGCGGCGCCGCGGGACGTCCGACGAAGAGGCCTGGACCGCGGCGCTGAGTTGGCTCGGCGACGAGCTGGCGATCTACGACGAAGGTTCCGAGGTGGTGGCCACCTGGCGCGTTCGCTTCGACGATCTGTTGAACGCCGGCCTCTTGCGGGACAGCGTCAACGCCGACAGTCGTGAGGTCGCCTGGTCCGCGGTCCTCCATGAGGATGATGTCTTCGTCTTCGCCGCCGAAAGCGACGAGACGCTCCTTGCCTGGGCCGCGCAGCCTCTCGACACGATGACCGCCTCTTTGGTCCCCAAAGCCGAACGGCGCCGGGGAGGAGCGGTTTCAGTCGGTAACTGTATGCAATCGCGGCATTTTTCCCTGCCCAATCCGCCGCCCCTATTGCAATAGCAAGAATTCATGGTTATTCTTGCTCGTGAAAGGAGCCGGAATGTCTATCGCAGCCTCGAGCGCCCCGGATGAAGCCACTGTGGTGAGCAAGGCCCTGCTCCGCGCGGCGGAGGCCCTCGGGCTGTCGTCGGCCGAGCTTGCGGAGATCATCGGCACGAGCGAGTCGACCCTGTCGCGCGTTCGCAATCGGAAGCGCGGGCCGATTCCGCTCGGCACCAAGGAGGGTGAGCTGGCGCTGCTGTTCCTCCGCGTGTTCCGCAGCCTCGACGCGCTGGTGGGCGGCAACGAAGCGCATGCAAGGGCGTGGCTCCGCGCCGAGAACCATCACGTTGGGGGAGCTCCGCTTCGGCGCATGAAAAAGATCGAGGGGTTGGTCGATGTCGTCGAATATCTGGACGCGATGCGCGGAACGATTTGAGCCGCAGCGGCTTTCGGGTCCGGCTTGGCGTGCGGTCGAGTCCCAACACGTGAGTTCGACGCGGAAGCTGGTCGACTCCGACGACGAACAGCAAGTGCTCGAGGCGCTGATCGACACTGCGAAGCCTCCGTGGCCTACGGGCCGGCGCTTCGTCGGGCTTCACTACCTTCTCGCGACGCCATTTCGGCACCCACCGCTCCGGTACGGCTCGCGCTTCGGAACGCGCCGCGAGCGGGGGATCTTCTACTGCGCCGAAGAGCAGGCGACGGTGTTGGCAGAGAAGGCGTACTACGTGCTGCTGTTTCTCGAAGGCACCGAGGCCGACATCGAGCCGTTGACCCGCCCGCTCACGGTCTTTCAGGTTCGCGTTTCGACGAAGAAGGGTGCGGACCTTTCGCAGGCGCCCTTCGATGCGCATGTCGAGCGCATCTCGTCGCCTACGAGCTACCGTGATTCACAGCCTCTTGGTGCTTCGATGCGCGCGGCGGGGGTTGCCGCGTTTCGATTCGTGTCGGCGCGTGATCCGGAGGGTGGAGCGAACATCGGCTTGTTCGAGCCAGTGTTCACCACGAAGCAGCCGATCAACGCCGAGCAGTGGATCTGCACCGCGACCCGCGCGCGGGCGGAGCTCAAGCCGGGGCCGGCGGTGATGCGATCGCGAACGAGCTTCCCCCGTGCGGTGTTCGAGGTCGACGGCACGCTCCCGATGCCCGGCGTTGAAGCGTGAGCGCCCGCCGGGATTGGCCTAGTCCAAATCGCCTGCGTGGACGAGCGGGCTGGTATGAATGGTGGCCCCCACGGAGAGCACCCAGCTGTCCGCGGCCGGGATCGCGTTCACGCCCGTCGGCGGATTCAGATAGGCGAACGGATTCCAACCGAAGCGCGCGAACACGTCGATCATGACGATGTTCTTGACGACGTGCGTGTAGCCGCCACCGATGCCGAGCGGCACGAAGACCTGGTTGCGAGCAACCGGGAACGCCAGGCTCGTGTCGAAGTAGCTGCCTCCGGTCAGGTTTCGCGCGATGTTCTGAAACGAAAAGCCGCTGTCGCCAAAGATGAATCCCGCGGGGGTGATGTTGTAGGTGGCCTTGACGGGGAGCTCGATGTTGAGACCCGCGCCGTTCGACAAGATCACGAACTCTGTGCCGGTGTCGACCGTGACAGGGCCCCGCGCCCGAATGCGCACGGGGAGGCCGAAGGTGACAGCGAGGTTCGTCCAGGATGGCACGAGGAGCACGAAGTCCGCAGCCATCTCGACGTAGGCTTTCCGCATGAAGCTGTACCGCACGTAGAGCGGCATGTCGCCGAAGCCGCCGATCGGCGAAACGACGATCGGAAACATAGCCTGGGCGGCGTTGCCTGGGCTCGAACCGAGGCGGTAATTACTGACGCCCACTTCCAGGTTGTCGAAAATGGAAAACGCGGCACCGAGGTCGATCGAAACCAAGGGCCGGGCCTCTTGAGCCCCTGTGTTTCGGTCGATGATCGCGCGCTTGGTGTCGACCGCGAACGTGGCGCGGATCATGAACTTGTTCATGGTGAGGGGACGCGACGCATAGGCCTTCGGGTAGTTCCATCCTGGGGCCGCGGTCTCGGCGATCGCCTCGCCGACACTCGTCTCTTCGATGATCGCCTCGCGCTCGACCGTCTCCGTCTCTTCGACAGGTTTGTCGTCCGCGCGGGCGCTCGCCTCCATCAGTCCGACCACCAGGACGATACCAAACCACCGGGAGCCCTTCATATGCGTTGCACACTAGCACTGTTGACGCGGCGAATGCAGCAAGCTAGCAATATCCGCCGCCGAGCTGTCGGTTGCGGCGATCATAGGAGTGTTCGATGCGAGTGCGTGGTTTGGCTTTGGTTCTGGGTGCGGTCGTCGCGGTCGCAGGTTGTGGCAGCGACAGCGGCAGCACGAGCGGCGCGAGTGGTTTCGATGAGCTGTACGAGCAAGGGCTCACGAAGTACGTCGGCAGGTTCGATCCGAGCAATGAGCCGGAAGCCGTCGAGGGTGTGAAGACCTTTGAGTTTGCAGTGCCGAGCGACCCGGCCGCCGAACCACGTGGGCCGCTGTGCCTCCGAGGCACGGGGTACACGATCGACACCCGCGAAGGCAGCTCCGATGAGCTCGTGATCTTCCTGCAGGGCGGCGGCGCATGTTGGGCGGACTTCTGCTCGGCCTTCGAGGAAACCAATTCGCTGCCACCGGCGGGGATTCTCAACCCGAATCTCGCGGGCAATCCGGTTGCCGACTGGGACGTCGTCTACTTGCCGTACTGCGACGGCTCGCTGTTCGCGGGTGATGTGGACCGGGAGCTTCCAAACAGTGTCGTCGAAGGGGGCGATCCCGGGACGAGCATGGGATACCAGAGAGGTCTACAGAACCTCACCGCGGCACTCGACATTGCTGTCGCCGACTTCCCCAACCCAAGCCGAATTCTCCTTACAGGAGTGAGCGGAGGCGCCTTCGGGACGATCACCGCGTTGCCACTCGTCCGCTACTACTACCCGGACACCGAGATCCTAGTTTTCAACGACTCAGGCGTCGGCGTGGCGAAAGAAGGCGACCCAGCCTTCATCAACGAAGCCCTCCTCGGCGGTTGGAACGCGAGCTCGCTCATTCCCGCTTCGTGTCCGGACTGCACGAGCAATGGCCACATCACGGGCTTCATCGAATGGCAGCTTGCTGCGGACGACAACTTCACCATGAGCGCGTTGAGCTTCAGCGCGGATACGGTGATCTCGTTGTTCTTCTTGATGCTCAATCCGGCGGACTTCACCGCATCGCTCCTCGCGGAGACTGCGCGCACGACCGACGCGTTCCCCGACCGATACAAGCGCTTCATTCCCGAGGGTGGGGCCCACACCACTCTCCTTCGTGAGACCGCCGAGGGTGGCAGCGATCCGGGTGTCGAGATCGGGAGCCTCGAGACCGAGATCGCCGGCGTGACCGTCCTCGACTGGTTCACCGCGATGATCGACGGCACCGCGACCTGGGACGACCTGGTCGACGAAGCCCTCGAATAGTCTGCAAAAGCCGGGGCGGAGCGGGCTTCTTTTTTCGTTGACCCCCGCCTCGCCTTCAAGCAGACTAGAACACGTTCTACTCCTCCTTTCAAACCCTCGAAAAAGGGGACTGTCCCCTTTTTCGAAGGGTTAATTTTTTTCGGGTGGTTGCATGAAGACTGAGATTTGTGAGCGGTTGGGGATCGAGTTTCCCATCTTTGCGTTCAGCCATTGTCGCGATGTCGTGGCGGCGGTGAGCAGGGCCGGTGGGCTCGGGGTGTTGGGTGCCGTGGCGTACAGCCCGGAGCAGCTCGAGCTCGAGCTGAAGTGGATCGATGAGCACGTCGACGGCAAGCCGTACGGCGTCGACACCGTCATCCCCGCCAAGTACATCGGCAAGGACCAGGGCGACATCACCAAGGAGCAGCTCGACCAAATGATCACGCCTGCGCACCGCAAGTGGATCAACGACCTGCTCGATCGCAATGGCGTGCCCCCGCTCCCCGATGACGTCGAAGAGATCGAAGGCCTGCTCGGTTGGTCGGCATCCGGCGGTCGCGCGCACTTCGAAGTGGCGATGAAGCACCCGATCGCGCTGATCGCCAACGCACTCGGGCCACCTCCCGAGGACATCATCAGTCAAGCGCACGACAAGGGCGTCCTGGTTGCGGCGCTGTGCGGCACGGTGCGGCAAGCCATCAAGCAGAAGACCGCTGGCGTGGATATCGTCATCGCCTCGGGTTACGAGGCGGGCGGACACACCGGCGAGATCGGTTCGATGGTTCTCTTGCCGCAGGTCGTCGACGCGGTCGCGCCGACACCGGTGCTCGGTGCAGGCGGAATCGGCTCAGGCCGTCAGATGGCGGCTGCGATGGCGATGGGCGCCGCAGGCGTCTGGACCGGCTCGATCTGGCTGGCCACCGAGGAGTCCGACTCGATTCCGTCGCTCGTCGACAAGCTTCTCGAGGCGGATTCGACCCAAACGATTCGCTCGCGCTGCATCAGCGGAAAACCCGCCCGCCAGCTCAAAACGGCGTACACGCGTGCCTGGGACGAGGACCCGGAGTGTCCGGGCTACCTCCCGATGCCGCTGCAGTTCATGGCGACTGCGGAGGCCACGCAGCGCATCACGCGCTTCGCACAAACCGGTGCGGAGGGGTCGGACGCGCTGCTCGGTACACCGGTCGGTCAGGTCGTCGGTCAGATGAACACCCGTAAGCCGGCCCGCCAGGTCATCGAGGAGATGGTCAGCGAGTACATCGACGCAGTGGAGCGGGTTTCGGGCCTGCTCTCCGACTCAGACTAGCCCCCCGCGACTACTTGCACTGGCGGCTCACGTCGCGGACGCGGCTTGCGAGCTTGCCAGTGCGGTTCGCCTTCAGGTAGCGCGCAGCCATCTCGCAGCCTTCCTCGGTTGGACCGAGTAGGGTGGCGAGGTGGCCGGCCGCAATCGGCATCGGGACGGGTGCGTTTGCGGCCTTTCGCCAGGGCTCTTCCGGTGAGCGCTCGCGATCTTCTTCGATGTCAGCCCGTAGGAGGTACACGTCGGCGTCGTCCGGCACGAGCTCTTCCGCTTGGTTCGCGTAGCGCACAGCCAAGCCGCGTTTCTCATCCGCGAGGGCGATCCGCGCCTTGACCATCAGCTCCCATACCTGGACCTGCGATCCGGCTTTGAGGGGGTTGCCTTCCGCGTCGACTGCCTCGGCCGCGCGCTCGAGCGACTTCTCGGCACCCAGCTTTCTGCGGCCATAGATCTGCGAGAGCGCGAGGCCCGTTTCGGCGAGTCGCGGGTCCGCCCCCGTGCGTTTGGCCTGCTGAAAGTAGGTGCCAGCGCGCGTGTAGTCTTCCGCCTGGAGGTATACTCGTGCGCCTGCCAGTCGAAGCGCGACATTGTTTTTGTGCCGCCCGACTGCGTTCCGCATCGTGACGACCCCGCTATGCCCCGCGCCCGTTCGTACCAGGAACCGCACACGCTGTTCGTCTGATCGCAGGTCTCGTACTTTGGCCTTGTCCATCCGGTCGACGATTTCCGCAGCACGAGTGAAGTCGCGCATGTCAATCAGCAACGCGACGAACCCAGACAGGGCGCGCGGCTGTTCGGGGTCGAGCTGCAGCGCCATCTCGTAGCTGGTCTTGGCCTCTGCGGTCGACCCAACTTCGCGCGCCGCATCTCCTCGGAGCGCGTACAGGCTCGCGTCGCCTGGACTCAGCTCGACGGCGCGGTCGAGTTCGCCAACGGCCTTTGCCGGCTCGCCCTTTGCCAACAGCACGCGTGCGTGGCTTCCGTGCGCCCAACCCTCGTTCTCAAACTCAGCAAGCGCAGCAGCGGTCGTCCTCTCCCCGTCTGAAAGGCGACCTGCCTCGATGTACGCCTGCGCTGCCGCGTCCACCAGCGCCAGGTGATTCGGGGTCGCTTCGAGCCCCGTCTGCAGGACGGCAATCGCTTCTTCCGCGTTGCCGTCTTCGAGATGTGCATTGGCGAGCGCCTTGGAAGCTGCCACGCCCCAGGTTTCGTCGCTCGCCGTGTCTTTATAGAGCGAGATTGCCCGGTCCCGCTCGCCCGCCCGGTCCGAGTCTATCAACAACTCCGCGATCACCAGTGCACGGAACGCCGGATCTGCCGCTTTTTCCGGTCCAAAGCCCGCTCCGCTCAAAGTGGCGAGGCCCGCCCGCATGTCCCCCGTCTGCGCATACCACCACGCGATCACGTGGGCGCGGGTGAACAGATCGGCCGAGGGTCCGCCCGACAATCGCTTGAGCAGTACCCTCGCTTCGCGTGGTCGTCCGAGCGCAAGAAGAAGCTGCGCGGTCCCGATGAGCAATGGCTCGTCGACGCGCAGCTCGGGCTTTGCTGCAGCTCGCGCGTGTTCGTACGCCGCGCCGATGGCACCTTGCCGGTACGCGATCATGCCGGCGATCAAGTCGGCCCAGGCCTTGTGCACGACCGATGCATTGGCGTCCTCGCGCACCTCGGCGGCGAGCTCGAGCGCTGCGTCCGCATGTCCTTGTTGAAGGCCGACGATTCGCGCGCGCGCGATCTTCGTGGCCGCCGTCTCCTCGCTGAGATGGTCGAGACCAGCGAGTGCGGCGTCCGGACTCTCGGTGTGTGCCGTGATGCGCGCGAGCAGAGCTGCTGGTTCCGGCGCGCCGGGCCTAGAGTCGACGGCTTTCTGTGCGTCGGGCAGGGCTTGGGCCCACTGGCCGCGGGCCATGGCGGTGAGCGCTCGCCCATGCAGGAACGCATCGGACTGGTTGGAGTACTTTGCGGGTCTCTCCGCCTCAGCATGCGCCGCCCGGGCGTCTCCTTCGGCGAGGAAGGAGTAGATTCTCGCGATCCGCTGGTCGGGATCGTTCTGCTCGGCTGACTTCGAGAGGAGCGCTTCGGTCTCGAGCAGCTTCTCGTGATCTCCCCCGAGCGCCGCCGTTGCCAAGAGGCGCATCCGAACCGAGTCGTTCGGATCATCCCGAAGAAGGTTCAGCGCGTTGTCGATGGTGTCTGGGCTTCCGTCGTTGATGACTTCGTCGAGCGCCGAGGTCAAACGCGCGGCATGGATCCATCCGAGGACCAGATGCACGATGAAGAAGAAGATCAGCGCTGCGATGCCCGCAGCGATGAACCGACGGATGCGCCGCTTGAGCGCCTCTTCTGGCGGCAGCACGATTCTGTCGACCGGTGCGATCGACGGTGTGGCGTCCTCGACCTTAAACAGATCGGACGGTTCTTTACGTGAACTCGAGACTTTGTCGGCCACCGTGCATCCCTCCCCGACGACGTGCGCCCCTGGCCGCACATTGTCGCGTCAATCGGGGCGGGTGCGCAAGTCTACGGACTATAGGAGAAACGGGATGATGGCCCGCCGGTCTTCCGGATAGTCCCGGAAGTGCTCGCGGTACCAGCGATGGTTGGAAAACGCGCGTGGAACGAGGTTCGTGGCCGTGAACCAGGCGAACACCCAGGCGGGCACCGTCCACGCGGCGAGCGCAAACCCGATCCATTCGACGATTTCGCCGAAGTAGTTGGGGCTGGACAGCCACCGGTAGAGCCCGCCCTGGGGAATCTTGTAGCCGCTTTCCCCGGGCTTTCGGAGGCTCAGGAGGATCGCGTCGGATTGCCGGTTGATGGCGTAGCCAGTCGCGAAGACGATGACTCCGAGGATGAATCGCGGGTCCGTCAGCCAGTCGGTGCTGAGCAGGTGAGGCGCGAGGGCGGTGATCGCAAATGCGTTGGTCGAGCCATTGGCGGTGTTGAAGGCAAAGGCCAGTAGCCCCGTGACGAGCGGCTTTTGCTTGTGGCCGCCGCGCATCCGGAACGGGTAGATGAACGACCGGTACAGGTAGTGAAACATGTACATGCCGAGAAGGATCAGCGGGACAGGCTTGAACGCGTTGTCCGACATGAAATAGACGACCGCGAACGAAATCGGAGATGGCGCCTCCATGATCACCCACAGTGCGGTGGCGTTGAGAGTCGGGCCCCAACCCGGGCGCAGATGCCGGCCGTAAGGTGCGGAGATGAACATCAAGAGGACGAAGCTAACGATGCCGAGGACGACGACGCCGAGCACGGTCCAGGTGTAAATCGGGTGAGTCGCCAGGGACTCGCTGAACGCTTCGGTAATGGGCATGGGCTCTCGCGGCGCGTCTCGGTTCGGCTTAGACTCGCGGGGTGGCCCCTAATTGGTTCATCGCGTTCCCGATGCAAGTGGATGGGTTGCGGCTCCATCCGGCTCCACCGCCGCGTGTACGTGTTTTTGCTACCTCGGACCTGCACGTGACCCTGGGCTTTCTGGGCTCGGTGCAGGAGTCGGACGCGCGCCGCGCCTGGGATCGGATCGGCGAGTTCCCCTCCTTTCGAACGGTGACGGGATCGTTCAGCGGCGTCGAGCCACTCGGGCATCCGTCCAAGCCTTCGGCGCTCTGCGCCATGGTCGATGACGGGCGCGAGCCGCTCGCTGGGATGATCACCGAGGCCAGGCAGACCTTGCTGTCCGCGGCAGGCGCACCCGAGGACACCCGGCCACCGCTTCCACACATGACCTTGGCGCGCATCCAACGCCGGGCCAAAGCCGCCGAACGTAGGCAAGCACTTCGATGGGCGGACACGATCGATCTCCGCGCCGTGACGTTCACGGCGCCGTCGGTCGCGCTCTACACATGGGCGGACGATCGCCAAGAGCGGCTCTTTCAGATCGTCGAGCGGCACGTCTTTGGCTCCTGAGCCGCACGTAGGCCACCCAATCACCACCCAATCGGGCGATGCACCCGGCTGAATTGTGTGGTGCCTCGCCCGCTCGGCGGACAGGGCTTTGTCAGAACGTAGATTTTCTCATGCAAATCGAGTTCAATGCAGCTCGTAGGCAAACCGCTCAATGTGGAAGAAGGCAGTCTTTGGAACGGTTTCGGCAAGCTTCGTCGGCTATGTCGTTTGGGTTTCGTGTCTCAGCCCCGCTCGTCACCAGGTCGAGTGGGACGTTGCCACTCGCGTCACTGCCGTTCTCGAACGCACGGGGTTTTCAAAGGTCGTCCCGGTGGTGGACGGGCGAGACGTCGAGCTTCGCGGCGAGGTGCCGTCCGTGTCGGAGGCGCAGCGTGCGGAGCGAATCGTAAGCATGGTCCGGGGGGTACGCGTCGTGCACGCGAACATGCTCGTTGCGGGCGATGAAGGCCTTGGGGGAGGTGAGACGTGACGTATCTCGTGCTGCAGATGATCGGCGCTTTGCTGATCGCCGCTGTGTTTGGCGGCGTGCTGTTGTGGCTGGGCCAGGTTCTTTGGGGGCGCCTCGTTGCGCCCGTGCGTGCCAAGACCCTCGCATACGAGCTTGAAGAGGCGCGCGCCGACATCATCACCCAAGAGCAGCGTATCCAAGGGCTCCACACAGAGCTCAGCGCTTCGAGCGAGCAACTCGAAGCACTCCACCGCGCGAAGCGGCAGCTCACCGCGACCTTGGATGTCCGGAACCGCGCGTTGAAAGAGGCGGGCGAGCGACTGTCGGTGATTGAGCTCGCGGCACACCCCACTTCACGCGAGTCCGCCGAAGATCTGAGGCGTGAGCTTCGTATCGCTGTCGAGGAGCGTGACGAATCGCAGGCCGCCCTGCGGCAAGCGGAGACCCGGGGTGAGCGGCTCCGGACCGAGCTCGAGGTGCTGCACGGGATTCACGAACGGATGCTCGATGACATCGAGCGCCTCAAGGGTCGAATCCGAGAGGCCGAGCTCGAGGCGAGGACGACTGGTGAGTCTCGGCCGCCTGCGTGGGTCATGGTGCAACCGTTCGGGCCACGCGACGATCTCCAGCGGCTCGAGGGCGTCGACCCAAGCCTCGAACGCACGCTCAATCGACTTGGCATCTACCACTTCCATCAGATTGCGCGCTTCGACACATCGGACGTCGAGTGGCTCGTCGAGCACGCGGATGGCGTTCCGGAACAGACGATTCGCGACAGCTGGATTGTCGACGCCTCACGTCTTTCCGGCGTGCAGCACAACTGACGCCAGCTGACGCCAACTCACGCCAACTGACCCTAGGACGCCGCGTCGAGTGCCCGGTCGGCGAGGCCAGTCAGCGCTTCGCGCGCGCCCTCGAGGTCGCGTTCGAGGTCGCTCACGATCGCGCCGGCTTCTTCTACGTCGGCAGTGTTTTCGAGCTTGGAACAGGTCGCCCCAAATCGGCGCGCCCCCAGTTGCTGGCCGCTGCCCCGAACCATGTGGGCCGCCGCCCGCAGCGCTTTGAGGTCACCGTCTTGGATGGCTGCCTTCATTCGGGCGATACTTTCCTCCGCCGTCTGGAAGAAGCTGTCGATCACGTCGCAGATGAAGCCCGGCTCTTCTTCTTCGAGCTCCAAAAGCTGAGAGGTGATTGTCGTGTCGAGCGCATCGGGGGGAAACTCAGAAATGCTCGCCGACGGCCGCGCCGCCCAGCGCGCGAGCGCCTTTTGCAACTGCTTCTGCGTGAATGGCTTCGATAGGTAGTCATCCATGCCGGCGGCGAATGCGGCCCTGCGATCGCCGGTCATGGCATGTGCGGTCAGCGCGATGATCGGAACGCGCCTTTGTCCGGACTCCGTCTCGCGTGCTCTTTGCGTCCGGGTCGTCTGATAGCCGTCCATGTTCGGCATCTGTCCGTCCATGATGACGGCGGCGTAGCGATGCCCTTCCTTGAGAGCTTCGAGCGCGGCAACTCCGTCGTTCACCGCGTCGACCTCGTACCCGAGTGCCTGGAGGTGCGCGTGAACCACCTTCAGATTGATGGCGTTGTCCTCGGCGACGAGGACCTTCATTCCATTAGACCTTAACTCCTTTGGCGGGGGAGCAGGCAAGGAGGGGCGGGCAACCTCGCCCTGAGGGCGCTGCTCGGAGCTCGGGCGGTTGAGTGTTTCGAGGAGCGCCGCAACGATCTTGGCCCGTCGTATGGGCTTCTCCACGTGCACGCGGATGCCGGCCTCGAGCAACTCGTTGACCTCGTGCCGATGGGAGCAGATCGCGACGACTGAGCCGCCGTTGTTCATAGCGGCGTCGTTGAGCTCGAAAACCCGGCTTCGCCAATCCTTGCCTAAGCTGCGGAGGTCGATCAGCGCGACGCTTGGACGCGGCGAGCCGCGGAACGTTCTGAGCGCACCATCGAACGTCGTCGTTGGCCAGGCTTCCATGTCCCAAGACCGGAGCTGTGCACAAAGCGTTTCACGCGCGCGGTTGTTGCTCTCGAGCACCAAGACCTTCATGCCCGCGAGTGCCTCGGTGACGGCTTTGAGCTCCTCGCTGAGTCTCTCTTCGAGCTCGAAGCGCGCGTCGAAATAGAAGGTGCTGCCCCGTCCGACCTTGCTCTTCAGCCGAAGGTCGCCGCCCATGAGCTCGACGAGTTGCCGGCAGATCGGGAGCCCAAGCCCGGTGCCGCCGTATTCGCGGGTCGTGGAAGCATCCGCCTGTGAGAACGGGCGGAAAATGCTTTCCGCTCGCTCCTCGGAGACGCCAACACCAGTGTCGGAGACACGGATCTCGAGATTGACGTGCCACGGCTCTCGATCGCGGGTGCGGATTCCCACGATGACCTCCCCCTCCTTGGTGAATTTCAGCGCGTTGTTGAGCAGGTTGGAGATCACTTGCCGTAGGCGGAGCGGGTCGCCACACAGCTCGGACGGAACGTTCGGACCGATCTCGGTGATCAGCTCGATGCCCTTGGCGTTGGCGGCGGAAGCATAGTTCACGGCGATCTCCTCGGTCATCGAGACGATGTCGAAGGCGACGGATTCGAGACGCATTTCGCCGGCCTCGATCTTCGAGAGGTCCAGCAGGTCGTTGACGATTGCGAGCAGAGAGCGGCCGGACTTCTGGACTTCGCGCAGATACTCGTCTTGCGGCTTTGGAAGTGCCGACGCGTCTATCAATTGTAGGAGTCCGAGGATGCCGTTGAGGGGTGTGCGGACTTCGTGACTCACGTTCGCTAGAAACTGGCCCTTTGCCTGGGTGGACGCCATTGCAGCGTCGCGCGCGCGCACCAGCGTATGCGCCTGCTCGGTTGCGAGGCGGCGCATGGTCTCGGCCTCCTGGGCTTCTTCATGGAGTCTGAACATGAGTTGCCGGCGGGACCATAGGACCAGTGCGCCGACGACGGTCGCCGCCCAGAGATGGAACAGACCCAGGCTGTACGGTCCCCTTGCCTCACCATCCGCGAGTTGAAACCAGCCGACGAACACCACGCCAACCATCACCGCGAACATCGAAAATCGATAGAGGAGGGCGCCTGCGGCTACGATCGCGATGGCGAGTGTGGTCGTATTGCCGATTGCGCCGCTGACCGCATACATCGTCAGTCCCATGCCTGCAGCTACCGAAATGGTGGCGACGGAGATGGGCGTGTCGAAGCGGGGGTCGTCGACACGCATACCCGCCCACACGAGAAGCACGAGCGCGGATGACACGGCGCAGATGAAGACGTGAGGCGTGTTGGGGATGAACGGCGGCGATACCAGGAACAGAACGGCGCCGGCCGCGTAGATGAACGAGAGGACCGGCAACATGTGCGACAACGCACCGAGCGAGCGAAGGCGCGTTTGCTCATCACGCTCGCGCTCGTACCGAGCCCTCGATTCTCCCCCGTGGCTCTCGGGACGCTGCCCTTGGTCGTTCATCCCCAACTAAACAAGCTGCCCCAGGGGAACCCCGTTGTCACAACATCACCCAAAAAGACGACAATTAACCCCTTCTAAAAGGGGACAGTCCCCTTTTAGAAGGGGTTAATTCTGGCAAGGTTTGGGGGATGGCTGGTCGGGCGCGGTTGGAAGTCGAGCTGGAGCAGCTCACGCAGCAGATTCGGTATCACGAGGCGGCGTATCGGGCCGGGGTGCCGGAGATCACCGACCCGGGGTTCGATGATCTGGTGGAGCGATACGGGGAGCTTGCGGATCGGCTGGGGATCGATCCGTCGGAGCGGCTCGACGTGCAGCCTGGGCAGGATCACACCGCCGGATTCGAGACCGTGGAGCACCGCGAGCCGATGCTCTCGCTCGAGAAGCTTTCACCGAATCGGCGGGACAGTGGCGGCGAGCCGATGGCGCTTTCGGACCAGTTGTCGGCTTGGTTTCGCCGTCGGCGAAAGGAGCTCGAAGTCGACGAGCTCCCGGTGATCGTCGAACCGAAGGTCGATGGGATTTCGGTGTCCCTTCTTTACGCCGCCGGCGAGCTGCGGCGCGCGGTGACTCGGGGCGATGGACGCAAGGGGGACGTGATCACGAAGCAGGTGGTTCAGCTCGGCACCGTTCCGACCAAGCTCAAGAGGGCCGGCAAGGGCGAGATCGAGATACGCGGCGAGCTGTACTGGCCGCTTGCCGAGTTTGCGCGCTTCAACGCGACGCTCGAAAAACCGCTGATCAATCCGCGCAACGGCTGTGCCGGCATGATGAAACGCAAGGATCCGGACGGGCTCGAAGCGACTGGTATTCGGGCGTTCTTCTATCAGGTCGCGTGGGACGACGGAGTCGAGCTTCCACCGACGCAGCATGAAGTGCTGCAGTGGTTGGCCGACCGCGGCGCGGAGGTGTACCTGAGCGAAGTCTTCCAAACCACTTCCGAAGAGGAAGCCCTCCAGTACTGCGAGGACTACCAGGCCCGTCGAGAGAAGCTCGACTACGACATCGACGGGATGGTCATCAAGCTGGACGACCTCAGGCTCTACGCGCGGCTCGGCGCCACGGGGCATCACCCGCACTGGGGAATCGCGTACAAGTTCCCGCCCGAGCGCAAGCCCACCGAGCTCCTCGACATCGAGGTGTCCGTGGGGAAGTCCGGCAAGCTGACGCCGGTTGCGATCCTAGAGCCGGTGTTCGTATCAGGGACGACCGTGAGCCGAGCATCGCTGCACAACTTCGTCGAGCTCGAGCGGAAGGACGTGCGTGTCGGTGACACGGTGCTGGTCGAAAAGGCGGGCGAGATCATTCCCCAGGTCGTCGAGGTCGACAGAAGCAAGCGGAAGCGGGGGGCGAAGCGCTTCGTGCCACCCGACGCCTGCCCGACCTGCGGCACGGAGGTCGTGAGCGAAGAGATCTTCATCTACTGTCCCAACCCGGCGTGCCCGGACCAGGTGCGCGAGCGGCTGCGCCACTTCGCGAGCCGGCAGGCAATGGATATCGACGGAATGGGCGAGGTGCTGGTCGATCATGTTGTCGACAAGCTTGGCGTGCGCTCACCGGACGACTTGTTTCGCATCGAGACCAGTGCGCTCGCGTCGCTCGATCGCATGGGTGAGAAGAGCGCCGAGCGTGTGAAGGCGGGCCTCGAGGCAGCCAAGGGTCGCGGCCTCGCGCGCGTGCTCAACGGCCTGGCGATTCGGCACGTCGGCGAGACCATGGCCGAGGACTTGGCCGCCTATTTCAAGACCGCCGATGCGCTGCTGGAGTTCGGGGCGCGATACGTGGCGGAGGATGAAGAAGCCGTGGAGACGGTCGCGCCGGCCAAGTCTGCCGAGCGTGGCGCGATCGAGGGGCTTGCGCGCAAGAGCGCGGACAGCATCTTTCACGAGCTGGATGCGCCCGCGGTGCGAAAGGTGTTCTCGGGCCTGGCCGAGGTTGGCGTGAGCCTGAGCGTGGAAGCGGCCGACGTTCGTGAAGTCGCCGACGTGGCTGGCAAGGCATTCGTTCTGACGGGAACACTGCCTACGTTGAAGCGCACCGAAGCCACGAAGCGCATCAAGGCGGCAGGGGGCAAGGTGTCGGGGTCGGTATCGAAGAAGACCGATTACGTCGTTGCCGGAGACGATCCCGGAAGCAAGCACGACAAGGCGCAAGCACTCGGCGTCGAAATCATCGACGAAGCGGCGCTCCTCGCGCTGCTCGGCGAACCGGAGTGATCTTCAGAGCTCGGGGATCACCCGGGCCAATCGGCGCAGCCCCTCTTCGATCTCCTCGCGCGACGTTGCGAAGCTGAAGCGGACGAAACCTTCGGCGGCCTCGCCAAAATCTCGCCCAGGGCCGAGTGCGACGTGGGCCTTGTCGAGAATGTCGAACGAGAGAGTCAGCGAGTCGCGCCCGAAGTGGCGCATGTCGACCAGTACATAGAAGGCGCCCGGCGGATCGATCGGGATCGAAAGCCCCATATCTCGAAGCCCGTCGACCAGGATCCGCCTGCGAATCGCGTATTGTTGGCGCATGTGCTCGACGTGCTCCGCGCCGTGGACGAGCGCCGCGAGACCCGCTTGCTGCACGAACTGCGATGTCGAGATGAAGAAGCTTTGCATCAAGCTTTGCAGGGGCCGCATCGCAACGTTGGGGGCGATGAGGTAGCCTAGGCGGAATCCCGTCATCGCGTAGCGCTTCGAAAATCCATCGAGCACGTAGCAGTTCTCGGTGAAGGCCAATGGTGAGGTCACCTCCGCGCCGTCATAGGTCAGCCCGTCGTAAATCTCGTCGGAGAGGATTGGGATGCCGAGGTCACTGAGTTCCTCGACAACTTCCTTCGGCTGAACCGCGCCGGTCGGATTGGCCGGTGATGCGAGGAAGATCGCGCGCGTGCGCGGTGTGATCGCAGCCCGCACCTTGGCAACGTCCATCACGAAGCCGTCTTCGGGGCCCGTTGGCACGAGGACCGGTTTGCCGCCGCACACGGCGATCATGTTCGGGTAGCAAGGGTAGTGCGGCGTTGCGAGGATCACTTCGTCACCTGGATCGACCAGCAGGTTCAAGCACAGCAAGATCGCGGGGGACGTTCCGCTCGTGACCACCACCTGATCAGGGTTCACCGCAACCCCACGACGCTCCTCGCACTCCCGAGCGATCGCTTCGCGTAGGACGAACAACCCGCGGCTGTCGGTATAGTGGGTTTCGCCGGACACCAGCGAGTCGACCGCGGCCTGAACGGCAGCCGGCGGCGCATCGAAGTTTGGCTCTCCAACGCCGAGCTGAACGATCCGCGTCCCGGCCCGCGCCATCGCCATCCCCCGCTCCATCACCTCCATGGCAAGGAACGGCTCGACCTCCTGCGTACGCTTCGCGAACATGACGACACGCTCTACGGTCCTAACCCCCCGAGATCTAGCCGCTTCTCAGGCGAAGATCGCAGCGCCCGTCTGGAGGCGCTGCGATCTTTGCCTGGAAAGCCTTGGAATGTCGGGTGATTACGGGTATGGAGCGTGTCCCTCATGGAGAGTCTCGTTGTTACTGTGATCGGGAAAGATCGGCCGGGGTTGGTCGAGTTGGTTTCGGCTGTCGTCGAGG
>Ga0209165_10000258_pt1 | contig 20759 bp, 21 predicted proteins | sample tdAd001_FD_187122 | JGI IMG/M metagenome (GOLD analysis project Ga0209165, IMG submission 187122) | Marine sediment microbial communities from the Atlantic coast under amendment with organic carbon and nitrate - tdAd00.1 (SPAdes)... | ecosystem: Environmental > Aquatic > Marine > Coastal >... | reverse complement strand
CGCAAGTACAGGCAGGCGGTTATCGCTGGCGCCCGGTTTCAGCGTCGGGCCGTCTGGAATGACTGGCCAGCCTCCGTCCACGGCTATCTGGCGGTAGTTCGCGAGAGCCACCTGCAATTTCCGGTAAAACCAGCCGCGTGGAAAGAAATTACGCAGAAAATCCGTCAGTGAAGGAGAGTCAATAGCGCTCTGAATGGCGACTGCCGGATCGACGTCGTTGAGGTCGCGGCGAAAATTCCAGTTCGAATCAAGCGTGTAGGGATTCACCTTGCCGAACAGCTGGTGGTATCCCAGGCGCACCAGGCTATCTGTCAAAATCAGATCCTGCACCGCCTTCTCTTCAGGCGAAGGCTGACGATCGGCGGATCGATCAGCGTAGATGAGCTCCACCCGTTGAAGATGATAGTCGGCCGGCTCCAGACCGTCGGTCGCCGTCGCCTTGATTGCGGTTACCAGTTCCGCTACCTGCTGCTGTTCATCCCAGGCAGGTAAATAATTGCGTTTCTCGTAGATTTCCAACAGCAACTTGCGCGAGGCAATATTGACGTCACTGTTACGCAGGGAACCCCTTTGTACGAGCTGTTCCAGCTCGATGCGAAGCGCGTTGCTGTCTTTTTCGTCATCAGCCAGCGCCACTGGCAGCGTAAATAGCTGCACAAACATAAGTAGCCAGGCAAACTTTGTGAACTTTTGGTACATATTTTGGCGCCCTGTGATAAGGAAAAATATCCCGTGAGCCGCTATAATATGAAAACTATGAGCAGCATCAATCGAAATATGGCTAATTTGAGACGTATTATACGTATGGCTGTACTGGCGACCGGCGCTCTCCTGCCACTCAACAGTATGTCCAGCCTCGATGAACGGAAGCTATCGTTTTATCACACGCATACGCAAAAGACCCTCGAGGTTACTTACGCGGTCGGCGGCGTGTACGTGGAGCCCGCGCTTGATGAGATCAATAATTTTCTGGCTGACTTTCGCACCGGTGATGTAAAGGTGATGGACCCTGAATTGCTCGATATTATGCACGATGTGCGCACCAGTCTGGGCGGCAAAGGCACCTTCGAGATCATCTCGGCGTATCGCTCTCCCGAAACCAATCAGATGTTGCGTGACGCCGGTAGAGGTGTTGCGAAGAAAAGCCAGCACCTGCTCGGCAAGGCCATCGATATACGCCTCAGAAACGTTGCCAGCAGCGATCTGCGTGACGCCGCGCTTAGAATGAAACGCGGTGGCGTCGGTTACTACGCGAAATCCAATTTTGTGCACATTGATACCGGCAGGGTCAGACGCTGGTAGCCAGCGATAAGACATCGTACTCAATTCAGAATCGTAAACCTGGAATAGGAAGTATTATTGCGAGCAGGGGTCAGATAGACAAAACCAATGGCTCGACAACCTGATCCATACCTCCATTACTGGGAATTGGGGTTTGTCGCCTGCAATTTTTCTGCGGCGTGGACAGCAAAGCCGGCGCCAGCCTCGGCGTACAGGTTAAAAGTGGAGATGCCGTGTTGTTCCAGTTCTTCCGCCTCCTCGGCAAATCGCACAACGGCAGCGAGCTGACCCTGATAGCCCAGTTCGCTGAGCAGGTTTCCGACCAGCATATTTTCCTGATGGTTGGTCAGTGCCAACATCACCAGTTCAATCTCGGCCAGATTTACCTGTCGCCAGAAGTCCGGGTCGCTCGCATCTGCCTGGACGACGCGTCGCCCTTCATCCTTGCTGGTATCGAGCTTGCGGTCGTTGTCGTCCACCCCGAGAACCTTGTTACCGAACTGTTCCTTCATAGCGTCATAAGCCCCGGCGCCGATATTACCAATACCCAGGACGATGACCCTGACATTTCGAGTGTCCGGGTGTAGCGATCTAACCCGGCTGGTTTCGAATTTTTGCAGGAAATTCTGCCAACGCCAATACAGGTCGTGGGAGTAATTGTTGAGTGGCGAAGCCAAAATAAAACTGACTGCGATAGCAAGCGAAATAGCGCCGCTCCACTGGGCATCCACCCAGCCGGAACTCGCGGCCACTGCAATCACAATAAGACCAAATTCGCTGTAATTGCCCAGTGCGGCCGAGCTTAACAAGGCAGTTCTCGGCGCAGTGTGCAAACGGGTTAAAAGGGGAAAATACAGCAGCGGCTTTATCAGCACCAGAACGCCGAGAATGATTGACAGAATAATGATTTCCTGCTGTGGCCAACCGCTCAGCCCTATGCTGAGGAAGAAACCGACCAGGAACAGATCCTTGAACTGTAACAGGTTGTACGAGAGCTCTTTGGATTTCTGATGCCCCGCCAATATCGCGCCGATAATCAACGCGCCGAGGTCGCCTTTAACACCGAGCGTGTCAAACAACTCAGCGCCGCCCAGAGCCAGAACTAAGCCAAACAGCGTAAACAGTTCGTCATGACCGCTGCGGGCCAACAATTTCAGCAAAAGGCCACGCAGGGGCCAAAGGGCAAGCAGCAATATAGCTGCAGGTTCAGGGGTTTTCCCGGTGGAAAAGGCCAGGAACAGGACGGCGGCAAGATCCTGGATCACCAATATCCCAATCGCCAGATTGGCATGACGTGAAGCCATTTCGCCGCGTTCCTGCATGACCTGGATGACGAACACTGTGCTGGAAAAGGTCAGTGCAAAAGCGATCACCAGAACTGCCGTCATATCCAGCTGGAACATTGGAACAAGGGTATTCGCCAGGTACAGCAGGCCGATGAAGAATAGTTGCATGACGGCCATGTGAATGAGGGTAGTGCCCCAGACCCGGGTTTTCAGTAATTCACGGGGTTGCAACTTGAGTCCGATAGTAAACAGCAACAGGGTAATCCCGATATCCGACATCTTTTGGAGTAACTCTCCACCCTCCAGGTCGAATTCGTGCAACACAAAACCGGCAGCAAGATAACCAATCAGCGCCGGTAAGCCCAGCGCACGGCTGGTCAGTCCACAAATCAACGCGGCAAGAATGATCAATGGATCCAACATGCTGGACGTAACTCCTTAATTTTTCATTATTAGTGTTTTCGGATCGGTCTTGCTGATCCTGCAAAAGATCATACACTCGGATTGTTACGAACGGTAGCCGGCAGCACGGCGCTGAACCAGCCCACAAGAGATGTAATGCCAAAAAGGGCGAATCCGGGTTACGAGATGATTTCAGGTCCAGCGATTCAGGGCGGATTCGAATTCTTCACGACTGATGTCGATGGCGCCGAGCGATTGCAAATGGCCGGTCGGTAGCTGGCAATCGATCATTTCGTAGTCAGCTGAATCGACCAGGTACTTCAGGCACAGCTTCGAGGTATTGGCCATCTTGCTGAACATGGATTCACCGAAAAATACCTTGCCGAGCGCAATGCCGTATAACCCGCCGACGAGTTCGCCCTCGAGCCGGCATTCGATCGAATGGGCAAAACCGGCGTGGTGCATTTCGATATAGGCATCGACCATTTGCGAATTAATCCAGGTGCCGGCCTGTCCCTGACGATCTTCGGCGCAGGCCAGGACCACCGCCTCGAAGTCCTGGTTGCGCGAGATCTGGAAGCGTTGCTGGCGGGCCAGCTTCTGCAGGCTCCTGCTTTGGTGAAAGCGCCGCGAGTAGAGTACGGTGCGCGGCGCCGGGGTCCACCAAAGTATCGGCTCGTTTTCGCTAAACCACGGAAAAATACCCTGTCGATAGGCGGCCAGCAGCCATTCGATACTGAGCTGTCCCCCGGCGGCGAGTAAACCCGCGGGCTCGGCCAGCGCCGACGTGGTATCCGGGAAATGTGGATTTGCGTTTGGTTCTAGCCAGGTAATCATATAAAAATCAAATGTTTATATAATATACTTAAAGTAAATTAACTTCATTCTGTCGCCTTGTAGGGCGAATGATCGAGCAGGTCGGCCTGGTAACTCTGGATATAACGACGCTCCTGTCCCAGGAACTGACCGATCGCTTCGCGAAATTGCGCATTGGCTATCCAGTGACCCGACCAGGTCTGGGTCGGCAAAAACCCGCGGCTCAATTTATGTTCGCCCTGCGCGCCGGGGTCGAAGCAGTGCAGGTTTTCGGCGATGCAGTAGTCGATGCCCTGGTAGTAGCAGCATTCAAAGTGCAGATGGCGGAAGTATTGATCGCAGCCCCAGACACGACCATAAAGGTGGGTAGCGCTGCGATAAAACAATGAGGCCGCGACGATTTTTCCGTTTTCACGAGCGATCGCCGCCAGTGTCTGCTGCGGCATATTTTCACCCAGGTGTCGAAAAAATTCCGGGGTCAGGGTCGCGGTACCATATTTACGCCGGTAAATTCCGGCATACAGGTCGTGGATGCGTTGCCAGTCATCGGCGCTGATGGTTTCGCCGGTCTGCATCGTGATCGCGAGATCCTGGCTGTCTACGCTGCGGCGCTCCTTATTGATGTTCTTGCGTTTGCGCGAACTCAAATGCCCCAGGAAATCAGCAAAATCGCGGTAGCCCTGGTTTTGCCAGTGAAACTGCACGTCACTGCGCAGCATGATGTCTTTATCCTCCAGCGCTTCGAGAACTGACTGACGCTCGAACAGGATATGCCAGGAGCTCAAGTCCTGGTCGTCGCAAAACCCCTCGATCGCCCGGCACAGCGTTGCGCGCAGCAATTGCCGGTCTTCCTCGTCGGGCGCTAAATCGTAGTTAATCAGGAAACGATCACCGGTTGCCGGGGTGTAGGGAATGGCTGAAACCAGTTTGGGGTAATAGTCGAGCCCGCTGCGCTGGTAGGCATTGACCCAGGCATGATCGAAAACCAGTTCACCGTAAGAGTTGGTCTTTATGTAACAGGGGATAGCAGCGATCAGCTGCCGGGCACGATGAATCAGGAAATAGACTGGATGCCAGCCAAACGGCTCGAGACAGTCGTGTAGCTCGAGCCCGTGCAGGAAGCAGTGTCGCGTAAACGGGTAGCTGGTGTCACCGAGCGCGTCCCAGTCGGCGACCGGGACTTCACCCAGGGAGTGAGTGACGCTGACCCGCAACTCGACATTATTCAAGTTCCTTGGCATCGAGATACTTCTCGGCATCGAGTGCCGCCATGCAACCCGTGCCTGCCGAGGTGACCGCCTGCCGGTAAACATGGTCCATGACATCACCCGCGGCAAATACGCCCTCGACACTGGTTGCGGTGGCATTGCCATCGGCGCCGCCATGCACGGTGATGTAGCCGCCTTTCATATCGAGTTGTCCACTGAACAGGTCGGTATTGGGCTTATGGCCGATGGCGATAAAAATGCCGCTCAGGTCCAGTTCGCGAGTGCTGTCATCGTGGACATTACGAATGCGCAGCCCGGTGACGCCGGAATCATCGCCCAGCGCCTCGTCGAAAACGCTGAACCATTCGATGTTGACGTTGCCATTTTTTGCTTTTTCGAACAGTTGATCCTGCAGGATTTTCTCCGAGCGCAGCTTGTCACGCCGGTGCACCAGCGTCACTTCAGCGGCAATGTTGGATAAGTACAGCGCTTCTTCGACTGCGGTATTGCCGCCGCCGATAACCGCGACTTTCTGATTTCTGAAAAAGAACCCGTCACAGGTGGCGCAGGCGGAAATTCCCTTGCCGTGAAATTTTTCTTCGGAGGGGTCGCCGAGATACATCGCACTCGCGCCGGTGGCGATAATCAGCGCGTCACAGCTGTACTCGCCGCTGTCACCTACCAGTCGCCTGGGGTTTTCATTTAGAAACACGGTGTTGATGTGGTCGAAAATAATTTCGGTATCAAAACGCTCCGCATGCTGTTGCATACGCTGCATCAGCACCGGGCCGGTCAAACCCTCGACATCACCCGGCCAGTTATCGACGTCGGTGGTGGTCATCAACTGGCCGCCGGCTTCGAGTCCGGTAATCAGGGTAGGGTTCAGATTGGCGCGGGCGGCGTAAACCGCGGCCGCGTACCCGGCCGGGCCGGAGCCGAGAATTATCACGCGGCTATGCTTGGTATCGGACATTGAATGCTCTCAGGATCACGGGGCTGAAAAAAGATGCCAATAGTAATGGGAAAAATACCAAAAGACTATATGGCGATCGGCGAGTATTTTTCAATAGTATTAATTCTGGTTCCTGCGCAAGATGATCATGTAAAATAGGCCGATTTATGCAAGGCATTTAACCTAGTGGCGCAAGCAAGATCCAAATCACCTTCGAACGATCAGGAAACCCGGCTGATGTTTGCCGCGCAGATGAATCAACGTCTACGCGAAGCAGGCATGTTGCTGTCGTTTGCACTGGCGGGCTATTTCCTGGTAGCGATGTTCAGTTACGATGCGCAGGATCCCTCCTGGTCACACAGCGGCAGTCATAGCCAGATTACCAACTTTGGCGGTACCGCGGGCGCGTGGATCGCTGACCTGACTTTCTACCTGTTCGGTTTCCTCGCCTTCCTGTTGCCGATCATGTTGATTCATAACGGTATGATCCTGGTCAAGACGCGTGATCTTAGCGCCGAAGATCGCTATCAGATGCTGGTAGTACGCTGGAGCGGCTTCGTCCTCACGCTGATTTCCGGTTGTGCGCTGTCGAGTCTGCATTTTTCGGTGGAGCCGGGCGCCATGCCACTCGACGCGGGCGGTATTCTCGGTCAGATCGCGGGCAATTATTTCTCCCAGGGCCTCGGTTTTGTCGGTGCCACGGTGATGCACCTGGCGCTGTTTCTGGCCGGCTTGACGCTCTTTACCGGGATTTCATGGCTGGCGCTGATTGATAATATTGGCAAATACACCCTGCTGTTGATCGACAGGATAATCGATCGGTACTACCTGTTGCGCGACAAGGTCGAGGGCAGTCGTAACCGCAGCGAGCGTGAACAGGTGTTCCAGGTTCAGCAAAAGCGACAGGAAAGGCGCAAACCAGTCAAGATCGAACCCGTGGTCGAACAACTCGAAGCCAGTGTGCGCGTCGAGAAAGAAAAGCAGATCCCGCTGTTCAAGGCCGGCAGCAAGGGCAATAGTACGATTCCGCCACTTGGCCTGCTGGACAAGCCGAAACCCAGGGTCGCCGGATACAGCAAAGCGGCGCTGGAAGCGATGTCGCAACAGCTTGAGTTGAAACTGCTCGATTTCGGTATCGAGATCCAGGTCGAATCAGTGCATCCAGGGCCGGTTATCACGCGCTTTGAAATCACCCCGGCACCCGGAGTCAAGGTCAGTCAGATTAGCAACCTGTCCAAGGATCTGGCCCGCTCGCTATCGGTCATCGGGGTACGCGTGGTTGAAATCATCCCCGGTAAATCGGTGATGGGACTGGAAATTCCAAACGAAAATCGCGAGATAGTCGCGTTAAGCGAAATCGTGCAGTCGAAAGCTTTTGACCAGGCCGCCTCGCCGCTGACGCTGGCACTGGGCAAGGATATCAGTGGTGAAGCCATGGTTGCGGATTTAGGCAAAATGCCGCACCTGCTGGTGGCCGGTACCACCGGTTCGGGTAAGTCGGTTGCGCTCAACGCGATGCTGTTAAGTATTTTGTTCAAGGCAACGCCCGATGACGTGCGTATGATCCTGATCGATCCGAAGATGCTCGAGCTCAACGTCTACGAGGGCATTCCGCACCTGATTGCGCCAGTCGTCACCGACATGAAGGAAGCCGCCAACGCGTTGCGCTGGTGCGTGGCCGAGATGGAGCGGCGCTATCGTCTGATGGCTTCGTTGGGGGTGCGCAATATTTCGGGCTATAACCGCAAGATTCGAGATGCCATGGCCGCCGGCACGCCGATTAAGGATCCCCTGTTCGACCGGAAAGTATTGTTACTCGACCCCGATGCCGTGCCTGATGACCTCGAGCCATTGCCGTATATCGTCGTCGTGGTCGATGAATTTGCCGACATGATAATGGTCGTTGGTAAGAAAGTAGAAGAATTGATCGCTCGACTGGCGCAGAAGGCGCGTGCCTCGGGAATACACCTGTTGCTGGCAACCCAGCGACCTTCGGTGGATGTTATTACCGGGTTGATCAAATCGAATATTCCGACGCGAATCGCGTTCCAGGTATCGTCCAAGATTGATTCGCGTACGATTCTCGATCAAATGGGCGCCGAAACCCTGCTTGGCCATGGCGACATGCTTTACCTGCCGCCGGGTACCAGCGTACCCGAACGCGTGCACGGCGCGTTTGTCGATGACCATGAAGTCCACGCGGTGATCAACGAAATCAAGAAATACGGCGCACCAAACTACATTGCCAATGTCCTTGAAGAATCGAATGCAAGTTTGTTGCCTGGGGAGGCACCGCGTGATTCAAACGGTGAAGAAGCGGATCCACTGTATGATGAAGCCGTTGCGGTGGTGACCGAAACGCGCAAGGCGTCGATTTCCTATGTGCAGCGACGGCTCAAGATCGGTTACAACCGGGCCGCGCGCATGATTGAAGAAATGGAGGCTTCCGGCGTGGTGTCAATGGTGCAATCAAACGGTAGCCGGGAAGTACTGGCGCCACCCCCACCGCCGGCGGATTAATGATGAGAATATTAATAGTAATAGCTGCAATGCTGGTCAGTCTGTTCAGCCCGGTGCGGGCCGACGATGCCGTACAGCGTCTCGAGGCGGCACTTAAAAAAATGGATAACCTCACTGCCGAGTTCAAGCAGACCGTGCTCGATGAGGACAAGAATATCGTGCAGCAGAGCCGCGGTACGCTGGCATTGCAGCGTCCCGGCAAGTTCGCCTGGATATACATCGAACCGTTTGAGCAGCGTATCATCGGCGACGGCACTGAACTATGGGTTTATGATGTAGAACTCGAACAGGTTACCGTCAAGCCGATGGACGCAGGCATTTCCAACGCGCCGATCATGATTCTGATGAAACAAAGCGATGTCACGCAGCAATTTGATGTTACTGAAGTCGGTCAACGCAAGTTTCTTTACTGGGTCGAGCTTAAGCCGCAGGCCAGCGACCTGGAATACAGCAGTATCTTTATCGGCCTCGAAGACGACAATGTGCGCGCGATGGAATTGCAGGATCAGTTCGGACAGAGTACCCAGATCGTGTTTGAAAACATGCGCGTCGGGGTGGTGCACAATCCAGCTACCTTCAAGTTTAAGCCACCGGCGGGGGTTGATGTGTTTGGGGTCGGGGGTTAGCTGCCTGGACAGGTTATGAACGATCTGTTTGTTGCGGAAAAGGCCTTCAAACCGCTGGCAGATCGCATGCGCCCGCGCCAGCTGGACCAGGTTTTCGGCCAGGCGCATTTACTCGCCCCCGGCAAGCCGTTGCGTCAGGCGATCGAGGCCGGCAAGTTGCATTCGATGATTTTCTGGGGTCCACCCGGTACTGGCAAAACTACCATCGCGCGCCTGATTGCCGAATATTCCGAGGCCCGCTTTATCACGCTTTCCGCGGTGCTGGCCGGGGTCAGGGATATCCGCGAAGCGATCGAGCAGGCGCGTCAGTTCCAGGGACCGACGGTGCTGTTTATCGACGAGGTGCATCGCTTCAACAAGGCGCAACAGGACGCGTTTTTGCCGCATATAGAGGATGGAACGATTCTGTTTGTCGGCGCCACGACTGAAAACCCTTCTTTCGAACTCAACAATGCGCTGTTATCGCGTACGCGTACCTACGTGCTAAAGCCAATTCAGGATGAAGATATCGAGCAGGTCGTTCAACGCGCCTTGAGCGATAGCGAATACGGGCTTGGCGATCTCGGGTTAAGCATCGATGCGGATGCCCTGCGGATGCTGGCGCAGGCGGCCGATGGCGATGCCCGCCGTGCCCTGACCTACCTTGAGATTATTAGCGACCTGGTCGACGACAGGCATATAGATGTCAAACTGGTTGGCGAAATCGCACAGCAGGGTCCACGCCGTTTCGACAAGGGCGGCGATCTGTTTTACGAACAGATTTCGGCGCTGCATAAATCAGTGCGTGGTTCGGACCCCGATGCCGCGCTGTACTGGTTTTGCCGCATGATCGATGGCGGCTGCGACCCGGTTTATATCGCGCGCCGCGTGGTGCGCATGGCGATCGAGGATATCGGCATCGCCGACCCGCGTGGCCTGGAGCTGTGTCTCAACGGCTGGCAAACCTTCGAGCGTCTTGGCAGTCCGGAGGGTGAACTTGCGCTGGCACAGGGAATTGTTTACCTCGCCTGTGCGGCTAAAAGCAACGCCATTTACAGTGCCTACAATCAGGCGATGGAGGATGCGCGTAATTCGGGCAGCCTCGAGGTGCCGCTGCATTTACGCAACGCGCCCACGAAATTCATGAAAGAGCAGGGATACGGTGAAGATTATCGTTACGCACATGATGAAAGCGACGCTTTTGCGGCAGGCGTTGATTACTTCCCCGAAGCCATGGGGGCCCGCGAGTATTATCATCCGGTCGAGCGTGGACTGGAAATCAAGATTGCGCAAAAACTCGAGCAGTTGCGCCAACGTAACCGTGAGGCGAAATCGTGAATCTACCGTTTGCTGAATCCAGTGAGCAAAACAAGTCGGTTATTTTCGACGTGATCAAACCCTACTTGCGCGGTGACGTTCTCGAGATCGGCAGTGGCACCGGTCAGCACGCGGTGTTTTTCGCGGGACTGGTGCCGCGCTTAAGCTGGCAAACCTCGGATCTCGAGTCCAACCTGCCAGGTATCGAGGCCTGGATTGAGCATTCAGGCTTGACTAACCTGCCTCCGCCGATTGCTCTCGATGTGTCGGGTCGCTGGCCCGGGCGTCAGTTCGATTTGGTGTATTCGGCCAATTGTTTCCATATCATGGATAAAACGGCGGTTGCCAAATGTATCGAGGGGGTCGGTGCCTGCCTAAAAGCGGATGGTGTTCTGGCGGTATATGGACCCTTCAACTACGCGGGCAATTTCACCTCGGAAAGCAATGCGCGTTTCGACGCTTTCCTGAAAACGCGGGACCCGGCCAGTGGCATCAAGGATTTCGAGTGGCTGGATGATCTCGCCGGTGAGCAGAATCTGCGCCTGCTGGAGGATGTCGCCATGCCGGAAAACAATCGCAGCTTAGTCTGGCAAAAGCGAACTTTATAGGCCATAGTTGGACTAATACATCAACTTTTAACCACCGACTCAACGATGAACAAACTTATTCCACAGACTGTTTTCGCCAGCCTGGTATTGCTGCTGTCATTTTCATTCGCTCACGCGGCCGAAGAATCGCTCGAAGATATGACTCGCCTGCTCAAATTGCGCCTGGGTACCGACCAGGTTGAGCCGCCCGTGCCGACCGGCGTCGAAGGTGTTTACCAAACCCGCTTCGGCAACAAGTTTGCTTACCTGATCGGAGACGGCCGCTATGTATTTATCGGCGATATGGTCGACCTGAAGGAAGCGAAAAACATGACCGAAGTCAGCCGTCGTGAACTGGTGGTGCAGGAACTCGCCAGCTTCAGCGAGGACAAGTTAATCATATTTCCGGCGGATAACGAGGAACTCGCGGTGCTCAACGTCTTTACCGACACCAGTTGCGGTTATTGCCAGCAGTTACATAAAGAAGTCAAGTACCTGCAGGAAGCCGGGATATCGGTGCACTATTTCCCATACCCGCGTGGCGGCAATCGTGGCCCGGGATACAGGGATTTACAGAAGGTCTGGTGTGCGGATGACAAGCTTGCGGCAATGAGTATTGCCAAGGGCGCTAGCGGAGGTTCGCTGACGGCGTCAGGTGATTGCGAATCCGCCCGCTTTGTTGATGAGGGTTACCTGCTGGGGAATCGAATCGGTGTCACCGGTACACCCGCACTTTACGCGGCTGACGGCACCATGTTCAACGGCTACGTGCCATATAAGCAATTGATTCCGCAGTTGGTAAATCAGTAGCATTTTCAATATCGAGCATCGAGTTTGGCTCCGGGAGCGATCCGGGGCGCGTTTTTGTGCGCGTCAACTTATTTTACTGTGGTAACATTCCGGGCTAATAAGAATTGAGTTTCAAGCTTCAATGTCACCATCGGAACCAGTAGATAAATCTTCGCCAGCCGAAGACGACAGCGCTCAGTCAGGCGAGCAACAACAGCAGCCCGCAGAATATGGCGGGCCGAAAGGCAAAGAACCAACCCGCTATGGTGACTGGGAAAAGAATGGCCGCTGTATTGATTTCTGATGCATTCACATTCCTGCCTGAACTGTAACTCGTAACCCGGTAAACGACGATGGCTAACAGTAAGTATCCAACTTCTCCGCATTTGCAAATCTATCGGCTGCCGCTAACCGCGTTACTATCGATTGCGCATCGCATCACCGGCGTTATCCTCGCCGTCGGTTGTTTGCTGCTGGTGTGGTTGCTGGCCGCCGCCGCGGAGAGTGCCGAATCCTACCAGCTGTTGTTTAACCATCTGGATAGCTGGTATGGCCAGATTTTTCTGCTCGGTTTCGTATTTTCGCTTTACCTGCATTTCTGTAACGGTGTCAGACACCTGTTCTGGGATGTTGGTTACGGCTTCGAACTCGAAACCGTGGATCTAACGGCAAAACTGGTCATCGCCGTGGCAGTCATTTTAACGATAGCAACCTGGGTGGTTGCGGGGACAGTGTAGGACATGTCGGAACTAAGAACACCGTTATCGAAGGTTAAAGGCCTGGGTTCGGCCAAAGAGGGCACGGGCCACTTCTGGCATCAACGCCTGACTTCGCTGCTGTTGATTCCGCTGGTACTGTGGGTCGGTTTTAGTCTTGCGGCTTTGCCGGTAAACCATGCCACGCTGGTGGGCTGGATACAGCAACCCTGGGTATCGGTCACGCTGGTGTTGCTGGTGATAGTCGTTTTTTACCATGCGCAGCTCGGCTTGCAGGTCATTATCGAAGATTACATCTCTGCGCATTCGAAACGCACCGTGACCCTGTTGTTGACGAACCTGGCATGCCTGTTGTGCGGCACGATCGGCGTGATCTCGGTGCTGAAAATTTCCTTTGGGGCCTGAGCGATGGCGAATGAGTATAAATTAATCGATCACGCCTATGATGTTGTCATCGTCGGTGCGGGTGGCGCCGGATTGCGTGCCACGCTGGGGATGGCCGCCGCCGGGCTTTCGACCGCCTGTATCACCAAGGTGTTTCCGACGCGCAGCCATACCGTGGCGGCGCAGGGCGGCATGAGCGCCTCGCTCGGTAACATGGGGCCGGATACCTGGCAATGGCATATGTACGACACTGTCAAGGGTTCCGACTGGCTCGGTGACCAGGATGCGATCGAGTACATGTGCCGCGAGGCGGTTCCCGCGGTCATCGAACTCGAGCACTACGGGGTACCGTTTTCGCGTACCGAGGAAGGCAAGATCTACCAGCGTCCGTTCGGCGGCATGACGACCAATTTTGGTGAAGGCACCGCGCAGCGCACCTGTGCTGCGGCGGATCGCACCGGTCACGCAATCTTGCACACGCTTTACCAGCAGTCATTAAAGCATCGCGCCGAATTTTTTATCGAGTATTTTGCCATCGACCTGATCATGGACGATGGCGTCTGTCGTGGCGTCGTGGCCTGGGACCTGGCCAGTGGTGAATTGCACCGTTTCCGTGCGCATACCGTGGTGCTTGCCACCGGTGGTTGTGGGCGCGCATATTTTTCGGCGACTTCGGCCCACACCTGCACCGGCGACGGCGGCGGCATGGTGGCACGTGCCGGCCTGCCGCTACAGGACATGGAATTCGTCCAGTTTCATCCAACCGGGATTTACGGGGCAGGGGTATTGATTACCGAGGGCGTGCGCGGTGAAGGCGGGTATCTGACCAACTCGGATGGCGAACGTTTCATGGAGCGCTATGCGCCCAATGCCAAGGATCTCGCGTCGCGAGACGTGGTTAGCCGTTCGATGACGGTGGAAATTAACGAGGGCAGGGGAGTTGGACCGAACGCCGATCATATTCACCTGCATCTCGAACACCTGGGCGCTGACGTTATCGATGAACGCCTGCCTGGAATATCCGAGTCAGCCGAAATTTTTGCCGGCGTCGATGTCACCAAAGCACCGATTCCAGTATTACCGACCGTGCATTACAACATGGGCGGTATCCCGACTAACTATCACGGTGAAGTCGTGACCCTTAAGGATGGCGACCCGGATTCGATAGTGCCCGGATTGATGTCGATTGGCGAAGCCGCCTGTGTTTCAGTCCATGGCGCCAACCGCCTGGGTTCCAATTCATTGCTCGACATCGTCGTCTTCGGGCGCGCAGCGGCCCTGCGTGCCGCCGAAGTTATCAAGCCCGGAATGGCCCACAAGCCGCTGGCCGATGATGCCTGCGACGGCATCATTGATCACCTGGATCGGGTGCGTAATGCCTCGGGTGGAACGCCGACTGCAAAAATAAGGTTCGAAATGCAACGCGATATGCAAAAGCATGCGGCGGTATTCCGCACCGGTGATTCGTTGCAGGAAGGGGTGAATAAGATGAACGAGATCTTTGCGAGCTTCGAAGACGTGGGATTGTCTGATCGTGGTCTGATCTGGAATACCGACCTGGTGGAAACCCTGGAGCTGGAAAATCTGTTGCTGCAGGCGCAAACCACTATTCAGAGTGCATTGAATCGCACCGAAAGCCGGGGTGGTCACGCGCGCGAGGATTACCCCGAGCGCGACGACGAGAACTGGATGAAGCACACGCTTTCCTGGGTCGATGACAAAGGCAGGGTGAGCTTCGACTATCGCCCGGTGCATATGTACACCCTGAGCGATGAATGCGAAGTTATTCCACCGAAAAAGCGTGTTTATTAGAGTTTGAGGCATTAAAACAAGATGGCCGAATTTACGTTACCCGCCAATTCCGTTGTCAAGCAGGGCAAGCTGTTAAAGGCTGCCGCTGGCGCGACCAACATCAAGCGTTTCATCGTTTATCGCTACGATCCGGATAATGGGGAAAATCCGCGTACCGATACTTACGAGGTCGATATGGACAGCTGCGGGCCGATGGTGCTCGACGCATTACTCAAGATCAAGGATGAAATGGATGCCACGCTGTCGCTGCGTCGTTCCTGCCGTGAAGGTATCTGCGGTTCCTGCTCGATGAATATCGATGGCGTCAATACGCTGGCCTGCACGCAGTCGATTTCGAGTATCAAGGGTGACGTCAAGGTTTATCCTTTGCCGCACCAACCGGTAGTCAAGGACCTGGTGTCGGATTTAACCAACTTCTATGCGCAATATGCCTCGGTCGAGCCGTGGATGAAAACCGATACGGCCACGCCACCGGATCGTGAGCGGCTGCAATCCAGGGAAGACCGGGAGAAGCTCGATGGTCTTTACGAGTGCATCCTGTGTGCCTGTTGCTCTACCAGTTGCCCGAGTTACTGGTGGAATAGTGATCGTTACCTCGGTCCCGCCGCGTTGCTCAATGCCTATCGCTGGATTGTCGATAGCCGCGATGAAGCTGCCGGTGAACGCCTCGATGATCTGGAAGATCCATTTAAGCTTTATCGCTGTCACACCATTATGAATTGCGCCAAGGTCTGTCCGAAAAATCTCAATCCGGCCCAGGCGATAGCGGAAACCAAGAAGCTACTGGTGCAGCGCAAGATTTAAGCAAACCATGGCGGAGCTATCGCGTTTACGCTGGTTATGTCGCCGTGGCATGAAAGAACTCGATATTGTCATGAGCCGCTATCTCGAGCAGGGTTATGCCTCGGCATCGAGTGCAGAGCAGGATCACTTCAAGGCATTGCTCGAAATGCCGGATCCGGATTTATACGATCTGCTGCTGGGACGCAGCGAAACATCTGACGCGGAACTGGCGCGATTTATCCAGTTGCTGCGCAACATGTCGGAGCAGATAAACAGGGAAAGTTGATTGCAAAAATACTACGAAATCAGACCTTCGGCAGCACAGCGTAATTTTCTATTAAGCAGCCATGGTCTGGCCGCTGCCGCGATTTATTTTTATCTCGAACCCGCTGCGCTGATGCTGCCCGCGTTGGCTGCTGTCTGCCTGTTGGCAATTTATGAATCCAGGTGTTTGATTCAACAGGAAATTATAAAATTGCGCCTCGATCCTGCTGACAAATCAATCGAGTTTGAACAGGGTCAACAACCATATTTTTATAGTAAATACAAGGTTCACCAGACGCGATGGTTTGCTATTCTTAAGCTCGTAGACGCAGATAAATCCAGGACATTGATATTGAATTCTGATTGCTTTGATTCGGTGCAGGCCTACCAGCAGTTGCGTTACCAGTTACGCAAAATGGAGCAAGCCGGTGCTGCTTGACCTCGCGCCAGTTCGCAAGGGGCGTTTCGTCCATGCGCGTAGTTTTGCGGGGTTGATGGAATTGTATGAGCAAAACTATATCCGCCTGCGCAATATCGTCCCTGACCTCGCGGTGGCCGATGAAATGATTTCAGCGGTGCCGGGACACCAGGATTTGTATCTGTCGATTACGCAGCGTTGCAGGTACACCACGATGTTACGCATGACCTATCAATTTGAGGACGCGGGGCAAACGTTATTCGAGCCTGATCTGCATTTAAAGATTTACCACGACGCGCGCGTGGTCGAAGTTCAGCATTTTCACTCACGCTCCCACGGTCCGCTCTACGTCGCCAATATGATCGAGCAAAAATGGATGATGAATCGATTTCTGTATAAATGGCTCGGTTACTGTTTGCATCAGGGGCACTATTTCCAGCCGATGCAACATTTGAAGGATAATAATAACTAACTTTAAGTATATCCATTAAGCTATTGAATTCCATATAGTTTAATATCTAAATAATGTTTTATAATATTTTCATCCTGCTCTGGATCAAATACATCTTGACCTGACCCCGGTCATCGATATAATTCCTGACTAAATTAGTCAGGAATTACGAGTTTTCCCATGCGCTTATCTACCAAGGGCCGCTATGCAGTAACCGCGATGATGGATATCGCGTTACACCAGAAGGTTGGCCCCGTGACCCTGGCCGATATTTCACAGTGCCAGGGAATTTCGCTTTCTTACCTGGAACAGCTGTTTGCCAAGCTACGCAAGGGCGGACTGGTCGAAGGTGTCAGAGGCCCGGGCGGAGGTTATCGCCTGGCGCGTCCGGCTGATCAAATTTCTGTCGCCGACATTATCCTGTCGGTCGATGAAAAGCTGGATATGACTAAATGCGGGGGCAAGGGCAATTGCTCGCAAGGTGAGAAATGCCTGACACACCAGTTATGGTTCGAGCTGTCCTGCAACCTGTACCGGTTTTTAAGTGGCATCAAGCTTGATCAATACGTTAACCGTCCCGATATAAGTGAACTAGTAAAGAAACAGGATATCCAGTACGGACGATTCATCAATCGTTCGCAAGCGATGGCCTGATTGGAGAAAAGAAGTGAGTGACATAAAACTACCTATTTACCTTGATTACAGTGCAACCACGCCGATCGATCAACGGGTGGCAGCCAGGATGGCGGAGTATCTGACTATCGAGGGTAACTTTGGTAACCCGGCGTCGCGCAGCCATGAGTTCGGCTGGACCGCTGAAAAAGCGGTAGATCTCGCCCGCCAGCAAGTTGCCGACCTTATCCATGCGGATCCGCGTGAAATTGTCTGGACCAGCGGCGCGACCGAATCGGACAATCTTGCCATCAAGGGTGCCGCGCACTTCTATCGCAAGAAGGGCAATCACATCATTACCCTCAAGACCGAACATAAGGCGGTGCTGGATACCTGTCGCCAACTCGAGCGTGAAGGCTTTGAAGTCACCTACCTGGATCCACAGGAAAATGGGCTGCTCGATATGGAAAAACTGAAAGCGGCAGTTACCGAACAAACTATTCTGATTTCGGTGATGCACGTCAACAATGAAATCGGTGTGATTCAGGATATCGCGGCGATTGGCGAATTCGCGCGTGACCACAAAATCATTTTTCATGTGGATGCGGCGCAATCGACCGGCAAGGTCGATATCGATCTCGAACAACTGAAGGTTGACCTGATGTCATTCAGTGCGCACAAGACCTACGGCCCCAAAGGCATCGGTGCGCTCTACGTAAGGCGCAAGCCACGCGTGCGCCTCGAAGCGCAGATGCACGGTGGCGGCCACGAACGCGGTATGCGTTCCGGCACCCTGGCGACGCACCAGATTGTGGGTATGGGCGAAGCTTTCCGTATCGCGAAGGAAGAGATGGCTACCGAGAATGAGCGCATTCGCATGCTGCGCGATCGCCTTTATCATGGTTTGAATGATATGGAAGAGGTCTATGTCAATGGTGATCTCGATCATCGAATCGCCGGTAATCTGAATATCAGCTTTAACTTCGTCGAAGGCGAATCGCTGATCATGGCGTTGCGCGACCTCGCGGTCTCCTCGGGTTCGGCCTGTACTTCGGCCAGCCTAGAACCTTCCTACGTGCTACGCGCGCTGGGACGAAATGATGAACTCGCGCATAGCTCGATCCGCTTTACCATCGGACGCTTTACCACCGCCGAAGAAATCGATTACACGATTGACCTGGTGCGCGCCGCGGTTGAAAAATTACGTGATTTGTCGCCGCTTTGGGATATGTACAAAGATGGCATAGATCTTAATTCTGTTGAATGGGTGGCGCATTAGGCGCTGCATTTAGAGGTGTAACATGGCATATAGTGAAAAAGTACTCGATCATTACGAAAACCCACGCAACGTCGGTGTACTCGACGACGATCAGTCGGTCGGCACCGGTATGGTTGGCGCGCCGGCCTGCGGTGACGTAATGAAGCTGCAAATCAAGGTAAGCGACGACGGCATCATCCAGGACGCCAAGTTCAAGACCTATGGCTGTGGCTCTGCGATTGCGTCAAGTTCACTGGTAACCGAATGGGTTAAAGGCAAGAGCCTGGACGAAGCCGCGGAAATCAAAAATACGCATATTGCGCAGGAACTCGCGTTACCGCCGGTTAAGATTCACTGCTCGGTGCTGGCTGAAGACGCTATCGCAGCGGCTATCGATAATTACCGTCAAAAGAATCAGTAGATTTTCGGACCTGATCGAAAAGCCCGCGGTAGCGGGCTTTTTTTTATCCCCCATTGTGAGGATTCAGTAATTATTCCCGGCGGCATATAATCCCGCAGAGGTTATAACGAACGATGAATTTTCTACCGATCTTTTACAACATATCCGGTAAATCCTGCCTGGTCGTGGGTGGTGGCGCTATCGCCGTGCGTAAAGCGGAATTACTGCTGAAGGCGCAAGGCAAGGTGCGTGTGCTAGCCCCCGAGATCGATGATCGCTTGCGCGGCATGGCGGCCAGTCATGCGCTCGAGTTCGAGCAACGTGAGTTTGTCGCCGATGATTTGCAGGCGGTGGTGTGCGTGATCGCGGCGACTAACAATAAAGCGCTGAATCGGGAGATTTCAGAGCTGGCCCAGGCGCGGGCTATCCCGGTTAACGTGGTCGATAGCCCTGAATTGTGCAGTTTTATTATGCCGTCGATGATCGATCGGAACCCGGTACAGATTGCGATTTCCACGGGCGGGGTGTCCCCGGTGCTGGCCCGTATGCTGCGCTCCAAACTGGAGACCTGTATCCCCGGGGCCTACGGCGAACTCGCCAGGCTGGCCGGCGATTGTCGGGACCTGGTGAAGCAAAGTTTACCCGATGTCGACGCCAGAAGGCGCTTCTGGGAGACGGTTCTGGATGGCCAGGTAGCCGAGTTTATTTTTTCCGGCAGAACCGGGGATGCGCGAGCGCTTTTGCAGCAACAGTTAAAGGACTTCGATGCCGGTTCGGCCAAAGGCGAGGTATACCTCGTCGGCGCCGGTCCGGGTGACCCCGACCTGCTGACCTTCAAGGCCTTGCGTTTAATGCAAAAGGCCGATGTCGTGGTTTACGACCGCCTGGTATCAGAACCTATTCTCGATATGGTGCGTCGCGATGCCGAAAAAATTTATGCCGGCAAGGCCAGGTCGGATCACGCCATCCCGCAGGAGAGCATCAACCAGTTGCTGGTGCGCCTGGCGAAAGAAGGCAAGCGCGTATTACGCCTGAAAGGTGGCGATCCGTTTATTTTCGGGCGCGGTGGCGAAGAGATTGCCGAACTCATCGACGAAAACATCGAGTTCCAGGTGGTGCCCGGCATCACCGCGGCCTCGGGCTGTGCAAGCTATGCCGGTATCCCGTTGACACATCGTGATCATTCACAGGCCTGCATATTCGTCACCGGCCACCGTCGCGAAGGTGGCGATGATCTGAACTGGGAAATGCTCAGCCATGCCAATCAGACCGTGGTGTTCTATATGGGGCTCGATAATGTCGAACGCATCTGTAGTTCGATGAAAGCGCATGGACGTGCTGCGGATACGCCGGCGGCACTGGTGGAGAAGGGTACCACCGCGGAGCAGCGGGTATTTGTCGGTGATCTTGATTCATTGCCGGGGATTATTGCGCATAACGGAGTTAGTGCGCCAACCCTCATCCTGGTCGGCGAAGTAGTCGCGTTGCATGATCGCCTGGGATGGTACAAGCCGGGAAAAGCAATCAGCTAACCAGTATCCAGGAAACAGCCTCAGTAAAATGGTCCGTTACCTGTCCAGCCAATCATCCCGCTCGAATTAATCTGGGCATCACGAATTCAAAATGCTTGATAACTGGTAGACGTGTCGATCAAAAAACGACGCTTATGCGATTAGTGATGAATCGATAATCTTGTTCTTTTTCATGAAATCACGAACTTCGCTGTACCAGTCACTGGTACTCTTCAAATATGGATTGCTACAGTCCATGTTCGCTACTTCGTCTGGCCTGGGACGCAACCAGTTTTTATTAACGGTCTTGACTTCGTCGGCCAGTAACAGCGCACCGACGTTTCTGCCGCTGCCCTGGTGAAAGAGCTGGTGTGCCCTCCAGATGCT
>Ga0209165_10000257_pt1 | contig 20797 bp, 21 predicted proteins | sample tdAd001_FD_187122 | JGI IMG/M metagenome (GOLD analysis project Ga0209165, IMG submission 187122) | Marine sediment microbial communities from the Atlantic coast under amendment with organic carbon and nitrate - tdAd00.1 (SPAdes)... | ecosystem: Environmental > Aquatic > Marine > Coastal >... | reverse complement strand
CCTTCCGCCTAAGCCGCATGATCCCCTACTACGCGAAGTCTCATAGCCTGCAAAGCTCCGGTTCGCGCTCCCGTGATTTTGACTTAGAGTCCGGCCGATGAGCGAGCAGAAACAAAGACTGGAGTTCGGCGGGGTTCCTGGGAACCTCGCGATGATCATCGGCCTCCCCATATTCACGGCCTACCTCTTCTTCGCCGTGCGTTTCAACGATGGCGCCGTGCTCCCTGGGGCCAACGCGGACTGGGAAGGCTTCAAACAGGCGATGATGCCCACCGGGCGCGCCGCGGTCATCTACGGGGTTTGGTTCACGTTCCAGGCGCTCCTTCAAAGGTATGCGCCTGGGCGAGAGGTGCTGGGCGCCGAGCTTCCAGACGGCAGCCGTCTTCCGTATCGGATGAACGGCCTGTTCTCACTCTTGGTGACGTTCATCGCGGTCGCCGTGCTGCACTGGTCTGGTGTGTTTTCGATTCGCGAGCTCTACGACCAGTTTGGCGCTCTGATCAGCGTGATGACGATCTTCGCATTCCTCTTCAGCGTCTATCTCTACTGGTACGGCAAGCAGCACGGGCAGGCGCGCCACCTCAGCGGCAAGTTCATTCACGACTTCTGGATGGGCACCGGCCATAACCCGCGCGTTCCGCCCGGCCGCGACGGGCTCGACCTCAAAATCTTCTGCGAAGCGCGACCGGGACTCATTTTCTGGGTGCTGATCAACACCTCGTTTGCCTACGTTCAGTACGAACAGTACGGCTTCGTTTCGACTTCGATGATTCTCGTCTGGATCTTCCAGATGTTCTACATCATCGACTACTTCTGGAACGAAGAGGCCATCCTCACCACGATGGACATCAAGCACGAGAACTTCGGCTACATGCTCGCGTTTGGTGATTTGGTCTGGGTGCCGATGACGTACTCACTGCAAGCGCACTACCTCATCGACCGGGTGCACTCGCTGCCCTGGTGGGGCGCCGTGCTGATCGTGATCACCAACATGCTCGGCCTCTACATTTTCCGCGCAGTGAATTCGCAGAAGCACAAATTCCGCGGCGACCCCGACAACGTGCGAATCTGGGGCAAGAAGGCCGAGTACATGCAGACCGAGCAAGGCGGCAAGCTCTTGCTCTCTGGATTCTGGGGTTGGTCCCGTCACTTCAACTACGTCGGCGACATCCTGATGGCCCTCTCCTGGTCACTCCCCTGCCTCTTCGGCTCCGCCCTCCCCTACTTCTACCCAATCTACTTCGCCGTCCTGCTCATCCACCGCGAACGACGAGACCACAGCTTCTGCTCAAAGAAGTACGGAGCCGACTGGACCCGCTACTGCGAACGAGTCCGCTACCGAATCATCCCCGGCATCTACTAGAAAAAGGGGACAGTCCCCTTTTTCTAAGCGTTAATGCGCTGTAGGCTTCGAGGCCTATGGCCCGCACTCCCGTTGCTCACACCGAGGTCGAGCGCATCGAACGCCAGGGCCGGAAGCACACCAGCGACTTGGTCGCAGTCGAAGAGCCGCTCCAGATCCTGCTCGAGCACGGTGAGGCGCATGCCCGCACTGAAACTCCGCTTGCGATGACGATGCGCACGCCCGGGCACGACTGTGACTTGGTGGCGGGGTTTCTCTATGCGGAGGGCGTTCTCGCGAGCATCGACGACTTGGTCAGCCTGCGTCATTGCTCTCGCTCCGACACACCGGAGAATGTGGTTCGCGCGGTTCTGCGCGAGCGTGTCGTCGTGCCATCTCGGCTGCTCGAACGAAACCTCACGGTGACCAGCGCCTGCGGCGTCTGCGGAGGACGCACGGTCGAGTCCTTGTCGAAAGAGGGCTGTGAGAGAGTTCCTCTGGAGAAAGAGTCGTTCCAGCCCGCAGCCATCCGAAGCGCGCTTGCCTCACTCGAAGAATCGCAGCCCTGGTTTCGGCATACCGGCGGCACACACGGCGCGGCGCTATTCGACGACACGGGGGCGCTCTTGCTCCACCGCGAGGACGTGGGCCGCCACAATGCACTCGACAAACTGGTTGGCGCGTCGCTTCGGGAAGCGCGTTTGCAGCCGGGCGATCGATTCGTCGTCGTGAGCAGCCGTGCCAGCTTCGAGCTCGTTCAGAAGACGGTGAGAGCTGGTTTCCCGATGCTCGTTGCCATTGGAGCCGCATCGAGCTTGGCAATCGAAACCGCGAGGCGCTTCGATCTCACATTGGTCGGCTTCGCACGCGAGAACCGCTTCAACGTCTACTCGAACGGCGAGCGCATTGCGCACGAAGCAAGCGAGCCTGCGTTCGTTGAGGTGGAGGTGGGTTGATGGCCGCCGACCGACCAAGCGGCGCCGAGCCACCCGAGACTGACGACGAGCTGACCGTCGAAGCGCCACAGAAGAAGGCGGCGGGCCTCGCGTCGGTTCGCTCGGCGTTCGTTCACATGCACAAGCACGGGCACTCGATTCCGTCCGCGATTCGCATTCTCGGAAAGATGAACCAGACCGACGGGTTCGACTGCCCCGGTTGTGCCTGGCCCGACCCGGACGACCGCGCCGCGCTCACGGAGTTCTGCGAGAACGGCGCGAAGGCGGCGGCCTGGGAAACCACTCGGCACCGTCTAGATTGGAAGTTTTTCCAACGCCGCAGCGTCGACGACCTGACAAGGAAGTCGGACTACTGGCTCGGGCTGCAAGGCAGGCTCACGCAGCCGCTGATGCTCCGCCCTGGCTCCCGTTTCTACGAGCCGCTCGAATGGAGCGAGGCGTTCGCGCGCATTGGCGGCGCGCTAAAGGGGCTCGACTCTCCGAACGAAGCGATCTTCTACACCTCCGGGCGCACCAGCAACGAGGCGGCGTTTCTCTACCAGCTGTTCGTGCGCGCGTTTGGGACGAACAATCTTCCCGACTGCTCCAACATGTGCCACGAGTCGAGCGGCGTCGGCCTCGGTGAGACGGTGGGCATTGGGAAGGGCTCCGTCACGCTCGACGACGTGCACGAAGCCGACACGATCATCGTGATGGGGCAGAACCCAGGGACGAACCATCCACGCATGCTGACCGCATTGCAAAAGGCAAAGAAGAACGGCGCACGGATCATTGCGATTAACCCTCTCCCCGAGGCGGGCCTGATGGGTTTCGTCAATCCAAAGAGCCCTGCCCAGGTTCTCAGTGGGGGCACGCAGATCGCCGACCTCTTCCTTCAAGTGCAGATCAACGGCGATGTCGCGCTGCTCAAAGCACTGATGTGTCTGCTGCTCGAAGCAGAAGCCCGTGAGCCAGGCAAGGTGCTCGACGACGAGTTCATCGGCCTCCACACCGACGGCTTCGCCGAGCTTCGAGCGCACCTCGAATCGCAAAATGTCGACACGCTCATCGAGGCCGCGGGCATCACGCGGGGTGAGCTCGAACAAGCCGTCGAGATCATTTTGCGGAGCCGAAAAACGATTGTCTGCTGGGCGATGGGCCTGACCCAGCACCGGAACGGAGTCGGCAACGTCCGCGAGATCGTCAACTTCCTCCTGATGCGCGGCAGCATCGGAATGCCCGGCGCCGGCACCTGCCCAGTGCGCGGGCACAGCAACGTTCAAGGCGACCGGACGATGGGCATTCACGACCGACCAAAGCAAGCGCTGCTCGATCGAATCCAAGCCGTCTTCGGCTTCGACCCTCCGCGTGAGCACGGCTTCAACACGGTCGAGGCGATTCACGCGATGCTCGACGGACGTGCGAAGGTCTTCTTCGCGATGGGAGGCAACTTCCTCCAGGCAACGCCCGATACCGACCGCACCGCGCACGCACTCGAGAACTGCGACATGGTCGTCCACGTGAGCACCAAGCTCAACCGCGGGCACTTGGTTCGCGGAAAGTGGTCGATCATCTTGCCGTGCCTCGCCCGCTCCGAAGTCGACAGCCAGGCCTACGGCCCGCAGTTCGTCACCGTCGAAAACTCCATGGGCGTCGTCCACTCGTCACACGGCCACCTCAAGCCCGCCGACCCCGAGCTCTACAGCGAATCGGCGATCGTCGCGCGCGTCGCCCAAGAGGTACTGGGTCCGGAAACCCCAGTGAGCTGGTGCTGGTTGATCGAAAATTACGATCGCATCCGCGATCTCATCGCGGAAACGATCCCAGGCTTCGAAGACTTCAACGCTCGCGTACGCGAACCAGGCGGATTCCACCTCTACAACGGAGCCCGCGAACGCAAGTTCAACACGGAGAACGGCAAGGCCCAGTTCACCATCAACCCGGCGCCCGACCTCGCGTTGCCCGAGGGCGCCTACCGCATGATGACGGTCCGCACGCATGACCAATACAACACGACCGTCTATGGCAACGACGACCGCTACCGAGGCATCCGAGGCGGCCGCCGCGTCGTGTTCATCAACGAAGCCGACATGCACCAAGCCGGCCTCGCTGCAGGCTCCAAGGTCGACATCCGCAACGACTTCGGCGGCACGCACCGCATCGCCCCCCGCTTCACCCTGGTCCCCTACCCGATCCCCCGCCGTTGCGTAGCCACCTATTTCCCCGAGGCGAACGTCCTCGTCCCCCTCAACAAATACGCCGAAGGCAGCTTCACCCCCGCCTCCAAAGACATCACCGTCCGCCTCACCCCCAGCGAGTAAGAAGAGTTAACCCTTCGAAAAAGGGGACAGTCCCCTTTTTGAAAGGGTTAAAGGCGTCGGAGGACTTCGTCGGCGGCGCGTTCGCCGGACTGGATCGCGCCTTCCATGTAGCCGATCCATTCGGTTGCGGATTCGGTGCCGGCCCAGTGGATTCGGCCTTCGGGTTTGCGAAGGTGCGCGAACGAATGCGTGAGAACGCCGGGTGGCAATCCGCCAACCGGGCAGCCGCGTGACCAGGGCTCTGCGCCCCAGTCGAGCTCACGATACTCTTGGAACGAACCTGCCTCTTCGCCGAAGTAGCGCTTCAGCGCGCCCATCACGCGGCGTTGCCGGTCGGACAAAGGCTGCGCCGACCATTGCCGCGCCTGACTCCCGACGACAAACCCGATGAGTGCAGGCTGCCGCCCGTCGTGGGAGGTGTTGTCGTAGACGATGCTGAGCGGGCCGTCCGAGCTCACGACCTCACCGGAGAAACCAGCGTCACGCCAGAACGCGCGCTCGTAGGTGACGAGCACCTTAACCGCGGCACCCATCGCAAAGCGCTGTGTGACTTGATCGCGTCCGACCGAAACCGGCGGCTCGTATTCGATGTGTCCCGCAAGCACCGGCGGGGCTGTGACGATGGCATACCGGCCACCAATCGTCTGCGTGTCGGACACCGCATCCACGCCCTCACTGCTCTGCACGAGCCTGCGAACCGGGAGCCCAAGCGCCACGAGGTCGCCCAACTCCTTTGCGAGCGCAAGTGAAATCGACTGCGCCCCGGAGACAAAGCGATCCTGCTGCGCACCGCCGCGAGCCTCCGAGAGGCTCAACAGCCCGCCCCCGGCATTGAGATACATGAGGAAATAGAGGGCCGAGAGCTCGCGCGGCTCCGCTCCAAAAATCGTTCGAATCGCGGCGTCCATCACAGCATTGATCTTGCTCGACTTCACGAACCGCGCTCGCCAACTCTCGAGCGTCTCCCCGTCGAGCGCCTCCGCGCCCTCGGCGGTCATCGGTCCCGTCGGTGAGATTCTTTTCCGCACGCGCTTCAAATAACTGAGCGCGCCCTGCATCTGAATCAGGTTGGGAACTGACATCGAGGGAATCGATCGCTTGTAGGTCGACACCTTCCCCTCGACCTCCAGCACCTTCTTGCCTTTGGTGTACGTCGGGAACGTCTCGATCCCAAGCTCGTCAGCAAGTGCATGCAAGCGCTTCTGCCCAGGCCCGATCCATTGCCCGCCAACATCAAACGTACCTTGCCCGATCTGCTCTGTTCGAGTGCGTCCACCAACCCGATCGCGCGCCTCGACGACCCGAACCGACGCACCTTGAGCACGAAGCTTCCGCGCGGCACAAAGCCCCGACAGCCCGGCCCCCACGACTACGACATCCGCCCGCTCACCCATCCCGGCGGTTATAGTACGCGCTCGGCGGTCTACTCAATTTTGGTGATTCTCGCTCGGCGAGGGCCTCGACGCCGGGGTGTCTTTTCAAGCTCGAACGCTGGATTGATAACGAATATCTCATCGGCATCGGGAAGGGTGATCAGGCGCGTTGGGGATCGCGGGAGGAGCCGTGGACGCTCCCTCGTCTCGAGCTCTACGACGTACTCTGTCCCGGGGGCAGCATGGGTCACGAAATGAGCCACACCCGACGCGTTGGTACGGGCTACGCGTTCTCCATCGAGAAGGATCGGAAGATCGGGACCGTCAGTCGCTCGTACAACGAACACTGCGAGTCGTTTCGAAGGGCGACACCTCAACGTAATCTCCATGGCGTGCGGCTCGGACCTGCCTACGCCAGCGAAGGTGCGCAATCTGAGAGCCTTTCGCTCGGACGGAGATTCGTGCCCATCGGGGCAGTCATGTGAAATCGTCAACCGTTGCCCGGACTGTCCGCGGATCTCCGTAGCCACCCGTCCATTCGAGTCGCTCTCGCCCACAGGCTCACCGTCAACCAGGACGCGGGCCCGGCGAACCCGGACGCCGGGGTCGGATTCGACGACGAAGACGAGCGCAAATCGTCGTTCTGCGTCAGGCGGCCCTTTGCACGATGCGAGAGCGACGGCACTCAGTGCAACGATTACTCGAGCGGTCACGGGCACAGGTGGCTCACGGTCTCCATGCACCTCAACTTGGCCTTCAACACGGTGACGACGTCTCCGAACACGGCCTCGCTTGGGAAGAGCCTCACGAGCATTTGATAGTGGGTCAGCGCGGCCGCGAAGTTGTTTGACCCGATTAGGCTCGCTCCCCGGTGCTCCAGTTCCTCGCGCTCGCTCGGCGCGACCTCCCGAATTGCTGCCTCCACCCCCGAGTCAGCACTGACCGGAGCGCGGGCTCCACGCTCCGACCCCGCGAGCTCGTCGGCCAGAGGCGCAGCGCTACCGGTCTTCATTTCCTCGATTGCATCGCGCAACGCATCGGCAGCGCGTCTTTGCTGGTCGACGACCCAACCAAGCCCAAACACGAGGGCAAGGACCACGCCTGTTTCGACCATTCGGCGTCGTCGCCGGGAAAGGTTTGTGTACAGACGCTGCCACATCGGGCCCGTGCCCACGGCAGGCTGGGCGAAGCTAGGACTCCGGTCGGCCGACGGGACCACTCCACCAGGCCCCTCGAAAGGTCGTTCCGTACGGGGTGCCGCGAAACGGGCGTCGATGAGGGTCCTCTCATCGTCGGGCTCTCGAATGAGCATCGTCGGGGGCTCACTCATTCGCGCCTCCCGGACCCAGCCGACCGCTCAAACAGATGGTTGATTCGGTAACCGCTTTCTTGATCGTACCCCAACACCTCGGTGACGTGGGTCACGCAGCGCGACCCGTCAGCGCACCGAGACACCTGGACGATGGTATCGATGGCGGAGGCGATCTGCCCACGGAGCACGTTCAGTGGGACGTCGACATCGCTCATCAGCGCCATGGTCTCCAATCGACTCAGCGTGTCGAACGGAAGGGTGGCGTGAACAGTCGACAGGCATCCGCGGTGTCCGGAGGTCATTGCCTGGATCAAGTCGAGAGCTTCCCCGCCGCGTATCTCGCCAATGACGATTCTATCTGGTCGCATGCGAAGCGTCGCTCTCAGAAGCTCTCGGATGGTGACCTCACCGCGGCCTCTAAGGTCTGCCGGCTGGGCCTCGAGGTGAACGACGTGTGACAGCCCCAGTTGAAGCTCCTGGGAATCCTCTATGATCACGACGCGATCGTCCTCGGGGGCAAGCGAAGCGAGTGCGTTCAAGAGGGAGGTCTTTCCCGAGCCACTTCCCCCGGCTACGACCACATTGTCCCGCCTGGTGACGACCGTTCGAAGTAAGCCCGCGGTGTCTCGAGTGATAGTCCCCAGCTCGAGGAGCCGATTCAACGTCAGTTTCCTGCGCCGAAAGCGCCTGATGCACACGACGGGGCCAGATGAAGCCGCCGGCGGAATGATCGCTTCCACGCGCGAGCCGTCTGGAAGCCTTGCCTCCAAGATCGGATGCCGCGGGTTGAGCTCCCGACCGACGAACTGAGAGAGGTTTCGGAGAGCCGACATCAGAGCATGCTCAGAGGCAAACTCACTGCCGGTTCGATAGAGCCGCCCGCGCCTCTCGACGTAGATCTCGGCGTGACCGTTGATCATGATCTCGGTCACGTCGTCGCCTTCCAAGAACGGAGCGACTGGGGCGAATAGGACCGCCACCGTCTGGTCGAATACATGGCGAGGAATGCTCATGGGGCCTCCGTCGCGCCAAGATCGATCGTAGGAGGGTGCGGCACGAGCCGAGGGCCGGTCGAATCGTCAGCAACCTCCCTCAAAACGGACCTGACCTCGGCGGCATGAGGCCCCGTGGGGGTCAACCTGAGATACTCCTCGAGGTGCCGCCTTGCTAGCTGTTGGTCGACGTATCCGCTTCGGTAGAGCACCGCCAACCTGTAGTGCGGCAACGGTAGCGCCGGCTCGGCCTTGACGATTCGCTCCAGCTCCGACTGAGCGAGGGCGAGATCACCCAGCGCCTCGTGAATGGTCGCGACGACGAGGCGAAGGGGCCAGTCTTCAGGATGATCGCGAAGGTAGTTCGCAGCGTGAACCAGGGCAGACTGGTAGCGGCTCGCGGCAACGCAAACGCGGACTAGCCAGTAGACCACGGTCGCCTCGGCGTGACCCCTTTCGCGTGCCGCGCTCAGGTACTGCTCCGCCCGAAGCAGATCACCGGAGCGCGCGTGCGACACCGCCAAGGAGAGGAGATCTTGGGCGGTGACGGTTGACAGCTGGGCCTGGAGATCAGGCCCTTGGTGGAGCGTTGCATGATGGCATCCACCGAGGATCGCGAAACCGCCAGCGAGCAGACTGCCGAGCAGATGCCTACGACTCGGCGCTCGCCTTGGCCGCGACTCTTCCGATGTTTTTCCTGAGCCATTCGACATACTCGTGTCTCCCGATGTGGTCGGTCAGAAGTAGCAACCGACGAATCTCGCTGAGGGCGGCCGCCCATCGTTCCCGCTCGAGTGCGTTCAAGAGGTTCAATCGCGCCGCCGCATAGTCCGTGTTGACCCGAATTGTGAGTGCAACCATCGCGCGATGGACGCGGTGCGCGCCGCGAACGTAACCCTCGGCCCGGTAGCAGGACTCCGCTTCGAGGTAGCGGTGCACCGCTCGAACTCCATCTTGGGGATCATACTCGTATCGGTCTGCGCGCAGACGCGCGAGCTCTTCCGACCTGCGACCATTTGAGAGGACGTCACGCCGGTGAGGACACGCGACCGGCTCGACGAACAGGTCCGGGTAGTCGTCGAGGGGATGATTCCGAGGGCCAGGGGTTGAGGGAGCGCCAAGCCACGAGCCCAACGCCACGAAGAGGAGGACGGCGAGCAGCGCGACGAGGCCCATGCGCCGATGTTGAGTAAGCCCGGTCATGCAGGTCCAAGGCCTCCCGTCATGAAGCGAACCACTACGGGGCCCAGGAGGAGGACGATCACGCACAGGAAGATCAACGTCATCGGACCCAAAAGCATGAGCGCAGCTTCTGAAGCGCTCTCCTCGGCTGCAATGCTACGTCGCAACCGCTGGGTTTGTGCCTGGATGGTCAGTACACTCGCGAGCGGGCTACCTTTCGCCTCGGCCTGCACGACACTGTTCACGAGCTCGCGCACCTGACCGGTGGGCACGCGCGTCGCAAAGCCTTCCATCGCGCTTCTTCGGGTGTGTCCGAGATCCAGTTCTTGCAGCACGCGACTGAACTCTTCGATGACCGGGTCGCCGGGATCCGTCGCACTCGCCGTAATGCGCCGAAGCGACCCAGGGAAGTCGAGACCGGCGCTCATGCACATCGCCGCAAGATCGACCGCTGCCGGAAGGCCGCGACTGACGCGCCTCCCACGTGCTTGGGCGACGGAGAGCACTCGAAACCAGGGCGCCATGACCCCGAGACAGAACGCGCAAATCGCCAACCCGACAGGCAGTCCGAGGAACTCGCAAACGAGCAACCCGGCCGCGCCGAGACCAATGCCGGAGAGCGCACACATCGCGACCAGCTCGTCTTCCGACAAACCCAAGTAGTCGCCGGCGTGCACCAGCGAATGGCGCAGCGGCGTTCGGACTCGTCCCAACGGCAATACGCTCACCCATGCGGCGAGAGCACGCACCGCAGGCTCGACCACCGCGAAGAATCCGCCGTTTCTGATGGCTTTGGCACGGTTGAACCCACGAACACCCAAGGTAGGCCGGATGGCGGGCGGCATAAGGGCGAGGTGGTAGGCAAACCCGGAGACGCCCGCCAATGTCATGGCGAAGGTCAACGCGAGCAAGGCGTCCAACCAACCAATCATAGGTCAACCTTTGCGATGTGATGCGCCCACAGCGTCGCAAACGTCCAGACCACTGAACAGGCCGCGAGAATCGCTTTTCCGATTTGATGGTTCAACATCGGGTCGAACCAGGAGCGGTCTAGCCAAGCAATGATGACGCACAGAACGAAGGGGACCGAAGCCAGAACCAGAACTTGCCCGCGACCTTCTGCTGTCTTGGTTCGAAGCACACCTTCGAGCCGAGCCGCTTCACGCAAGGCCGCCGATGCTCGCTCCAGAGTGCGGGGCAGGTCGCCGCCGGTTTGCCTTGCCACGACTATCGTGGCGAGTGCTCCCGAGATTGGCGTGCTGTTGATTCGGCGAGCGAGCGTATTGATCGCTCGGTTGAGCGGGGTTCCAAGCCGAATCTCCTTGACCAGAAGGTCGACCTCTTCGCTGAACGGCTTAGGTACGAGGGCCACCGTGGATTCGATGGCTTCTCCGACGGAAGAGGTCGCTTTCAGCGCGTTCGCCAACATCAACAACCACGTATCGAGTTGGCGTTCGAGCTGAGCAACCCGCGCGATGTGCCTCTTCCACAATAGAAACGGGGGGGCTGCCGCTGCGGCCAGCCCGAGCAGTGCGAAGACAGGGCTCTGAGTGACGGCGAGCAGTCCGAGGAGGGCGAGGCAAACAAGAAGGTGAGCTCGCGCAAGCCTGGCCCCCGAGCAACGCATCAAGAGGAAGCTCGAGTAGCGGTCCAAACGCGCCGCGTAGTTCTCGAAGAGCCGCTCGATTGGACCGCCTTCCGTCGAAAGGACGAAATATGCGACCGCAGCACATCCACCAACGGCGAACACACCGGACACCAGCAGCAACGGAAACGACTGAAGATTCACAAGTATTCTCCGCCGCCGATGAGGCCTTGTTTAACGAACTCATCGAGAAAACTCGGAACGTACCCCGTCGTCCGATGCTCCCCCAGGACATCGCCGGTGGGACTGGTACCAGTTCGATGAAACGCAAAGATGTCGTGCAGCACCAGTTCGCCATCGTCGCCCAGCGGACCGACCTCGGTGATGGACGTCAGTCGACGAGTGCCGTCTGAGAAGCGTGTCTGCTGAACGATCACGTGGACGCTTCCCGCGATCTGGTCGCGGATCGTCCGGGGCGCCAAGTCGAGCCCCGCCATCATGCACAATGTCTCGACGCGTTTGAGCGCTTCCTCCGCACTGTTGGCGTGCGTCGTCGTCATGGAACCTTCATGGCCGGTGTTCATTGCTTGCAGCATGTCGATCGCCTCTCCGGCGCGACACTCTCCAACGATGATCCTGTCGGGTCGCATCCGAAGCGCGTTCTTGACCAGATCGCGAATGGTGTAGCCACCGTGGCCCTCGAGGTTACGGGGCTTAGACTCGAGTGAAACGACGTGTGGCTGATCGAGACGGAGCTCAGCGGCGTCTTCGATGGTGACAATTCGCTCACCGCGAGGGATCTCGGTAGACAGAACATTCAGCAGCGTGGTCTTCCCGCTGCCGGTGCCACCCGAGATGAGCATGTTTTTCTTGGCGCGCACACACCGTCGGAGAAATCTCGCCATCTGCTCGCTGAGACTTCCGAACGTGACTAGTTGTTCCATCTGAAGTGGACGCTTCGCAAACTTGCGAATCGTGATGCAAGGCCCACGGATCGCGAGCGGAGGGATGATCGCGTTTACACGCGAGCCGTCTTTGAGTCGCGCGTCGACCAGCGGCGTGCTTTCGTCGATTCGTCGTCCTAGCGGGGTTACGATCCGTTCTATCGCTGCACGGCACGACTCGTCGTCCGTGAAGCGCAAGGACGTGAGGCAGATCTTTCCCTGCCTCTCGACGTAGATCGTGTTGGGGTCGACGACCATGATCTCAGAGATCGTGTCGTCCTCGAGGAGGTCCTGTAGTGGCCCGAGACCGAGGGCTTCGTCGGTCATCTCTGCGATGAGGCGGGCTTTGTCCGTCGCGGGGTGGAGCTCCGATGCAAACCGCGAAACGATTTGCTCGAGGGCTCGCACGACTCGTGGTCGCAGGACCGTGGCGTCCATATCGGTACCGTCAAGAGACGCGAGGTCGAGGAAGTCGAGAAGCGATCGGTGAATTCGCCTGCGAAGCTCGGGGGAAGCGTCACCGTGGGCGGGTTCGCGCACGAGCGGGGCGATTCGGAGAACATAGGGACCGACGCGGAGCTCGCCGCCAGGGCGCAGAGGTAGTCCAGCGGCGCACACCGGCTCGTTTCCCAAGATCGTCCCATTGGAGGACTGGTCCACGACGCGAACACCACTAGCGGTGCGCTCCACGCGGAGGTGAACCCGACTCACCGCGAGCGATGGGAGGACGATGTGGCACGAGGGGTCACGCCCCACGGTCAGGGAGGCCGTCTCCTCGACTTTGATGTTCTGCTCGGAGCCGTCCGGCGTGAGGACGGAAACCGAAAAGCCGCCGGTCACTGAGAGCCCTCCCCTCCGCTCGTGGGTAGGTGTTCGCGCCCTACGCGGGGTTGGTCCAAGAGTTGGTGGGCGTCGACGCCGCCATGAAAACTCTCGTACACCCGGAGCGCTTCTTCTACGCGATCTCGTTGACTCAGACTGATTGGTTCGACCACCGAAGGAACGACCAACATGTAGGACTCGTTGTCTTCCGTTTCGCGAGAATGCGTCCCGAAGAGTGCCCCGATGAAGGGAATGAGAGCGAGCCCCGGAATGCCCCTTTTCTTTCGCCGTTCTGTTCGAGCACGAATTCCAGCTAGCGAAACCGACTGACCGAGCTCGAGGTTCACCAGCGTTTCCACGTGCGATGTAATGCGCCCCGGGATCCCGTGAACGCCCTTTTCAGCATCGAGGTCAGAGACGTCCGCCACTATCTCGAGCTGAATGCGCCCGGTCGTCGAGTCGTACTTTGGCAGCACGGTTACCTTGGTGCCGAACTCGATGGCCTGGACGTTCACGGTCAGATTGTTCTGCACTTGAACATTGAACTCGCCGCCCGATGTGAACACCGCCTCGGTGCCGTTTGCGGTGACCAACGTGGCCTGCCGATACATCTTCGCCCAACCCTTGGCCTGGGCGAGGTCGAAGCTCGGCAAGAACGTCTGCGGCAGGATCTGAAACGCACTCTGAGTGGCTTGCCCACTCCCCCCGGTGATTGCGATGGCCGCTTCGGACGGAGTCAGCGTACTCCCGATGTTCCCAGGCCAGTTGAGTCCAATCTGGTGACCATAGCGGTCCTGGATCGATACGAAGTACAGATCCAAACGGATGTTCTCTCGGCTGCCGAACCCTTTGTCAGCGTCCGCGGCAATGACACGGATCGTGTACTGGAATTGTCCTCCGTCGTCCCTGATGAGAAGGAGAGAGGTTGTGCCCTCCTGCTTTCCGACGATCACGAATCGACTTTGGTCGCGCGTGACTCGGATGTCTGCGAAACCAGGAGCGCCTTCTGAGTAGCTCCTGACGCCTCGCGCGGGCAGACTCTTCTGCTCGCCAACTCGCAGAACGATCGCTCGCACTCCCTCGACTTCCGCGGCGGCGTTCGGCTCGACCATCACCACGAGGACCATTGCGCCGACTGCAGACGCCAGATTCTTTTGCGACCACACCCTAGTCCACCCTCTCGATCCGCAAACGCCGCTGTCGACGCGCTCTTTTCTCCTGCTCGAGGACATCCGAGTCGTCTGTTTCTGCAAGACCTTCGTTGATCTCGAGATCGTCCTCGTTTCGCAATACGAAACTCAGTGCTCCGTCGCGCCGCGCCTGGGCAATCAAGCTCGCTTGGTCGATCGTGACGAGGAGCGCTACGGTGTCGGACCGGAGGGGAGAGTCCTCTTCGACCGTCGCACCGAAACTGCTCCCGACGGCGAGGACGAGGATGTTCTGCAGGAGTGGAACCGTGACGACTCTTGCCTCTGACCCCGTTCTGGCTTTGGTCAGTAAGACGTCGACCCTATCCCCGGGCCGCATCAGATTGCCGAACGCACGCCGACCCATCCCGGCAACGCTCATCGCCCGCATCCCTTTCGGAATACGGCTGGAGAACGAGCTGCGATCATGCGAGGTCGTGGCCAGGTCGGTCCACAGCAACGTCTGGTTCGCCTCGAGACCGATCGATGCGCGGACCCCCAGAACTCTTGGGAGGTCCGACGCCAGAACTTGGCGGGCTTCGAGGTATCTCTCCGGCAGCGTCCGGACCACCAGCGTCTGCTCTGTGAGGGGGGCACCGGCCGCGACGTCTTGCCTCATTGCGAGAAGCTCGACCGGATCTCCACCGCTGGCTTCTCGCTGAAACTGCCGCACGTAGATGCTGAGAAGCACGAATCCGATCACAGCAACGACAAGCGATGCGAGGATGGCGACGCGATTCATGAACCCATTCCTGTCGTCATGATGGCTCGGAGGCGAGGATGGTTAGAATCGTCTGTGAAGCTTCACCGGGGTCAGAAAGCACGGTGACTAGTCGATTGTCCTTCTCGGCCGAAAGCATACGTATGCTGTCGATTTGGATTGACTCGGAAGGGTTTCGCTCGATGATGGTCCAGCCTCTTCTCGGAAGCTCCGTGCGATAGAACGACTCGAGCGCCGTGGCCGACGTGCCGACTACGCGATAGACCAAGACGCCGCTCGGTTGACGTTCCTCCCACGCCGAGAGGATGCGCTGGGATCCCGATGGCCGCGGGATCCCGACCAGGTCGCGACCTGCTGCATCCGCGCCATCGTGCGGCAGCATCTGGTAGAGATTGAACCCGGACTCGGCCCACATCGTGAGTAGGAACGTCTTATCCTTGGCGCCGCTAGCGACTCGACGCGCGAGGATGTATTGAGGCTCGCCGATCTCCCGCAGATCCCCCGTCTCGGCGAAGCGGAGGAACCGCTTGGCGAGTGCACCTAGGTCTTGCGGAGCGTCACCCATGTCGACGCAAGCAACGTAGCCGGCGCTGTCGTTGCGTGCGCTCTGCGTCGCGATCGCAGTCCCGCACGTAGCTTCATACTGGGCGAGCACCTCCGCAACCGAGGCTTCGACAGTCTGTGTTCGAAACGAAACATGGACACCATTCAACTGCAGCTGGCGGACCTCTTCATGGGCAGCGCCCGGGAATCCAGCGATCTGCGAACCAACCGCCCAGAGGGCTTCGTTGGCATCGGCGCGAGCGGAACGAAGAAGGACGGCGACGGCCAGCACGCACACGGCAGAAAGGAAGACCCCTAGGCGAAGGAACGGTGCAAGGGCGGCCAAGCCACGAACTCCGCGACGGTCACGCAACGTTTCACTATCTGCAGACTTCACTCGCGTACTCCGTTGCCTGTAGACCGGTGCTGCAGGCGTGCTCTAGAATGCTGGCTCCCGTGTCGGTGTGCCGTGCCGTGGTGTTGCAGAGCAGGGTGGTCACCCCGTGCTGCGCGGTGAGACCCGAGCCGACCATCGCTGGTGTCACGGCCTCCGCGAGGCCGACCCCGTTGGTTGCCTTCCCGAGAAGATAGCGACCGACGTTGCCGAGGAACGACCCCACAGAGAAGTGCCCATCTCGTGCTGCGAGCGCCTCATCGAGACCGCCAGTACGAATCTCGCCTTCGATGCGTCCGCACTCTCCGCTCCGGCAACTCTGAGCTGGACACTCACCCGAATCCGCCTGCAGCCAGGCCAGGCGCCTTGCGCGCGACTTCGCCTCGAGTTTTGCGCTGTACATTCCGTTCAGCGCGACAACCCCCGCCAATGCAGCAATGAAGGCGGGTAGGCAAACGAGCGCCTCGAGCAACGCGGTGCCTTTTTCGTCTCGATGCAATCGTGACAAGGATCGTATCCTCAATGCGCGGAGACCGCGTTGATGGAGAAATCTCGAGCGACATCGCAGAGACCCGTGAGACCGTCGATCGATCCCCGCCCTCTTGCGCTCGAGCACGCGCTCAGAATCCCGCTTGGAATCCATGCCCGGGAGATTCGGAATCTACGGAGACGCGCTCGCCACCTCTGCTTCCACAACCATTCCGACTTATGCTCGCGGCCGTTGAAGTAGTACTCGGCCTGCGCGAACCCAATACGCCCGACTGCGTGGGCGTCGTGACTGGCATCGCGGCCGTCATCGTTCCCGCCTTGAGCGATACGGACGCCCTGCTCGCCATGCTGCCAGTGATTCTCGTGAGCGCTTCTGCCGACATCGTACGCCCGATATTGGAACTCCTCGTGTCCCAACCATACGAGGGTCCCATCGGCACGACTTTCGATGACGCGTCGAGGCGACTCGACGACGTCGTCAGCGCAGGTCCTACGTTTGCCCAGCCGTAGTGCCTTGCTGACGACGCCTCCGAGAAACTTGAGAAGCCACTTGGGTACCTTGGAACTCACGTTGTTGAGCCTGTTGCCCAAACCGTCCGCAGCCCGATCGCAGAGCGTCCCAATGTCGTCCTTCTCGACCGGGAGGCCTCGTCCGCCTTTCGGGAGACGCGGACCGAGGAGGGGCACGACGAATCCGCCCGCAACCGGTGGGTCGTAGGCTTCCTGGAAGGCGATCGCATCGACCGCGCGAGCCTGCGCCAACAAGGGATAACCGCGCTGGACCGCATGATGAGCCGCGTCCAATGCATCGTGGGCAACCCGCACAAACTGCTCGACCGTGTCGCCTACCCTTTCGACGGTGCTCTCGACGGGGGTGAGCACCGCGATGAGAGGGACCGCTTTCGGGGCGAGGATCAGGGTCGCAGCCAACCCGTAGAGAACAGCGAGGACAATCTCGAGGAGGACTTCAACGCTACGAATGACCAGAAGAATCCCGGCAGTGATGGCCATCACCACGTTGAGCAGCGCATGCAAGTTCATCCCTTTGGCGCCCATGACGGAGGCGGCATGCGCGCCCGCATCCGCGCCGTCCTGCATGATGCGTCGGTAGATCACCGCGTCCCCAACGCCCAGGACGTAGTAGACGGTTGCGATCAAGAAGAGCGCCATGAAGAGGGACAGGAGCATCATGGCTCCGGCTGTCTCTTGGATCAGACCTTCATGCCTTGCAGACATCAGGAACCCCGTTCTCGATACTCATAGGGCGCGTCGTGAATCAAGAGCGTCGTCTCGTGTTGAAGCGCTCGAAAGCGGCCGCCGACGAAGCTTTGTGCGAGGGGAAAGAAAGCCTCGCTGAGCTCGTCCTTGGCGCCGAGGTCGCCAAAGACGCGGCAGAGGATCCTACGTGCCAGAGGCACCGTGCACTGATACGCATAGGTGACGCGTACAGTGATCTCGGGCCCGGTTGCCACACCCTCTTCGACCCCGGGGAAGGTCACGGCGACCGCGAAGGGTTGGTAGTAGAGCGCGCTGACGAGCTTTCGCTCGTTTCCGATTGCCTTGGCCATGCTCGGCCGGGAGTCGCGACCAACGTTGACGGGTGCGAGAGGCATCAACGGAATGTGGGCGGCGAAGCGAATCGTGTTGAGGCGCGACCTTCCGAGGTTGGCCAATGTGGTGTCGGAGAACGCGGACACCAGCGAACTGGAGCTTGGGCTATTCCGCAGGACGGAACCCACACGGCTGAGGACTGTCGCTACGTCGTACGCGGTCACGCGGTTGCGGCCAACGCTCATCTTGGGTTCTCCGCCGTATTCGTTGGGGTCGTCCGGCAGAACGACCGCCGCAGAACGCGCGGCCGAGTCCGCCGAGTGCTTCACCATCAGGTTCGCATGCGTGATGAAGGCAAGCTGGACCACGCAGACGAAGAAGGTCCAGACCGGGATGAACGCAATGAGGAACTCCAAGTAGACGACGCCGTGCTGGTCTCTAAACAGCGAGCGCACGAATGGAGCCTGGCCCTTCACAACCCGCTCCACGCCGCCACGAGGTATGGAGCGGCGAAGACCCCTGCCGCCACGAAGATGGCCCCACCCATGCGGACGGGAGTGAACAACGCATCACATGGTTGCTGGCGGCACCGTGCCGGAAGCAAGGGGTTGAGTGGCTGAACGACGGCGTTGCCGAGCGTTCTCAGCAACACTCCCTTCCACGCCAGTCCACCGCATGCGGCCACCAGCGCCACTACCAGGGCCGCTAGCTGGATTTCGAGGCCAAGCAGGAGGTCGAATCCGGTGATCGCGCCGAGAGCTCCAAACAACTTCACGTCGCCGCCACCGATCGCTCCCCGCCGAAACAGAAGGTAGGGAACAAACCCAGTCAGAAAGGCGGATGAGAGACTGTGGGTCGCGTCCTCGAGGCCAAAAAGCAGCCCGTACGAGAGCGGAGCAAGCACGATGGGCGGAAGCGTCAGCCAGTTCGGGATCTGGCCTCGCCGCCAGTCGCAAAGCGCCGCTATTGCGGCGACGCCGAGAGCCAGACCCATTGCATTCGTTGCGGGCACGTTCATCGTACTGCCTGCTACTGCACGACGTCCGCGATGTACCCATCCGCCGCCTCGACCTCGCCGATCAAGGTCTCGCCGAACTGTTGCCAAGCCGCAATTCCGACGACCGCGATCAACCCGAGCACGATGATGTATTCGACGGTGGTAAGGCCACGCTGGTCACGCACGAGGGTCCTCTTGCTTTCTGCATCGCTGTTCATGAGCGTCTTCCTCTCTCAGGGCACTGGTAGAAGGATGAAGAGTTTCGTCAGGTAGTACGCCTGGACGAGTGGGACGCCGAGGGCGTAGAGCGCTAGGCCGGCCGTGAGAACGACGAGTCCAGTCACCAACGTGTACTCAGCAAACACCACGCCCGGTCATCGGTCGTGACGGTTTGATGTTGCGTCTTGATTTAGACGGGCCCCCGGTCCTCGTGCGATTGGTCGTCGGCCGCAGCGCGCTCAGCCTCCTCCTTGACCGCCCGAATGGTGGGTTGGAGGTCGGCGAGGAGCTTTGGGCATGTGCACTTGGAACTGAGGTTGTGGATCCCGTCCACTGTGGACGTGATTGGCAACGTATCTCGGCGGACCCTGTCGGCATGGGTCCTCGTCACCGCCGTGGGCGTATGTCGGCTTGAGTCTCTCGAGTGTGAGATGAATTACGCATCGCGACGAAAGGCGGACTGGCGCATAAACCTTGGGTGGGCGTTGTCGTTGACAGCGCCGTTTTGCGTGGTCGACTCTGGAGAATCGCCTGAATCGCGAGACTTGATGGTACGCGAAGACAGCAACATTGCCTGTGTGCCGTCGACGTGGTGTTGCTGCTGAGCGGGCTTGGCGGTTGCGGCGGCGATGCCGCGTCGGGCGGGGGCGGCATCGGGATCGGTGGGGCCTCGGGCATGGGCGGGAGCGCCGGAGCGCCTGAGCGCCGGACATGGGCAATGGGGGAACCTTGCCCCCAAACCATCGCGCGCCGCTGATTTGCGACGTCTGGGCAGAAGACAGAATAGCGAACAGGAGAACAATATGAAGTATCACTTAGCTTTGCCTCTTGCTCTGGTTGCGGCCTTGATGATTGGGGGCGTAGACTCCAAGGCGGACGAGGGTTCTTATGACCTCGTGGTTTACGGCGACTCTTCCGGTGCTGTTACGGCCGCCGTCGCGGGTAAGCGTCGAGGGCTCTCGGTCATCCTCGTCAATCCCACTAGATTTCTTGGAGGCATGAGTGCCAGTGGACTGGGTGCGACTGATTTCCTCGGCAAGCGGAACACGTTCGGCGGGATTGCGTCGGAGTTTTACGATGCGATCGCCTCAGCGTATGGCCAGAAGTTCGTCCGCAGCTTTGAGCCGCATGTCGGGCGATCCGTTTTCGACAAGCTCGTCGCCGACGCACAAGTGCCGGTCGTCTTCAACGAGAAGCTCGACCGAAAAAGCGGCTTGGAGATGGATGGCAAGCGGATCGTATCGATCACGACGCTAAGCGGAAAAACGTTTCGCGCGAAGATGTTCATCGATGCGACGTACGTTGGCGACCTGATGGCTGCCGCTGGCGTGAGCTATACCGTCGGCCGCGAAGCGGAGAGTAAATACGACGAAGACCTCGCGGGTGTTCGGCGGGGAGACAGCAACCCGCGCAAGCACTACACGCAGGGCAACAAGGATCATTTCATAAAGGACGTAGATCCTTACATCATTCCGGGTGATGCTGGTAGCGGCCTGCTGCCGTATGTTTTCAAGATCGATGGTTTGAGGAACGGTCAGGGCGACAAAAAGATTCAAGCTTACAACTACCGTGTCTGCCTGACGACCGATCCGAAGTTGCATATCCCAATCGACAAGCCCTCGGGGTACCGCGAAATCGACCACGAGCTACTCATGCGCAACTTTGAGGCGGATGACCGCCGCCTGCCCGCGCTGATTGAACCGCTCGCCGGCACTGGATCGAAAGTCGACTGGAATTCCAAAGACGCGGTCGGCAGTGACTACGGAGGAGCGAATTGGGAATATCCGGAGGCAAGCTACGCACAGCGCCGCGAGATCGAGAGAGCCCACGAGACTTACATTCGCGGGTTCTTCTGGACGCTATCGAACAGCCCGCGCGTACCGGAAAG
>Ga0209165_10000253_pt1 | contig 21082 bp, 20 predicted proteins | sample tdAd001_FD_187122 | JGI IMG/M metagenome (GOLD analysis project Ga0209165, IMG submission 187122) | Marine sediment microbial communities from the Atlantic coast under amendment with organic carbon and nitrate - tdAd00.1 (SPAdes)... | ecosystem: Environmental > Aquatic > Marine > Coastal >... | reverse complement strand
TCTATTGGTCCCTCAACATTTTGTAGTCTTCATTTGGGAACTGATTTTGCGGATTCCACACCTAAGGATGACAATAATTTGGTTGCTTTATAATGTGCTAAATTTTATAATTAATTTTATCGAGTCCATCTGCTTCTCCCCTCTCTATTTTTTGCATTGCACTGAAATAGTCATTTTCCAGAGCTATATTGGTTAATCTTGCATATCTTCGGGTTACAACGATGCTGCTGTGTCCCATCAAAAATTGCAGAGATTCCAGAGGCATTCCGGAAGATAAAAGCTCACTGGCAAAGGTATGTCGCAGGCAATGAAGCGTATACCCCTTTTGAGATAGACCTGCTTTAGCCAAATACTTTTTGAATACGGATCGGGCAGCCTCATAACTTAGCGGGCGCCCACCATGGCCATAAAAAAGATAATCCGTTTATCCTCCTTTCATAAATAAGCTCACCATCAGTTAAGGTTGTCTGATTTCTAATCTAAAAAAACTTGTACAAAATAACAAAATTGTAAAAGCTTGCAAGTGGGGTCATTGAAACAAGCAACAAAATATCTTTCCAAACTTGTCTAAATATATATACTTGACAAAACGCGCAAGTTGGTTTATTTAATCAAGTCATGAAAGGTTCATTTGAAAAACAGGCAATGGCGGAAGTCCCCGGTATTCTCGCAAACTTTCTTGAGTTACCAGAAAGCGATGTGAATGTTGTTCCCCAACAGGGTAAAATCGGTCCGGACTTTTTGGTGAAAGCTTCCGGGTACCATTTCCTGGTGGAGTATAAGAGTACAGCCGCAAGAGCACCATTGCTTATGGCCTTGCGGCAGATCTCGGAAATCAAGGATTCCTTTAAAAAGGACGCCATTCCTTTGATCGTAGTGCCTTACATGGGTAAATCAGGGATGGATTTTTGCCAGGATCACGATTTGTCCTGGATCGATCTTTCGGGCAATGCCCACATCAAAGCTCCGAGACTCTTGATTCATGTCGAAGGTCGACAGAACAAATTTAAAAAGGTTGGTAGGCCCGCCAATGTATTCGCACCAAAAAGTGCTCGAATTGTGAGACAACAGCTTATTGAGCCGGAAAAAGGTTACAATCAGCGGGAACTTTCGCAGATAACGGGTCTGGATGAGGGTCATACCAGCAGAATTGTCCGCAGACTGGAACAACTCAACCTGATCGATCGAGATGATGAAGGATCTTTGAGACCGTCGGATCCGGATCAGCTTCTTGATTCCTGGCTTGAGACTTATGATTTTTCGAAGCATCAAATTATCAAAGGACACATTGCCGCCCGATCGGGCGAGGAACTCCTTAAACGGATGTCCCGGACCCTGGCTGAGCAACAAATAGATTACGCGGCAACTGGATTGGCCGGAGCCTGGCAGTACACCCATTTTACCATGTTCCGCTTGGCCACCTTTTTTTTAGCCGATCCGCCTGGAAAAAATCTTTTGGATCTGCTTCATTTCCGGGAGGACGATCGCGGTGCCAATACTTGGCTGGTTGTTCCCAACGATAAAGGCGTTTTCCATGGATCATCAGCCCGCAATGATATTGTATGTGTTCACCCGGTACAGATATACCTTGATCTCAAGGGGCATCCGGAAAGAGCGAATGAAGCGGCTTCGATGCTTCGCCAGGAAATCTTGAAATGGGGGCGGGATGCCTGAAAAATCTTCATTTGCCTTTGATTACAAAAGAGAAGATGTAGAGTTGGTGAGGCAAACCTGCCTCTATGTTGCCACGAAACTCGGCGATCTTTTAGATGATCTTGTGGTCGTCGGTGGACTGGTGCCTTCGCTCCTAATTCCGGATGAATCCCTTCCTGCAGGCGAAGATGTTCATATCGGAACCATGGATCTTGATCTGGGTCTTTCTTTAGCTCTCCTTGATACGAAACGATATGAGGATCTTACGCTTAGACTTTACAGAGCCGATTTTAAGCCTGACGAGAACGAAGAAGGCAACCCTACATTGCAACGATGGAAGATTACGCCGGCCACTGATTTGAAGGTGACTGTAGATTTTTTGATTCCGCCAAGCCTTGCAGCTGACAAGGGAGGGGATCTACGCCATATAAAAAAAGATTTTGCCGCAGTCATAACGCCAGGCCTTCGCTTGGCCTTTCAGGATAAAAAGAAGGTTTCTTTGAAAGGTCTCACACTGTTGGGTGAAAAGGCGAACCGCGAAATATGGGTGTGTGGCCCGGGTGCATTCGTCGTGTTGAAAGCCTTGGCTTTTGATCAGAGGGGTGAGAACAAAGACGCGTATGATCTTTATTTCGTGATCCGCAATTACGGCAGTGGCATCGATGACGTTTGCAGATGCCTTAGCCCCTTGCTCAAGGAAGTGGAAACCAAAAAGGCGCTTGAAATATTGAATCGTGACTTTTCGGAACCGGATGGCGTTGGCCCAAGCCGTGTCGCCCAGTTCCAGTATGCAGGGCCGGATGCTGACCTCCAGGCGGATGTGGCCGGTTTTACTAAGGAACTGTTGACCAAATGCGATCGTGCAACTCAGAATACATTCGAGATCAGATATGAGCAACAATGACTATCGGATAAATGTAGTTGCTGATGATCGTGAAAGTAAAAACCAAGTTATAAAATTTCTCTCCGATATGAAAAATGTATCTGTCATCGTAAAGCGTCTTTCTGTTGGCGATTATATTGTTGATAATCGGTTGGTCTTTGAGAGAAAAACATTGAAAGATTTCGCGCAGTCCATTGTTGACGGCAGGCTTTTCAGGCAGGCGATTCGACTGGTAAACTCAAAATATAAAAGTGTGTTAATTTTAGAAGGTACCGGTAAAAAATTGACTGAAATCGGGGTTAGTAGGGAGGCAATGCAGGGGGCGCTCATTACAATAAGTTTAATTTTAGGAGTTCCTGTTTTGCGATCAAAAGATCCCTTTGAATCTGCCCATTTAATCATATATGCTTCCAGGCAGATCAAATCAACAGCAAGGGGAGTCTTGCAACGACGCGGTTATCAGCCGAAAGGTAAGCGCAAACAGCAGCTTTTTATTTTACAGGGGCTGCCGGGTATCGGTAGCGAAAGAGCCATCAGATTGCTTGATGCATTTGGAAGTGTGGAGGCTGTCGTAACAGCAACCCGTGAAGAACTGCAATCTGTTGAGGGTATTGGCGAAAACATTGCTGGGAGGATTAAATGGGTGGTAAGGGAAGAAATACAGCCATACTGTGTCCTTGATGAATTTCCAATTTGAAACGAGAGTCATCGTCGGCCACTGTTTCAGGTACCCGTCTAAACGCTCACAATCAAAGCAAAGACCCCCACACTGCAAAGTACAAACCTTGGGAAATAAAAACCGCCATTGCATTCTCTGATCGTGATAAGGCTCTTGATTTCGAACGCTACTTAAAATCACCTTCAGGACGTGCATTTGCAAAAAAGCGCTTGTAACCGCCGACTTTAAGCGAGCGCTTAATACCTAAAATCCCATTCCGGAAAAGCTTTCGCCAACAAAAGGCTGTGGTGAATTTATCGATTTGAGCACAAAGGGGCCATCGACGAGAATATATAAACATTGTGCTATCAAATCTACGTTTGAAGCGCATGTTTTATACAAAGGTCAAACGTAGACTTGACCCCTTGACCCTTGACTGGAACACCGTCAGGTGTTGGGGCCGTGCAACCAGGAGATCTAATTGAAATCGAAATTTCCGGCATCGGGGTGTTGAAAAATTCCGTTGAAGCAGAAAAATAGTTGAGGTGTTCGCTTGATTCTAAAAAGAACTCGAAAGGTAAATTAACTCGATTGATTTTAAACGATACATTGCATGGAGAGGATAAAATCAATGAATAGGGAACAAATCAAGACGGGAATCGTCGGGTCAGGGTTTGCTGCATCTTTTCATTTTGAAGCAATTAAAAAAGTGTACAGTGTCGATGTGAAGGTAGTAGGCGTTTACTCGCCCACTAAACAAAACAGAGAGCAGTTTGCTGAAAAAAGAGGAATGCAGGCGTTTTCGAGCTTGGAAGAACTCTGCGACGAATGTGATGTCATTCATGTCTGCGTTCCGGTCTCGGAGCATGAGCCTATCGCTATAATGGCATTGGAAAGGGATAAATTTCCTATTGTTGAAAAACCGCTCACCGGCTTTTGCGGGGATGGGTCCAAAGAATTCCGCGGCGATCGTTACCCTAAAGAAAAAGCCCTTGAAAGCGTGATCGGTAGTATAGAGCGTATCCTGGTAGCGGAACAGAAGAGCAAGGCAAAACTCCTTTATGCGGAAAATTGGGTGTATGCGCCTGCCATTCAAAAAGAGCGGGAAATCATAGAAAAAACCGGTGCTCAAATTCTTTGGATTCATGGGGAGGAGGCGCACTCCGGCTCGCATGCTTCTACCTATGCATACTGGACGTTTTCTGGTGGTGGAGTGATGCTTGGGAAAGGCTGTCATCCATTAACGGCAGCCTTGTATCTGAAACGAAAGGAAGGGATGGCCAGAGGTATGGACCCCATTCAGCCGCAATCTGTTTCAGCCCGGGTTCATGCGATTACCCGAATGGAAAATTTTAAGGATCATGGGCATATTCGATGTGATTATCACGATATTGACGATTTTTCCACCATGCACATTCAATTTGAGGATGGGACCATTGCCGATATCTTCGCATCAGATATTATTCTTGGCGGCATCCACAATTGGTTGGAGGTGGCAGCCAATAATCACCGATCAATGTGCAATATAAACCCGAATACGTGTATGCAAACATATAACCCGGTGGATTCTAATTTCAAGGACATCTATGTCGTGGAGAAAATCGGAACCAAACAAGGCTGGTCGAATCCAGCGCCGGATGAGGATTTCATCACGGGATATCCTCGCGAAATAGAGGCTTTCTATAGAACGATTGCCTACGATGAACCACTGGAAAGTAACAGTTCGTTGGCTGCAGACGCCATCTCGACCATATTCAGCGCCTATGTGTCAGCCGAAAGAAACGGCGCTGAGGTGTCTATTAAAAGATTTTAGCCATTGGTTAATGTGCTATTCCAAGAACGTTGCCTCCTCTCTGGGTTCAGAACCGATAGACTTATTGACACACCTATACAAACGGAAGGAGAACAAATGAACGAAGTGCAGTGGAACAGTCTATTGGAAATTATTGAGGGCAGGCAGGTTGATTCTTTGCCGACGGGATTTATTATCGACAGCCCGTGGCTGCCGGGCTGGTACGGAATCAGCACACTGGACTATTATACCAGCGACCGGCTCTGGTTTGAGGCCAATAAAAAGGCGATTGAAGCCTTCCCTGGAACAATGTTCCTGCCAGGCTTCTGGTCGGAATACGGCATGTGTACCGAACCGAGCGCCTTTGGCGCCAAGTGCCGCTGGGAAGAGGCGAATCTGCCACATGCCGAAAAAATTTCATCGGATATTGATGTGCTGTGCGCACTGGCAAAGCCCGATGTCCGCAAGGACGGGCTGCTGCCATTTATTATTAACCGGCTTAAAAACATGCAGCCGCAGATTGAAGAGATGGGGCACGAAATTAAATTTGCTGTTGCCCGCGGGCCGCTGAATATTGCCTCGTTTCTATTGGGAACCACCGAGCTGATGTTGGCCATGATGCTGGAACAGGAAAAATGCAATAAGCTGATCGGACTGATTTCTGACTTCCTGATCGACTGGATTGGCCACCAGATTGAGCAGTTTCCAACCATTGGAGGAATCCTGCTGCTGGACGATATTATCGGTTTTGTGGGGGACGATCAGTGCCGGGAATATGTCGTGCCGTATTTCAAAAAAATCTACGGTTCGTTCGATGCCAAGGTTAACTTCCTGCACAACGATGCCGCCGGGCGGGTCAGTGCTCCACACCTTCAGGAGATGGGGGTCAACCTGTTCAACTACAGTTTTGAGCACAGCATTGCGGAGATGAAGGAGCTGACCTCTAACAGCGTAACTTTGCTGGGCAACATTCCGCCACGGGATGTGCTCAAGGAAGGAACGCCGGAAGTCGTGCGGCAGGCCGTTCGGGAATCTGTCGAAGGGCTGGAGGACCGGAGCCGAATCATTATGTCCTGCGGCGGCGGAATGCCGCAGGATGTGACCACGGAAAACATCAATGCATTCCTTAGTGAAGTTGAATCGTTATAGGTGAACAATTTTCTGTTTCACCAAGAAAAAAACCAGCACGACCTGATGGGTTGAATTCATCATGCAGCCGGATTTTATGCTGCAATATACAACCTGCGTACTGTAAATTCATAAGCAGCGATAAAGCCCTTATCGATCTGCTTTTTTAAGTCCAGTTTTGATAGCATCGTGTCCCCGTCCGATAAACCAATCGGTGATAAGATGTCGCGTGTAGTCAACATCAACAATCTCGAGACGGTTATCCAAGGTATGCCTGACAATGTCTACCAGCAAGCGCGTTATGCATAGAGTCAGGGTTCAACATTACCGATCCGGAGTGCGCCGTCCCGCTATCCACAGGTTAAAAACTTTGTAGGGGAGCATCAATCAGCCAAAAAATTTTGCTGAAGATATCGGGGCCGATGACTACGGTAGGATCGCAATTGATTCGCTAAGGTTGGTCAAATAACTTGTTGTCGAAAACCAATTCGATAAGGAGGCCATAAATGAATATTGTTGTCACTGGTGGATATACCATAAATCCCGGCGATAACCCTTGGAATTCGGTAGCAGCATTGGGCGAGTTAGTCGTTTACGACCGCTCTGGACCGTAAACCACCTGCTACAAAGTTCCAAATTTAGAACTAATTTCTAAAATTGGAATTTTTATTCATATTGACATGACTTTGTCAGGTGGAAAATGACTAATCTTTAGGAAATCTAGTTTTTCATAAAGCCATACAATTTCTACTGGCTGTTTTCCCAAAACCCCAAAATATTCGAACAAATTTTATAAATAATTCAAATAGATATATAAGTATGCACTTATTATGAAAAAAAGTTGACAAATAAGCAAATCGGGGTGATTGTAAACTGCTCACAATCACTATTTTCAGCTTGGATTATGAGGGGTAACGACCGGAATCGCTAAAGGAGGAGAAATGAAATACAGGAAATTCGGTTCAACAGATATCGAAATATCCACGATTGCCATGGGATGCTGGGCGATCGGTGGCGGTTATACATGGGGCGAACAGGATGAAAAAGATTCCATTGATACAATCCGGGCTGCCATTGATACCGGCATCAATATGTTCGATACGGCGGAATTTTACAGCGATGGCTATTCGGAAGAAGTATTAGGCAAAGGCCTGTCCGGACTGCGGGACAAGGTGCTCGTTGCCACAAAGGTGTGGCCTGAAAATCTGACCGCTGATAAACTGATCGTAGCATGTGAGGGCAGCTTGAAACGACTGCATACTGACTATATTGATCTTTACCAGATTCACTGGGCCAACTGGGATGTGCCCCTGGAAGAAACCTTGGGTGCGATGGAAAAGCTCAAGCAGGACGGTAAAATACGATATATCGGGGTAAGCAACTTTGGAGTACAGGATTTGACCGAGGCATTAGACTGTGCTGAGATTGTCACCGATCAGCTGGTATACAGCCTGCTGTTCAGGGCCATCGAATACGAAATCTTAGAAAAATGCAAGGAGGCTCAGGTGGGGGTGCTGGCTTACAGCCCGCTGGCTCAAGGCCTTTTGACGGGTAAATTCAAACAGCCGGATGAAATGGATGACGAAAGGGCCCGGATAAGACTATACTCGAAAAACCGACCGGGCACGGTTCACGATGATGAGGATTGTGAAAAGGAGGTCTTCGAGGCCCTGGAAAAAATTCACAGCATTTGTGCCGACATTGGAGAGCCAATGGCAAATGTATCGCTGGCCTGGATTCTTCAGCAACCGGGCATATCGGCGGTTTTGGCCGGCGCAAGAAAACCGGATCAGATCATCAACAACGCCCGAGCGGTAGACCTGAAATTGTCGCAGGCCATATTATCGAGTTTAAGCGATGCCACCGAAGCGGTGAAAAAGATACTCGGCCCAAACGCCGATCCTTGGAGAACCGCATCCCGTATCCGCTGATCAAAAAATAGCGGCGCTATGAGGCCGAACAATCAACCTGAATATGATATAAAAAAATGAGTACAGACAAACGAAAACTTGCTCTGTTGACAGGGGCAGCCGGTGTTCTCGGTCGCGAAACCGTTAGGGGACTGGTCGCAGACGGCTATCGTGTGATTATGGTGGATTTAGATGCTAAGCAGTTGGAAGCGCTGGCCCAAGAACTCGGACCGGGAGCATATCCGCTGGCCTTAGATGTCTGCAATCCGCAAAAAGTCGCTGAAGCCTGTGCAACGATTCGACAAGAGTTCGGTCAGGTTTCGGTCTTGGTTAATAACGCCGGTGTGCTCTCTAATAAAAAAGCGGCTGAAACTTCCAACAATGAATGGCGCCATATTCTGGCCGTCAACCTGGATGGTGCTTTTTATTTGTGCCGTGAGTGGCTGCCGGCCATGAAAGCCGAAAAATGGGGACGAATTATTAATGTTTGCTCACTGGCCATGAAGACCGGTGGTATAACAGCGGGAACCGCTTATACGGCTTCCAAAGGGGCCCTAGCATCCCTGACATTTTCTCTGGCTCGGGAAGCTGCGTCCTATGGTGTTACCGTAAATGGTATCGCGCCGGCGTATATAAAGACCCCCATGCTGACGGATCATCTGACCGAAGAACAGCGCCGCCAATTACTTGACCAAATACCTGTCGGACGTTTCTGCGAGGCTGAAGAGGTTGCGCATGTGGTGCGGTTTCTGGTTTCACCGTTATCCGGTTTTATTACCGGTGAGATTATTGATATTAATGGCGGACTTCACATGGACTAGTCTTAGGAAAACTGGAGAACACTATGGGAAAAATTACACCTGTCATTGAATTTTCGACCGAACTGGCCGATCTGTTCGATGTGAACGGAAAAGTGGCCTATCTGCCCGGCGGTTACGGCGGCATCGGGGAGGCCATTGCCTGGGGCCTCGCGATAAGAGGTGCCAAAGTGGCTGTCTCCGGTCGCAACCAGGAAAAGGCTGAAAAACTGGCCGATCAAATCAGAGCCAACGGCCACAGCGCACTTGGCGTCCATGCGGACGTTCAGTCGGTTGCTGACATCAAGACATCTGTTGATCAGGTGGTTCGAGAATTCGGCCCGCCGGACATTCTGGTGAACTGTGTCGGCATCCAGCGCGAAGAACCGCTGCTGGAAGTGACTGAAGATGCATTTGATGAAGTTTACCGGTCAAATTTAAAAAGCGCCATGTTTGTCGCTCAGACAGTCGCCCGATACCAGACAGAATCCGGGATAAAGGGAAAACAGGTGCACCTGCTCTCCGTGCGCGCCCGGCTGGGTTTGCGCGACCGCGGCTATTCCGCTTACTGCAGCACAAAAGGCGGACTGGTTATGCTGATCAAACAGCATGCCATGGAGTTGGCACGATACGGAATCACGGTTAACGGTGTCGCACCGACCTTCGTTTATACGGAAATGCTCCAGCACGTAATGGATAATCCCGAATTTAAGCAGCAATTGCTGGAGCGCATCCCTTTAGGTCGCATTGCGGATCCGAAGGATATCGTCGGTGCGGTTCTATTCTTTTGTTCACCGGCATCTGATTTTATTACAGGCCAGATTCTGTATGCAGACGGCGGTATTACGGCGAGTCAGTAATACCCTCATTTTCATTTTATTTCCCACCAAAGATTTGTCATCGGAAACCTAAAACTCTTAATCTGCGAATTGACACAGTTCGATACATATTGTATCTGACATCTAAATATCCCCTTTTCCTGAGCTGGGTTGATCAAGAAAGAAATCATTGGTAAACAACAGCCATTGTTAAAGCCGGTCATATGTAAGGGTTGAATCTATATTCGGATCCCTCTAAGATGAAAGTCGTAAAAGGAGAGATAGTTAATGACAGCCAAAGAACGGGTCAAAGCAATCCTCAGCAAACAGATCCCCGACCGGGTTCCGTGGGGCGAATGGGCGATCGATTTCGATACGGTCAGCAAGGTAATCGGGCATGACACCTACTATCGCGCTAAGGCAAAATCACAGTTAGCGTTCTGGGAAGGCCGCCGGGATGAAGTCGTTCAGAGCTGGATCGAGGATGGAATCGCTTTTTTCAAAAAAATGGACTGTTTTGACATCATTAATGTTGGCGCTATGGCCAGCAGCGTCGCACCTCCGAAAGGGTATCGGCCGCAGGCTCCGAAAAAGGTCGATGAGATTACATGGGAATTCAACGACGGAACTGTGTACAAGTACTCCAATATCACAGCAGATCTTACGAAGGTCTATGACCCAAACGTTGGGAAAAAGCAGTACACCCCGGCCGATTTCGATAAAGAACCATTGGTCCAACCGGTGGACGATAGCTGTTTTGAGGTGGTGGACGCTTTTATCAATGCATTCGGCAAAGATCGTTTCCTTATGGGCCCGGCCGGAAATGAGGTGGCTCTCCATATCATCGACGGCTCGATAGAAGAGGGTGGCGGCGGGTTTGAATGGGGACTGATACAATATCTTGAAAATCCGGATACCGTCAAAGCAGCCATTCGTTATGAAGTCGAAAAGAACAACCGGTTAGATGAGATTTTCATCCGCCCGGGTCAGGACGCGGTCGCCTGGGGCCAGGATTTCGCCGGCACGCAAGGCCCCTTCGTTTCGCCTAATATGTTCCGTGAGTTCGCCCTGCCTGCCATCAAAGCTCGTGTTGCAGCTGTTCACAAAAATTTCGGAATTCCCGTCATGAAGCATGCTTGTGGGAACAACAATCTTCTTTTGGATATGTTCGTAGAGGCTGGATATGATGTCTACCAGTCCATTCAGAAAAGTGCAGATATGGATTTAGGTGCAGTCAAAGCCAAATACGGCGATCATTTCGCCTGCATGGGCGGAATTGCGGTGGAGACGCTGGTGTCCGGAAGGCCGGAGGATATCCGCCAAGAAGTTCGATTCGCTATGGAGCAATACAAGGCGGGTGGGCGTTGGATTTTCGGATCAACCCATTCCATTGCAGTCGGCACACACTATGACAATTTCATGGCGATGGCGGACGAATTCGTCAAACTCAGGGATTATTAAGCTTATGATACCTTTCTTTAACGTCTTAATTTCCCGATTATCCTTTTTGAAGCAGTTAATCTAAAATTTACCGATCCATATCATCAGGCGTATGTTTCCGCATTGTCCTCCGGCGTATATCCGATCTCTTTGCGGGCATTTTCAATATCCCAGTAGGCCCGGGTATTGTCTGAGATGCCATAGTAGATACCGAATCGGATTGCTTCTGCCTCGATGCTTCGCCGCACCAGCTGAACCATATCGCGATGGCTGAGCCAGGTGGAGAGTATCCGGTCGTCATTCCTGTTGGTGAGGTGGATTTTTGATCGGCAGGTGCCGATTCGAATGCAGATCACGGATATGCCGAAGGCGTCCGCATAGTACCTGCCCAGGGCTTCTCCAAACACCTTGCTCACCCCGTAATACCCATCCGGCCGGACCGGCATTTCCGGGGTTGTATAGGTCCGCTCGATTTCGTAATACCCGGTCACATGGTTGGAGCTCGCATAAATGATCCGGCCGACACCGGCGTGCCGGCATGCTTCAAAGACCGTATAGGTGCCGACAATGTTCGGCTTCAACACCTCTTCGAAGGAGGAATCTTCCCAGGGGTCTGCCGCCAGGTGGACCACCGCATTCACACCCGCCGACACTTCGATCATCTTTGAAAGGTCTGTTATGGATCCGAGGCAGACCTCCTCGTCTGATTCTGCCGGTAGAATGTTTTGATGATACAGCAGGCGCAACCGATACCATTTTTTCAGGCCCGCTTTTAATACCTTTCCGATGCCGCCGGCAGCACCGGTAATCATGATTTTTTTACGGCCCATCTGCTTTCCTTTCCTGTGATCCGGTTGTATCGAATTCTGATCCTGCTGTATTCTTCTCCCGGTCCAAAGATTCTGTCAATTATTTTATTAAAAATTTTTCGCTTGACATCTAACCGAAAATATAATCTTTTAATCTGATCCCACCCGAATTTTCATACACGATGAGACAAGCTATCAATACGTTGCAGCTTCATGAACGGAGTTGTGACATATTTACCTTAACCCCGCAATTTAAGGAGGTATTGAATGAAAAAGCTGCTCGTTATTTCATTGGCCGTGGTATTGTCCCTTTGCCTTGTGATGCCGGTATCTGCAGCTCGCGTGCTGAAGTTTTCCAGCATCCATGAACCCACCCACGTTTCGGCCATCACCGCCGATCTTTTCGCCGCCCGGGTCAACCAGATGACCAACGGCGAGCTGGACGTGCAGGTGTATCACTCCCGACAGCTCGGGGATGCCCGCCAGAATGTGGAGAATATCCGCAGTGGCAGTATCGCCTTTACATCGGTGTCCATTGCAAACCTGAGCCAGGTTATTCCGGCCATGGACATGTTTTCCCTGCCGTATATCTTCAAAAACGACGCCCATTACTGGTACTGCATTCAGCATCCGGAAATCGACAAGTTTATGGCCCAGCTGGAGAAAAAAGGCATTAAACGCATCAGCTGGATCACATCCGGAGCCAGAAGTCTTTTTACCCAGAAGCCGGTGCACAAACCTGCCGATCTGAAAGGCATGAAGATCCGGGTGATGGCTTCTCCGGTTATGATCAACACCATGAAGGCGATTGGAGCGAATGGTGTTCCCATCGCCTGGGGTGAACTCTACAACGCTCTGCAGACCGGTGTTGTGGACGGTGCCGAGAACAACCCGCCGTCCCTGATTTCGATGAAGTTTTATGAGGTATCCAAATATTTTACCCTGGACGAGCATATGCGGATACCGGACGTAAACATTGTATCCACAAAAGTGTACAACAAGCTGTCCGAATCTCAACGGGCCGCCATCGATCAGGCCGCCGTCGAAGCTACTCATTTTATGCGCGGAGCCTGGATGGTATCGCGGCAGACTTCTCTCAATCAGTTGAAAGGCAAAATGTCCGGCATCATCGAACCGGACAAACAGCCCTTTATCGACGCGGTTGCGGATCTGGTCAACTCCGAAGCCAAACGGCTCGGTGTGGAAGACACGGTCAACTGGATTCTTGAAGTCGGCAAAAAATTCTAAACACATCGCAGTATAATCCAGGGAGGGCATGATGTTAGCCCTCCCTGGTTTTTCACCTGTCGGTTAATCGCCCCTACCAAACCGCTTATGAAGAATACGTGCATATGCTGAATTTATTCGACCGATTTCTCGATATTATTTCGGCGATCACCAGATATGCCATCCTGGTGATGACAACGTGCATCTTTATCATCGTTCTATTCACCGTTTTTTCCCGCTATCTGTTCAATTATGTCGCCTCCTGGTCCGAAGAGGTACCCCGCTACCTGCTGGTGTGGATCGGTTTTCTGGGTGGTGCCATAGCGGTCCGGAAAGATGAACATATCGGGTTCGACTATGTTTTCAAAAGACTGCCCCCGCTCGGACAGAAAATTTTAAGGCTGCTGCTCAATTTGGGTATCGTCATTATTGGTCTGATCATGCTGGTTTACGGAATTGATTTCGTTAAACAGTTCGGCAGTGACTGGATGGAATCCATTCCCTTTACCAATATATGGTTCTACATTTCGCTGCCCGTATCCGGCACTCTGATTCTGCTATATATTCTTCGGGATCAAATCAAAGAGATTCTAACGCTTTTCAAAGAAAACGAGTAGCCTCATATGACCATATTACTTGCTATCAGTATTTTTCTGATTCTGCTGTTTCTCAACATGCCGATCTCTTTTGCCATCGGCATCGGAGCCGTAATTTCCGGATTGACCCTCTGGGATGTGGATAACACCACCATCGTCCAGCGCATGTTGGCCGCCATCAATGTTTTTCCCCTGCTGGCAGTGATTTTCTTTATTTTTTCCGGTGTGTTGATGGCCCGGGGCGGGATCTCCGCCCGACTGGTGCGCCTGGCGGAAGTCATTGTCGGACGAATTCCCGGCGGTTTGGCCCATATCAACATCCTTTCCTCCATGTTTTTCGGCGGTGTTTCAGGTTCCGCCGTAGCCGATGTCTCCTCCATCGGCGCAATGATGATTCCGGCCATGGAAAAAGATGGATACAGCAGACCATATGCCACCGCGGTCACCTTGACCTCGGCAGTCATGGGGCCGATCATCCCACCGTCCATCGCCATGATTATATTTGCCCACGTTGCCGGCTCGGTGTCGATTGCCGGGCTCTTTCTGGCCGGTGCCATTCCGGGGGTGCTGATCGGGATCGGACTTATGGGGGTCGCATTTGTCAATGCCAAGCTCTACCATGGCAAGGTCATTCCCTCTATTCCACTCAAGGAAAAGTTGATCCGCGTTGTGGACGGAGTGGCCGGGATGATGACCATTGTGATCATCCTCGGCGGTATCACCTCAGGGATTTTTACCGCCACGGAAGCCGGTGCAGTGGCCGCATTTTACGCCCTGATCCTGACGGTCTTCATTTATCGGTCCATTAAAATCAGTGAACTTCCCGCTATTTTGTACGAATGCTGTATCATCAACGCGGTCGTCCTGTTTCTGGTGGCCACCAGTTCGGTATTTACGTGGATTCTCACCTATGAGAATTTCCCCACCATGGTATCGGACATGCTGCTGTCCGTCACCGAGAATAAAATTATCATCCTGCTGATCTTAAATGTCCTGCTGCTTTTTCTGGGCATGTTTATCGATCAGACACCGGCGATCATCATGCTGGTTCCCGTTTTTCTGCCGCTGGCCCAAAGGCTCGACATTCACCTGATCCACCTGGGCGTTATCGTCGTCATCAATTTATCCTTCGGGCTGATTACCCCACCGGTGGGCACCTCTCTGTTTGTGGGCTGCCGGATAGCCAATCTACCTATCACTGCCGTGGTGCGTCCCATGCTGCAGTTTCTGCCGATCATGATCGCTGTCCTGCTGCTGGTAACCTACGTACCGGATATTATCCTGTGGCTGCCCACTATTTTTGGTTTCGTCTAAAACAAGCCCATCGATGATATGTATGGATAGAAAAGAGTGGTTATCTTGTGAAAATAGAGAGATGTACAAACTTAAGCGTTATGTTGTCGCATTTTTTTTTATAACATATGAGGATTTTATGGCAAAAATTTTGGATGAGATAAATTATTTAATTGATGAATACCTCGAACTTCACGAGACTAAAGAAAATCGACGCCGTTTATCCTGTTGGGAACCAGAAATCTGTGCCCGCGATCAATGGCATGGACGAGCCCGAGAAAATGCTTTCCGAGATGAAAGCGCTGTTCCGATTACTGTTGATTTGCAAAATCCATTATGGATCAAACGTTTCCCACAGGATCTTTCTCATACATTTAAAGACCCGCATGCATATTTAAAATTCTACCTGCAAAAACGAATTGAATCGTTTCGTTTATTTCGAGATGATACTCCATTGGAGCTTATTATCCCTATTTGGATGCATACACCATTTGAAATGTCTCTGTTTGGAATGCAAACTCTGTACTTTAGGGACCAAGATCCTGTTGTGCATCAAGATTCTGCCGTCTGCCATTCAAAAGAAGACTTAGATCGATTGCCACCCATTAATTTTTACCAGTCCGGTATGATGCCACTGGCTCATCGTATTTATGAGGGTATAAAAGAAGTTTGCGAACCTCAATTTAAGATTATCTTTCCCGAATGGATTCGAGGTCCACTTGGTGTAGCACTATTTTTGCGCGGATATACTAATTTATTGTTGGATATGACCGGTGATGTTGAATTGGTTCATGGCCTCATGAAAAAAGTTACAGATGAGCGCAAGCGTTATTTTAGCATGAGAGCCAGTTTCATGGGTGAAGATGTAATACCACCTGGAAGCTTATTTAACGACGAAGTAGATTCTGGAATTATCGGACCGATGCACTATCGTGAATTTGTTAAACCTTATGAAATTGATTTGGGGAAATTTCATAAAAGGATATCATATTGGCACAGTTGCGGTAATATAAAACTGATGGTTAATGATATCGTGGATTTAAAATGTGTGGAGGTATTAGATATCAGTGGATGGACAAGCCTAGAGGGGGCGTTAGATTCAATCAACGGCCGTGTTCATAGGCTTGATATTCGGCTGCATCCGCTAAAATATTTACAAGATGCTACAATAGATCATATGGCGCGGCGTGTAAAGCAAGTGATAACGCTCTGTCGGAAGTACGATGTGCCAGCATGTTCATTGCGTGTTAGTGGATTACAGCCGAGGAAGAATTTAAAAATCGATTTTGAACAAATTAAACGCTGGATTGAAACAGCCCGTAAGATTATAGAAAAAGAACAAAAATAGTGAAAAATCATTTAAGATTAGCTGGTGAAATACAATGTCTATCAAAATGATAACATCCGGCTTCTATGTGGGTTTCTTTGTCAAGCTCTTTTCATGTAATTATAATTATTCCCAATAATGCATTATTTTTCCTCACTAACACCATAAATGGTGGAGTAAAATTGTACTTGAGGGGACATCCTATAGTCCCCCTGTCAAGAGAAAATTGATAAATTTTATATTTTATTTGATTTCAATGACTTAGCGTTTTGGGCATTTTAAGGACGCACTTCTCCTTATATTTTTTTTGTAATATTTCGGCGAATCCCTCACTCAAGCGAACCTTGCATCTGATCGTTACGTTTATCCGCAATGCCTACGGTTGAGGCCTGCAATCATCCCTAATCAAGATTTTTCAGTTCAGTGAGAGGCCCGGTATTGTCCCTCCAGAGGTCTAAAGCCCCAACGTTGTTGATCGAGCTCTCTCGCCGAAGATAAGAACCTGTTTACTCTATAATCAGATAATCAGGATCAAACACCTCTTGTTTTCTCATTAAAGTCCAGGCTATTTTCAGCATTTTAGCAGCCAGCTTTACTTTCATTTTAGTTTTGATGCCGCGCTCACGTTCCCGCCCCCGAAGCATTCGGGTAAAGTAACCGATGAACTTTGGATTACGAGTTGAAGCCACATGTGCTGCTTGATACAGGGCATAGCGCAGTTCACCGTTGCCTCTTTTGGATATCACCGCAACCGCATCGTCGCTTCTTTTGCCGCTGCGATTAGCACCCAGATCATAACCGGCCAACTTTAAGAGCTGGCTGCTGTTGTCAAAGCGCCATGGATTGGCAATGGAGGCCAATACCCTGGCAGCGACATACGGCCCGAAGCCGGGAATGGTCAGCAAAAAGCTGTAATCGGCAAACTGCAAACAAACATCCTGAATTTGACCGGCTACTTGTTTCAACTGCCCGCGGACCTCCTTGAGCTTATCCACCAAAAGGACGGCTTCGAACTCTGCGGCCGGCCCCATGGCACATCCCACCGATTCAACCGCCAATTGATGGATCTTTTTTAAGCGCCGCTTTTGAGCAATCCCGCGTCGGCTGCGGGTGACCATCGAAAAGAATTGCTCAAAGTCCATATCGGCAATCCGACCCGGATCCAGGCACCAGCGCACGATGGCCAGACTCTCACTCTCACAGGCGCTGTAAAAGCGGTCCAGCTCCGGAAAGTACTGGGCCAAAAGATTATTGCGAATGCGCATGCGAAGGCTGTGCTCTTCTTTCTTCAAACGCCTTCGAAGCGATAACGACTGGCGAACCTCGTTGATATTGCCTGAGGGAAAGTCATAATACAGGCATTTGGCGCGCGAGACCAGATCGGCGATGTTGGCCGCATCCTTGTCGTCATTTTTGTCCCAACGACCATCGAGAAGCTCGCGGTTGTTTTTAACCGCTTTGCCGGTGACAAGCACCACATGGCATTCGCAGCGGATCAGATGCGCGCCCAGCGGCTTGTGATAGTTGCCGGTGGGCTCCAGGCCAAAGACAACCTTGCTCAGAGCATTTTGAGTTTTGACCGCATCGCTGCGTTCCAGCAGTTTGCGAAAGCCTTCCAGATTGTTTTCAAAGACCAGTTTCCTCAAAAACGATTTGCCGGTAGCCGTGCCCATAAAGGCATGATGCTTATCCTTAGCCACATCGATGCCGACCACCAAATACTGATCAGAACCGCTAATCTCGCTTTTGATTTGACAGAATTGTTCCCGTCTGATATTTTCTTCAATGTTCATGGCAACCTCCTTTTAGCTAAGGGTTTATCTTAGGGTTACTCTATGCTATCAGGAGGTTGTTTTTTTTACCATGTAGTAGATCAATTCTTTTCTACTACATTTATAATAACTAGCAGAAGTATATTCTCTAGTTATTTTATTATATAACGTTGTTGACAAATTATACAAACTTATAAACGCTTGCTACGCCTTAATATCTGCGCCACACTGGAGGTGTGAATGCCCAGCCGTCTTGCTGTTTCAGCTGACTATATGCCATATTCGTTGATGAGTTTCAAGGCGATCACTCACCTGAGCCTCGGCAAAGGCTGGCGGCGACTGCCCGATTAATTATGCAGAAGACCTCTGTTCTTTGCGGCCTGGGGGTTACAGAGAATGCCGCGGGCGGGACGCACTCCATTAAGCTTGTGGGACCGCAAGAATTTGCTGAAGTGGATCGGGAATTTCTAAAAATTGCCTGGACCTTGCTGCCGAAACTGCCCATGGATGATTTGGATATACTGCTGGTAGACGAAATCGGAAAGAATATCAGCGGGACCGGAATGGACCCCAATGTGATCGGATTCTGGCGGCGTGAGGGCGGTGCGCGCAGACCTGATTTTCGCTATCTCATCACCGTGGATAATCAAGCCCTTGAGTTGCGTTTTGATGAAAATGGAAGAGTAATGCCGATGGCAAACTGAACTCATCCACCTCCGGCAATCGGAATTATGCTGAGTTTGCTATTCTCCTTGATTAAAAATTCTGCTAACTGTTGGGGCGGAATTAAATGCGTGTTGATCACAATTGCATAATCCGGATGCAGCCTGCCGCCATTATCGAGCAGCGCTTTACGAAAATCATTGCCAAGACGCCGTGCTAAATACTGGATAAAGTCAGAAGCTTTGCACCCGACCGGAATCGGCATATCGAAATCGTTTTCCGGAGCTAACTTCGATAGAAAATCGCATAGCTTCACATGTACGCTTACTGATTTCTGAGAGCGGCGATCCGGTGTTTGGTCGGACGTATTCATTCTTTTAAAATTCCCTGCTTTTCCAGATCCTCTACCAGCCAATCCAATCCGAGCTCGTACAATTTCCATCTTTTCGGAGCTGCCGATTGGCGATCCCACCCAAGCATGTCATAAACTAGATTGCGGGTCTCATAAAACTGTCGGCGGTCGATAGCCTCTCCTTTAAGTATTCCGCCTTCCATCGGTTCGAAACACCGCTCCGGAAGGATATCATCTTCGGAGGTAAAGCCTTCACGGGCATTAAACGCCCGGGCCATGTTGAAGGAACGCTCCGAGATTTTCATCAATTCCCAGGTCGACGCATTCCAACCGGTTACGCCTTTGACTTGATCCAGAATCTGGTCGAGATTGTAGGGCATAAATGAACAAATGCTGACATGGTTGTGGATCGACCGGTTAAGCATCATCGTGATCCAAAGCCGCGCTTTATGCGGGCCGAGTTCCTGGCTGTCTGCGGACTCCAGGATGCCCATATTTTGAACGGCTGCAAACGTCGGCGCATCCTCACTGGCATACATGTTATCGTGAATATTGGTCATATGTTCAGCACCGGTGACCGAGAGCGCATAGCCGATGCCCATACCGGCCTTCCAGCGCGGCTCGTGCAGTGGAAACGGTTGGCCTTTTACATGCATAAAGCAGGTTGCGGCCTCCGTACCCAGTTTGTCGGCGATATTTTTTGGACCTTCCGCCAGAATATCTCCGAGACCTTCGCGCTGGACTATCTGATTCAGTAGTGTCAGCATACCGGAGACGGAACCGAATCTTAAGTCCAGATCGCTGATCAGGTCCTGAGACAATAATTCGCGTTCGGCACACTCGATGGCCCCGGATATCATGATGCCGGCTCCGATCGTATCGATTGTGTTGGCGTCGCATATTTCGTTGGCCTTGGCGATTGCTTTGAGATCGCTGATACCGCAATTGGATCCGAAAGCGCCGATCGTCTCATATTCGGGCCCGCCGTAACGGCGACTGACGGTCAGTCCCTCCGCGTTAACTTCCACAACCCGCTTGCAGTGCACCGGGCAGGCGTAACAGCTTGATCGATCCACCAGAATCGTATCCGTCATGAAGCGGCCGGAAATCGCCTCAACATCTTCAAAGCTTCCTTCTTTGAAATTGCGCGTTGGCAAGCCGCCGGCACTGTTTAAAAGGGGGACAACACGCGCGGTGCCCATCTCTGTCATCGTGCCCAATGAGGCTTCATAATTATCCCGCATCCAGCGGGCCATTTTCGTAAGCGTCTGCTTATCGCCTACATCGGGTCGCTGCCTGCCGTTTACCGCGATGGCTTTAAGCTTCTTGGCTCCCATCACCGCGCCCAGGCCGGAGCGGCCGATAAAATCATGCAAACCAAGGGCGATGCATGCAAAACGGATCAGGCGTTCGCCTCCCGGGCCGATCATGGCAACCGAGGCTTTTTTATCACCGACGTCAACGCGGATACCCTCCTGGGTTTCATAAGCCTCCAGGCCCCAAATATCAGATGCATCCCGCAGTTCAGCCGTATCGTTATTGATCCAGAGATATACCGGTTTTTCAGATTGACCCGTAATCACGACTCCATCATAGCCCGCCCAGCGCAGCTTGACCCCCCAGTCTCCGCCGCCTTCACCTTCACCGTATCCCTCTGTCAGCGGTGATTTAGCACCGGCGCTGTTACGTGCTGATCCCGGTATCCCAGTGCCCGTGAGGACGCTGGCGGCAAATACCAGCACGTTGTCGGGGCCTAGAGGATCACATCCGGGTGTTACTTCCCTAAGCAAATAATGTGAAATAATACCTTTGCCACCCAGGTAGGTGCGGTAAAATTTTTCATTATGTTCGTCAACGCTGATATCTCCCGTGCTCAGGTTGACACGCAAGATTTTCCCCCAGTAACCGTAGGCCATGGGTTACCTCCCAATTTGATAGATAGATTAATTTATTCTTGACAGCGG
>Ga0209165_10000250_pt1 | contig 21182 bp, 13 predicted proteins | sample tdAd001_FD_187122 | JGI IMG/M metagenome (GOLD analysis project Ga0209165, IMG submission 187122) | Marine sediment microbial communities from the Atlantic coast under amendment with organic carbon and nitrate - tdAd00.1 (SPAdes)... | ecosystem: Environmental > Aquatic > Marine > Coastal >... | reverse complement strand
CACGAAATAATATTATGGGAAATAATCTATCTTTTTTTGATTCAACTTCAAAATACCTTCAAACAACCCTTTTAATCTTTTTTCTATTATTGGCGGGATGCAGTCTTCAAAAAGAAGTCTCCTTTTCTGGAAAAACCATGGGCACCACCTACCACATCACCGTGGTTACCGGATATTTTTCCAGCGCCAAAGACCTGAAAGATCCCATCGACCAACGCCTTGGAGAAATCAACAAAAGCATGTCTACCTTTAGAAAAGACAGTGAAATCAGCCGGTTCAACGCAAATCAAAACACCGGGGAAAAATTTAAAATCTCAGATGATTTTTTCAATGTCATGACCGTTGCCAAAACCGTATATGAACTCACCGGCGGCGCCTGGGACGGCACTGTCAAGCCGTTGGAAAACCTTTGGGGGTTCGGCAATTCTGAAAATAAAAAGAGCATCCCCGCACAATCGGAAATAGCGGCAGTTTTACCGGATATCGGATTCAACAATATCGAGATTTCATCCGATCGCTATCTGATCAAAAAAAAGGCATCCCTATCCCTGGACCTTGCGTCCATTGCAAAGGGCTACGGCGTCGATCAGGTAGCGGCACTCATCAAAACCAGTGGCATAAAGAATTTTCTGGTGGAGATCGGCGGCGAAGTTTTTGCTGCAGGGTTTCGAAAAGACGGCAAACCGTGGAGAATCGGCATCAACACACCCCAGACCGGTTCGCCGTTCGATCAGGTCTATAAAGTTGTGAACCTCCATAACAAAGGCTTTGCAACCAGCGGTGACTACAGAAATTATTTCGAAGCCGGCGGACAACGTTTTTCTCATATACTGGACCCGAGAAACGGATACCCTGTCAGCAACGGCGTTGTAAGCATTTCCATTGTGGCGGATACCTGTACATTTGCTGACGGGCTTGCAACTGCGGTCATGGTTTTGGGTCATAAAAAAGGCCTTGAACGGGTTAACAGTATAGACCACACCGAATGCTTGATTGTTGTCCGGACTCATGACGGAAAATTTGTGGATTATTACTCCAAAGGCTTCAAAACCTATATGACAGCCTCGAACTGAACTATTTTTTTGCCAGGTATTCAGCGATTTTTTCAGCCTCTTTGCCCGTGATACCGCCGTCGGAGTAACCCGCCATCCGCTGGGTAATCTTTGTCCATTCCCCCAGATTCCTGGTCTTTTTTAAAGACAGTTCAAGTTTATGGCACCCAGCACACTTGGACTCAAAGAGGGTTTTACCTTCCTGAATGCCGGAACAGGCATATAGTGCCGCAATAAAAATCGACAAAACGGTAAATATGGCATGTTTCATTGAATACTCCCTCGCTTTTTGCCCTGTCGCTCTGCAGATCTCACGGGGGTTCGCCGTTGAAGTTCAAAGCTCATCCCGCCCAAAAAAGCCAAATATAAACCGCTGCCAGCGTGAGTATGGGCCAGTTCTCTCTTGCGGAAAGGCGCTTTAAGGAAACATCTTGAAAGGCACGCAGCAGCCTCAGCAGAACCGCTTGGGCAGCCATCAGCCCAACCAGAACAAAGAATATCTGATATGCCTTCACCATCCCCGGCCCCATGCTCAGTCCGAGAGAATCCCAGGAAAAACCGAGCTGTCGCCCCAACACCGGAAGCAGTTGTCCGCCCCAGCTCATTAATCGTTCAAAATGAAAGCTCATTTCAAAAGCAACCGCCAGCGGTACCAGGGCATACGCCATCAGGCTCGATTTTTCTTGTGAACCGGACGCCATTGACCTAAAAACAACCCTGCCCCCATTTTGAACAAAAAGAAAGGCAAAGATAGTGGTTGCGACCATCAAAACCAGAGAAAAAATCCACCATTGATGGAATGAAGCGGCATATGGATGGAAATATCCGGTTTTTTCAAGACCTCGAAAGAGTTGGGCTCCGATGATAAGCGGCCCAAACAGTGCGACGGTCCGGTCCGGCTTTCGAAAAGACCAAAGCTCATGACCGGGCGCCCTCAGGTTGAGTACCGGCGAATGGTTGGGGCAGTTTTTGATGCAATTGCCGCAGAGGATGCAATTCTGGTTGGTATTGATGGAAAACGGCGCTTCGAAAACCGGACAGCCTTCGGAGGGTCCATGTCCTGCGTAACAGGCGTGATCAGTGCAATCGCTGTTACAGATGTTCTGGTTTGCACGCAATTCCAATAAAGAGCAGGTGGACAAAAAACCGACCAACTTGCCCAGAGGACACAGAAAGCGACACCAGACCCGGCGCCGATAGACCAGCGCCAATACCACTGCCGGCAAGGTAATCGACAGAATCAAAAACCCCGTGGCCCGTGGAGAAAACGGCATTTTAAAAACGACCTCGAACAAAAAAATAAGTCCCAAGCCGATGGCGCTTAAATAGACGCCGTAAGTTCGGATAAATGAGGGGACTTTTCGGCCAAGACCGTATTTACGGCTGATAAGGGAACTCGAAGCGCCCACCGGACAAACAGCACACCACATTCTGGCAGCCGGAATACAACTCAAAATCACCAACGGCTCCCAAAGTCCCCAGGTTAACACCAGTGACAGATTGGATTCGGGCACCTGGGTGCCGAAAAACCCAAAAAATAGAATCACCGCAAATAAGAATGCCGTGATCAGCTGTACCGAGCCCGGAAAGGAACTGTTCTGGAAAAATTGCTGTACCCCATCCAACTTCAGAACATTGAAGCTCAATTTGCCGGTGACCAGAGGAGACGTTCCGATGAGAATATCTTCAGGGGTGAGACGGTTCTCTTGAGCCAGATTGACGGCACGCCGAATAACCACCCTTAGTTCATCGGTATTCCCCGGCCAGTCATACGCCATGATGCTCTTATAGACATCGTTCTCTATACCGTCTACCGATTTCCCGGCCTGTTCGCTGTAATGTCCTAAAATATGATCGACCAGCTGGCGGAGGTCTTTTTTCCGCTTTCTAAGGGGGGGAACCACCAGTGTTTGAGTATTTCCCAAAAGATCGAACAACTGCCCATTGAATTTGCCGTCTTGGACCCGTTGACCCAGGTCGGCCGAAGTTGTTGTCACAACACGGACCGAGGTATATGATGGCGTTGAACTCCCCAGGGGCTGAAAACATCCATTCATAAGAAAATCGACCAATTTGCTTTGAACGTTCTCGGCCAATTGTTCGATATTTTCTATGACCACAGTCCCTCCGTCGCCCACTTGAATCAATCCCAAACGGCTGTTCTGTGCAAAAGACAAAGCGCTTTTTGCATGCCCGAAGAGGGTGCTGTTTTGAGCGATTTCAAGACGAATCGGATCGCGCTCCTTAGACCGGTCAACGACCCGGCCCATGTTGACGGCCTTTATATCGACGGTCAAAAAAGGACCGTCTCTCCGATGGCTGAACCCGTGAATCATACTTCCGACATCGCCTTTTTCTGTTCCGGCTTCCCCTAAAATCAGGACCGGATCATCATTTTGGGCTGCTGTCATGATCGTGGAACGGAGTTGATGGATCGATTTGCTTCTTCCCACCAGCTGTGCCGCCGGCTCAAAACGCTGTTCCGAGACAAATCTTTGGTATGCTTTCTCACTGGCGGTTGCCCGCACGATGTTAAAGGAACCTTTGGACAACCGGCTGGACAGAATCTTTGAAAGGGCCAGAGAAAATTCCGGACTTTCGGCGACCACATCTTCAAAGGCCTGTTTCGAAATCACCAAAAAGCAGCTCGTCTCCTGGGTGTCCACCGAGGCTGAGCGCGGCTCGCCGGTCAGCAGCGCCATCTCACCAAAGCTTTCTCCCGGCTCAAGGGTGTTTAACGTGACGTCGATTCCGTCTTCGGAGATCTGAAAAACACGTGCCGACCCTGAAACCACATGATAAAAAGAATCTCCCTGATCCCCTTCATGTATGATGACCTCGCCTTTGGGGAAAGCCCTGAATTCCGCCATTCCGGCTATTTTTTTAAGGAGTTCCGGCGGCAGGGATTTAAAAAGCTCAACCGAGTGGAGGGTGTCCTCCCCTTGTTTTCTGAGAATCAGGTCAAGGGTATCCTTGTCCAGGTCGCCGTTCTCCACAAGGATTTGGCCGACAGGCTTATATACCCCTTTCCGTTTAAGGGACAGCTGGTGCTCGAGTGCAACGTCAATCATCTTTTTGCTGCAAATTTGTTCTTCAATCAGATAAGCACCGATCTTTTTGATATCCATGGGTTGTCTACGGTATTGACTTTGGTTTTAAAAAAGAAACAAAAACATGACCCGCTGATAAAAATAAGAGTTTGTTTTTTCAAGGAAGAGCATTGAAACAAGAGGACTTGGCAACCATCACGCTTTCAAAACACATTGTGGATGGAAAAATTCTACATCAATTATAGAGACCGTTGAACAATGGAACATAACAGTTCCCTGAAGTCAACCGTCAATTTTTAAGCAACTTACTAAGACGTTCATTAATTATTCGACATTGACTGAACGGAATCCCGTTCCATAAATTCATCGGCCGTGTCACCCTATTCGATTAAATTATGAGATACTACAATTTTATTGACATAAAAAGGCGACTACTGTACTTTTTTATTTTAAAAGGTGTATTTCTGTTTTTTTAGGGAGTTACAGTGCTTTTTATTTACTTTATACTGCCTTGGCCCGTCAGAAAATATATTAAAAGATTGACGTGAATGCAGGTCGTGAAAGGAAGGGAAAAAGTGGAAATTGCAGTATTATTAAAACAGGTTCCTGCCACAGAATCACTCATCGGAATTGCCGAAGACGGGGTATCCGTAAAGACCGATGGCATCAAGTGGGTCATTAATCCCTATGATGAATTCGCGGTGGAAGAAGCGCTACGGATTAAAGAAGCTCACGGAGGTTCGGTAACAATCATTTCAGTCGGGTCGGAGAAAACAGCCGAGGCCATAAGAACCGCCCTGGCAATGGGGGCTGACAAGGGAATGCTGATCAACGATCCGGCTTCAGCAGGCTATGACGGCTTAAAAACAGCCCGAATTCTTGCAGCAGTGTTAAAAGAAGTGCCGTTTGATCTGATTATCGCCGGGCAGCGGGCGGTTGATGACGACAATTATCAAGTGGCTCCGGCCACAGCGGAGTTTTTAGATATTCCGCATATTTCCATGGTTATTAAACAAGAGATTACGGACACCAAGATCAGATGCCATAGAACCATTGATGGAGGAACCGCAATCCTGGAAACGCAATTGCCGGCCCTAATTACAACCCAGCGGGGGCTGAACGAGCCGCGGTATGCATCTCTTCCGGGAATCATGAAAGCAAAAAAGAAACCGATCGATATCAAAAACGTTGCGGACCTGGGGCTGGATTCCGAACACATGGGCGAACCCCTGACAAAGATCGTTTCAATGAAAACGCCCCCTGACCGGAAAGGCGGCATTATGATCCAGGGCGATTCTGCCCAGGCAAAGGCGGCGGAACTGGTCAGGATTTTACACGAAGAAACAAAAGTCCTGTAGTAAAGGAGATCAATATGTCAAAAGGTGTGTTGGCAATAGCGGAGCAGGTAGAGGGTGTTTTTCGAAAAGTGACTTACGAGGCATTGAGTGAAGGGCGGCGTATCGCAGACCATCTGGGTTCCGAACTCACCGCCTTGGTTTTGGGAACTGACGTTGAAAACATTTCCGAGGAATTGAAACCATACGGACCGGACAGAATTGTCGTCGCAGACAGCCCGGCGCTTAATGAATTTTTGACAGATGCTTACACCAACGTAATATATGATTTTATCCACAAAGAAACACCGGATGTCATCATCCTGGGTGCATCGACCCAGGGGAAGGATGTTTCGGCACGCCTGAGCGCACGCCTGAATGCACCCCTTGCCATGGATTGTGTGGCGATCCGTTTTGAGGATAACCGCCTTATCGCAACCCGTTATATGTACGGCGGAAAAATCCTGGCGGATGTCGAGCTTGACGGAACACCGAAGATCCTGGCGTTTCGGCCCAATGCCCTGGACATTACCAACACCGATGGCGCCGGAACCCTACAAAAAATTGATGTTGACACAGGGGCAACCGCACTGCAGTTTATCGACAAACGACTCGATACAGATAAAAAAGAAATTACCGAGGCCGACACGGTTGTTGCCGGTGGAAGGGGAATGGGAGGCCCTGATTTTGCCGTAATAGAATCACTGGCTGAACTCCTTGACGGCGCTGTGGGTGCCTCCCGATCTGCCGTCGATGAAGGCTGGCGGCCTTCATCAGACCAGGTGGGCCAGACCGGAAAGGTGGTTTCTCCGAATCTCTATATCGCCTGCGGAATATCCGGAGCCATTCAGCACTTTGCCGGGATGTCTTCATCCAAGGTGGTCGTGGCCATAAACAAAGATCCTGAAGCCCCCATATTCGCCAAGGCGGATTACGGCATTGAAGGGGATCTCTATGAAATCGTGCCGTTGATTACCGAAGAAATCAGGAAGCTAAAAGGCTGAAAACAGAATATAAGCGGGTACAAAGAAAAAACAGAGGCTTACCTTTTTATTCTCTATACCCAGAAAGGCTGCCGAAAAATCCGGGAGCCTTTTGATTTTTTATTTGCTCGAGTTTGACACCGCATTTTAAAGCGTCGGCGGGCAATCAGACGATTCGGGTTTAATCGGATTAATGACATTCTGTGACGTTTAAGGTCGATAATGAAACTACACTTGGTAAGTTTGGGCTGTGCAAAAAATCTTGTTGACAGCGAGATAATGATGGGCCGACTCATCAAAGCGGGGTGGGCCCAAACCCCGCATCCGGAAAAGGCCGATATAATCATCGTAAATACTTGTAGTTTTATTGAATCCGCTGTAAACGAATCCATTGACACCATCCTTGAACTGGCCAGATATAAACAGGCCGGCGCCTGCCGTCGACTCATCGTTGCCGGATGCCTCCCCGAACGGTTTAGGGAGGAAATCGTCGAATCTCTGCCGGAAGTCGATCTGTTTCTGGGAACCGGTGCCTTTGATGAAATTGTAAAAGCGGCCAGCGGATCCCTGGATGCTGAGATTTGCTGTTTGCCGGACCCGAATTCTATCACTTTTCGCCATCAGGAATCTTTAAGAATCCGGAGTTCCGCTTACATGGCGTATCTTAAAATTTCGGAAGGGTGCAACCGTCACTGTACGTATTGTATTCTTCCAAAACTCAGAGGGAAGCAGAGAAGCCGCTACCCCGAAGACATTGTCGCCGAAGCTCGATCCTTGATCTCATCGGGTGTCAAGGAACTTATTCTGGTGGCCCAGGATACCACCCATTATGGTTCGGATTTACAACCACCGGTTTCTCTGGACCGGCTCCTCGGGGAGATATCGGAATTGTCCGATGAAATATGGATCAGAATTCTATACGGACATCCGGAAAGTATCGATGAAAATATTATCAAAACCATTGCAGAACACCGGAACATATGCTCTTATTTCGATATCCCGATTCAGCATGCAAGCAACAGGATTTTAAAGAAAATGGGCCGCAATTATTTATCCGATGACCTGCGCCGGCTGTTTGATAACATTCGAGCATCTATTCCGGACGCAGCGTTGAGGACAACCGCCATCGTCGGTTTTCCCGGAGAAACAGATGAGGATTTTAAAAAACTTTTAAGATTTATTAAGGACATCTGCTTCGACCACCTTGGCGTATTCACCTATTCTGATGCTGAAGATCTTCCGTCCCACAGCCTTCACCATCACATTCCGGAAAACGTGGCCATGGATCGATACAACCGGCTCATGTCCGCTCAGCGAGAAATATCTTCGGAAAATAACCGCAAACACCTCCACAAGGTTTATGATGTTCTGGTGGAAGGGACAGATGAGAACAACCGCTTCAAAGGCCGCACATTTTTTCAGGCACCTGAAGTCGACGGCATGACCCAAATTCTCTCCCGACAATTGCAAATCGGTTCATTTGTCAGCGTAAGGATTGAAGACACGTTTGAATATGATCTCGCAGGGAAAGTTGTATGAATGACATAAAGCATAAAATCCTAAATCTGGTAAAAGATGACCTTTCGGAAATTGAAGTTGCCCTTGAACAAAATCTAAATCCGCAGCTATATCTGGTATCCCAAATCGCCGGACACATACTATTCAGCGGCGGTAAGCGCTTACGGCCTTTACTCATGGTACTGTCTGCCAGACTATGCGGTTACGATGGAAATCATGAAAAGACGTTTTCGACCATTTTTGAATATCTGCATGCCGCCACACTTTTGCATGACGATCTTGTGGACGAAGCGACATTGCGAAGAGGCAAGCCCGTAGCCCATTCTATATGGGGTAATGCCATCGCAGTCCTGGTCGGAGATTTTCTGCTGGCACGATCACTTTCCATTGCAGCTGAAACAAATCGACCGGATGTTATCAACGTCGTCGCAGAAATTACGGAAAACATGTCCCAGGGTGAAATTCATCAGTTGATGAAAAAGGGGAGTTTAGATCTTACTGAAGAGGAGTACATGGAGATCATACGACGCAAAACCGCTGTGCTTTTTCAGGGGGCATGCCGTGTCGGCGCCCTCATTTCAGATGTGCCCCAACAAAAAGAAACCGCGCTGGCAGCGTATGGTTTCAACCTTGGACTTGCTTTCCAGATGGTCGATGACCTTCTCGATTATTCACAAGACACCCCTGCACTTGGGAAAAAGGTGGGGGCAGATCTTAAAGAAGGGAAGCTGACCCTTCCGGTGATATATTCGCTCAAAACGGCGGATGCAAAAGACCGAATCCAGATGGAAAAAATAATAAAAAATAAAGACTTTTCCACGGAAGATTTCGAAACATTGATCGCAATCATGAAAAAATACGGCGGTCAAACATATACTGAAAAGGTTGCACAAAAATATGTTAAAAATGCAAAGAATGCATTGGAGACTTTTGAAGACTCGACAACCAAAGAGGTCCTTTTGAGTATTGCGGATTATACTTTGGCCCGTAAAGTTTGAATGTGCTATTGTCGTTCAATTTATTTATAAATCGATCCACCCGGCCCGGAGGTCAAAAAAATATGTCTGTATCTTTTAACACCATTATCAGATTCATTTTTTCAATTTTTTTCCTTTCGGTTGTCTTTACCCCGGCTAAAAATGTTCAGGCAGAAAACCAGATTCCTGCAAAAACTATTGTGGTGATCGGGACCGGTAAAATCCATGGTAAAAATTCTGCCAGAGCAAGGGAACGAGCAATTGCAAACGGTCTGGTCTCCGCCGTGGAGGAGGTAGCGGTGGGACTTTTGCCGCCGGAATCTCTGGCCCGGAATTTTCAGACATTTAACGATCTCCTCAACGGCCAAACCGGTAAATTCGTTCAGGGTTACAGAGTGCTGGCGGAGCTACCGCTTAAAAATACATACAGAGTGGTGGTGGAAGCAAAGGTTTTTACGAGCAGGTTGAAAATATTATTGTCGGATGCCGGGATCTTATTGAGCGAAAAGTTCTTGCCGAAAATTCTGGTTTTAATCTCTGAACATAACCTTAAAGACCCTTCACCCACATACTGGTGGGGACAAAAAGCGATTTTTAAAAAAGCTATATCCGTGAACACGCTTTTAAAAACCCTGGAAAACAAAGGATTTCCAATCATCGACTATCGACGGATTCCTAAAAGTACCTTCCATGATCACACCTATGACACACCTGATCTGAACGACCATCAGGCGGTTAGCCTTGGCCTCAAAGTACAGGCAGATGTGGTCATCATCGGCACGTCGGTTGCCGAAAGGACGCCGAATATCATGGGACAAAACATCAGGTCATTTAAAGGGATCGTATCCGCACGTGCAATTCGGACAGATACAGGGGAAGAAATCGCCGCCACAATGCAGCGCGCTGTAACCACGAATACCGATGAAACAACGGGTGTCCGGGATACACTCTCCGACGTCGGATCACTCGCAGGTGAAGCCCTCGCCTCGCAAATCGTTGATGCTTGGCAAAAAGACGAACAGCAATACAACCCTGTGGAGATCATTGTTGAAGGCACGGACAACCTCGTGAATTTCGAAAAGTTTCGTCGTATCATAACCCAAATGTCCGGTGTAAAGAATCTACAGACCAAAGAAATGAAAGCAGACGAAGTCACCATTACCCTCGAGTTCCAAGGAGATGCCAAAACCCTTGCGGATGCCCTGATGCTGAAAACTTTTGAATCCATCGGAATTAACATTTATGAGGTTTCACACAATCACTTGAAAATTCAACTTGTCCCGGGTTAGCCCGAATATTCCATGAGTCAACGACCACCCGTAAAACGGGTGGCTTGAATTTTCGGCCATCGGCCGAAAAGGGCTTCCAAAAGGCTTTGATAACAGACTGCTAAAATGAATTTTATTCATTTTGAATGGGTGACAATTTATTGAACATCAACATTCCAAACATACTCACTGTCAGCCGGATATTACTTACGCCCCTTTTTGTAATTTATCTCGTAAAAGGTATGTTCCACTTTGCACTTCTGGTTTTTACCATAGCCGCCATCAGTGACGGTCTGGATGGTCTTCTGGCAAGATATTTCAACCAATACAGCGTATTGGGTGCCTATCTCGACCCCATCGCAGATAAGCTTTTGCTGGCCTCTGCTTTTGCAACCCTGGCCGCCCTTAAGGTGATCCCAGCTTGGCTGACGATCATTGTACTGAGCCGTGACATCCTGATCGTAACAGGCATCGCTGTTTTTACATTAATGAGCATACCATTTGAAATCAAACCGAGCCTTGTCAGTAAATGGACGACGGTTTTTCAGTTTCTGACCATTTTTTTAACACTTCTTGATCCAAAAATTCCGGGAATTTATATTTTCAAATCGTCGATGTTCTGGATGACGGCCGGTCTCACCACAACCTCCGGCCTTCACTATGTTTACTTCGCTTTGAATGCCCTTCAGAGCGCTTCCGGAAAAAACCAGAAACCATGACACCAAACATTGTTTCTTAAACCACCGTGGGTGAAACTGGAAAAATCTACAAAAATTTAAATGTATCGATGACGTTCAAAAGCTACATCATATTAAAAACGTTTTTTCTTGGAAATTGGTATTAATTTCGCCTTTGGAAAAATGGCTCCATAAGCATTCGGATGATCCGGGTTGAACTTGAGCACAGTTTTTAATGAAAAGCTTTTCTTTTCTAATAAAATGATTAACATTTAGTCATTCATCAGAAATGCAAAATAAGATACGGGAGGATATCATGTGGGAATATACAAATAAGGTAAAAGATCACTTCCTCAATCCCCGAAACGTCGGTGTGATTGAGGATGCCGACGGAATCGGAGAAGTCGGGTCTCTGGCATGCGGCGATGCCCTGACCCTCTATGTTAAATTGGATGAAAATGAACGGATTAAGGATGCAAAGTTCCAAACCTTTGGATGTGCAAGCGCCATTGCATCCTCATCAGCCCTGACAGAAATGCTCAAGGGCCTTACTCTGGAGGAAGCGGAAAAAATTACCAATGAAAATATTGCAGATTTTCTCGGCGGCCTTCCAAAAGAAAAAATGCACTGCTCGGTAATGGGACGTGACGCCCTTGAAAAGGCCATTTCAAATTATCGTGGAGAAGCTGAAAAAAAGATAGAAGGTGAAATTGTTTGTGAATGTTTCGGGATAACCGACCTTGAAATTGAACGTGCTGTTAGAGAAAACGCCCTGAAAACCATTGAGGATGTAACCCATTATGTCAAGGCCGGCGGTGGATGCGAAAGCTGCCATGAGAAAATTCAGGAAATTATCGACACGTCCCTCGGCAAGGAACGACCGGCGAAGAAAAAAGTCATACGCTTGACCAATATCCAAAAAATCAAACTGATTGAAGAAACTCTGGAGCGTGAAATCAAACCGGCACTGAAAAAAGACGGCGGCGATATTGAACTGGTGGACGTGGATGGAAACAATGTTCTTGTGAAACTTCAGGGGACATGTGCCACCTGTAGCGCATCCCAGATTACCCTCAAGCATTATGTTGAGTCAAAGCTCAGGGAATTGGTTGCGCCTGAGCTTCTGGTGGAGGAGGTGCAATCGTGAATGAAATTTATGTAGACAACAATGCCACGACGCAGGTTTCCCCGGAAGTCCTGGAAGAAATGCTTCCATATTTTAATGAATTCTACGGCAATCCGTCGAGCATGCATACTTTTGGCGGAAAGGTGGAACACAAGATAACTGAAGCACGGGCACGAATTGCTTCACTTCTGGGAGCTTCTCCGGAAGAGATCATATTTACCAGTTGCGGAACGGAGAGTGACAGCACTGCGATACGGTCCGTGATTCTGTCGAATCCTGACAAAAAGCATATCTTAACCTCCAGAGTAGAGCATCCTGCAGTCAAAAATCTTTATGAATATCTGTCCAAGAACGGCTATCGGGTAACATTTGTGCCCGTAGACCGCAAAGGGCGTCTTGATCTGGATTATCTGTATGAGAACCTCAGCGATGATACCGCTCTGATCAGCATCATGTGGGCCAACAATGAATCCGGGGTTATCTTTCCCATCGAAGAAATTTCAAAGGTTGTAAGGGAGAAAGGAATTGTATTCCACACGGATGCGGTACAGGCTGTGGGGAAATTTCCAATAGATCTCAAAGCCATCGACATCGACATGCTTTCCCTCTCGGGGCACAAGCTTCACGGGCCAAAAGGCGTTGGCGCCCTTTATGTTCGCAGGGGAACCAAGTATACACCCTTTATGATCGGCGGCCATCAGGAAAAAGGCCGGAGAGGCGGGACCGAAAATGTGGCCTCCATTATCGGGTTGGGAAAAGCGTGTGAACTCGCCGCCGCCTATCTGTCGGATAATAACAACCAGGTTAAACAGCTCAGAGATAAACTTGAAAACGAAATCTTAAAGCGCGTTCCGAATACCATAATTAACGGTGACAGGAACCATCGCCTACCCAATACCACCAGTATTGCCTTTGAATATGTCGAAGGAGAGTCCATCCTTTTAATGATGGACGAATTTGGAATCTGTGCATCATCCGGATCGGCCTGCACATCCGGTTCTCTGGAACCTTCCCATGTCTTGCGCGCCATGGGGGTACCCTTTACCGCAGCCCACGGTTCGGTCCGTTTCAGCCTCAGCAAATACAATACTGAAGAAGAAATCGACTTTATCATCGAAAAGCTTCCGCCGATCATTGAACGGCTTCGGGAGTTGTCTCCTTTCTGGAAAAAAATCAAATAGGAGTGGGTTATGTTTAGAGTAATGGTCAGGGACAACATGGCCCCTGCTGCAAAGGAAATATTTGAAGCAACCGGAGAAATAGAAGTTGTTATCGATAATGACAAATCCACGAACGATCCCAAAGCCTTATCTGAAATTATCGGTGAATTCCATGGTCTTGCCGTCCGGAGCGGAACAAAAGTTACCGAAGAGGTCTTAAAACGCGCCAAAAAACTAAAGGTTGTCGGTCGTGCAGGCATCGGCGTCGATAATATCGATATACAGGCCGCCACAAAACAGGGTATCGTTGTTATGAATGCTCCAGGGGGAAATACGATTACCACTGCAGAGCACACGATATCTCTCATGCTCGCCCTTGCCAGGAACATTCCCCAGGGAACGGCGTCCCTTCGCGAGGGGAAGTGGGAAAAAAAGAGACTTTCAGGTGTTGAAATAACCGGAAAAACACTTGGCATCATCGGTCTCGGCCATATCGGCCGGGTGGTGGCGGATCGTGCAAAGGGTCTTAAAATGTCTGTAATTGCTTCCGATCCATATGTCAGCAGTGAAGCGTCCAAGAGTCTTGAGGTTGAACTTGTTCCGCTGGACGAACTTTTTCAGCGTTCGGATTTTATTACCCTCCATGTGCCGCGTCTCAAGGAAACGGTGGGCATGATCAACGAGACGACCATCGGTATGATGAAACAGGGCGTTAGGATAATTAACTGTTCGCGGGGGGAAATCATTAAAATCGATGATCTTTACCAGGCCATCTTAAGCGGGCATGTCGCGGGTGCAGCACTCGATGTTCTCCCACAGGAACCGCCGGACCCGAATCTTCCCATACTCCAGCACCCGAATGTAATCTTTACCCCTCATTTGGGCGCCAGTACCGGAGAGGCCCAGGTAAAAGTTGCGGATATGATTGCAAAACAAATGGCCGCCTACCTTTTGGACGGCATTATAACCAATGCGGTCAATTTTCCCTCACTCCCTATGGAGGTTATGAACCAGCTTCGCCCCTATCTGGATCTTGCTGAAAAAATGGGATCGTTAATGGGGCAGCTTGTCAGGAAAATCCACGACATCACCGTCAGCTACAGCGGTCATGTATCGGAACTCGACACGAGGCCGCTGACCCATGCCGTTTTGAAAGGGCTTCTCGGTTCTTTCACCGACATGCCGGTTAACTATGTCAACGCACCGGCCCTTGCACAAGAAAAAGGGATTCATGTCCATGAGACCATCAGCCCGGCAAAGTATGATTTTGCCAGTTTAATCCGAGTAAGGCTTGAAGATCATAAAGAAGGTATCGACGAAATCTGGGGAACGGTCTATGAAAGAAAATATCCAAGGCTTGTAAAAATCGGAGAGATCTATCTGGATGCAATCCCTGAAGGATGGATGATCGTCATTCAGAATTTTGATAAACCGGGCGTCATCGGAAATGTGGGCACCACCCTTGGCCGTCATAATATTAACATCGCCCGGTTTCAGCTCGGAAGACGGGAAGATCAGGCCATATGCCTGGTAAACATCGACACCCCGGCGGGTGAACATGTTATCCAGGAGTTAGAAGCACTGCCGAATATCATCTCTGTCCGTCAGGTTCACCTGGTATAGTTGATATCAAAGCCTTTGCGCCAATTTTGTCCCGTTTTCATCGTGTCTGGAAATTTTATCTTCCCTGATCTAAATTTGATTCGGAAGAATCGAAAGGCAGGCATCCTCAATTTTTTGGTCCAATGGTCTAACCACAAGATATTGATTCTCCCAGTTTTAAGACAGATCTGCAGATAAGAGTGCCCCCCTCAGTTACGATATACATAACATATCCCAGTCAATTTAGGATCTTACAGAGGATAGATACATTGCCGGTATCAACACTTTAAGATGGATGGTTGAATCATGAAATTATACCCTCTTAAAATAAAAAAGAGGCAGAGCTATAGCTTCCTTTTCTGTCATTGACACCTTAATAAAATCTGGCCCTGTCAAATTAATTTTAGTTCAGGACAACCAAACCTATTTGATGCTTTTTTGCGTTTTCCATGCCTCGTATAATAATCTTCATGGTGCAACTTTTCGCATATCATCTTGAAGTCATCCTCGCGGGCCAGAAAAGAATCCACAACATCAGGATCAAAGTGCTTTCCTTTTTCGTTAATAATAATCTCTCTTGCTTTTTCGTGAGAAATGATTTTTTTGTAAACCCTTTTCGATGTGAGGGCATCATATACATCGGGTAAAGCAACGATCCTGGCAGAAAGCGGTATATTTTCACCACTGAGGCCTTTTGGATATCCTGTACCATTCCATCTCTCATGATGGTAATAAGCTATTTCCTTCGCAAGGGTGAGAAATGTTTGACCTTCAATTCCGGCATCAATAACTGTGAGGACATCTCCTCCTAAAGTGGAGTGGGTTTTCATTAACTCGAACTCCTCAGGTGTAAGTTTTCCGGGCTTCAAAAGTATGGCATCAGGTATACCTACTTTTCCAATATCGTGAAGGATGGATGAATGATAGATGTCGTCAATGTATTCCTTCGTGATATAGCCAATATAGTTAGGCTTCTTGGCCATTTCTTCAGCGATTATTTTGGTATACTCTCGTATCCTTTCTAAATGGATGCCGGTATCGTCATCCCTGTATTCGGCAAGTTTTGCAAGGGCCAAGATGGTCGCCATCCTGGCAAGCTGGATACTATTATGATATCCTTGCGGTTCTCTATCATATTTCTCGTTCTTGTTGTGTCTGCGCATTTTATCAATTATCAGTTGGTTCTCAGCGATCTTTTTCTCTAACGCTTTAACCCTTTGTTCTAATTCTTTACCGGTGGTTCTGTCGGTCATTAGAATTCCTCCGATTGCGAAAGAAAAATAAAGGTTCAATCGTCCCCATCCGATGTGGAAGATTTAAGAGTTTTCAAATAGTCCCGGGCGGATTGTCGAACTCTTGGGTCGCGGTCTTCCACATAAAGAGAAAGCACTTCGGTCACCCGGGGATGAGGTATCTGCGCGAGGGCAAAAGCGGCGGTGGCGCGAATCAAGGAACTCTTTCTTTTACGTAATGTGAAAAAACCTCCGGGAACCATGACTTTGGCCAATGGTTCAATGCAGGCTGGATCCGCTATCTGACCAAGAGCCCTGCAGCAGGCAATCAAACGCTCCGTCTCTTTGGCTGAATGGAGCAAAGAAACAAGCAGGTCTATTGTACCCGCGGGTTTGAGTTTTCCCAAGGATTTGATGGCAGCCACTGCCATGCTGGAATCTTCGTGGTTGGCATATTCCAAAAGCAGCGACGTCAGTTCCGCATCATTCAAACGCTCCACAAGACGTAATGCTCCATGCCTCACTTTGGGATTCTCGTCACCGATGGCGTAAGCCAATTCTGTTCTAATATCTTGAGTTATGTTATCGATTACTTCCAGGATTCGCAATCGTTCCTCGGCAAAACCTGCAAGCACCAGTTCACCCTTGATTAGCTTGGCTGCTTTTGGCCCTAAATTCCCGAGTAAACGAGAAGCAATCTGTCTCAACCTTAGATCATCTTCTTTTTTGATGGCCTCAATGAGCATAGGTGAAGCTGCAGGCCCCAGACTGCCAAGAAGTTGTGTGGCTTGTTGCTGCCGGGAAAGGTCTTGGGATTTCAGGTCCTCCAGTAATATCTCCTGAGTTTTAAGATCCAGTTCTTGGATTAAAACCATTTTCAGCTGCTGGGCCGACTGGTCTTTGCTGTCTTTCAGTTGTTGCTGACGGTTGAGCAGATGCATGTGGATTCGGCTGGCGAATGGATAGTCACCAAACCCGATAAGATTTGCAGTGGTTCGAGTAAGGAATACACTTATTTCTTTAACAACATCGGGCTCTTTCTCTTCCGCCAAAACGACCAGAAGCGGGTCGGTTAACAGTTTCACCGACCAGGCTTGAGAAGCGATAAATTGATCGTTGAGTAAATTACCCATAATATGGATAATTTTTATTCGGATCTGAAGTGTTTGTTCTTTGAATCCCTGGAAAAGCTGATCGACCAAATGCCGGGACTTCTTCTCTTCACCCTTGAGAAAAAGATCGTTCAGCTGCTGCACTGCTGAAATGAGAAAATCTTCGGTGAACTGAACCGCACCTTCTTCTTCCAAAGGCGCTTCTAATAAAGTTTTCTCCGCTTTTTGCTCTAAAGCAATTTGTGTTGCAAGATTTTCTTCAGCTTCTGTAACTTCTTCCTCGATGTGGGTTGCCTGATCAGAACTGATTCCAATTTTTTCCTCCAGAATCCCATAAAAATGTTGGTCGAAAATGATGCTGGATATTTTTTGATCTCTGGCAAAACCCCGCCAAAACTCTCCATCCAACTCTTTGTCTCTAGGGTTACCGAGTGCTATAATAAAGGTTCTCAGATCTTGAGTTGAGATTTGCTTTAAGAATGTGAGGCTACGGAGTCCGATTCTATCAAAAAGTTTGAGCAAACTTTCAGCCATAGTTTTAAATTCTGCGGTGTCTATCTTTATGCCGTTAACCAAAAGTCCCTCGCCGATCCTTGCCAGAGTGAAACCAGGTCGCTTGAGCAAGATGCTGTGAAGAGCCTTTTGAAGATCTTCAATAGAGTGGTTGATGGCCTTACTCTCTGGAGGGTAAAGTTTGATGTTGCTCGCGGAAGTGAGCAGATGCCGTATCACTTGAGGAAGCTGGTTCAAATCCTGCGCATCCAGCCCTTGGTCCATATTTTCGAACAATTCGGAGGAATCGAGCATAGGTTCGATCATGCCATTTTCATGCGATATTTCATGGTCTTTATCCTCCTCCTCCCCCCGGCCGATATTGGTATAACGCACCTGTTTGAGATCAATATGAAATAACCGCTGTTCTGTTGAAAAATCCTGCCAGAAATGCGGATCGACTACTTTCATGCTGATTTGACTGAAGGACTCTATCAAGACGGTCAACTCTTTTTCCTTAAGACCTCGAAAAAAAGTTATGCCAGCCAGCTCCAGCCGACTCAGAAACTTCACGAATGCCTCGGCAATGGATTTGAACTCAGTGACATCCGTGGGCTCGCCGTTAACCATCAAGGTTTTATCTGCTTGAGTGATATTAATGCGTTCATTGTCAATGAGTATCTCAAAAATAGATTCCTTTAGCTTCTTGGTAGCGCTGACAACGGCGCTGCTTCCAGGTGGGTAAAGCTTGCTGTTACGCACTGCGGTAAGAAGTGCATGAATAACCCCGGGAATTTGGGAGATGCTGGCGGGATCCAGAGGGATATCCTCCGGAACGGCATCAGGCAGCTTCTCTCCCGTGTAATGCAATGCCTCTTTTGCATTGAATATTTTGTTGTTGAATGCATGTTGTGATTCCTGGTAGGTTCGAGCTTTTTCACGGTTGGCCGAAAGCCGAAAATGGTAAGCCAGCGTCGCAGCAGAAGGGAGAAGGCGTTGGGAATGAAGGACTTCCTGATAGGTGCCAATTCGCTCATGCAGTTCCTGTTTTTGATCCTCCTGGATTTTTCCGTAGGTAATATCCAAAACGCGCCTGCTGAGGAAACGAACGGTTTCATCGTTTATATGGAACTCTGAGCTGATTAAACCCTGCTCTACAGCTTGATCAACAAACTCCTGAACATTCGTCTCAATGTTTTCGGAACTGCCGGCAAGCGCGCTCAGTGAGACATTTTCACCATATGTGGCGGCATGGTCAAGCAAATGTCTCCCTTTTTCATCTAAAGCTGCGATTTTCTGACTGACGATCTCTTCTAAAGACTTTGGCAGATAACCATCCTCCAGAGGTTTGACAACCCATTGATGGCCGTCCAGAGTGACCTTCTCATCCTGAATCAATTTCCGCAAAATTCCGCTGAGAAAAAGAGGGTTGCCTTGGGTAAGTTGGGCCAGAACTTTCTCAAAATTTTCAGGCAACGAGACATTTGGGAAAATCTTTTGAAAATAATCGGCGATGTCTTTAGCGGTCAGCGGGGTTAGACTCATTCTGCTAATACTCAGTTCCTGGCCAAAGGCGCTAAGGAACTCTTCCAGAGGAGTTGTTTCTCCCTGGACTTTATCCAGACGGATATCTGTTGCAGTCCCACAGATAAAAAATGGAATGTCCTGGCGAAGTAACAGCCTTCGGAGAACGATAAGCGTAGCTTTGTCGCTGAAATGGAGGTCATCTATAAGAAGAACAAACGGCTTGGAATCTAAAACCTTGAGAATAAAATGAACAATGGCGTTAAAAATATGTTCACGCAGAGTCTTTTCATCTTCATGATGAGAGATGCCTTCAGGTTCTTCCGATTGATGTAATATGTAGGAAAGGCAGTTGGCTTCCTTCGGAGTCAGATCCTCTAAGATCTCTCTGCCTTTTTCGGGCTGTTGATTAAGCACCTCAAGCAGAATGTTCGTAATTACATAGTAGGGACGAAACATCTCTTGGGGAACACAACTCACCGAAATCTGATATATCCTGTTTTTGGGCAAACTCTGTTGAATCGCTCCCAAGATTTCGCTCTTGCCCATGCCGTCAGTCCCCTCGACGATGAGAAACTGGTTTTGACGTTGACCAAATTTCTTTAGGGCTTCGGCGATCTTGACGAGTTGAGTCCTGCGACCGGTAATTTTTGCGTTATCCAATTGGTGGAGCGCTGTTTTAGGGAAGACGTCCTGGAGGTCAACTTGATCTGCACTGGCGATTCGATCTCTTCCAAATCTTTTGGCATGATAAAGGGCAGTGTCTACCTTTTGGATGAGAGATTTGCTGCTTGTCGCATCATCGGGGACTGATGCAACCCCTATACTTAAGGTGATGTGGAGTTCGCCTTCCACTTCGTCTAAGCAAATGGGTTCTTCATGGATCTGTTGGATAAGTTGTTCGCCAGTTTGCAGGGCCGTTTCCTTATCAGCACCCGGCATGAGAATCATGAACTCATCACCCCCGTAGCGGATGACCATTCCTTTTTTTCCTGACACTTCTTTGGCAATCTTACCCACCCAGATGAGCACTTTATCGCCAACACCATGGCCGTATGTATCGTTAATCTCTTTGAAATAGTCCAGGTCCATCATGAGCAATGATGTCGGCTTGCTCTTCAGTGAATCCCGTGGCATCTTATGCTTCAAGTAGTTTAAGAGAAAACGACGATTATATAGACCCGTGAGCTCATCTTCGAATATCAGGTGAGATGGATCCGTGCCCATATATTGGAGAAAATAAAGTAAATCTTTGTGTCCCATAAAATATTAGCTTCCGATCTTTCCGAATGTGTTGATTTGTTTAAATTTATTGTTTCTATCGGTGCTTAGGTTCAGATTTACACTCTTAGCTCCGATGTTCGACTTGCCAAGACGCACATTAATTGTTGCAAGAATCGTGCAAATTTATATTCTATTCCATAAAACGGAATAATGCATAGATATCAAATAGGTAGGCTAAAAAATGAATTGTTCATCAGTAGTAAATGACAACATTTGTCATGTGATGTGCCACACTTTGACAGTTTTTACACTATTTTGGGTAATATTAGGAGAAAGAAAAATCTAAGAAGGTTCAAAGGATAGGGCAGTAGATTTGAGTGATTTATGGAAAATAATTGAAATATTATTCTGAAACAGAAGAGATTGATATTGGTGCTGAGCTGGTGAATTCAAGGGGGTTAAACTTGAAGATAAAGCTTTATCCATGAAGCTTTTGCATCAGCCATTCGATCCAGGAATCAAAGCCCTCTTCCGTCCTTGCGGATATTTCAAAAATCGGCATTTGGGGATTGACTTTACGGATATTTTGAACTGCGGCTTCTCTGTCATAATCAAGATGCGGAAGTAAATCGATTTTATTGAGTAACGCCGCATGGCACACGCGAAACATCAGCGGATATTTCAAAGGTTTGTCTTCTCCTTCGGTGACGCTGAGAACGACCACCCGCAAATCCTCACCCATATCAAACTCGGCCGGACAAACCAAATTCCCAAGATTTTCTACAATTAAAAGATCAATTTCATCCAGGTTAAAGTTGCCGGCCGCTGTATTAATCACATGGGCCGCCAGA
>Ga0209165_10000249_pt1 | contig 21304 bp, 20 predicted proteins | sample tdAd001_FD_187122 | JGI IMG/M metagenome (GOLD analysis project Ga0209165, IMG submission 187122) | Marine sediment microbial communities from the Atlantic coast under amendment with organic carbon and nitrate - tdAd00.1 (SPAdes)... | ecosystem: Environmental > Aquatic > Marine > Coastal >... | reverse complement strand
ACTCCCTTCCAGACCAACTGACGGGTAATAGTCTTTTTTTGCCAGCTGCAATTCCTTGCCCGCAATTTCAATTTCCAGATCGACAATCTTTATTTCCAGTCGTTTTTCTTCAGCTTCGGAAAAACAATAACCTAGTGTTTCTTCAAAAGCAGCGTAGTCGAGAATATCTTTGATATTTACAGAGGTATCAATCGGTCTGCGAAGCAGCGTATTAAAATTCGATTCGGCATTGTCCATGTTATTTTTTGCGACAATGCGCTCCTGTTTGGCATTGGCCAGTTCAACCTGAGCCTGAAGAAGATCGTTCAACGGGCTCATACCGACCTGATAAAAATTGTCGGCCACTTCTTTTTGAGAACTGATCTGTACGACGGTCTGTTTGGCGATGTTGTAGAGCTTTTGAGTCTGCAACAGCTGAAAGTACGCATTTTTTGCGTCCAGAATAATATCCTGACGTCTAAGCTGTTCCTTAACTTTCGCGGTATCAAGGCCCAGCTCAGCGATATCATACTGTCTTAGCAAAGAAAAACCGGTAAATATCGGTTGACTGAATGAAGTGACAAAAGCGTATTCCTCTTCCGGAACCAGTTCGATGCCCCCGACAGATGCACTTGCGTCCATCCGATCGTATTTATAGGATGCGCTGAAGGTGGGAAAAAACCGGGTCCGTTGGGCTTTTTTTAAAGCTACGGCAGCCGCTGTTTCTTCTTTAGATGATTTTAGCCCGAGATTGACCTTGATTGCACTGTCGATGGTCTGTTCGAGGGTAAAAATTTCAACAGGCTCCTGGGCTGCGGAAAAAGCAGGAAAGACCAACGGTTGGATGATGGTGACCCAGAAAAAAAGTTTTAAAAAAAATTTTTTTAATATCATATTTGCCCTCACATTGCATAATAGAGCGTTTCGCCCGTAACACCCCACGAAAATTTTCGCTCAATTTGAGTATAATACCACACAGGTTTTTGATTGACCCCCAAGGGGTTTACTGATATTCGTTTTCTCGAGTTGAAGGAGTGCTGTCACCAGTTTTCCTTACTCAAAGCCTCCACTGATCCCCATTAAATAGTCTTCTTCCATTTCGGTGGAGGCTTTTTTATATCCAATCGACACCTTAAAATCAACAGTTTCGTTCCAATTGGGTCCAATAAAAAGACGGACAACCCGCACACAGGCCATCCGATATGAGATGACAATTTTTGTCATCTATTGGGTTTTTTTTGGGTCAAAAATTATCGGGAAGTGTTTTTTGATTTTATATATGCTATTAATATATTTATATTTAACATTAAATTGCAGCACTAGGCCCAATTTTTGCATAAAGATGGAAAGGACTGACGCTTTATCTAATTTTTGATGCATTCGTAAAAATTCGAATCTTTTGGGTGTTTGGTTTTGACATTTTATGTTTTTTTGAAATAAAGGCTGATTTGCCAGCGTGTTAGGCCGCCAATCACTGAACACAAACACCCTTATGAAAAGTTTCTATTCCTAATTTTCTGTACGAAACCATCAAATTTAGCGAACTGAAAAAAAACCTGGCATCCATTCAGGTGGCCCTGACACCTGATGTGGAAATCTGGCAAAAAATATCGATAACGGATTAAGACTGCTATGAATTCAGATGATCGCAACACAACCATGGGGCAGGACCCGAATATTGCCAAAGAGATATCATTAAAAATTTTCATCTCTATTATTTCCGGTGTTATAGGGTTTTGGCTGAGTCTGCATCCTTTTGTTTTTTTACTTCCACCCTATGAATTTAAATTCATAGCCGGGTTGGTATTCCCGCTGATCATATCTCTTGAATGGGGGTGGCGATACGGTTTGCTCTCCGCCATTATCGGCCTGGGCGCTCAGGTCATGTGGATAAAAGGTGGTTGGGAATCTGTTGTTACGTATGTCCTGTTCGTATTATGGATCGTATGGCATGGATGGAGTGCCGAAAAATTCAGAAAAACCGGGAAAAAAATATGGCATCGTTACGCAGTCGAACTTCCATTTCGTTTATTTAACACCCTAATCTTGTATACGGTTTATAGATGGATTTTTCAGCTCAACCCCCCACCCTGGGCTCCGGAGATCACCCAAACATCGGTTTCCCTGCAGTATTTAAATTATAACGCTTTAGGAGCTGCGTGTAACGGTTATCTCGTTTTATTGTTATCGAATGTTCTGATACTTTTCGGTCCCCTTAGAAAAGTGTTGCGGCGACATGAAATTGTCGAACAGAAAAGTTCGAACTATCTTCTGGGCGCCGCTATTTTAATCGGCTGTGTTTTCTGGGTGGTTGATGGTGCCTTTAGTTTAATATTCCAGGATCTTCCGAATTCAATGGCTGCAAAAGGATCGGACAGTCTTCTCGATCTGCTGGTGTTTAACGTCCCCCCGTATGCGCTGTTCGAACGGCTATCTTTTTTTATCGCCCTTTTGACGGGTGTGCTGCTGTCGTCCAGGTATATAAATAAATATTCCGAAACTGAACAGCTTTTAACAAGAATGGTAGAGCTTTCCCCGTATCCCATTACCGTCGTCAATACTTCTGGGCGGGTGGACTACATCAACCCTGAATTTATCGAAAGTTTTGGGTACAAACTGGATGACATCCCCACCGTCCATGATTGGTATGGCAAGATTTTCCCGAATATTTTCGAGCGGAGAGAATTCATCACCCATTGGAAAGAAGACATACAAAAAGCTGCCAACTCCAAAACAGAGCCCCGGCCATTTAACGTTACCGCCAAGGATGGAAGTATACAGAATATTATTTTCAGGCAGGTGATCGTTAATGACGAAAAGGAATATATCATTTGCGAAAATGTCAGCGAGCGGATACGTGCAGAAGAAAAGTTCCGGGCCCTCAATGAGGAGCTTGAGCAGCGCGTAAAGAAGCGGACGGCGCAGCTTGAAGCCACCAACAAGGAGTTGGAGTCGTTCTCATATTCGGTTTCACACGATCTTCGGGCGCCCCTGCGCAGCATCGACGGCTTCAGTATGGCTTTGCTTGATGAATATAAGGACGAACTGGACGCCGAAGGCCAAGATTATCTCCGGCGGGTGCGTTCAGCAAGCCAACGCATGGGACAGATCATTGACGATCTGCTTTCCCTGTCAAGGATTTCGCGTCGGGAGCTAAAGAAACAAGAAGTGAATTTGAGCGAGATCGCTGAAAAAATTGTGGAAAAGCTCCAGGAAAGTGATTCGGATCGTCACGTAGATATCGTTATCGGTCATCGTGTGACCGCGGATTGCGATTCCAATCTGATTGAAGTTGTGCTGGAAAATCTGCTTGGGAATGCATGGAAGTTTACATCCAAGCGAGACAAGCCGTGGATCATATTTGATACGGTTGTCCAGGATGATGAGCTCGTCTACTGTGTCCGCGACAATGGCGCCGGATTTGATATGGCCTATGCCAACAAACTGTTTGGTGCATTTCAGCGCTTGCATAAGGATTCTGATTTTCACGGCTACGGCATCGGCCTTGCCACAGTTCAGCGAATTATTCACCGTCACGGAGGACGGATCTGGGCTGAAGGACACGTCGATCGCGGGGCTACTTTTTATTTTGCGGTTTAATATTATGGAAAGGAACATATGAATAAAAGAATAATACTCCTGGTTGAAGACAACCCGGATGATGAACTGCTGGCCATTCGCGCACTCAAAAAAAACAATATTATGAACGAGGTGGTGATCGCAAGAGACGGGTCCGAAGCTCTCGATTATCTGTTCGGCACCGGAGCCCATGAAGGCCGTGACATGAGCGTGATGCCTCAGGTTATCCTCCTCGATTTGAAGCTTCCAAGAATAGACGGTCTGGAAGTATTGAGGCGTCTTCGCAGCGACGACCGGACAAAACTGCTTCCGGTAGTTATCCTTACTTCCTCCAAGGAGGAACGGGATTTATCCGAAGGCTATCGGTTGGGCGCCAACAGTTATATTCGTAAACCGGTGGACTTTGCACAATTTACAGAAGCCATTAAACAGCTGGGGCTTTACTGGCTGGTCTTGAACGAATCCCCTCCAACGGGAAAAGGTTAATTATGGATAAACCCATCCGCGTATTGATCATCGATGACTCAGAAGACGACTGTTTTCTCCTGGTCAGACAGCTGAAGAAAGGAGACTTCAGGCCGACTTACGAACGCGTCGATGCCGCCGAAACCATGAGCGATGCTCTCAATAACCATCACTGGGATCTCATCCTGTGCGACTATTCCATGCCGGGTTTTAGCGCTTTCTCTGCCCTGGAAATCTACAGTCAAAATGGGTTGGACATGCCGTTCATCATTGTGTCCGGCACCATTGCCGATGAAATTGCCGTGGATGCCATGAAAGCCGGGGCACATGATTACATCATGAAAAACAATATGGCGCGACTGAATCCGGCCATTGAACGGGAATTGCGCGAAGCGGAAAATCGACGCGGACGTAAACGGGCTGACCAGGAATTGAAACGGAGCGAAGAGAAATATCGTACGCTTTTCGAAGAATCCAGAGACGCAATCTATATGAGTGCCCAACAGGGTGATCTGATCGATTTCAATCAATCAACCCTGGACCTTTTCGGGTATTCAAGAGAAGAGATGTTTGGCTTGGGCACGGAAGCCATCTTTGTGGATATTGATGAATATAACAGATTTCGGAAGGCGTTGGAACAAAAAGGATCTGTCAGAGATTTTGAAGCCAGGCTTCTCAAAAAAGACGGAACGGAGATGTACTGCCTGATCAGCTCCACCGTCCGTCAAGCAAGAGATCAGAGCATAGCGGGATATCAGGGTATCATCCGGGATATCAGCGAGCTGATTTCAAACCGAAATGCCCTTGAAGAGACCCTCAAAGAGTTGAGAAAAGCTTTGGGGGGAACCATCGAAGCCATGGCCTTTACGGTGGAGACAAGGGACCCTTATACTGCCGGACACCAGCGTCGCGTCAGCAACCTGGCCAGTGCCATAGCAACAGAAATGGATATTTCAGAAAACCGGGTGGAAGGAATCCGCTTGGCAGGCGTCATCCATGACATCGGAAAAATATCTGTGCCCGGCGAAATTCTCAGTAAACCGGGCAGAATAAGCAAACACGAATTCGGTATCATTAAAGAACACCCGATGGTAGGCTACAATATATTGAAAACAGTAGATTTCCCCTGGCCGATTGCCCAGATTGTTCGTCAGCATCATGAGCGGTTTGATGGTTCCGGATATCCGGACGGTCTCGCCGGTGAAGACATCTTACTCGAAGCAAGAATCATGGCGGTGGCAGACGTTGTTGAAGCCATGGCATCTCACCGGCCCTACCGCGCGTCCCTGGGCACCGACATCGCATTGAGAGAAATCGCAAAGAACCGGGACATTCTCTATGACCCTCAGGTGGTCGATGCCTGCCTAAGGCTTTTTAACGATCAAGACTATCGTTTTTAGAAACAGGGAAAAAGACATCGATCCGGCCCCTGTTTTTAATCTTACGGACAACTTTTCAGGGTATTCCGGATCCCTGAATTGACGCGCTTTCAAGATTTTTTTTCAAACGACCCGATTAACACCCCATTTCGAAAAATTATTTTCTTAGGACGACCAATACAATGATTTTGTTTACGCTCAGTCAGACGATAACTTTTTCAATAACACTGAGAGCCTGTTCGACAAGTTCCATATCTGAAATCGTTTCATTATAGGGCAGGCTTATTTTTTTCACATCCGTACCAACGGATAACGCCATGTCACCGATTCCATCGCCAAAGACGCCGGTTGCAACGGCCAATACGCGATCTCCAGGAAAAAGACAGCTCTTCAAAGCACTCCATAAAGCCAGCATACCCTCTCCGGATTGAATGACGATCCGATTTTTTGTGCCGAGAATCATCTGCAGATTCGATTCGGTTTTATGGTGTAATTCCAAAAATTCGGGTTCCAAATCGGCCGATCCATAATTGGTTTGATACACGTCTAAAACGGCCTGTGGCAATTTAACCGGTCCCGGAACCATTGGAATAGGGTAAATTTTCATGATTTAATCCTTTTTTAAAACGTCAAAGTGGGATCCTAAATTTTTATAAGTTCACGTTCCGATCATATCATTTTCTTAAGGAGATTGAAGCCTTGAGTTATTATTTAATTGTGTTATAGATTTTTTTCAATTGTGCTTTTGCTTTTTTTATGGTGTTGCGTCACAGGATATGTGAGTTGAAACATGTCAATCGAACATCGTTTCATGGTTTGACATTTGGATCTTAACCGAATCCGAAGAAAAATTAAAAACTATGTTACCCAGCGTTTTAAAAAAATACAATGACGTCGGTTTGGGCGATGAGGGAATTCTGAGGAACCCTATGAGTCGAATATTTCATCATCAATACCCAAAGAGGTCGATAGTGTGAAATCACAACAGGAATCCCTGTCCGGGGTAGCGTATGCATCCGCAGCATTTTTGATCTGGGGTTTGAGCCCCATCTACTGGAAGGTTCTGCACAACATTCCCGCCCTTGAAATCATTATGCATCGAACTATCTGGTCTTTTGTCTTTCTTCTGACTATCCTTGTATTCCTGAGGCAGGGAAATGAATTCATAGCGGCCGTAAAAAAACGGCGCACCTTTTTGGTTCTGATTCCCACCACAATTCTCCTTGCATTCAACTGGTTCATCTATATCTGGGCGGTGAACAATGAACACATTCTTCAGGCAAGTCTCGGATACTTTATCACACCCCTGGTAAATGTCTTGTTGGGGATGATTTTTCTCGGGGAACGGATGCGACCGCTGCAGACCGTGTCTTTGGTATTGGCAGGAATCAGTGTACTATATCTGACAGTTTATTACGGAAAGTTCCCGTGGATAGCGATAGCTCTTGCCCTTGCCTTTGGATTTTATGGCTTGATTAGAAAGATGGCCCCGATAGGCTCTCTTGTGGGCCTTTCCTTGGAAATTTTTTTCCTTTCAGGACCCGCCCTGGCATATCTTATATTCCTGGACAGTAAAGATATCGGAGCATTATTTCACATGAGTATCAAGATGGATCTTTTTCTTATGGGAACGGCTTTTCTCACAGCCTTTCCGCTCCTTCTTTTTACCTTGGGTACAAGACGGCTGAACCTTTCTACCGTTGGCTTCCTGCAGTATATCGCACCCAGCTGTATGTTCCTTTTGGGTGTCTTTTTGTACAACGAACCGATTTCAAGCGCCCAAACATTGACCTTTGTTTTGATATGGACAGCGCTCTGCATTTACTCTACAGACTCTGTCAGATATTACCGCCGGATCAAAAATCCGGTGAGCTCGAATTTCTCACAAGACGGATCGGTTTAGAAAGCTTTTTAATGGCGCATCTTTCAAATATCTTGTTACCGTTACATCTTTTTCGATCGGCCAAAGGAACGTCAGACGATCCTAATTGAAGGCCCTCTGCACGGCTTCAATGAGTTTGGTTGAACCAGGGCTGCTCACAGAATTTTCAACAAGGATCTCCACAGGCGTCACCGCCTTCCCATAATAAGCCTGATTCCATTGAGCCCGCGTCGCGATCACAGCGCCCTCCAGTGAAACTCCAACATAGGCTCCTTTGGATCGCGTATAGGAAATAATGTCCGTCATGACATTCGATTTGGCCCCGCCACCCACCGGCCCAGCGGAGATAGAAGCATCACCCCCGAGCTTGAAAGAGGATGTGAGCAGCTTATCCACCGCCTTTTGGGTCCTCACCATCATAACCACTTCCGCTGCCTCGCCACCAATCTGCAGCCCAAAGGTCACGGAACCCATGGTGTAAAAGGCGGGTTGGCTCCAAAGGCCTGTTTTTGCATCTTTGACAAGGAGAACGCCGCTACCGCCTGATCCGCCCACAATATAGCCGCCTTTGAGCAAATTCGGGATGATCAACAGACCTTTGGCTTCGTGCAGATTTTTCCGAAACCACTCCCCGAAATTCTGTTCATCGGCCATAAAGTTTTCAAAAGTAACCCGCGCCTTGTCCACAAGGCCCTGTTGTTCAACAGGCTCCGTCGCTGTTGTGGGATTGGCAAAGATAAGCATACCCATGGTGATGATGGCAATACAAAATATCAACGGGTGTTTCATGATTTTTTTGTCCATCTCTTCCTTCTCCTTTTTCGCCATAAAGCCGATTTTTTGAATACATAAAAAATTATTCAAGTTTTGCACCCCTTAAAAAACAGTGTCCGGTAGCTGAAGATAATCCCTTGAATCGCCCAAGAAATTTAACCTACACATGAAATATGCCATGGAGATGTTCTTTCTTTCGCTCTTTCATACACCCGGGCAGCGATCTGATGAGAAACCGGATCATCTGATTGCGTGTTTTCTCTGGTGGCAGGTGATGCGAAACTCAAAAAATTATGATTAAATATCATATAAGACAACGTATCTTGTATGTCAAATAAAAAACTATACAATATATGGCAATTAAAACCTGTGTTATTATCGAGAGACGTTTTAAAATAAATTTAGACCGGATGAGATTTTTCGCTAAATTTCAGAAAAAACGAGGACATGACGAGATATAACAGATTTTAGTTTTCGCTGGCATGACCCGCATTCCCACTGATGGTTCAAACCATAGACACCGGCAGGCTTCTGCATTAACAAGCAGAAACAAACACCGATGACCCGACTTGAAGACCCGGTTTTTAATGACAAAACATCCCGAATCAGTCAAACCGGCCTTCTATATCAGAACCCCCTGAAATTGCGCAAAGTTTTATAAAATTCGATTATTGACAATGCGCCTGACTTTCGGTATCTCATCGTTTATTGCCCGCAGACAGGGTATCATTGTCACCGCACATTAGACGATCCCATATTGAAGAACATTATTATTTTTCACCCTGCTCTGTTGGCTGGTCGGAAAATCACTGAAATCAGGAGGATATATGCGATACAAACCTTTCTGGATGACCCAGAAACATGGAATAACGCGGCGCGACTTTTTATGGCTGTCGTCCATGGCTGCAGCGGGCTTAATGGTCGGGTGTGCCACCAATCCGGTCACGGGAAAATCTCAATTTATGCTGGTATCCGAAGACGAAGAGATAAAACTCGATAAACAGAATTCGTTAATTCAGTTTTCGGCAGATTACGGCCCGGTTCAAGACAAAAATCTTAATGCTTATATCAACCGGACCGGAAAAAACTTGGCGAAACAGACCCATCGTCCACACTTGCCGTACTCTTTCCGAGCGGTAAATGCAGTCTATGTAAATGCCTATGCATTTCCGGGCGGCAGCATTGCCGCCACCCGGGGGATTCTCTTGGCCCTGGACAACGAAGCTGAATTGGCCGCCCTGTTGGGGCACGAATTGGGCCACGTAAACGCACGGCATACAGCCCAACAAATGTCAAAAGCCGTACTGACCCAGACGGTTGTCGGCAGCGTCTCCGTATTGGCAGGGACCCAGGGAGCCTTGTATGGCCAGCTGGCATCCCAGGTAGGTGCAATTGGATCCGGTGTGCTGCTGGCTTCTTACAGCCGAGATAACGAGCGTGAAGCCGATGGATTGGGGATGGAATATATGGTTCGAAGCAATTATAGTCCAAAGGGCATGATCGGTTTGATGGATATGCTCCAAAACCTTTCAAAGCAAAAGCCCGGCGCCATCGAATTAATGTTTGCCACCCATCCAATGGGTGAGGAACGTTATAAAACCGTCGTTGAAACCGTTAATTCAAAATATAAGTCAGCGTTAAACCGCCCCTTATACCGGGAGCGTTATATGGACAATACCGCTCCACTGCGCGCCCAAAAAGAGGCGATCGAAGAGATGCAAAATGGAGAAAAAGAAATGGGAAAGCGCAACTACAGCCAAGCCGACGCCCATTTCAGAAGAGCTTTAAAAAAAGCCCCCGACGATTATGCTGGACTGGTCTATATGTCCACCAGTCAGCTGATCCAAAAAAAATACGCGGTGGGACGCCAATACGCAGAAATGGCCCAAAAAGTGTATCCACAAGAAGCCCAGGCCTATCATTTCAGCGGTTTTGCGAAAATTCATTTAAAAGATTTCGAAGGGGCCTATAAAGATTTTAACATCTATGAGGGATTGTTACCCGGCACCCCCAATACCATCTTTTTTAAAGGCTATTGTCAGGAAAAAATGCAGCATATTCCAGAAGCCGCCAAAGAATACCGTCGCTATTTACAATTTGTGCAGCAGGGTGAATACGCCACTTATGCCTATCGACGTATGAATGAATGGGGCTACGCTCGATAAGGATCTTTGAAATAGCTTCTAATCAGTCCATAATGATAAGAACAAGCCCGAGGATTGCCCCCAGTAACAATGCAGAAGTCAAGACCCCCATGAGTGCCGACGGAATCCCTCTAAACCCTTCTTTCTCCAGTTTCTTGATTACGATGTGATAGGTTCTGTAACCCATTACAAAGACGATGCAGCCAGCGCCCACAAAGAGAATTCCAATTACATGCAACAGCCATCGAGGTTCGACGGACGGCAAGAGTTTCATCAGTGCCAACCCCACCGCAGTTGCGGATAAACCGGTTCGGAGCCAGGACGCAAATGTGCGTTCTTTGGCCAAACGTGTTCGCTCATGGGCCCAATTGGTCTGTTCCTTTACGAACGATTGTGAGTCGGTCTCTTTTTTTGCCAAGGTTTCTCCCATATGGTTTTAAAACGCGTAAAAAAATGCGAACTGTTTGAGTGTAGCGAGTTTTTGAATTTTAACTGAGCGGAACTTGATATTCGAAACGGGTCGCTTAAGCGAACAAAATATGCTTTCCCATGCAAAATTGTCCAATGCGTTTGCCCTGTTCACCATACTTTTGTTCCTTGACATTTACCATTCACGCAATATCCGTCAGCACCGCAATCGGAATCATCGACACAGTTTTGCTTCTCGATTGCGTCTTTTTTTTCCGGATTTTCATCATGGAGCGTTGCTTCCATTCCATACCGAATTTGTTTTGCTTTTCTGTTGTTTACCGTAACCGTAACATAGGACTCGGAAGTCTGCTGAACACGACCACACGTAATTTCTTCTCCAGAAGAGGAATAAAAGCATACAATAGCTCCCATTACAAATCCGTCATTCTTGTTTCCATCAATAACGATGAGTCCTTTATTTTCATTAATTCTCGTAACTTGTGCCGCTATGGCATCGACGTTGAAAGACGATACCCCTATCGACACAATTGCCAGTACAGTGAAGAATATTTTGATTGTTTTCATGCGGTCACCCTCTCGGTTATGTAGACTTTCGTGGATTTCAGGTGGATTGGATGTATTTAAATATAGCAAAGAACATATCGCATGTAAATATTAACGTGTTGGGCCCATAGATTGCAGAAAATTTGGAAAGAATAATTGTAAATGAAGTTCCCCGCCGCCCCGTAGAGACGGGATCTCAGCCGCACTCCGACAAGCCGGCGGGATATTGAAAAACATAAAAAAACCAAAATCAAAGCCGTAGAAGCGGCGAGGAAGAGTCCCTCAAGAAAAAAACGGGCGATGTAAATACAACATGGCCCGTCGGTAATACTTGGCTGAGGGACCAGGATTCGAACCTGGATTAACGGGGCCAGAACCCGTCGTCCTGCCTTTAGACGATCCCTCAATTCATAAAAATTTTTGATACAAAAAAACCGACGATGAGTCAAGATAAAACTGTCAATTCTTTTTTGTTATGAAAAATCCTTGACAATCAATTTTGTTTAAATTACTAGAACCGCAAACGCAAACCAAGTCATTGGCTATGAGATAATTTATAATAATTTCAATTAATTATAGCATAAATTTACTCACAACCATGCCGAATCGATACAAATTTAAGTCAAATTGTTGATAGACTGATTCACCGGGAACCTGCAATTCAGCGTCTAATCTGCCGTCATCATCACGGTGATTTTATATTTCCCGAATCATGTATTCCTTGGCTAAATTACCGATAGCGGTCGCTTTATACCTGAAACCGGACAGAAAAAGAGGATGATATTGATGACAGAATCTGCGAACGAAAGAGGTCCTGTGCCCAAAGGTTTGGATCCCGAACTAAGACAGATGGTCATAGATACGGTCAGACAGCTTAAGACCCGTCTCCTTACTCGGGAAAAAATTCTGGAATATGACAAAAACGAATTCTTCCCGGAAAAGACCATCCGCGAGTTGCTGGGACCGGACATCGGACTACAGCTCCTGTTTATCCCCGAAGCCTATGGCGGGATGGGCGGTGGTGCCCGGGACTGCTGTGAAGTCATTCTTGAAATGTGTAAGATATGCCTGGGAATCGGCACCGCCTTTTTTGCCGTCCAGCTCGGTTCCGAACCCATCATTGTCGGCGGCACCGAGGAGCAGAAATCAAAATGGCTTGGCAAAATTGCAGAAGGGAATGCCCTTGTGGCCTATGCGGTCACCGAAGCCGGTGCCGGCAGTAACCTTGCGGCGCTTAAGACCAAGGCCGAACCGGTGCAAAATGATGCCGGTGAAATCACAGGGTATGTCATTAACGGTACAAAACAATTTATATCCACCGGAGGATATGCCGATTTTATTACCCTTCTGGCCAAAACCCCGGAAGGACCTGCATTTTTTGTTGTGGAAAAGGGGACACCAGGGTTTGTTCAGGGTAAGGGAGAAGAGAAACACGGCATCCGGGCTTCGAACACCTCCCCGCTGTCTTTCACGGACGTTTTTGTTCCGGTTGACAATCTCGTTGGAGGGTTGCCCGGTATGGGCATGAAGCATGCCGGTAAGGTTTTTGGATATACCCGGCTTATGGTCGCCGCCATGGGGCTGGGCGCCGGCCAAGCGGCAATTGAAATTGTAATCCCGTATGCCAAAGAACGGATACAGTTCGGGTCTCCCCTTTCCGAAAAACAAGGCTACACCCACAAACTCATCGTCCCCCATGCCGTAAGATTCGAAGCAGCAAAGGCTTATATGAACGAAATTGCCCTTAGAATCGATTCGGGCGAATCTGACCTCCATGTGGAAGGCTCCATTGCCAAATTGTTTGCCACCGAGTCTGCCGACAAGGCAGCTAACGATGCCATCCAGGCCCTTGGCGGTTACGGTTATATCACAGAATTTGAAGTGGAAAAGATCAAACGCGATGTAAAGATCACTTGTATTTATGAAGGGACGAGCGAAATTCAGCAGAGCATCATCAGCACGTTCCGATGGAAAGAAACGCGCAAGTCAAAGGGCGATTTTTACCAATCCATTTCCCGGGAAATGGAAACGCTGGATAGCAGTATAAACGATGCCGGATGTCAGTTCTACGGGCTTGCAGCCGGGGTTTTAAATGATACCATCATGTTGGCTCATGACAATCGACTGACCCGGAAGCAGCATGTCATGTTCTTATTGGCGGATATGACGACCCATGTGGAGGTTGGAGCAAGTTTGGCGCGCAAAGCGGTTGCCCTCTCGAAGGGCGGCAACCCGGTAGCTGAAGAGATCAAAGCCATGTCGAGGATCTTTGCCGTCGAAGTCGCGCAGCTTGTTTCCCAAAACGCGCTTAAGATACTGATGGGCTCCGGTGTATTTGATCAAGCGACGGCCCATGAATTTATGGAAACCCATTCCTATAACCAACTGGTTTGCAGCTGTCCAAATGTCATAAATGACATGGATCTGATTGCAGACATACTGTTTGCGAGGTAATCATGACGGAACAAAAACAACGTATTGTTGTCGTTACAGGGGGGTCGAGAGGAATTGGCAGGGCTATCTGCATAGCGTTGGCAGCACCAGACACCAGCATCTATTTTAATTATTTTTCTCCAAGTGATCCCGATGCTGAAGCTGCCGCTGCTGCTGAAACCGAAAAACTTGTCGCCGAAGCACAAGGTTCTGCGGCAAGCAAAAGTGTTAACATTGCAAAAGAAAATGAGGTTGTTGACTTTTTTAAAGAGATAATCGACAAAACCGGACGGATCGACGTTCTGGTAAACAATGCCGGTATCACAAAAGACGGGCTTTTGGTCCGCATGAAAGAACAGGACTGGGATGCTGTCTTAAATATAAACTTAAAAGGTGCATTCACTTGCACAAAAATTGTTTCTAAAGTCATGATGCAGCAGCGTTATGGCCGTATTATTAATATGGCGTCGGTTGTCGGCGTAACCGGTAATGTGGGACAGGCAAATTATTCAGCTTCAAAGGCGGGCTTAATCGGGCTCACAAAAACAGCTGCCAAAGAACTTGCCCCGCGCGGCATTACGGTCAATGCAATTGCACCGGGCTTTATAGAAACAGATATGACGGCGTCGCTTTCGGAAAAAGCAAGGAATGCAATGCTGAGTCAGGTCCCCCTGAAACGTGCGGGGCAACCCGAAGATATTGCAGCAGCAGTTGCTTTTCTGGCTTCTGAAAGTGCATCTTACATCACTGGCCAGGTAATTCATGTGAGCGGTGGAATGTATATATGATATCTATTATAAGGAGGAAAACTGAATGTCAATTGAGGATAAAGTAAAAAAGATAATTGCGGAAAAGCTAAGTGTTGATCTTGAAGAGGTTGTACCGGAAGCCTCTTTTGTGGATGACCTGGGTGCAGATTCACTCGACCTTGTAGAGTTGATCATGTCCATGGAAGAGGAGTTCGACATTGATATTCCCGACGAAGAAGCGGAAAAACTGGTAACCGTTAAAGACGCCTTCGATTACATTGGCGCCCATTAATGCAAAGCTCCCCGCGCCCTTGCCATAAAGGACGAGGGCTTCGGGGAGCATGCCGGTCAATTAAGATCGATAAAAACCATTTAGAAACCGGTATCGATATGCCGGTTTTTAGGAGGCTTATTGAGCAAACGGGTCGTTATTACGGGTCTGGGGCTTATAACGCCCCTGGGTATCGGTGTGGATGACACATGGACTGCGCTGTGTAAAGGCCAATCAGGGATTGCCGAAATAACCCGATTTGACGCTTCCGGATTTGATACCAAAATTGCTGGAGAGGTCAAAAATTTTCACCCTGAGGATTTTCTTCTCAAAAAAGAGGCCAAGCGTACCCAGACATTTATCGCCTATGCAGTTGCAGCATCCCGAATGGCTGTAGAAGATTCCGGGTTAAAGATAGACAAAACCAACGAAGATAGGATCGGTGTTGTCACAGGATGTGGTCTTGGCGGGCTCCATTTGCTGGAAGAAACTACCGTTATTTTGCAAAAGAAGGGCCCTAAACGGGTAACGCCGTTTTTTATCCCCATGATGATCGGCAATATGGCTCCCGGGATGATTTCAATTTATCTGGGTGCCAAAGGACCCAATTCTTCCATTGCCACCGCATGCGCTTCAGGAACTCACGCCGTCGGCGATGCCTTCAAAATCATCAAGAGAGGTGGGGCCGACGCCATGATAACCGGAGGGGTAGAGTCTGTTATCACACCCACGTGCATTGCCGGTTTCAACGCCATGAAAGCCCTCTCGGTCCGAAACGATGAACCGGAAAAGGCATCCCGTCCGTTTGACCGTGACCGGGATGGATTTGTGGTCGGCGAAGGTTGTGGCATTCTCGTTCTTGAAGCACTCGAATCCGCATTAGAAAGAGGCGCCCGCATCTATGCTGAAATATGTGGATATGGGATGAGCGGAGACGGGTTTCATATGGCCGCACCGGCTCCGGATGGTGAAGGTGCCGCCCGATGTATGGCCGCTGCGCTCGATGATGCGGGGATTCCCAATCACAGGATCGATTACATCAATGCCCATGGCACTTCCACCCGGCTTAACGATGTTTACGAGACAAAAGCGATCAAGTCTGTATTCAAAGAAAAAGCACCGTTCATCCCCGTAAGTTCGACCAAATCCATGACAGGCCATCTGCTGGGTGGTGCCGGGGGAATCGAAACAGTTTTTACAGCCCTGACAATCTCTGAAGGGATCATTCCACCGACAATCAATCTTGATCATCCGGATGAAGCGTGTGATCTTGACTATGTTCCGAACATTGCACGAAAGACGGATGTCAATACGGCCATGACAAACTCCTTTGGTTTCGGAGGAACAAACGCATCTCTGATCCTCAAAAGATATATCTGAACTAATATCATCATCGGGTTTTGGGAACTCAATGTTTTCCGCAAAAGACTTTACGCATTCTTCTGACTTGATAGACCGATAAAAGTATTGTATATAGCCACTGGGTTTAGCATGATAAAGAACAATTAAAGGGCTTGGAATGGCAGGCGGAGGGAATGAACCTGCCCTTTCGAAAACGGGTTATGAAGTTACTATAAAAAGAGTTAACATTTATGAATTTTGCAGCAAAGATTACGGGAACCGGATCAGGTTTTCCAAAGAATCGTGTCACCAACAGCAATATCGTTAAAAAACTAGCAAAATTGGGAATCGAAACCAGCGAAGAATGGATACGTGAGAGAACCGGAATTTATGAGCGGCGGATTTCAGATATCGAAAATCCAAAGGAACGGAATTCATCCCTCGCTTTTTCAGCAGCTCAAAAAGCTCTCGATATGGCGGGAAAATCACCCGAAGATATCGACCAAATTATTTATGCCACCTGCTCACCCGACACCCCACTTCCATCTAGCGCCTGCTGGCTTCAACATAAACTGGGTGCTTTCAGAGCCTGGGGCATGGATATTAATGCAGCCTGTTCGGGATTTATTTATGGACTGGCCACTGCTGAAAAGTTTATTCGATCCGGACAGGTAGTTACGTCGTTGGTTGTGGGCGCCGAAGTCCTCAGCCCCATTCTCAATTGGGAAGATCGTAATTCCTGTATTTTATTCGGGGACGGCGCCGGTGCTGCGATCGTTGAACAGACCCCTGAAGATTCCGCCCGGCAGATTTTGTCCAGCCATCTCCTTTCTGATGGAAGTCTATGGGACCTCCTTTATGTCCCTGCCGGCGGATCAAATATGGAGGTAACGCCTGAGAGGTACGCAAAAAAACTTCATAAACTAAGGATGAAAGGCAAGGAGCTTTTCAAGGTTGCTGTAAAAACACTGGCCGATTTCGCCCTTCAAGCTTTGAAGAAAAATCATATGACAGCCGATGATCTCGATTGGTTTGTTCCGCATCAAGCCAACTATCGAATCATAGAAGCGGTGGCCAATCGTCTCGAGTTCCCCATGGGAAAAATTATCGTTAATGTGGATCGCTTTGGCAATACTTCTGCCGCAACGATCCCTACCGCCCTGGACGAAGCCAATAGAGACGGACGAATAAAAAAGGGACAGACGGTTTTGCTGACTGCATTTGGGGCGGGATTGACTTACGGTTCTATACTAATGCGCTGGTAATCCACCGCAAACTCTTATGAAAATAATATTATGCATATGATCGATTTTTTACACACGTTTCACATTCCTGTTATGGGTACCGGCTATTCCATCGATACTCCCATCCGCGTTGCGCCTTTTGGCATTTCATCCGTTATTTCACTCGTAGATGACCTTCTTCTCGAAAAAATTCGCAAATATTATGCTGCTGAGTACGGCCTTTCGTATGTCAAGATATCAAAAGATGAAGCGGACGGCCGTGCAAAACGAATTTCAGCCTACCTCGATATTATCCATGAAATTGTCCAAAAAAAAATGGAAGAAATAAAAGAGCAGCCGTTCTTCGAAAACAACAATAAGCGGAAATACTTTGATCTGTTGCCCGAAAACGCTATTCTGAAAAAAAAATACAACCAATTGCTGAAAATGAATCCCGGTAAGGAAAGAGATGCCTTGGAGAAAGATCTGACACGGAGTATGAGACCCGGCTCAATTGATGTTAACATTATGGTCACCCTGGATCGGGTCCACCTGGATAAAAACGGCAATCCCCTGGGCCCAGAATTCACCGATGCCAAAGCAGGCCTTAGAGGCTATGCCAATAGCTGTCTGGAGTCTTCAATTATATTTTCAGCAGGTATTAATCAGCGGTTGTATAGTTATATGAGCAAATTCCGTGACTTTTACAGGGATAAAATGGGCCGGATAAAAAAACGGATTGTTCTCAAAGTGAGTGATTTCCGTTCCGCTTTAGTTCAGGGGAAGTTTTTAGCCAAAAAAGGTCTCGAGGTTTACGAGTTCCGCATAGAATCCGGGCTAAACTGCGGCGGCCATGCGTTTGCCACCAATGGAATTTTACTGCCGACCCTTCTTAAAGAATTTAAGGAAAAACGTAACCGTCTGGTGGCGGAATTTAAACCGCTCATACAAAAATATTATAGAAAAATGGGGTGGGAATATACTGAATCGGCCATGAAAAACCACCCGCTTATCACCGTTCAGGGCGGAATCGGCATCCACGGTGAAGTGCGCAGACTCACGGAAAATTTCGGGATGGATTTAACAGGATGGGCCAGTCCTTTTCTACTGGTTCCCGAGACAACATGCGTGGATGATCCCACTCGTGAACTACTTCGGCAGGCCCGGGGAGAGGACCTGTATTTAAGTGACGTTTCACCTCTTAATATTTTTTTTAACAATGTTCGCGGAACAGGATCAGAATTGTGGACCCGTAAAAAGGTGATGGAAAAACGACCCGGCTCTCCGTGCCAAAAACATTTTTTGGTATCCAATACCGAATTTACCGAAAAACCGATCTGTTTAGCATCGCGAAAATATCAAGCTGCGAAACTAAAAGAAATCGAGGATATCGAGATTTCAGCAGATGAAAAGGCAAAATTAATTGAGAAGGTTGTGGTAAAAACCTGTCTTTGCGAGCATTTAGGGAACGGAGCGCTTATTGCGTTGGGAATGGCCGAAGAGCAAAACGCTCCCCAGTCCATATGTCCCGGACCCAACATTGAATGGTTTAATAGATTTTACACCCTAAGGGAGATGGTAGACCATATTTATGGAAGACGTCCGTCCCTGGTTTCATCAAAGCGCCCCCATATGTTTGCCAAAGAAATTGTGATGTACGTGGACTATTTTGAAAATAAGATAGCGAATTCTTCTTATACACCCAAAGAAATCAAAACATTGCTCGACTTCAAAAAGAATCTTGAAGAAGGTCTGGACTTTTGCCTTGAAATTGCGCAAAAACCCCCATATCCTGGGGAAAACCTGGAGTCTCTTTTAAGCTGCGTGGAACAGCAAAGACGTCGCCTGGCATCCCTCTATACCCGTTTTAAAAAAAATATCCCTTTAGTTTTTAACACCGAATCAGGTTCAGACAATCCGGCGTCGAAGCGTGTCGTCTGAACCTTATCGAGAACGGCTTATATCGTCATCAACATGAAAAGGAACTATGAAGATAGATCACTTCTGGCATCTTCTCAAAACCGATTTTTCCTATCAAAGCCCCCAAAAACGGCGATTTTTGGTAAAAAAGTTTCCCAAATGGGCGACACTCATCTATTATATTCAGCTTTTTTTCACCATCCTGACAGAAAGCCTGACAGCACGAAAGAAATCGTATGAAGGCAAAACCTGGGGAAAAGGTTCGCTTCGCATCCTTAAAGTTGCAGAGTCCGCAGGGGGAAAATTTCACGTGTCAGGATTGAAAGCTCTCGAGGATTTGAAGGGACCGGTTGTTTACGTTGCCAACCATATGAGCCTGCTCGACACGCTTGTTCTCCCTTGTATACTGCTTACGTTCGGCAAAGTCACATTTGTGGTCAAGGAAGGACTGCTCAGGTATCCGGTTCTCGGCACCATCATAAGGGCAATCCATCCCGTCGCCGTTACACGTAAAAATCCCAGGAACGACTTGAAAGCCGTCATGGGAAAAGGACGGGCTTTAATTGCCGACGGCTGCTCCATTATCATATTCCCCCAGGCCACCCGAAGCGCCACATTCGATCAGACAACGTTTAATTCTATGGGGGTTAAGTTGGCACAAAGGGCCGGCGTTCCCGTTGTACCGGTGGCATTAAAGACCGATTTCCAGGGTAATGGGAGACTCATCAAGGATATGGGCGCTGTCGATCCCGGAAAGGAACTCTACATTAAATTCGGAAACCCCATGTTTGTGGAAGGCAAGGGGCAGGACATACATAAAAAAGTCGTACAATTTATTGTTGAAAACCTTAAATCATGGGGCGTAAAGGTTCAACCGAATGTATCCATGAAAATTTCGGGCTAAGGGCTCGCGAAAAAACAACTTCCCAGAATTGGCGCTCATATTTGGTTCAGGTTTGGCCGATCCGAGAGAGTAAAACCACAGGAATAGCGAGCTATTTCGCGGCCAATTTTATAAGATCGGGTGCGAGTGAGGTATCGGTCAAAGATGGGCTGAAGGTGAGATGCAAAAATGTGAAGTTATTTTTTCGCGAGCCCTAAGCATCCGTATCAGGAACCACCGGCATGGGGACTTTAAAAAACTGAACCCCCTCTTCTGTTAATGTCTTCTCTTCTTCTTGGGTACTGACACCTCTGATATTCCTTGCTTCTGAAACGCCATAGTGCATCTTCAAGGCTTCTTTGGAGAAATCGGTCCCCACATCATCAAAATTTTTCTCAACAAAATCTATGATCTTTTGACCCATATTTAAAAGATCCGCTTGCTGATCAGAAAATTCTTTCAAAGAAGTCGACGATTTTATGGCAAAGGTCGAAGGAATCCTGTCAATTGAAGTACTATTACATACCGGGCATGCGATAAGGCAATTTCCTTCCTGTTTTTCATATGCCTTTCTGTCTTCAAACCAACCCTCAAAAGAATGTCCGTTGATGCACTGCAAGTCGTAAGCTATCATATAATCATTCCGCTTATTGAACAATTTTGTTAAATTGAAACTGTTAGGTTTTCTATCATAAATTTAATTATATTTCTACAAACGTAGAAATATCGCTTTGGATCTTTTAACAAAAACCTTTAATCTTCGTTGCTTATAAATTTACTTAATGTTATCATATTTTTCGGCATTTAAAAAGTCATAACTGGCAACCCCGCGACAGGGCCAATGCCCGGCTTGCAAACCGTTTGCAACAACAATGTATTAACAGAGCTAACACATGAACAGGGTTCGATTTAATCCCATTGAAATTCAATGAACCTTTTCCTAAATCACAGGAGCATGTTCGGGGTTGCAATTAAGCGTAAAAAAACTATCTTCTTGATATTATAATAGAGATTCCAAAACGTTAAATTATATGACACAAATTAAAACAGACTTTCTGATAATCGGCAGCGGTATCGCCGGCCTGACGTTTGCTCTCAAAGTAGCCGAATTCGGTGATGTGGCGTTAGTCACCAAAAAAGGGATTATGGACAGCAACACCTCCCATGCCCAAGGTGGAATTGCCTCTGTCTTTGGCGAACTCGATTCATTTGACCTTCACATTCAGGATACGCTTGCTTCCGGAGATGGTCTCTGCAACCGGGATGTGGTGGAAATGGTGGTTAAAAACGGACCCGGCAGGATCCGT
>Ga0209165_10000247_pt1 | contig 21400 bp, 18 predicted proteins | sample tdAd001_FD_187122 | JGI IMG/M metagenome (GOLD analysis project Ga0209165, IMG submission 187122) | Marine sediment microbial communities from the Atlantic coast under amendment with organic carbon and nitrate - tdAd00.1 (SPAdes)... | ecosystem: Environmental > Aquatic > Marine > Coastal >... | reverse complement strand
ACGCACGAAGTTGTACATGGCAACATTCGGAATGTCGTGGTCAGGCCAGACGATTATCCTGAGGCCGTTGTCCAGCGTCAGGCTGCGAATATCAGCCGGCACCCGTGATGACATCGGGGCGTCGCCCTCGGGAACGCCCGGCACGAGAAACTCGAATGTTGGCAGCAGCCGCTGACCAAATACAGCCAGCACCCCAAGCACCAGCAGCACGGCAACCGCGGCGTTAAGCTTCTGCCCCGTTTTGAAAACGATGGACTGAGTCTGATCGACGTCGGCGGCTTTCTTCAGTCCGGCAGGCGTAATCTCATACGTCCACGCAAATAACAGGGCAACCGGAAACCCGACCGCAAGTACGAAATAGACGAATGTCTCTGTCCAGACGGGTACTGTGACTTCCGACTGAATTGCGCCGACAAACCAATCGATCAACCAGCTCGCGACTGCGTAAAGCAGCGCGACCTTGAGAACGTTGCGACGGCGAAGCTCGGCGAAAATAGCCATACCGCATCCTACCCCAGCAGACCCTCGCGCCGATATAGTCGTGCGCAGATCCAGGTGAGCACGGCGCCGAGAGCAAGCGTACTGGCGACCGAGATCACGACATGCAGCATGTTCACAGGCTCGTTTTTGATCATGTCGACGAGCAACAGATGCTGGCTCAGGCTAGGCACAAACATAAACTCGAGCTGCGGCCTCAAGGTGAGAATGCTGACGATAAGAATAGGCAATGTCGGCGCGATGAGAACAATGCTGAGCCACGTCTGCGCCTCTTTATAGCTCTTTGTAAACGAGGCGACGAGCGTCATCAGCGATGCGCCGAGCAGAGTAAATGGCACGAGCACGAAGAACGCGGCGACGACGACGTCCGGACCGAAATTCGGCGTCATTCCGAGCTGCTCGAGTGGCATAAATTTGAGCGCGACAAAAAACGAGCAAAGACTGAGCAGCAGCGAAACCGCCATGAAGACGCAGGTCGCGGCTATTTTTCCCAACATCAGCTGATCGCGGGTCACGGGCAAGGACAGCAAGGGCTCGAGCGAGCCGCGCTCGCGTTCACCGGCGGTGGTGTCGATCGCGAGGTACATGCCGCCCATCAGCAAGGCGAAGATGAAAAAGTAACTCATCATGCCGAGCAATATTGCGGAACGACCACTGGGTGTGGACACGTCAATCTCGTCAACGTTGATTGGTCGCAGTACCAGCGGGTTGACGCCTCGCGCCACGAGGCGAAGGGTCGCGAGCTCCTGACTGTAACCGGTTAATGCGCTGCGTACTCTGCGCGCGTCTCGCTCGGCCTGAGTGTTTGCCTGATCGGAAATCAGCTCAATCTTCGCGGGTATTGCGTCAGCGAGTTGTTGGCCGAACTCCTCAGGAACGATCATGACCACGTCCTGGCCACCGAGCGTGACTGCCGCTATCGCAGCGGCCCGGTCAGCCGGGCCATCGATAACCTCGATATTGTGACTACGGAGAAAGCGTATAAGGTTGGGTGCGTGCTCCGCGCCAATGACCGGCAGCGCCAGGATTCGATCGAGGTCATCCAGCGAGCGCTCTATCGACAGGTTAATTACAAACGCGAATAACATTGGGCCGAACAGTGGACCCATAATTAATGCGGACGCGAGCGTGCGACGATCACGGAAGTTATCGATGATCTCTTTTACAAACACGGTGAAGAGCGTCCGCATCACCCCGCCTCCACCATCTCGATAGCGCGCACGAATGCGTCTTCAAGGTCATCACAACCCGTGCGATTGCGTATTCCTTCGACGGAGTCGTCTATGGCGACCGTGCCATTCGCAATGATGATGATGTCATCACAAAGGGCGGCGACCTCCTGCATAACATGGCTGGAAAACAGGACGCAGCGACCAGCATTCCTGAGCTTTAGTATCAGTTCACGCAATGATCGCGTCGCCATCACGTCGAGGCCGTTGCTCGGCTCGTCGAGTATGACGTTCTGCGGGTTGTGAACCAGTGCGCGCGCAAGCGCCACCTTGGTTCGCTGGCCGTGTGAAAATCCTTTCGTGCGACGATCTGAAAAATCGCCTATCTCGAGCAGATCGATGATGTCCGCAACGCGCTCATCTATCGCCTGTTTGTCGAGGCCGCATAACCGGGCGTAGTAAGCGATGTTCTCGCGTGCCGTGAGGTGCGGATACAGGCCAGCGCCGTGCGGCAGTGCGCCGATACGCTTCCTTGCGGCAAGGCTGTCGCTCACCACATCAGAGCCGTCAATGGTCGCGCTGCCCTGGTCCGGCTTGAGCACGGTATACAACACTCGCAACGTGGTGGATTTGCCGGCCCCATTCGGGCCAAGCAGTCCGGTGATCTTGCCGTCCGGCGCGCCGAAACTGACGCCGCGAACGGCGCGGACCTTACCGAATGATTTGTGGATGTCCTTAACAGCAATCACGGCATCGGCCCCGAGAAATCCAGGAAAAACGGCATTACAAAAGCGCTCTCCATGCACTCAACATCAAGCGTGGTGGGATCGGCCGCGGTGACGAAATCGGCGATGATGTTCGGCATACAGCCGGCCGCCAGCTGACCGTGGCCCTGGTGGACGCCAATAAGGTGGCGGGCATTGCCCAGCTCGACACCGGCAAGGTCGGCGTAGCGCGGCGGCGTGATCGGGTCGGCGTCACCGGAAAGCAGCAGCACGGGAATGTCCGTTACCAGCGGCTCTCTGAATCCGTCATCGACCGGGCCCGGCGGCCAGATAGAACAGATTGCCTCGAGGGCAGCGAACTGCAGCGCGCCGATGTAAGTGGCCTCTAGCGCCGCGAAATCGATCGTGTCGCGATCAACAAACGGCAGGTCCTCAGAGCAGACAACGGCATTGTGCATGCCGAGCGAAAGCGAGTCCGCAATGCTTGTTACGGTCAACTGAAACTGGGCTGCGAGCGGCACAAAGTTGTCGTTTGCTGCTTCATGAATTACCAGCGGCAGGATGGCGATGGAACGCGGTTGATACGCAAGCAGCCGTATCGCGGCGGCGAGTTCATTGGACCCGAACTCCAGCGACTCAAGGCGACCGGTGGTCGGGTCCAGCAGCGTTACGCTGACAGGTGCAGCGTTCAGGCGGGCGCGAATTGATTCGAAATCCAGGTCGATCTCGGGAAAGCGCTCTTCGCAGGCCGGGTCCCTGGCGCAGCGGTCCAGAATGTCATCGAGTGCGCGCTGCGCCTCGGTTGCTATCTCCGGACCGAGTGGAATCTGCGGTGGTACCACACCATCGAGAACGACAGTGCGCGTTGAGCCCGGGAAGCGCCGGGCGAAATGTTGCGCGACGCGTGTGCCGTAGGAGGTCCCGAGCAAATTCAGCGACGGATAGCCAAGCGCCACGCGCAAGGCCTCGAGATCCTCGACCGCGAGACTCGTGGTGAAGAATCGAGGGTCGTGCGGCAGCTGATCCAGGCACGCCTGCGTGAATTCAAGCGTCTGCTCATCAGTGTACTGACCCTCCACGATGTCATCGTCAATCGGGCAGTCCATGCGCGCCGAGCTTCCTGTGCCGCGCTGATCCAGCAGTAAGATGTCACGATTCCGCCGCGTGGGCTCGAATGCCGGGTAATACGCGGAATAAAACTGAATCGCGCCCTGTCCGGGGCCGCCGGCAAGCGGAACCATGGGGTCCGGCTCAGGGTTGAGGTTTAGTGCTGGTACGACGGCTACACGCAGCTCCAAAAATTCGGACTCCGGATCACTCGGGTCGAGGGGGCGCGACAAGGTGCCGCAGCGAGCCTTCAATCCCGGATATCCGGGCCCGGCGCTGATTCGGCAATCGCTGAGCTCGAGGCCTGGCGCCGCGTTGACGGCCGTAGAAGCAAGCAGCAGCAACAGCGCCAATCCTGAATTTCGAAACATAAACTATCCGAGGAGTCGTAAAGCGCTGCCATCTTGGCGACATGATTGACACAAGTAAAGCCGGGAAGAACGGCCCGAATGACCATTTTAGGGCGCCGGTTTGTGGCGGCTGCGGCCTGCAGCGACTAAAATGCGCCGCCTTCGTTGCTCATTTTTTAACCAATGTCTGAAACCTACGATGTGATTGTGATCGGCGGCGGTCACGCCGGAACGGAAGCCTCTCTGGCTGCCGCGCGGGCAGGTGCGCGAACGCTTTTGCTCACGCAGAGTATCGCCACGATCGGGCAGATGAGCTGCAATCCGGCAATTGGCGGCATCGGCAAGGGTCACCTGACAAAAGAGGTCGATGCGCTGGGCGGTGCGATGGCCGACGCAATCGACGCCGCCGGCATTCAATTTCGAACGCTGAATGCGAGCAAGGGTGCGGCTGTTCGCGCGACGCGCGCACAGGCAGACCGTGAGCTGTATAAAAAGGCAATTTGCCGTCTGCTGGAGGCCCAGGAAGGGCTATCGATAGTCCAACAGTCGGTCGATGACCTGATTGTCGAAGGCGAACGCGTTACAGGTGTGGTCACCGCAGACGGACTGGAGTTTCGCGCACGAACGGTTGTGCTGACCGTTGGCACGTTCCTCGGCGGACGTATCCTGATTGGGAAGACAGAGGAAGCCGGAGGCCGGGTTGGCGACGCTCCGTCGATTGCGCTCGCTGAGCGATTGCGCGAACTGCCGTTTCGTGTCGCACGCCTCAAGACCGGAACGCCGCCGCGACTCGATGGCAAAACGCTCAACTACGCTGAAATGTTGGAGCAGCCCGGTGACGAGCCGACGCCGGTTTTCTCCTTCCTTGGCCGGCGCGCCGATCATCCGCGGCAAATACCATGTCACATCACCAAGACGACTGAGGAAACGCACGACATCATTCGGGGCTCGCTTGACGAGTCGCCGATGTACACGGGAGCTATTGAGGGCGTTGGTCCGCGATACTGCCCGTCTGTCGAAGACAAGATCGTGCGCTTTGCCGACAAGTCTTCGCACCAGATATTTGTTGAGCCCGAAGGACTTAGCACCAATATTGTTTATCCAAATGGTATTTCGACGAGCCTGCCTTTGGCGGCGCAGCAGCGTTTTGTTCGTTCGATTCCGGGTTTTGAAAGGGCGCAAATTACGCAACCGGGCTATGCAATCGAGTATGACTACTTCGACCCGCGCGATCTAAGGCTGACACTCGAAACAAAACCAATTGATTGCCTGTTTTTCGCTGGCCAGATCAACGGCACGACGGGCTATGAAGAAGCGGCCGCACAAGGGCTGCTCGCGGGGACCAACGCGGCCCGCCAGTCGCTCGGGCAGGAACAATGGTTTCCACAGCGTCACGAGGCCTATATCGGCGTCCTCATCGACGACTTGACGACGCGCGGCGTGAGCGAACCCTATCGCATGTTCACCAGTCGAGCGGAGTATCGACTGACCCTGCGCGAGGACAACGCAGACCTTCGTCTGACGCCAGTCGGTCGTGAGCTCGGGCTTATCGATAACACGCGCTGGGCGGCGTTTAACAAAAAGTACGAGGCGGTCGCTCGAGAACAGGAGCGGCTGGAGCACACCCGGATCAAGTCGGCCGGAGTAAGCGCGGCGGAACTGCTGAAACGACCCGAGGTCAGCTATAGAGACCTCGTGCGCATGGAGACAGTCGGCAAGATGAAGACTGAATTGGAGGCGGAGCAACAGGAGCAAGTTGAATTGCAACTTGAAGTACAGACCAAATATGCGGGCTACATCGACCGACAAGAACGCGAAATTGCGAAGCACGCGAAGCAGGAGTCGCTACGCTTGCCCATAGATATTGATTACATGGTCGTCGACGGACTGTCGAACGAAGCCCGGCAGCGATTGCAGCTGGTGCGGCCAATGACGCTCGGCCAGGCGTCACGTCTCGAGGGCATGACGCCGTCAGCGGTGTCGTTGCTACTCATTCATCTCAAGAAACGGCAGCTCGCAGGAGGGCGTTCAGGCCCGAAACGGCAGGCACAGCTATGAAAAGTATCCGCAGTACGTCCCTTGCGCTTATCTGCTTTTTGGTTGCGGCCTGCGGCGGCGCGGGTGATTCGGGCCCGGTTGCCTCGGTTCTGCATCGGGCGTTATCGTCCGACCCGGAGTCACTGGATCCGCAAAAAATTCGCAGCGTGCAAGCTGGTGAGATCTTGCGCGATATCGGCGAAGGCCTGGTTGGCTACACGGCGACGGGTGAGCTGATCCCTGCAGCGGCAGAATCCTGGACCGTGTCCGATGACGGGCTGAGCTACACGTTCACGATTCGGTCCGATGCCCGCTGGTCGAACGGCGATACCGTAACGGCGGAGCATTTTGCGTTCGGCCTGCGACGCCTTGTCGACCCGGCAACAGCGGCATTCAACGCATTCCTGGTTGCAGATATCGTGAATGCCGGCGCGATTACGTCGGGGGAGGCGGGGCCTGAGGCGCTTGGCGTTGAAGCTGTCGATGACCGGACCCTGATTATTACGCTCGCGCAACCGACCCCCTATTTTCTCAACCTGTTGACGTACCCGAGTACTTTTCCGGTACACCCCGATGCTGTTGCCGAGCATGGCGAGGCGTTCGCTCGCGCCGGGAACCTGTTGTCGAATGGCGCCTACAAGCTGGATGGCTGGGAGCCGGGATCGGTCCTGGACCTAAGTCGTAACGAGCAATACTGGAACAATGCGGCAACGGCGATCGACGAGGTCCGCCATCACGTCTTGACACAGGAGATGACGCAACTGAATCGCTATCGTGCCGGCGAGTTACACATAACGAGCAGCGTGCCACCAGACAGTTTTCAACAGGTGCGCGAAGAGATGTCGGACGAGTTGCACATCGCTCCGCAGTTGGGCGTCTACTACTACGGCTTCAACCTGACCAAGCCGCCGTTCAAAGACAATCCCGCTTTGCGCGAAGCGTTGTCGATGGCAATCGATCGCGATGTGCTCGTCACACGCATTACGGGTCGCGGCGAAGAGCCGGCTTATAGTTGGGTGCCGCCAGGTGTAGATAACTATGAGCCGCGGCGCTTCAATTACGCCGAGGAAGACCAGGGCGAACGTAACGCGCACGCGCGCCGCTTGCTTCAGGAGGCCGGCTACGGTCCGGACAACCCGCTGCAGATCGAGCTGCGTTACAACACATCAGATACAGAGCAACGCATCGCCTTGGCAGTACAGTCGATGTGGAACGAAGTCCTCGGCGTTGAAACGACACTCATCAATGAAGAATTCCAGGTATTGCTTGCTAACATGCGCCAACAAGAAGTGACGCAGGTTTTTCGTTCCAGCTGGATTGGCGACTATAACGATGCCCACACTTTCCTCAGCATCATGGAAAGCGACAACGCATCGAACATGCCGGGTTACTCGAACGAAGAGTTTGATTCGTTGATGCAAAGCGCGGATGAACAAACAGGCGCGAAACCCAGGCGCCTCTATCTCGAAGAGGCTGAGCGCATATTGCTCGCTGACCATCCCGTAATTCCCCTGTATTTTTATGTCAGCAAACACCTCGTCAGTCCCGATGTTGTCGGCTGGGGAGACAATGTGCTGGATTATCATTACAGTCAGCATCTGAGTCTGGCGCCTAACGACGCCACACCTTAATCGGAACACGGTCTTGCTGCGATACGCCCTGCTGCGACTGCTGGGTGCAATTCCGACATTGTTGTTGGTAATTGTGCTCGCCTTTCTGATGGTGCACGCCGCACCTGGCGGCCCCTTTGACGACGAGCGTGTCCTGCCACCAGAGACCCGGGCAGCGCTGGAAGCGGCGTACGATCTCGACGAGCCTTTGCATCAACAGCTGCTTGGTTATCTGTCTCGACTGGTTCGGGGCGATATGGGCCCCTCGTACCGTTATCGCGATCACACAGTCAGCGAGTTGATCGGTAACGCCTTTCCGGTCTCCCTGAAGCTTGGTGCAATGGCAATGCTGTTGGCGATCGTCATCGGAGTTGCGGCCGGTTCGCTGGCTGCGTTGCGCCGCAACACCTTGGTAGACAGAGCCGTCATGGTGCTGGCAATGACCGGCATTTCTATTCCGGTTTTCGTCATTGCTCCTGTACTTGTGCTGTTTCTTGCCGTGAACCTGAACTGGTTGCCGGCAGGCTGGAGCGGCAACGAAGGTGCGGCACGTTTCGTGTTGCCGGTCGTTGCATTGGCGCTACCGCAAATCGCCTACATTGCGCGCCTGACGCGCGCGAGCATGATCGATGTGTTGGCAAGTGACTTCGTTCGCACCGCCCGCGCCCAGGGATTGGGGACGAGCGCGATCGTTCGCTATCACGCCCTGAAACCGGCGATGCTTCCGGTGTTGTCATATATGGGGCCGGCAATCGCGGCGATCCTGACGGGATCTGTAGTTGTCGAAGAGATATTTGGTATTCCCGGGCTCGGGCAGTTTTTTGTGCGTGGCGCACTCAATCGTGACTACACGCTGGTGCTCGGTATAGTCATTTTCTACGCGACGCTTGTCGTTCTCCTGAATCTTGTTGTCGACCTGCTCTACAGCGCGATCGACCCGCGGATCCGGCGCCGATGAGAATGCTAGCGGACACCTTGCGGCGCATGAGCAAAAGTCGCAGCTTGATGTTCAGTGCAGGCATCCTGGTAAGCATCGTAATTGTGGCGATTGTCGGGCCGATGCTTAGTCCGCATGATTATCAGCAAACCGACTTCGATAACCTGCTACACGCGCCGGGCCGCGCGCACATGCAATTTTTCGGGACCGACGATCTCGGGCGAGACCTGTTCGTGCGCTCGATGCTTGGTGTGCAGGTCACCATTGTCGTTGCGATCGTCGCGAGTATCGTCAGCCTCGTTATCGGGGTTGCTTATGGCGCGATCGCGGGATACGTCGGTGGGCGGGTCGATGCGGTGATGATGCGTTTTGTCGATACGCTTTATGCACTGCCGTTTATCTTCTTTGTCATTTTGCTCATGGTGGCGTTCGAGCGGAACTTCCTGTTGATCTTTGTCGCAATCGGCGCAATCAACTGGCTTGATATGGCGCGCATCGTGCGCGGCCAGACGCTGTCACTCCGGGAGCGCGAGTTTGTCGATGCAGCGCGACTCACTGGTGTATCGGCAGCGCGCATTATTTTCAGACACATCGCACCAAATCTCGTCGGCGTTGTCATCGTTTATGTAACGCTAACGATTCCGCAGGCGATTCTCGTCGAGTCCTTTCTGAGCTTTCTCGGCCTCGGAATCCAGGAACCACAGACGTCGCTCGGCGCACTTGTCGATGCGGGCGTGAATCAGATGGAGGGCGCCTCCTGGATGTTGCTGATACCGGCGGCGCTGCTCGCGGTCATTCTGCTGTGCTTCAATTTTCTTGGCGACGCGATGCGCGACGTATTCGATGCGAAGGACGCACGATGAGCCTGCTTAGCGTCGACGGACTAACGATTCGTTATGGCGACACACCGGCGGTGCGTGACCTCAGCTTTACTGTCGAGGCCGGCGAGTCAGTCGGGCTGGTTGGCGAGTCGGGCTCCGGCAAGACACAGACAGCGCTGGCGGTTCTTGGGCTGTTACCCGCTAACGCCATCACCTCAGGCAGCATCACTTTTGCGAATGTCGAGCTGCTCGGTGCGAGCGAGAAAGCGCTAAATTCACTGCGCGCACAGAAAATGGCGATGGTGTTTCAAGACCCGATGCAGGCACTGAACCCGTTTGCGCAAATTGGCGCACAGCTGCGCCGTATTCTGCTGCGACACGGCCTTGCCGATAGAGCGGATGCGCGTGAGAAAGTTCTGGCGATGCTCGAGCGAGTCGGACTGCCGGACGCCAGGCGTCAGTACGCGGCATATCCACATCAACTTTCCGGCGGAATGCGCCAACGGGCGATGATTGCTGCAGCATTAATTGCGGAGCCCGAGCTTCTCATCGCAGATGAACCGACAACCGCCCTTGACGTGACCGTGCAGGCGCAGATTCTGGAGCTGCTGGAAGTCCTGCGTAAGGACACCGCTTTGCTGCTCATCACACATGACCTCGGCGTCGTCGCCGGACATTGTGAGCGCATGCTCGTTCTGGAGGCGGGCCGGCTGGTGGAGCAGGGGGCGACCCGGGACGTATTTGCACGCCCGCAACACGAGCACACCGCCAGGCTGCTTGCGGCGGCACCACGACTCGACCGTACAGACATTCCCGCAGCGAGCCCGGGCGAAACCGTATTTGAGATCGACGGCGCGGCCGTAAGCTATGCCGAACGAGGGCGAGAGAATCTGCAGGCCGTACGAGGTGTCGAGCTGTCGTTACGTGCCGGGGAAACCGTCGCCGTTGTCGGCGAATCGGGCTCCGGTAAATCCAGCCTTGCGCGGGCGGCTCTCGGTCTTGTGCCCCTGCAGTCCGGCCGCGTTACATTTTGCGGGCAGGTACTCGAAGGGCGCGTGCAAGGTCGCAGCAAGGACGCGCGGCGGGGACTGCAGCTCGTGTTTCAGGACCCGGTCGGTTCGCTAAACCCACAAATGCGCGTTTCGAGCATCGTCGGTGAACCCTTGCTGGTGCACGAATCGGGCGTGTCTGCCGAAATGCGGCGAGAACGAGTGGTGGCGATACTCATGAAGACTGGCCTCGGCAAAGAATATCTGGACCGCTATCCGCACGAATTGTCGGGGGGCCAGGCGCAACGCGTTGCGATCGCGCGCGCACTGATTCTCGAGCCCAAGGTACTCGTTTGCGATGAGGCTGTTGCCGCGCTTGATGGCACAGTGCGCGAACAAGTTCTTGGCCTGCTTCGCGATGTGCAGCTGGAGAGCGGCCTCGCCATTGTCTTCATCTCGCACGATCTGTCGGTTGTGCGAGCGATTAGTCACCGCGTGCTTGTAATGTACATGGGGGCCCTCGTTGAGCTCGCGAATAACGACACGCTGTTTGCGGGCGCGCGCCACCCGTACACGCGGGCCTTGCTCAAGGCGGTTCCAGTACCGGATCCGGAACACGCCGGCGGCAAATCGACGCTCGCTGGCGAGGTTCCGTCGGCGTTCAGTCCACCGAGTGGCTGCGCGTTCCACCCGCGCTGCCCGCATGCTCGCGACATCTGCAAGACCGACACCCCGAAACAAAGAACGCTTGACGGCACGACAGTCGCGTGTCACCTCGCGGAAGAGTTGTAGGAGCCCGCCCCGCCGGGCAAAGCCCCGTCGCACGGGCTCGAAGCTGGCATCATTTTTTTCCGGAATGGCTCGCTGCGCTGCGCTTTAGTTCCGGAAAAAAAGATCCCACCCTCGGCCCTCCCGAACTATGGAGAGCCTGCGAGAGGGATGCTTATCGAACGAAGTAAAGCGGACCGCAGGGAGCCATGAGTGAGAGAAGCATCCCGAGCGCAGCGCTGTGCAATGATTTGTGCGCCGGCCGTGTATCCGGATCGCCCGCTGGGGCGGGTTCCTACAGGCGGGTTCCTACAGGCGGGTTCCTACAGGCGGGCTCCTACAGGCGGGGCCTATTGCGTTCCGGGAATCGGTATGGGCATCGGCGCGCCGTTAACGGTTAGCAGGCCCTTTTGAAATGCTGCCTCCATTTCATAGACGTCCCCGTTCTTTCTTAAAAAGCCCCCGGCGATAGCCGCGTGCATTTGTGGGTCCATCGTCGTCATCAAGTCGACAAGCTCGGCTGGCAAGCTAAGCTCGACGGATGCATCGAGAGCGAGCAGCACGGATGTCCAGGTGAATGTATTTGCGTTGGACTCGGAGACAGCAAAGCGGAGTTTTGCGTTCGCATCGCCCTGCGGCAGGGATATATCAAGCCGGTCGAAACGTAGCTCGGCGCCGGCGGCGAGCAGGCGTTGTAGATCGTCTTCGACGACGAACATGAAGTCCTCGGTGCTGCCATCGTCCTGCAACTTGTCGAGCGCGTCAGTGATGTTGCCAATAGCGACGCCGTCGGCGTCAATTAGAACAATGTCGGCGACAATGTTCGCCAAGCCGAAATCGGCGAATGGCGCGTTGTCGAGCTCGAAGCTTAGTCGTCCTGTAACACGATCGTCCTTAACCGCAGAGCTTGCGACGACCGTCATGGGGCCAATCGTCGTAGTCTCGCCCGTGTAGTCCTCAACGGTCATCGATTGCATGCCGATGTCGACGTCGCCAACTGCAAAGCCGAAACGCGACTGACGCTGCTTGCCCGTGAAGCCGAGATCGGTAACGCTGAACAGCTCGCCGTCGCCACCCAATGACACGGAACCCAGCCCACCGTCGAACCAGATCTCGCCAGTGGCGGGGTCTGTTGTTACCTCAATCGTGGTGTCGCCCCACTCCACGTTGGCGCCGTCAAAGTGGTGCGCCCCGGCGCCCAACTCAAACCGGGATCTTAGCTCGCCGGTCAGGCCTACATCGCTGTAGATCACTCCGGGAAGCCGGACGATTTCGCCGTCCGCAAGCTCGACACTAAGCGTCGATATAGCGCTGCCGAGACCGGGCATCAGGGTGCCTTCGTCACGCGACATTGATGCAAGCGGAATCAAGCCATGGTCGAGACGGGTGTCGATGATAAGGGCGGGCAATTCGCCAGCACCTGCGGAGCCCGCAACCACCAGAAAGAAATCCTGCAGCTCACCATCGCGTATCTCCACGCGATGCTGCCCGGCCGACGAAAACCACCCGCGGTCGAATCCCTGTGAGCTTACGACAAGCTCCTGGCTCTCGTTCGCCGCCCAGTCCAGATTCTCGTCCATCGATTTCTCGGCAATGCGACCGACGATTCCGGGCGAAACCAGAACGATCAGGGCGAGAGCAAGCAACAGGGCAACGACGCCTTTTTTCACGGCAATTCCTCATTGGGCTTGGCGATGGGCGTGATGCTAGCATGCGGTCTTGAGGTCTTCGGGCTAGAAATCACGGGCCGTAGTCACTACCATAGCGGCCTCGAAATTCGTCCGCACGCCGGCCTAACCGTAACCTGTTGAAAAGTAAATTGATTATTAAGATAAAGACCACTTTGCTCGCTGCGATCCTGCTTATCGGCAGCGCTTCGTCCCCCGCTGTAGCGGAAGGCGACGCCGCCAATGGCGAAACCCTGGCCTACACCTGCCTCGGATGCCACGGCGTCGATGGTTATCGCAACGCCTACCCGTCTTACCGCGTGCCCCGGCTTGGCGGACAAAAGGCCGCGTATCTCGTCGCGGCGATCAAGGGCTATCGCGCAGGCACAAGAGCACACCCGACGATGGCGGCGCACGCATCCAGTCTTAGCGATCAGCAAATCGATGATGTTGCCGCATACCTTACGAGTCTGAGTGGTGACATAGCCTCGGCCGGCGGGTCTGCCGCGACGAGCCTTGAGGAAACGACAACGTGCATAGCGTGTCACGGGCAAAACGGCATTGGCCTCTCACCAACGTGGCCGACACTGGCAGGCCAGCACGAAGACTATCTTGTGCACGCGCTGAATCAGTATCGTGATGGCACGCGTAAAGACCCGGTAATGGCGCCGATGGCTGCGGCACTGAGTGACAGCGATGTTGAGCTGTTGGCGAAATATTATTCGCGCCTCGACGGGCTCGAAACGACGAAGGCAAAGTAAGCGCCACCCGAAGCGAGGGAGCACACACAATGTCGGGCCAGCGTGCGCAAACGACAATTCTCAACGACGGCATCGCTGCCATTGACACCCAGTACGCGCGCCCGCTGCAGGATGCCAGCCACCTGATTGTCGAAAATGGCCGCGCGGCATTCGTAGACACAGGCGTTAACAGTAGCGTGCCGCTCCTAATTGATGCGCTTGCACAGCAGAATCTCGACGTTGGCGATGTCGATTATGTTTTTCTAACCCACGTGCATCTCGATCATGCTGGTGGTGCAGGCTTGCTAATGCAGCATTTGCCGAATGCGCGTTGCGTCGTACACCCTTACGGCGCGCCGCACATGATCGACCCCACAAAGCTGGTCGCCGGTACAGAGGCAGTGTACGGCGAAGAAGAAACGCGCACGGTGTACGGAACCATTGTGCCAATCGATGCGGATCGCGTTGTTATTCCGGAGAACGAACAATGGCTGGAGTTCAACGGCCGCTCATTGCAGACGATCTACACCGAGGGCCACGCACGACATCACTACGTTCTCAATGACCCGCAGTCAAAGGGAGTATTTACGGGGGACAGTTTTGGTGTGTCCTATCGCGAGCTGGATACGGCGCAAGGCGAAATAGTATTTCCTACGACAACGCCGGTGCAATTCAATCCGCTCGAGGCGCATAAAGCGGTTGACCGCATCATGGCCTGCGAACCAGCGCAACTCTATTTGACGCATTACAGCCGGGTGCGAAACCTCGATCGCCTTGTCCCGCAGATGCACAAAGGGATCGATGCTTACGTGGCGATAGCACGACAGCATGAGCATGATGAGAATCGCCTGGGGTCTTTGTCAGCGAGCATGTTTGAGTATTATGCGCAAAGGCTCGCGGATCACGGCCATGCAGGCGACAGTGAGACCATATCGTCGATACTCGGCATTGATGTCGATCTGAATTCGCAAGGCCTTGATGTCTGGTTGAACAGGAAACAATGATGGACTCATTTCGTGCATTTCGAATCGACGAACAGGATGGCAAAATTATCGCCGGTCTTCAGGAGCTGACTGTCGATGATCTGACCGAAGGAAATGTCGTTATCAAGGTCAGCCATTCGACGATTAATTATAAAGACGCGCTTGCCGCGACGGGTGCGGGCAGGATTCTGCGCCACTATCCTCTGAACGGCGGTATCGACCTCGCCGGCACGGTCGTAAGCGCTGAGGCGGCCGACCTGCAGCCGGGCGCGGCAGTGCTCGTCAACGGCTGCGGTCTCAGCGAAACAGTCGATGGTGGCTACTCGGAGTACGCTCGTGTTGATGCTGCCAGCGTAGTGCCGATCCCGGAAGGCATGAGCGCGCTTGAAGCCATGCAGATTGGCACCGCGGGCTATACGGCGGCACTTGCCATTCATCGTATGGAACAAAACGGCCAACTTCCTGAAAATGGTCCGGTTATCGTTACGGGGGCGACGGGCGGCGTTGGCTCGATTGCCATCGACATGCTTGACGGGCGCGGCTACGAGACGGTTGCCCTTACCGGAAAAGCCGCTGAAGACGCTTATCTCAAGAGCATCGGTGCGCACCGCATTTTGCTGCGTGAGCAGGTCAATCTCGGTAAACGGCCGATGGAAAAAGCCGAGTGGGCCGGAGCAATCGACAATCTTGGCGGTGACTATTTGACCTGGCTAACACGCACCATGGCTTACGGTGGGAATATCGCCAGCATTGGCCTCGCGGCGAGCCACACGCTGAACACCACCGTGCTGCCTTTTATTCTGCGGGCGGTGTGCTTGCTGGGCATTAACTCTGTTGATACACCCCGGGATCTGCGACTCTCTGTCTGGTCCAGGATCGGTAGTGACCTGAAGCCGCGGCATCTGGACACGATTGGCAGCCGCACGATTGGCTTTGATGAGCTGCCGGACGCGTTCCAGGCTTATATCGACGGCACCGTCACAGGGCGGACCGTCGTCGAGATATAAAATTTAGCAATCGCTCTATTTGGGAAACGCATACCCGGTAGTTTAGAATCGCTCCCCCACCGAAGTTTTAATTCAAATTAAAATTTCGTGTGAAACCAATGAGGGGTGACTATTCGATGAGCGCAGGACAACGCTTCCGGGCTGCGCTAGACGCTGAACGGCCGCTGCAGATCGTCGGCACTATCAACGCTTTTACCGCCTTGCTTGCCGAAAAGGCCGGCTATCGGGCGATTTATCTGTCCGGTGCCGGAGTCGCTAACGCGTCCTTCGGGCTGCCTGATCTCGCGATGACGACCTTGAACGATGTCTGCGAGGACGTACGTCGTATCTCGTCAGCAACCGATGTGCCGTTACTTGTCGATGCTGACACCGGCTGGGGCAGTGCCTTCATGATTGGCCGAACGATGCGCGAAATGATCTGGGCGGGCGCAGCAGGCTGTCATCTCGAAGATCAGGTCGCCGTGAAGCGTTGTGGTCATCGGCCGGGCAAAGCGCTGGTTGACCCGTCTGAGATGTGCGATCGCATCAAGGCTGCAGTTGACGGACGCATCGACGATCAATTTGTCATCATGGCGCGCACTGACGCGCACGCCGTTGAAGGACAGCAGGCTGCGCTTGATCGCGCAGCCACGTATGTCGAAGCGGGTGCCGACATGATTTTTGCTGAAGCGCTGACGACACTCGATGAATACAAGCAGTTTACGGACACGATCAAGGTCCCGGTGTTGGCGAATCTGACCGAGTTCGGTAAGACGCCATTGTTCACAACGAAAGAACTGGCCGATGTCGGCATTCGCATGGCCTTGTATCCGCTAAGTGCGTTTCGGGCGATGTCCGCGGCAGCGCTCGATGTCTACAAGACGCTGCGCGAAGACGGAACTCAGTCGGCCATTGTGGACAGGATGCAGACCCGAATGGAGCTGTATGACGTGCTCGGTTATCAGGCTTACGAGGACAAACTCGACAAGCTGTTTGCGGAAAAGGAAGAAGAAGATGGGAGCAGATAAAAAAACAGGTGGTCTCGCCGGCGTAACGGCGGGCAAGACAGCATTGTGCACGGTTGGGAAAGAAGGTGCAGGACTGACCTATTGCGGTTACGACATTTACGACCTGGCAGATAACGCGTCGTTCGAAGAAGTCGCTTACCTGTTGTTACACGGTAAGTTGCCAACCCGGGCAGAGCTCGACGGATACATCGCGAAGATAAAGACACTGCGCGGACTGCCCGACGCGCTGAAAACCGTTCTCGAAATGGTGCCGGCCAGCGCGCACCCGATGGATGTATTGCGTACGGGAGTCTCATTCCTCGGCAACATAGAGCCCGAGGGTGATTTCTCGAATCAGGCCGACGTGGCTGACCGTCTGCTCGCCTGCCTGCCGTCGATGATGGTGTACTGGCATCGCTACCACGCAGATGGCGTGCGTATCGATACTGAAACCGGCGACGACAGTACATCGGGGCATATTCTGCACATGCTGCACGATAAGGCGCCGTCGGAATTACATCAGAAATCGCTCGACACAACGCTGACCCTCTATGCGGAGCATGAGTTCAACGCATCGACATTTGCAGGTCGGGTCATCACGGGAACGCTGTCCGATATGCACTCAGCGGTCACTGGTGCAATTGGCGCACTGCGCGGCTCACTGCACGGTGGGGCGAATGAGGCGGCGATGGAGCTGATCCAGAAATTCGACTCACCCGAGGAGGCAACGACAGGCGTACTCGGCATGCTCGAGCGCAGAGAGTTGATCATGGGCTTCGGCCATCGTGTGTACACAACCTCCGACCCACGAAATTCGGTTAATAAAGCGATGTCGAAAAAACTGGCCGAAGAGGCCGGCAACATGACCCTGTACGAGGTTTCAGAAGCAGTTGAAAAAGTCATGTGGGATGAGAAAAAACTATTTGCGAATGCCGACTTTTTTGCGGCCAGCGTGTATCACTTCATGGGAATTCCGACGTACTTATTCACGCCGATATTCGTCTGTTCGAGAATTACCGGCTGGGCGGCGCACGTCATGGAGCAACGATCGGACAACAAGCTGATCCGTCCCGCTGCCGAGTACATAGGGCCGTCATTGCAAGAGTGGGTCGCGATCGACGATCGCGCCTGAGCGTACGAAACCGCAATACCTGGAGACATCATGTCCAACACCGATATTCGCTCGGCGAAGCGTCCTGAGTGGGACAAGGCGCTCGTCGATATCGCAGACTTCGTCTGCGATACGCCAATCGATAGCGATCTCGCATTTGATACTGCGCACTACTGCCTGATGGACACGCTTGCCTGTGGCTTCCAGGCGCTCGATTACCCGGCATGCACCAAGCTGCTGGGCCCGGTCGTGCCCGGGGCGACGCTCTCCGGAGGCGCGCGAGTGCCGGGTACATCCTACGAACTCGAGCCCGTGATGGCGGCATTCAACATCGGAGCGATGAACCGCTGGCTCGACTTTAATGACACCTGGCTTGCGGCAGAGTGGGGGCATCCTTCCGACAACCTCGGCGGTATTCTCGCCGTGGCCGATTATCTGAGCCGCCAGAATCGTGCGGCGGGCAAAGAACCGCTAAAGATGCGCGACGTTCTCGACGCGATGATCAGGGCCCACGAGATCCAGGGCGGACTTGCGCTCGAAAATAGTTACAACCGTGTCGGTCTGGATCACGTGTTGCTCGTGCGCGTTGCGTCAACGGCTGTTGTGACGCGCATGCTTGGCGGCAATAAAGAACAGGTATTAAACGCCTTGTCGCATGCCTGGATCGACGGCGGCGCGCTGCGCACTTATCGGCATGCGCCGAATACCGGGTCACGCAAAAGCTGGGCGGCGGGAGATGCAACAAGCCGGGCAGTTCGCCTTGCGCTGATCGCGATGACCGGTGAGATGGGCTACCCGTCGGCATTGTCCGCGAAGACCTGGGGATACTACGACGTGTTGTTCAAAGGCAATCCTTTCGGTTTTCAGCGCGGCTACGGCAGCTATGTCATGGAGAATGTGTTGTTCAAGATTTCATTCCCGGCAGAGTTTCATTCGCAGACAGCAGTCGAGGCTGCGATGACGCTACATGTCGAGCTCAAGGACCGCATTGACGACATAGAAAAAGTCGTCATCGAAACCCAGGAGGCCGGTGTGCGTATCATCGACAAGACCGGCCCGCTCGATAACCCGGCTGACCGTGACCACTGCATTCAGTACATGGTTGCGGTGCCAATGATATTCGGACGCCTGACCGCAGCCGACTACGAAGACAACATTGCGAACGATCCTCGCATCGATGCGCTGCGGGAAAAGATGGAAGTGCGCGAGAACGAAAGTTTCACAAAGGACTACTTCGATCCCGACAAACGTTACATCGGTAATGCCGTGCAGGTGTTCTTCAATGATGGCAGTAGCACAGACCGGATAGCCGTCGACTTCCCGATCGGCCATCGCGAGCGCCGCGAGGAAGGCATTCCGGTGCTCAAGCAGAAGTTTGTTGATAGCGTGTCGCCGAAGCTGGCAGCAAATCAGTGGGAGACACTTGACGCCTTATGCGCTGACCGTGAAAAACTCGCGGACACGGCGGTCGATGATTTCATGGCGTTGCTGGTCGTATAAACAGTCGGAGGGCCTTAAGGCCCGACTCTGTTCGCGGCTAAAGCCGCTCCTACAAAAATGACTACCGATCAAGAAAAATTCGACGCCCTGCTCGACGAGCTCGAGCGCTGGAACAAAAAGGTCAACCTGACCGCAATAGGTGACCGCAGCAAAATGGTCACGCTGCACATTGATGACAGTCTCACTGTGCAGCCACTGCTTCGTGGCACACGAATTCTCGATGTCGGCACCGGCGCCGGGTTCCCGGGTTTGCCGCTCGCGATCGTCGAGCCGAATCGAGAATTTCACCTGATTGATGCCAATAACAAGAAGATAATGTTCGTCGAGCACATCGCGCGGCTGCTGGGGCTGGACAACGTTACGGCCGTCAAGACGCGCAGCGAGGACTATGCACCCGGCAGTCGCTTTGATACCGTGATCGCCCGGGCTGTTGCGGCACTGCCGCGGCTCGTAGAGATTGCTGGTCATCACGTTGGAGAGGGCGGGGTGTTTGTGGCGCTTAAAGGGCGCTACCCGGCAGAAGAACTAGAACAATTGCCCGATACGTGGGAATGCAACGTAAGGCAACTAAAGGTGCCGGGACTCGAGGCGGGTTCACGGCATGCCGTGTTACTTACACGACTGTAGGAGCGGCTTCAGCCGCGAAATAGACGAATGACGCGCATCATTGCAGTAGCAAACCAGAAAGGCGGGGTCGGTAAGACCACGACCTGCGTCAATCTGGCCGCATCGCTTGCGGCGACGCAACGCCGGGTGTTGCTCGTCGACATGGACCCGCAGGGCAATGCGACGATGGGCTGCGGCATCAACAAGATGGAAGTCGAGAACTCGGCATGCGATGTCCTGCTGGGCGATGCCACGGCGGCCGATACCATATTGTCACCGCCCGAAGGTGGTTTCGCCGTGTTGCCGGGCAATGAAGACCTGACCCTGGCCGAGGTCAATTTGCTCCAGGAAATCGGCCGTGAGATGAAGCTCAAGAAAGCGCTGGTCCCGGTTGCCGGATTGTACGACTTCATCCTGATCGACTGCCCGCCATCCATCAATATGCTGACCGTGAACGCACTAACTGCTGCGAACGGGGTGCTGATCCCGATGCAGTGCGAGTACTATGCGCTCGAAGGGCTCAGCGCACTCCTGAATACAATCGAGCAGGTCAGGGATTCGGTGAATCCCGACCTCGAACTGTTCGGTATTCTGCGAACGATGTTTGACCCGCGCATTAACCTGTCTAACGAAGTCTCGATGCAGCTAATCAAACACTTTGACCGGCAGGTATTTCGTACCGTGATACCTCGCAACATACGGCTTGCCGAGGCACCGAGTTTCGGGCGGCCGGTATTACTGCACGACCGCTCGTCTCGAGGTGCAATCTCGTATCTCGCGCTGGCAGGGGAAATACTGCGCCGGGAAGATGCCCGTGAAGGCCACCTCAGAGCAGTGTAGTAAAACATCGTAGGAGCCCGCCATGCGGGCGACAGCGATAACAGGAAGAACATAGATGTCACCAAAGAAAAGATTAGGCCGCGGCCTCGATGCACTGCTTAGCAAGCCCGTCGCCGAAACGGCGGCCGTAACCGGGGCTGCAAAGGCGGAGGGACTGCGCCAGCTACCTGTGGACCTGTTGCAGCGCGGCCAATACCAGCCAAGAGTCGATATTCGCCAGGACACACTTGAAGATCTTGCCAGCTCCATCAGGGCGCAAGGTGTGGTGCAACCCATCGTCGCCCGTCCGATTGAAGGCGGCGAGGGCAGTCAACGGTACGAGATCGTAGCCGGCGAGCGCCGCTGGCGTGCGGCGCAAATGGCCGGTCTCGACAAAATTCCGGCGGTCGTAAAAGACATTCCCGATGAGGCGGCTATCGCGATGGCGCTCATCGAAAATATCCAGCGTGAAAACCTCAATCCACTCGAGGAGGCCCGCGCAATCGAGCGCCTTATTCGTGAGTTCGAGCTGACACACACCCAGGCGGCCGAGGCTGTCGGCCGATCCCGCGCCGCGGTCAGCAACCTGCTGCGCTTGCGGGATTTGTCGGACAAAGTAAAGCCGATGCTCGAGTCGCGCCAGCTCGAGATGGGCCATGCCCGCGCGCTGCTAGCCATCAGCAACGCAGTGCAGCAGCATGACGCGGCGCGGCAGGTCGTGAAAAAGGGCCTGTCGGTGCGTGAGACCGAACGCCTGGTCAGGCGCATGCTCGACAAGGCCGGGACGAAGAAAGTGCCTAAGCCGGCGGCAGAAGGCAATGCGGACATTCGCCGCCTCGAACTGGAGGTGTCGGAGAAAATCGGCGCCAAAGTCAGCGTGAATCACACGCCAAAGGGCTCCGGAAAAGTCGTGATCAGCTACAACAGCCTCGATGAGCTCGATGGCATTTTGAAACACATCAAATAGGCA
>Ga0209165_10000246_pt1 | contig 21417 bp, 17 predicted proteins | sample tdAd001_FD_187122 | JGI IMG/M metagenome (GOLD analysis project Ga0209165, IMG submission 187122) | Marine sediment microbial communities from the Atlantic coast under amendment with organic carbon and nitrate - tdAd00.1 (SPAdes)... | ecosystem: Environmental > Aquatic > Marine > Coastal >... | reverse complement strand
CTAAGGGCCATTGTTCACACTCCATCTTTTTGCTCTAAGATAAAGTGTTGCGTCGATCAGTTGAAATCGCCGTCGACAAGAGACCCCTAACTTCGAAATCTGGGCGTCCGCTCTGAAGAAATTATTAGAGATGGCTTCTGCCAAATCCAAAGTTTAAGAATTTCCCCTTCCATAACCAGAAAATATCTCTAAAGGAGACGCTGGCATAACTACTATCAGAGGCAATCTACGGCCTCGGCCAACAACAGACACTTGACCTGTAGTATTAAACGATAATCCTATGCCAGCAGGAGCTAAACTTTTTCCGAATAACTGATAATTGGACGCCGAGTGTATTCACAAATTGCCTTGATAACGCTTCACTTAGATGACTTCAGGCAGGTTAGGAAAATGATTCAAGCAGCATCAGTGTTTTGCGTAAATCAATGGTGTTATGACCTTCGGTGAAGCGTATTGTTTATTGGCCGGGCCTGCTAATGAATGTCCCCGGAGTTCGAAATTGCTTTTCTTAATTGAGCACAATCTTGATTCGATCCTCGCCTCTTAACGATTCACCATTATAAGTTGCTGCCTTGAGGATAATCTTGAATTCGCCTTCGCCGACCTTGAAGCCAGTGGTACGCACATCGCATACGAGATCTTCATAGCTATCGTCGTTAATATCTATCTGGCGGCATAAACTTTTGTCAGACTTGCCAACCAGCATGACATCGACACCGTTTAGCCTAATGGTGCGTGGATTGATCGCAGTTACATCGAGGTCCCTTGATCCAAAAATCGCGACAGGGATAACGCGCCCAGAACTGGCACGGACAATATTCGTTGAATCGCCGGGTTTGATATCGATAGTCATCGCGGTCGGTCCATGCCCACCAAAAAGATTGCTCTCCCGGGCGGCGATCACAAAATGCCCACCGGTTTGCTCTAAAGCTGGGCTACTGACGCCGGTTGCTGCTGCATTGGAAACGCCAGCCCATGTCCAGAGCACAATTGCGAAAATTCGTCCCGCCATTTGTCTGTATCGCACTGTTTTATCCTGGATAGTTTCCGCTACCACGGCAGTGGTACAAGTAGTAATTGCTATCTGACTGGGTTTTTTCAAGTCCACATCTCGAAAGAAGGCGTTTAAACTTAAGAGTACGGTGGCGATAATCGGCCAAAAACGGGTACTCGATAAACGGATGAAAGTGACCTCTACCAAAATCCTTTATGTCAATAGTTTGCATGAACTACCCCCAGGAAGGCCTCAGACAGTTCAGCACGCCCCACCTTGTCGATTATTTCTTGCGAGATTTGCACAATTGCGGACAGGGGAGCTGTAATTAATACGATTCCCAGTTGCAAGGTGGCGCGCTTATCCGCGATTGGATTCGTGATATTCGGATGCTTTGGGGGAAGGAATATCATCCGAATCTCCCCCAGATCGGAAGGCATGTTCTCACAACCTCCACCCGGAGATATATATTCGAACAACTCTTCTGAGGTAGCGAATGTGACGCTATCTTCTTTGAAAGATTTGTCGCCATTTTTAACGATAAATTCTATGGTGATCGGCATCATGGTATTTCCGCTTATTGTGAAGAGATCACTTTACTCCTGGTTGCATGAGTGGAAGTTGTCTTGGGTCAAATAGTCGGCTTTGGGTGATGTGTATGCCCTGAAATCTCAACACCAAACGACTGCCTTCTCGTTAACTGCGACTCAGAACTAATAGCGCAGTGGCAATCTACGACCAAACTGCGGCATAGTGATGTATTCAGCAGCTAACCGGCAAGCTCCGTCATTCGTGCTCGATGGCATCTTGCAGTAGCAGCTTTGCGATGCAGAACTTGTAGCAGTGATCGAATTCTTCGCACTCCAGGCAGTCGTCCCACTCAGCAATATCCGACTTTACACTTCGGCTTGATCGTGACAGGCCGGTTCTGTCGAGTTCGAAAGCGAACACCTTGCCTTTCATTGATGCGTTCTCCTGGTAATGGAGTACATCATGGAACATGGTGCCGTAGCAGGATTTGTGGTTTCGGTCTGTCATACAAGCTTTCCTATAATAGTGGGGCCTTTCTTCAAACGGTAAAGGTGAGCAGGTTACGCGACTTCACTTTCTTCAGTAACGGAAGTGGCTTCATGTCGAAACCAGTTCTGTGTTCCAAGACAAAACTTGACCAACATAAGCATTAGAGGCACTTCTATCAGCACACCGACAACTGTAGCGAGCGCGGCTCCGGACGACAATCCATACAACATGGCTGCTGTCGCAATGGCAACTTCAAAATGATTCGATGCACCAATCATCGAGGTGGGAGCAGCATTCTCGTAGGTCAGCCGAAATATCTTAGATAGTACATAGCCCAGTGCAAATACCAACACGGTCTGAACGAACAACGGGATGGCGATCCAGAGGATAGTCAGTGGGTTCTGCACAATGGTCTCACCTTTGAACGAAAACAGCAAAATCAGCGTAATCAACAGTGCGGTAATGGTCACCGGTGTCAGATAATGCAGAAACGTCTCCTTGAACCATTGTTCTCCCTTTGCCGCAATGATCCATTTCCGGGAGGTGTAACCAGCTACCAGCGGAAGTGCTACGTAAACACCTATTGAAAGCAGAAGTGCTTGCCAGGGAACGGGCAATTGGCCGACGCCTAACAGGAAACCGCCGAAAACCCCGAACAGGAGCAACATTGTCAGTGAGTTGATCGCCACCATCACCAGCGTATGGCCATCGTTTCCCTTGGAGAGGGAACCCCACACGAGCACCATTGCCGTGCACGGCGCGATTCCCAGAAGGATGCAACCAGCCAGGTAGCTTCGCCACAGCGGCACCTCGAGCATCTTTACGCCGTCGACGAGAACCACTTGTCCTGCCCCATAGATGTCACCTACTGCGAGATCCTCGCCCAGTGGCATCTTGACCAGATCGACCGCATCCGTACCTATAAAGCCAACGAACAGGGTTCCCAGGAAGAAGTTCGCGATGGCATACATCGTGAAGGGTTTAACGGCCCAGTTGATGAACAACGTAAGAGCGACCGGACGCACCGCTTTCCCCGCCTTGACTACTTCATGGAAGTCAACCTTCACCATGATTGGATACATCATGAAGAAAAGACACAAGGCAATCGGGATGGAGATGACTGGCGCGTCATTTACAAAAATGGCCATACCATCGAGTGTTCGGGCGATATCAGGAGCAATCTTTCCGAGCGCTATCCCAGAAACAATGCACAGGGCAACCCATACCGTCAGATAGCGTTCGAAGAAACTTATCCCCTTACTATTGGCGTTGGGCAATCTCTCGTCAGTAATGATGCTCGATGCTCCGGCTTATAAGTCTTAGAATTTTACAACGTTAAAAGTCTATCTCTGTTGATTTACGTCAATCGTTGGGCGTCTCAATTGGGTCGTTTTTGCCTCACACCAGAAATTTCCAGGTGTCCGCTTTCTGGTTAATTCTTGATGTAGATTGAATGTCTCCGGAGATGATTCCGGACAGGTTCGCCTTCGGCACCGGCATCAGTATTTTCAGGTTATGCTTGTGCCGAGATTGGCGGCATCGGGCAGTCCAGGCAAGTTGAAATCGTACGTACCAGTTCAATTCCCCGGGTGGTGGTTTTGCCGTCCTGTAAAATTATCGCAACACAGGCCTTCAGCAGGCGTGGCTTTACCAGTGGCTTCAGTTGCGCCAGCTTGTCCAGTGCCTGATTGAGCGCGTCGAGCCTGATATCCTGACTGGCCAGCATGTTGAGTGCTTCCATACCCGCTTCGGCGACACCGGAAGTGAATGCCATGCTGGCATCGTTAGCGTCGGTATGTTCAACGTGGGCGATCAACGACAGCACAGTTTCAACTTCGGCTTTAACCGGGTCGAGACTTTTATGTTTGCCACGCGGTGGTTTGCGAAAGCCGAAATGCTCATCCAGTTGCTGTATCACTAGCCGCTGGATGACCCATTCTTTCAGATTGACCGACTTGTCCGAGACAATGATGTAATGTACCGCTTGCTTGAACTGGACAAACTGGTTGGGTGACAAGTCCCTTAAAGCATTAATACTGAGTTCGAGTAACGGCAATTTGTATTTATCGTGCAGGCTCTTCAAATCGGGCAACAATTGATCGCATAATGCATGCATATGTGGATCGGCATACTGATGCAAAGCACTTGTGGCCGCTGATTTATCTTTTTGCAGATCAATCAGCACAGCGTAGATGAGTGCGCGGGCGGTGTAGGCATCCTGTGCCGCTTCCCTGAGCAGGCTCGGCATCGCAATAATGAGCTCACGTACATATTCGATGTTCTCTTCATTCAGAGTGCCTATCTGGCTAATTGCCTGTTCTGCCGAAGTCAGGATGGCTGCGGTTACTGCCAGCTTTGCCGCTGCGGAAGTCGATTCTTCAACCGGTTCAGGTGGCACGGTAGTACTGATTTTGGACTGCAGGAACTCTCCATCCCAGCGCGGTTCTATCCTGCGAATGCGCTCGGCCAGCGGAGGATGGGTGGCGAAAAACGATCGCAACAGAAAACCGACGCCCTCGGCAAAAAAGGCATGGCTATATTGTGCTGCCGCCGGCGAATTAAGATAGGAACCGGCACTACCGCCGATTTTTTTCAGCGCACCCGCAATGCCGTCTTTATTGCGGGTAAATTGCACCGCGGAGGAATCTGCCAGATACTCACGTTGCCGACTGACAACAGACTTGATCCAGTTACCGAAAAATGATCCAGCGTAGCCGATAATCAGCAATCCCAGCCCCAGTGCCGCTATCGCTGCAATACCACCGGCGCCTTTACTGCTTCTCGAACGCCTGCTAAAGCGCATGGAGCGAAGCAGCCAGCCACCAATCAACCCGATCAGTAATATGCCGTGCAATACACCTATCAGCCGGATGTTAAGCCGCATGTCACCGTTAGCAATATGACTGAATTCGTGTGCTATGACACCCTGCAGTTCCTCGCGGTTCAAGCGGGTCATGGTACCCCTGGTAACACCAATGACTGCATTGGCGGGAGACAACCCAGCGGCGAAGGCATTGATCGCGGAGTCTTCCAGCAGGTAAACCCGGGGTATCGGCATGCCCGCAGCAATGGCCATCTCTTCGACCACGTTTAACAGTTGTCTTTGTTGCAGATCAGTGGTCGCCGCCGGAACCTGTCTGCCACCGAGCATTTCCGCTACCGTTGCTCCACCACCGGACAACGACATGGTTTTATACAGGCTGCCGCAGAAAATCAGCAGGCATACACCGGCTGACACGACAGCAAATTCCTGCCATGAGTAATAGCCCTGCAAAGCCTCCGGCGAGAAAGCTATCTGGCTTGATCGGGCGTAGGTGTATATCCCCAGTAAAAGCAGATTGGTCAGGACAATCAGTCCGCCTACTGCCAGCACAAAGAGCAGGACAAACCAGCTGGTATTTTTACGTGCCCGGTCCTGTGCTTCGAAAAAGTTCAAATTGAAACGAGACTAGAAAGCCACTTTTGGCGCCGCCTGAATCTCGGCGCTATCTGCAAACTCCAGTAGGCTCGCATCGCTGGCGTGGCCGAACATTCCGGCAAGAATATTCTGTGGAAAAGATTGTTTGTAGGTGTTGTACAGCATGACTTCATCATTAAAAGCCTGGCGTGCAAACGCCACCTTGTTCTCTGTACTGGTCAACTCTTCGGTGAGTTGCATCATGTTCTGATTCGCCTTTAAATCAGGGTAAGCCTCGACCAGGACATTGAAACGTCCCAGTGCACCGGCGAGATTACCTTCGGCCTGCCCTAGCCCTTGCATGCTGTTGGCATCACCTGGCTTGGCCTGTGCGGCCGATAGGTTATCGGAGGCCGAGTTACGCGCCTTGATCACCGCGTCCAGGGTCTCCCGCTCATGCGTAAGGTAACCCTTCGCGGTTTCCACCAGGTTCGGGATCAGGTCGTAGCGACGTTTCAATTGTACTTCAATCTGCGAAAATGCATTTTTAAAGCGGTTTTTTAACGCCACCAGCTTATTGAAGATTGAAATAATATAAATGACGAGAGCGCCGATAACGACTAGCCCGATGATCGTCGAGGTTTCCATAGTGCCTCCAGCTCAGAAAATATTTGACAGTAACTGGTAGCTAACTTTAGCAGACTATACGCCACACTCACGGTTTTGTTCCTGCTGTAGCGATACTGCGAAATTTTCAACGGAACAAGACACCTCGAATCCGGAACGCTTTGCCGATCCGATAGTCTGACCAATCATGCCCGTATCGAAACAATTTACCGCTATTTCAAAATTTCGCGAATAAATCCGTCGCCGGCACGTTTATATATATATGAAACGATTAGCAACAAACCCGTTTATCGAACGCCAGGCTTTTTCCGCGCGCTCGAACCATGCCTAGATTCCAGCTCCTCACAGGCATCGGTAATAAACTGCAACGCGCCAGCTTCGAGCGACAGGTTGAAGCTCAGTTGCCGTCGCTGGTTCGGGTAGCGCGGGGGCTCATCAGTCAGCCAACCGATGCCGAAGACCTGGTTCACGATACCTGTGTCAAGGCCCTGACTTCCTTCGATTCTGCAAAATTTACTAGCGACTCGAAATTTCAGGCCTGGTTGAAACGCATTCTGATCAATACCTACCGGGACCAGTATCGACGCGCCCAGCGCTCACCGGTAAGGTCAATAGATTACCACGCCACCTCTGACGAGCATCTGAACGTTATCGAGTTGGTGGCAAGTACAGAGCTTTCTCCGAGCGAGAACATGGAACATCGTAAATCCTCAAGTGCGATCCAAAATGCTTTCGCGACATTGCCCCCGGAGGTGCGCGTGGTATCCGTCTTGTTCCTCGTCAATGAGCTGTCTTACAAGGAGATTGCCTATATCACCGAAAGCCCCATCGGGACCGTAATGTCACGCCTTTCACGGGGTCGAAAGCTACTGCGTGATCAGTTGTCAGACTATGCTCCGCAGGACAATAAAACCCTTGTCGATGCAATCGACAGGAGCAACGAAGCATGAACGATTGTGCATCATTTCGTAGCGATCTAGACGGCTGTCGAGACAAAGCGCTCGATGAAAGTCGACAGCTCGAAGTACTCAAGCACCTGCAAAACTGCTTCCGCTGCCGACAGGAAATCGAACAGGCAGCAGTCATTGAAGAAGAGCTGAGACAACAAGCGTCAGGCTGGACACCCACTACAGGATTATGGGCACGCATAAAAACCAACGCTGAGCTGGAATCATCCACAGGACCGATCGCAGCGCGACGTCTTTATCAACTGCCATGGGCCGCTGTCGCACTGCTGGTGATAACGCTGGGACTGGTTAGTTTCACCCTGCTCGAAAGCGGGAATCAAACAGCACCAAAGCTTGTTGCGACAGCACTGGTGAATGAGTTTCATACCTTTGTCATCAGTCACCGGGAACTGGATTACCAGGATTCACGGCCGGCAGAAGTTCGCAAATGGTTTGACGGTAAGGTTAATTTTCGGGTTCCCCTGCCAGTGGAAACAACCGAATTGCAACTTGCCGGTGGTCGATTGTGCAATATGTTTGATCAACGCATTGCATCGTTCATGTATGAAATTGACGATGTCCGGGTGTCGCTTTACATCATGCGTTCGAAGCCGGACAGAGCGGCGATCGCCGAGCAGGAATTGCTGTTGCAGGGTTATGGATATGTTGAATGGGAAAACCAGGGGCTGCATTACTCATTGGTCGGCGATGTTTCAGTTGAGCGCCTCCGCCGGATTGCAGCCAGTTTGTATTCGACACAGTTGCTGGCAAACCTGTCAGGCGGCCAATTGGTTGCAATGCAAAGTCGTAAGTTGCAGATAAATTCAAATCGGGAGCTACGGAGTAATAATGCCTGGTCGGCGTAGCTTGATAAAATCTGCTCTGCTTGCTATCGGTACGATTGCATTTCCCGGTTTACCTGGTGTGAAAGCGGCATCGTCACAATACGGTATCGAAGGTCAGATTGCGCCCGAACTGAAGGTAAACTACTGGATAGACAAAAACGGTCAACCCACCGATTTCAAGCTGGCCGATCATGCCGGGAAGTGGGTCTTCCTGAAGTGTTTCCAGAGCTGGTGCCCCGGTTGCCACGCACATGGATTTCCGGCATTGAAAAAAATTTCGGATGCATTGGCTAATAATCCGGGTATTGCCTTCGCGGGGATCCAAACGGTGTTCGAGGGGCACTACACGAATACCGTGGACAAGGTTCGCGAAATCCAGCTGCGCTACGACCTGAAAGTCCCCATGGGTCATGATCCCGGTGGCGAAGACGGGTATCCCGCCACCATGGCCGACTATCGAACCGGCGGAACGCCATGGATGATTTTGATAAATCCGCAACGCGAAGTTGTGTTCAACGACTTCGGTATCAATGTCGAAAAGGCGATCGATTACCTCGACAAAGTCAGTCAGGCTTAGGCGCTCAAACTGTAAGCATTTTCTTGTAAACCGGCGAAAACTGTAACTGCTGCCACTTTTCTGTGTAGACTAAATCTCAGCGACAATTGCGTTATAATTGCCGCGTTTTAGTCACCGCAGATCACTGGTATATATTAATGAAGCAGCAAACCTCCAAAAGGCATTTTCCCCTCCATATTCACATTGCTTCGTTGTTCATTATTTTGATTTTGAGCGTTAGTGTCACCCTCGCGTGGGTCGGCTACAGGCAGATTTCGAACCTGGCTTTCGATAATACCGAAGTCCTGTTCGGCAAGACTGCGGACGAACTATTGCTTCAGTTTCAGAAAGATTACCGCCCGGTTGCGACTTCGGTACGCCTACTGGCCAACGCAGCCCTCAGCGACGCCAACGACCTGGTCGAAAGAATGAAATACGTGCCGTTGCTGGCCGAGATAATCAAGGATGAACCCCAGATTTCCGCGTTTCACATCGGTTATGCAAGCGGCGACTTTTTCATCATGTTGCCGTTAAGAAATGATTACATACGGGCTGTGTTTTCCGCGCCCGATGAAGCCCTTTATGTGGTCAATCACATCAGCCACAGCGATAACGGTGAAAATCGTCAAACGCGTATTTTTCTGGCCGAACAACTAGAACCCGTTGGCGATGCCATAACAAGCACCACCGACTTTGATCCCAGGCTACGACCCTGGTACCAGGAGGCGGAATCCTCAGCAACAATCCAGGTAACATCACCGTACATGTTTTTGTCCCTGCAGCAAATAGGAGTAACCATATCGAAATATTCACCCAGGGGAAAAAGTACGGTATCCGCTGATGTCACTCTGGAAAGCTTTACTGATACCCTGCGAAAAAATCAAGTCACACCATCGACGTTCAGCCTGATTTACAATAACAACGGAGAAGTTCTCTCTCATAACACCCGCGGCATCGACTCCCCATTGGCGCACATACAGGAAAACCAGGTTCCGAAGATCGGCGACTTGCCAGATTCCCTGGTCGAAGTAACGCATCAATTGACCACTCATCCTGGACAGGTTATTCCATTTATGCATGACGACGAACGCTGGTTCGGCAGTGTCCGCGAACTGGCTGTGCATAGCCGATTACAAATCAGGTTTCTAATCGCAGCGCCCGAGCGAGAACTTCTGGCCGCCGCGTTCGCGGCACGCCGGACCAGTATTATTATCACTGTTTTGGTGATTCTGTTGGCGCTACCCATTGCCTGGTTCATCGCCAACCAGGTCGCTCGACCGATGCGCATACTTGCCCGGGAAGCCCAGGATATCGCCGGTTTCAATTTCGATGAGAACATTAGTATTGACACTATCATTCTCGAAGTCGAACAACTCTCCAGGTCGATGGACACAATGAGGATTACCATTGGCAATTTTTTCAACCTGATTACCTCGCTTTCCGGAGAATCCGATATCGATCGATTGCTGGACAGAGTCACCGATGAAACCATGCGCGCCAGTAGTGCCGATGCAGCGGTGATTTACTTGCTGACCGATGACGAAACCGAACTGCATGCACAACCCCCGCGACTTGCCAATGGTGTTGTTTTAACTGACAACGGCTTACCGGACCTAATGCTGGACGGAAGCATCAGCAATCGACTACTCGATAGTTTTAACAAAAAAGAGGTTATCGTTGAACAACTCGGCAAAGATCACGCCGGCGAGCAACCCTTGCTACCCCTGGCGGAAGTGCTGGAAGCAAAGAACCTCACCACCATCGTGCTGCCGCTGACTAACCGGGACAACGCGGGTAGCGGCCTGTTATGCCTGCTCTATAGCGAACAAAACCGGAACCTGGAGAGTGCACTTAGCCCTCAACACATAGGTTTCACCCAGGCATTGTCTGGTTTTGCCGCAGTGTCTATGGAAAGCCGGCAATTATTGAAGATGCAAAAGAACCTGTTGCAGTCTTTTATCGAGTTGATTGCCAGCGCGATAGACGCAAAGTCCCCCTATACCGGCGGGCACTGCCAACGGGTACCGGAGCTCACCAAAATGCTCGCCGCCGCCGCCTGCGACAGTCAGGATCCCCGCTTCAAGGAGTTTTCACTATCTGACGATGAGTGGGAAGAGCTGCATATAGCAGCCTGGTTGCACGATTGTGGCAAAGTGACTACACCCGAGTATGTGGTCGATAAATCAACCAAACTGGAAACCATTTATGACCGCATACACGAAATTCGGATGCGCTTCGAGGTACTAAAGCGCGATGCGGAAATTGATTACTGGCAGCAATTGTCCGCAGGTGGCAATGAGGAGCAGTTAAAATCTGACCTGGAAGTAAAACAAAACCAGTTGGACGACGATTTTGCCTTCGTTGCGAAATGTAATGAAGGTGGCGAATTTATGGCCGATGAGAAAATTACCCGTCTCAACGAGATCGCCACCGTCACCTGGCGTCGAACCCTGAGCGACCGTATCGGGGTTTCCTGGGAAGAAGGGTTGCGTCAACAACGAGTCCCCGAAACCGAATTACCGACGCAAGAGCCTTTAATAGCAGACAAGAAAGAACATGTCATTTATCGAGATGCAGACGAGGTAATCCCGGATGACAATCCCTGGAGTTTCAAATTAGACACCCCTCAGCACAGATATAACCGGGGCGAGCTTTACAATTTGTCCGTCGCCAGGGGCACGCTTGCCGATGAAGAACGCTTCAAGATCAACGATCACATGGTGCAAACCATTATCATGCTCAACCAGCTCCCCTTCCCCAAGCATTTACGCAACGTGCCGACTATTGCCGGGGGGCATCACGAAACCATGATCGGCACCGGCTATCCGAAGAAACTGCGCCGCGAAGATATGTCGCTCACTGCCAGGATGATGGCTATCGCCGATATTTTTGAAGCATTGACCGCTGCGGATCGCCCCTACAAAAAGGCCAAGTCGCTCAGCGAGTCGATAAAAATCATGAACTTCATGAAAAAGGATCAGCACATTGATCCCGACCTGTTCGATCTGTTCCTGCAGTCAGGTGTATACCTGGACTACGCGAAACAGTTTCTTGCCGAGGCGCAGATCGATGAGGTCGACATAACAGAGTACCTGGGACCGCTAGCGAGCTAGGGAACTTCTCTGATCAAGTCATGAACAAACATCTAGTGCTCAGACTTAATCAGAGATTCCCTAGAACCTCAGTGAAAGACAGGACATGCCGCCATCGAGTTTAGCGCATTCGGTGTTGTTTATTTCACACACCTCGTAACCTTCCGCTTGCAGGCGTTCGCGGGTGCCAGGAAACCCGCCAGGCATCAGCACCAGGTGGTTATAACGGATCGAATTTGCAGCCGCTTCTTCACCGTCACAGGTATGAATCACGCGGTAATTTTCAAAACATCCAGATGCATCCAGTCGTTCGGTCGAGAGGATGGTTTCCGCGTCCAGCAACGAGCAATCCGTTTTGAAATGCAGCACACCCTCGGGGGTCATCACTTCACGTAGCCGGTAACCCCAGTTACTCACGATGGACGCGAGCTCCGCTACTCCAGCCGTATCGGTGCGGTCGGAGCGACCGACCAGAATTTCTTGCGCAGTAGTCAGAATGTCACCTCCCTCAATAAACCCGGGGCCCTCGATCCGGAACACCTCGTCATACGCATCGCGCAGCGTCGACTCCATTTCGCCAACTTCTCCGCGCCTTGAAGCCGCTCCCGGACGCATCAGAATAGCCGCCTCGGGCAGGCAAAGCGCGACGTCTTCGACGAAGACTGCATCCGGATAAGCCTCGAGTGCGGACAATTCGATAACCTCGGCGCCTGCTTCTTTCAGGGTAGCAACATAATGTGCATGATCTTTAAGCATTTGCCCAAGATCGGGATTACCCACATCCTCGGCGCGCAGGCCATGCACGATACTTTGAGCGGGAAGACGAGTAATCGCGCGGGTAAATTCGTAGGAGTGTTCAGTCAATGTTTTGCTTCCATGGTCATGGGCTTGAAACCTGAGTTTCTGCTTGGGTACAAAATATCTGCGAAATATATCACTCAGAGGTATCCAATTGTAAGGTCTGGATTTAGAATGCGGCTGCGCAAGAGATCGGCAAACCCCAAAATTTAGATATGCGTAGTACTCAGCACGAATTATTAACCACTTTATCGACAGGGAAACAAGGTATGCACCTGAAAATATCACCCGTATTCGGCCTGCTTCTGACTTTGGTCCTTGGCACTGCAATGACTTCAATGGGCACATATGCTGCTGAAAAAACCCAACCGGAGTCAGCCGATACATCGGCCGAACCCACCCAGGAGCAGATTTTCGAAAAGGCGTTAGCTGATATCGAGAATCAAAAACGCGTTATCGAAGATCTTAGCTCGAGGCTCGGAGAAGCTTCGGGGATTATGCAGGTAGCCCTCGATTCCAGACTATCCAAAGCGCGAATGAGCTTACTGGAGCAAAATTTGAGTTTTGCAACGGCCGTTGTCGAACAGGAAGACGCGGGCACGATGAACGACGAGCATCGCCAGCAGGCAATCGGAATTCTGGATTCACAACTGAAGCTCGCCAAGGCATTTGCCGGTGACGTCAGGAAACAGATTGTATTCTCTGAAGAAAAACTGTCAGCGGCAGAACAGGCTGCCATGTACAGCAGGATTTTCGGCCTGCTGGACAGGCTCAATCACAGCTACGAAATTTACATCGCAAGTCTCGAATTAGCGCGGCATTTCGAACTCGATGTATCGAAACAGGAACAACTGCTCAAGGAAGACCTGGCGGAGCGTGCCGCCAATGGTTCGATTTTTCTGGAGCTGACTATTGCGGATGTCACCGCATTGAAGGCGGGCACATCGGTATTGCCTGACGATGCAGAGCTAAATGCCAAGCTCAATGCCGCGATAAATCATGTTTCCCTGATCGCAGGCGGGTTAGCGACTGTGTTAGTCATGATGGAAAGCCTGGAAATGGATACCGATACCTACCAGGAGCAATTACTTATCGCTACTGGTCAGATCACGACAGATTTTTTTCAGGTCGATATGCTAACCAATTTGCTGACTGGCTGGGGTGAAACCCTGTGGGCCAGCCTGGTTGAAAGCGGTCCGGGCCTGTTTTTAAATCTTTTGTTGTTTCTTATTATCGTATTTATTTTTTACAAGCTTGCCAATCTGGCGAAGAGACTGACTGAAACTGCCCTGCAGAAGCCGGGAGTCCAGCTGTCCCAGCTATTGAAACGCATGGTCCTGTTAATTGTACGTAACACGGTCCTGGTGATCGGTGTGTTAATCGCATTATCACAGGTGGGTATCAGCATGGGACCATTGCTGGCAGGCCTCGGCGTAATCGGATTTATCATCGGTTTTGCACTGCAGGATACACTGTCCAATTTTGCCGCCGGCATGTTGATCCTGCTGTATCGCCCATTCGACGTCAAAGACCTTGTCGAAGCGGGTGGCGTGTCCGGCCTGGTAAGTCACATGAGCCTGGTGAATACCACGATTCTCACTCTCGATAACCAGACCATCATTGTGCCGAATGGCAAGATCTGGGGGGATGTAATCAAGAATGTAACGGCTCAGAAGGTTCGCCGCGTTGACCTGGTCTTTGGCATCTCTTACACCGACGATATCCTCAAAACCGAAAAAATTCTGCAGGAGGTCGTAGCGGCCCACGAAGCTGTGCTGGATGAACCCGAGACGATGATTCGTTTGCATGAACTCGGAGATTCTTCGGTTAATTTCGTGGTCAGACCCTGGGTAAAAACCGATGATTACTGGGAAACCTACTGGGCGCTTACACGAGCCGTGAAAATGCGCTTCGACGAGGAAGGGATTTCGATTCCGTTTCCACAGCGAGATGTGCATTTGTACCAAACCTGATATTGCGGGAAAGGTGGCGCCGGCAAGGGGATTTTGTACCAGTCATAAAAAAGGGCGGAAACCAGTCCGCCCTTTTCATAGACACACTATTTAAGGTTTATTTAGAACTGATTCATCGTGTTGTCTTTACCAGAAGCCTTCAGTGCCTGCGCACCTGAGAAATACTCCTTGTGATCATCTCCCATATCGGAACCAGCCATGTTCTGGTGCTTGACACAGGCGACGCCGAGACGGATTTCCTGGCGCTGAACATTAGCGACATAACCCAGCATGCCCTCATCACCAAAATAATCCCTGGCTAACGTATCGGTGGACAGCGCGGCGGTGTGATAGGTCGGCAGCGTGATCAGGTGATGGAATACTCCGGCTACCCGTGCTGCATCGGCCTGGAAGGAGCGAATTCTGTCATCCGCCGCGGTGCCTAGCTCGGTGTCATCGTAATCGGCACCCATCAAGCTGTCGCGATCATAGGCAGAAACATCCTTGCCCTCCTCGCTCCAGGCATCGAAGACCTGCTGACGGAAGTTGAGCGTCCAGTTGAAGGACGGGCTATTGTTGTACAGCAACTTGGCATTTGGAATCACTTCGCGAATGCGGTTGATCATGCCGCCAATTTGATCGAGGTGGGGTTTCTCGGTTTCGATCCACAACATGTCCGCACCGTTGCGCAGCGCGGTAATGCCGTCGAGTACACAACGTTCTTCACCGCTGCCTTCGCGGAAACGCACGAGGCCATTCGGCAGGCGTACCGGCTTGACCAGTTGGCCGTTTTGCTTGATCACCATGTCTCCATCGGTTATATCGTCGACCGAATTGACCGGCGTGGTTTCAAGGAAAGCGTTGTACTGTGAAGCCAGGTCGCCTTCGGCTGTCGATACAGGGATTTTTTGTGTAAGGCCTGCACCCAGGGAATCGGTACGCGCCACGATGACACCATCATTGACACCCAGTTCAAGAAAGGCATAACGCACTGCATTGATCTTGGCGATGAAGTCGGCATGTGGAACGGTAACCTTGCCATCCTGGTGCCCGCATTGTTTTACGTCAGAAACCTGGTTTTCGATCTGAATACAACAGGCACCGGCTTCGATGATCTTCTTCGCCAGCAGGTAGGTTGCTTCTTCATTGCCGAAACCGGCGTCGATATCGGCAATAATGGGCACCACATGCGTTTCAAAATTGTCGATCTGATTCTGAACGCCTTTCTCTTTTACGCTGTCGCCCACTTCGCGCGCGGCATCGAGCTCGCGGAACAGACCGCCCAGTTCACGCGCATCGGCCTGGCGCAGGTAGGTATAAATTTCCTCGATCAGTTCAGGGACCGTGGTTTTTTCGTGCATCGACTGATCGGGCAAGGGCCCAAATTCGGAGCGCAACGCGGCGATCATCCAACCGGACAAGTAAATATAAGAACCCTTGGTGGTCGACATGTGTTTCTTGATCGCAATCATTTTTTGCTGGGCAATGAAACCGTGCCAGCAACCGAGTGATTGCGTGTATTTCGAGGAGTCGCCATCGTAAGCGTCCATGTCTGAACGCATGATTGTTGCGGTGTATTTGGCGATATCGATCCCGGTCTTGAAGCGATTCTGCGCGCGCATACGCGCCACTGATTCCGGGTTGATCGCATTCCAGCTTTCACCTTGTCCGCCGCAAAGGGCTGCAACATCGGCGATATCTTTTTGGTATAGGGTCATGGCAAGGCCTTTATCAAAGTATGGTTAAAAGAAATGTTGCTGCCCAGTGTATGGCTTTGTTATTTATAATTGAAATAAATGGTTATTATATTTATTATTCACTCAATCAATAAAGGTAACGAGACAAGCCATGCACACAGGAAGAATTGACCTCAATCTTCTGCAATACCTGGATGTTTTGCTGCGCGAGCGAAACGTTACCAGGGCAGCCAGCCACCTCAGTTTGAGCCAGCCGGCGATGAGCAATGGGCTGAACCGATTGCGAAAATTGTTTGATGACCCTCTGCTGATTCGCACCAGTGATGGTATGACTCCGACTGAAAGGGCGCTTGAATTACAGCCGGTGATCCGCGAGGTGCTGGCGAAGGTCGATAAAGCCGTGCAACCCCAGGCTGCCTTCGATCCCGCAAACGCCGAACGATTTTTCCGCATCATGGCGACCGATTATGCCGAGTCAACCATCGTCCGACATATTCTGCACCGCCTGCGCACAGACGCACCCGGTATTACGCTCGATATCATGACGCCCAGCGATGTCAGTTTTCTCGATGTCGAACAGGGCAAGGTGGATATGGTCATCAACCGCTTCGATTCGATTCCACAGTCTTTCCATCAGAAAACCATCTGGAAGGATGATTTCGCCTGCCTGTTCAGTGTCGATAATCCGATTCGAGATAACTTCACACTGGAGTCCTATTTACAGGCCCAGCATGTCTGGGTGAGCAAGACCGGCATGGGGGTTGGAGTCGGCATGAATCCCGACGATGTGCAACGCCTGGGCTGGGTTGATGAAGCCCTCAATCAAATCGGTGAACAACGCAGCATTACTGTGTTCACGCGCCACTACCAGGCGGCGATGTTAATGGCCGAGCAAAGCGATTTGATTGTCACTATTCCCGCCAAGGCAGCAAAGCTGCAGGCGCACAATCCACGCGTCATCGTCGAACAACCGCCTTTTGAGATTCCACCAATCGCGCTGAAGATGGCCTGGAGCCCGTTATTGCAGAACAATCCCGCGCATCAGTGGATGCGACGCCTGATTGTAGAAGTAGCCAGGCAGCAGATCGAGTGAGAGTTAAAGATCCAATTGATCGTCATGGTATGCCCGGCATTGCGTACGTCGGCAAACTGATTGACGCCACTTTCGATCAGACTGTCGAACACAATCCGGCTTTGGGCGGTATCGTAGCTCTCGTCATCGAGGACCATGGATCTTGCCCAGGCTATACCGTTTTCAAATGATAGGACTTGGGGCGTGTCATGTGCTCAAACCCAACCGATGACAGCGTACATCCCCGGCCTGAATTCTTGACCCCAGTCCAGGCCAGCGCCGGGTCGAGGTAATCGCAGCGATTCATAAACCAGGTGCCGGTATCGATCTGATTACCGATATCGATCGCAGCGGATTCATCCTGGGTAAAAATCGCCGCGGTCAAACCGAACTCGCTATCATTCATCAACCGGATGGCCTCATCGTCACTGCTGACCGCCATGATGGCGACCAGCGGCCCGAAGGTTTCTTCGGTCATCACCCGCATCGAGTGATCGACCCCGGTCAGCACTTGCGGTGCAAGATAAGCTGTGCCGCGTTCGTCTGCATCGAAGCTTGCCTGATTGATATGCGCAGTGGCGCCGGCAGCCACCGCTTCGTCGATTTGCGCACGTACAAACTCTGCCGCACTGGATTTCGACAGTGGGCCCATGTTGGTATCAGTGTCATCCGGCCTGCCGAGATTGTAAGCGCTGACCAGTTCGACCACGCCATCGACAAATTCAGACAGGATCGATTCATCCACGTAAACCCGTTCGATGCCACAACAGGATTGCCCGGAGTTGAAAATCGCGCCATCGGTTACGGTTTCGATCGCGTGCTGCAGATTCGCATCCGCGCGCACGTAGGCAGGATCCTTGCCCCCCAGTTCGAGACCGACACCGATGAAACGCCCGACCGCGGCGCGCTCGACCATTTCCCCGCCCGCCACCGAACCGGTAAAAGCGACAAAATCGATTTGCGGTGACTGGATCACGCGCTCGGTATCGCTGTGACTCAGGTGCAAATGCTGAAACACGCCCGTGGGTAGTCCGGCCTCGTCAAAGGCCTGTTGTAGTCGCTCGGCGCACAATGGTGTCTGTGCGGAGTGCTTGAGCACCACGGTGTTACCCGCCAGCAGTGCTGGCATAATCGCATTGACCGAGGTTAAATAAGGGAAATTCCATGGGGCCACGACAAACACAACGCCTAGCGGTTCGCGCTTGATGTAACGCGTGAAGCCATCTTTGGCTTTGGGCTTGATATCGGCCAACGCGCTATTGGCAATCTCGATCATGTAACGCGCGCGTTCCTCGAAACCAGCCACTTCCCCCGGTGCCTGCGAAATCGGTCGGCCCATCTGCCAGGTCAATTCCTCGGCAATTTCGTCACGGTGGGCCACAAACGCGTCGACTGCCTTGCTGCAAAGCGCCATGCGTTCAGAGACAGGTGTATTCTTCCATGCTTGCTGTGCCGCTTCAGCGGCGCCTAATACGCGTTCGATTTCTGCAGAACTTGCAGTCGGACGTTCAACGTAAACGCTGCCGTCGACCGGTGAAACACATTGGATAGTTGACATGATTATTTCGCTTTAAAATAGGGTTTATGGATTTGCTGTTGATAACAGCCTGGGGAGCGGAAAAATGTCATCCGCAATTCGGGGGGATTCTATACCCAGAACAAAATCAACGAAACACTAAGGAATAAAATTGTGCCGGCAGCAGAGAACGAACACGGGATCTGCTGATGATAACTTGCGGGATTATTTTGTACATGCATCGGATCAGGTTTGAGTTACTACAAATAAGCCTGGGTTTTACTGCCCCCTGGCAAAACCGGCTTGCTCACTGACGCCCAAACGGGCTATAAAACCACTTGCACCAGTTAAAGAGTAAATTTGGTTACATACAAACCGATTAACTTAGAAATGCTTTATAAAACACCTGCGACGTTTATGCTGTACTGCATTGAAACCCTCCCACAAGGATCGGATCCTGGTATTGTCTTCCAGCTCATGATTGGTTTCTACAGTAGTAACGCCGTTCTTAAGATAGGCATCATAGGTTTCTTTCATCAGCATGGCATTAACACCTTTGCCCTGAAGATCTTTCCGAATAGCTACCATCAACAGGTCAGCCCTGTCATTCTTCTTCATCGCCTTTAACAAGGTAATAAAACCAAAAGGAAGAAGCTTGCCTTTATTCCTCTGTAATGCCCTGGATAATGACGGCATGGTAATACCAAATGCAGCAAGCTTGCCTTCGCGATCAACAATGATGGTTACATAATCCACTTTCACGAAAGAGAAATACTGCTTGGTATAGTAATCCATCTGGCGCTGCGTAAGAGGTGTTACGCCAAAAAGATGGGAGTAAGCGTCATTAATCAATTCAAATATTGCAGTGCCGTAAGGAAGAATCTCCTTTGCTTTCTTTGCCCGGATAACCGTTAGTTTCAATCTACGTTCTACTATCGAAGCAAGTTTGACAAGTTTTTCGGGTACTGCCTTATCAGCGGTAAGTTTATATTCAACCCAGTCGATTTCTTTTACAAAACCCAGCTTCTCGAAGTGATTTTGATAATACGGATGATTATAAATAGAAGCCATTGTACCTAGTTGGTCAAAACCTTCTATCAATGTCCCTTCATGATCTAAATCAGTAAAACCAAGAGGTCCATGTATGGCATTCAATCCTTTTTCCTTGGCCCAGTGTTCTACCTGTTGTAATAGCAAACGACTGATATTTACATCATCTTCAAAATCAATCCAGCCAAAGCGGATATATTTATTTTTCCACTTATCTATATAAGCATGATTAACAATACCGGCAATCCTTCCCACAACTTTGTTGTTCTTGTATGCCAACCAGTATCTTGCTTCACAATAATCAAATGCAGGATTCTTCCTGGAGCTTAGTGTGGCAGCTTCATCAAATTTTAAAGGTGGTACAAAATAGGGATGATCTTTGTACAACTCGTCAGTAAAATTGATAAAGGCTTTCATTTCAGCCTTTGTGGTTACTTCCTTGATTTGAATATCCACGAATCGCCTGCTGTTGCTGGGACGTCACCGTCAGGTGTTAACCGATACCGAGTTGAGGCGTTTGCTTCATATTTGCTTTTTAGAGACTTCCCTGAGATCACTACATTCTTTTGAAAATTATAGAGAATTTTTCGTACCATACAATCGTTAATGCGGGCTAGAGGCAGAATTCAGTACCCAGCCTGTTTGCGGTCAGCACGCTCATGGTGATGGTGCGGGTGACTTGTTCTGCTTGCTATCGGGCGGCAGGATAATGTGTACACGATCACCGGGCTTGTTGCTACCCGCATTGACGGTATTGCTTTTCAGGTCAAAGACAATGCGCTCGCTGCGGAGTTCCTTGTCACCTGATTGCCAGACGCGCGCATTTTCCAGCAGGATGATGCGGTCCTCTTTGGCGTGAAATTCGATGCGGCCGGCTTCTGCGCGCTGGTCGGACTCCTTGCCATCCGGGCGCTGCCGGTAGGTTGCCGGGTTGCCGGTGAGCACCAGGATATCAATGCTGTTGTCGCTGAGCTGTACCGTCATTTTGCTGCCTTGCAACACGAGAGTGCCCTGTTGCACGTACACATTGCCTTCGTAAACGCTGTTGCCGGTTTTCTCATTCAGCGTGGCCCTGTCTGCCTCAATATTTATTGGCTGACTGCTATCGCCTGTCAGCCCCAGGCCGGTGACTGGCAACAGTGACAGCATCAATGCGGTTCCCAGCAGGCCGCCTGTTACACGATAACTAGCCATTACCATGGTTGCTGCCATCAATGCTTCCCGGTACCCGGGAAAGCAGTTCTAGATTTACGTCTATCAGCACGCTACCCTGCAAGATCCTTCTCAAGCTGCGCATGCCCATCCTGCAACCGGTAGGCCCGGTCGGCCGCTTCCAGCAAGGCGGGTTGGTGTGAAATGGCCAGGATAGTTTGCCTGCCGCGTAATTTTTGCAGCGTCTCGCAAATCGCCGCTTCGCTCTTCTGGTCAAGTGCCGTGGTCGCCTCATCCATTATCAGCAAGCGGGGGTGGTGAACAAGGGCACGTGCAATCATGATCCGCTGCCGCTGACCGCCAGACAGCATGCCGCCCCTTTCACCCACATTACTGTGGATGCCTTCAGACAATTTTTCCGTAAGTGTCCAGATATCCGCCTCCTGGAGGGCCGACACCACATCGGCTTCACTGATTCCGGGATCCCCCAGTGCCACATTGTTGAATACTGAATCGTTTAGCAACACCGTTTCCTGCGGCACGTAACCGATGGTGCGCCGCCAACGGTTCATATCAAGATCCTGCAGCGGGACCTCATCGATCAGCACGCTGCCACACGCCGGTTGCATCAACCCGATAATCAAGTCCAGGATAGTCGTCTTGCCCGATCCTGATGGTCCGATTATGGCGGTAAATGAACCG
>Ga0209165_10000242_pt1 | contig 21633 bp, 20 predicted proteins | sample tdAd001_FD_187122 | JGI IMG/M metagenome (GOLD analysis project Ga0209165, IMG submission 187122) | Marine sediment microbial communities from the Atlantic coast under amendment with organic carbon and nitrate - tdAd00.1 (SPAdes)... | ecosystem: Environmental > Aquatic > Marine > Coastal >... | reverse complement strand
AAGCGCCTGTGGAGCCGCAGGCGGAAGTTGCCGACGCGGCCACAGCGCTGCATGGACTTTTTGACGAATTCTTCGAACGCGGGCTCGAACTGAATCCTATGCGTGCGACCAGGATTGGTGACTATCGCTACAACGACCGACTCGCCAACTCGATCGGACCAAAGTATCGGGCGGCAAGTCTGAAAATGGATGAAGAATTCCTGGCCAGGCTGCTTGAAATCGATCGAGAATCCCTGCCGCGTCAGGATCAGCTGAGCTACGACATGTTCAAACTGAATCGTGAACAATCCATCGAGGGAGAGCGATTCCCGGGGCATTTACAGCCGATCAATCAGTTCTATTCGATGACGAATTCATTCGTTCAGCTCGGTAGTGGCACAAGTCTGGCTCCGTTCAAGACCGTCAAACACTATGATGACTGGCTTTCGCGAATCGATGATTTCATCGTATACGTCGATCAGGCGATTGAAAATATGCGGGAGGGCATGCATCAGGGTGTCGTGCAGCCGCGCATCCTGATGGCGAAGGCCGTGCCACAGCTTCAATCCCAGATCGTCGACAGTGCGGAAGAGAGCAACTTTTTCGCACCGATTATCAACATGCCGGAGGATTTCAGCGATGCGGATCGCAAACGCCTCACAGCGGCGTTCAAGGGCGCGATCGAAAACAAAATCATTCCGGCGTATGTGCGCATGAACAACTTTGTTGGTGATGATTACCTCGGTGCAGCACGTGACACGGTCGGGCTTTATGGTTTGCCGGATGGTAGTGATTGGTACGCGTTCAACGTCAAACGGATTACGACGACCGATTTGACGCCCGATCAGATTCACCAGATCGGACTTGACGAGGTCAAGCGCATCCATGGCGAAATGCACGGTGTTATGGAAGAGGTTGGTTTCGACGGCGACCTCAAGGATTTCTTCGAATTTCTGAATTCCGATGACCAGTTCTACTTCGATGACCCAGAACAGTTGATCCAGGGCTATCGAGACATGTCCGACCATATTGCGGAGCTCTCGACGGAACTTTTCGACGTATTTCCGAAAACCGGATTCGAAGTGCGGCGTATCGAACCATTCCGCGAGAAGTCGGCTGCGGGAGGCCAATACAGTACTGGCACACCGGACGGCAGTCGTCCCGGAGTGTTTTACGCGAACGCGTATGACATCAAGTCGCGACCGATCTGGGCGATGGAGTCGTTGTTCCTGCATGAGGCGATTCCGGGCCATCATTTCCAGCGATCGCTGCAGGTAGAGAACGAGAATCTGCCTGGTTTCAGGCGCTTCGGTGGTTACACGGCTTATACAGAGGGCTGGGGTCTCTACGCTGAATCCCTTGGCAGGGAACTCGGCGTCTATACCGATCCGTATCAGTATTTCGGAGCATTGAACGCGGAACTCTGGCGCGCGATTCGACTGGTGGTTGATACCGGCATTCATGCAAAGGAATGGAGTCGCCAGGATGTGCTGGATTTCATGTACGCGAATTCGGCGGTGAAAGAAGCGCGAGCAGTCGCAGAAGCAGAACGTTTCATGGCGATCCCGGGGCAAGCGTTGGCCTACAAGATCGGCCAACTCAAGATTCGCGAAATCCGCGACAATGCCGAAGCGCGCCTGGGTGGCAAGTTCGATGTGAAGGCATTCCATACGCAAATCCTGATGGACGGACCGATGCCGTTGTCGATGCTCGAAGAGAAGATCGACAGGTGGGTTGAAGGACAGCTGTAGGAGCCCGCCCCAGCGGGCGATGCTCCAGTACAAACAGAACTGTCGCCGGCTGGGGCGGGCTCCTACGGGCAGTGAGAAAGATGCTGTCTGCAGGCATACTTGCCTGATATGAAAGTCGATCGATTCATTCGAATTTCGATTGCGGTGTTGATCCTGCTGGTATTCATCGTCGCAATCGCCGCGACTTTGTTCGTGACGGAGTCGGCCCTTAACGTCTGGGACCGGCTCATCGAAGGGCCGAAGCTGCTGTTGTATGGCTACGTGTCCGTCATGGTGGCGCTGGTCGTCGCAGCCATCTGGCTGATCTGGCGCCTCGTCGTGCGCCGCAATATCCCCGAGGCCGGGAGACCGAAAGTCCGGAAGCTGTCGCAGAGCGATATCAAGGAACGCCTGCGCGAAGCAGAAGCCGCAGGCGTCGATGTTACGGCGGCACAAGCCGAACTTCAGGAACTTGCCGCCCGCCAGGGCGCCGGTTCGATCCATCTTTGTTTCTTCGGCGAAATCAGTACCGGCAAGAGTTCGCTAATCAAGGCGCTGGTGCCATCGGCGGACGTCCTGGTCGATGTATTGGGTGGCTCGACAACGGACATTAAGCATTATCGATGGCGCGATGAGGCCGGTAGCGAAATCCTGTTAACTGATGTTCCTGGTACAGGCGGCCATGAGCAGGGCCTTGGCCAAAAGGCGATGGAGGAAGCGCAACGATCGCAGGTCGTATTGTTCGTTTGCGATGGTGATCTGACGAGGTCGGAATCTTCCGGCATTGCACGGCTCCTTACTCTAGCTAAGCCGCTTATATTGGTCATGAACAAGTCCGATCGCTTCGACGTCGAGGAGCAGGCGGCGCTCATGCAGCGCTTGCTCGAGCACCTCGATGGCACAGGTGGGGCGATCGAACGAGACCGGGTTGTCGCCGTGTCCGCAGGCGGTAAAGTCGACGTCGTTGAGCGTGCGACAGACGGGTCGGAAAATGTGCTGCGGCGGCAGCGTCCGGCTGACATCGGCGTGCTCGTCGTCGCAATCAACCGATTGCTGCAAGACCCGGCCAGGATTGACGAGAAGCGTGACCGCGCTGTATTTCAACTAGCGGCAGACAAACTGGCGGAAGCCGAGGCGCAATACAGGGTGCAGCGATCGGAGCAGATCATCCGCAACGCGACTCGCAAAGCGGTAGTCGGAGCACTGGCCGCAGTCAGCCCCGGCACAGATGTGTTGATTCAGGGATACATCGGCACGACGATGACCCAGGACCTGTGCAAGCTATACGATGCGGCGCCTCGCGATCTCGATATTGAGGAATTTCTCAATCTGAGTCAGAGCCGGGTTGGACGCGCGTTGCCGCTTTCGCTGGCTGTCGCCGGCAATGGCCTTAAGGCGTTTCCCGGGCTTGGTACAGTCGCTGGCGGCCTCGTTCATGCCGTCGCTTATGGACTGATCTTCGATGCACTTGGTCGGAGCCTGGTCCTGACACTCTCTCGCCATGGCGAGTTTGTGCCCGAAGTCGCCGCCAAAGAATTCGAGGAAGGCATCAATGAACATATTGAAGCGGGCGTACGCCGCGTTGCCAGGATGGCCCTGGACGAAAAAAAGGGCTGAGACTGAAGCCGGGACGGACGACGGATCGGGACATCTGACACTTGCGCGCGAGAGCCTGCGCGAGCTGATTGACGATGCGCGCCTGCCCGATGGCGTTCGTGAATCGCTTGCTCACGACTACGATGCAGTAAAAGCGATGCTCGACAAACTCGAGCATGGCTATCTACACCTGGCCGTGTTCGGAAGGGTAAGTACCGGCAAATCCTCTTTGCTGAATGCCCTGATTGGCGAGGAAGCCTTCTCGGTCAGTCCCTTGCATGGAGAAACACGGCATTCGTCGATGCAACCCTGGAACGAGGTAGAAGCGGGCGGAGTGTTCCTGATCGATACGCCGGGTCTCGATGAGGCGGGCGGGGAAGATCGCGAGGTAATGGCGCGCGAGGTTGCTGGTCGTTCCGACCTCGTTATCTTCGTTCTCGACAGCGATATTACGGATACCGAATTGCACGCTCTGCGTACGCTGCTTGCGCAGGGAAGGCCGGTCATCGTTGCACTCAACAAGAGTGATTTGTTTACGATGCAAGAGAAGGATGCATTGCTGCGGTCCATTCGAGACAAGACTGACGGTATTGTCGATCCCGGGCAGATCATTGCCGTGGCCGCGCAACCAAGACCACAGACAGTCGTCGAGGTCGATGAGAACGGTGCGAAAACCGAAAGTGAAAGACAACGCGACCCTGATGTCGATGTGTTACGGCTGCGGCTATGGGACATTCTCGATGCTGAGGGAAAAACGCTCGCGGCGCTCAATGCCAGCCTGTTCGCATCCGATCTCAGTGACCAGGTCGGCCGCCGCATTCTCGCCGCACGGCGTGAACTGGGCGACAGACTGGTTCGGACGTACTGTGTAGGCAAAGGAATCGCAGTTGCGTTCAACCCTGTGCCGGTGGCGGATCTGTTTGCTGCGGCCTTCATCGACGTTGGCATGGTTGTGCATCTGTCGCGGGTCTATGACTTACCACTCAGCCAGAAAGAAGCCGGCTCACTTGTTAAAGTGATCGTTGCCGAGTCAGCGGCACTCATGGGGACCGTCTGGGCACTGCACTTCGTCTCAAGCGCCCTGAAAATAGGAACTGCCGGGCTTTCGACAATAGTTACCGCTGGCGCACAAGGTGCGATCGCCTACTACAGTACCTACATCGTCGGTCAGGTTGCGGCCAAATACCTCGGACAGGGAAAATCGTGGGGCGAGGGTGGTCCCAAGCACGTCGTCAAACAGATTCTCGATAGCCTGGATCGCGATACCGTATTGCAGGACGCGAAGCGAGAAATTCACGCCCGTCTCGGACTGGGTTAAGGGACAGGTGTTGGACCGCATCGCCCGCATGCACCGAATTTGGGACACGATTCGAGATATCCCGGCAGGATCGGTCGCGAGTTATGGCCAGATCGCCGAGATCGCCGGCATTCCGCGCGGTGCAAGACAGGTTGGCTACGCGTTGCGACATCTGCCGGACGAACATGACGTGCCGTGGTACCGGGTGCTGCAGGTTTCCGGGAAGATCGCGTTCGAGAAAGGCAGCCGTGGATATAAAGAGCAGAGCAAACGACTTATGATGGAGGAAGTCACAGTCATTGCTGGTCGGGTCGATATGCGCAAGTACCGTTGGCAACCGGATCTGGATGAGTTGTTGTGGAAACCATCGTCCGCATGGGATGACGAGTGAATATTCGCCGCAAGCTTCGTTCTCGATTCATCAATCTTCTGGTCAGTGAGAAAACGCAATCGGCGAAGCGGTCTTTAGCCGAAAAAAGGCGGCAGCTCTCACGTCGAGCCCACGTGGTTTCCGCGTTTCTCGAACTCGATGACCCGTATTCATACTTGTTGGCGGAATACCTGCCGAGTTTTGCAGAAAACTACAATATAGAATTGCGCTATTACCTGACACAGGCGTGCAGCGATGAGGCATTCCGACCTCGTGCAGACATGCTCGCCGTGTACGCGGAGAAGGATTGCGAGCGGCTTGCCGCCGAATTGGGCGTGCCGTTTCTCGACAAAGGGCGGGCGCCGCCTGTGGAGCACCGACGCGCACTGATAGATAGCCTGGCGGCCACCAAAGATAGTCCCGATTTCGATGACGAGTTGCTTGAATCAATTGCATTGTACTGGCGAGGCGATGCGGAGGGCGTGGCGCGTCGCGTCAGCGGCGCTGAACTCACTGGCGAAGGCGATGCTTTGCTGGCCGAGAACGAAAAACGCCTTACCGGTCTGGGTCACTACAACTGCGCAACCCTTCACTATCAGGGTGAGTGGTATTGGGGGGTTGATCGACTGCATTACCTCATGGACAGGTTGGATAAGCTTGGTGTGCGGCGTGAGCCTGCTGCCACTACTCGCCTGGCATCACTTCGCCAGGTGATGCAGGTGGCGTTGCCGGTTGCACGACCGAGTTCCGCGCAACAACTGGCGCCACTTGAGCTCTTTTATTCGTTTCGCAGCCCGTACTCCTATCTGTGCCTTGAGCGGACCTTTGCCATCGCAGATGCATTCGGATTGAAGTTGACGGTACGGCCTGTATTGCCGATGGTTATGCGCGGCATGCAGGTGCCCAAATCGAAACTGATCTACATCGCAAATGACACGAGCCGCGAGGCACGTCGCCTGGCAATTCCGTTCGGTAATTTCGCCGATCCGGTTGGCAAGGGCGCCGAACGTTGCCTGGCGGTCTTTTTCTATGCACAAAACGAGAAGCGCGAACGCGACTTTTTGCGCAATGCCGGAGAGGCGATCTGGGCCCGCGGTATCGATGTTGCGACCGACAAGGGAATGCGCAAGGTGACAGGCCGGAGCGGCCTGTTCTGGCCCGACGTTCTTGCAGCTATGGAAGATGATGCCTGGCGGACGTCGGTAGAGGAGAATCGCGAATCAATGATGGAGTCGGGTTCATGGGGCGTGCCAACACTTCGTCTCGGTGACTTCGTCACCTGGGGCCAGGACAGGGACTGGTTGCTTGTTCAACACATAGAGGAACTTTGCGACACTGGAGACGGAATACTGATATGACGACGGTTATTTTTTCGCACGGCCAGGAAAGCGGGCCCTGGGGCACCAAGATCCTGGCCATGGCAGATGTAGTCAGAGGAATGGGTTGTGCCGCCGATAGCATCGACTACCAGGGCATTGCAAACCCAACCGAGCGTGTGCGCAAGCTGATCGAGGAATGCAGGGATGTCGACGACACCCTGGTTCTGGCGGGTTCGAGTATGGGAGGGCATGTCGCAACCGCTGCCGCCAGCATGCTGAACGCTGCCGGCCTGTTCGTCCTCGCACCGGCCTACTACATGCCGGGATATGAGGATCTAACGCCCAACCCGCCGGGTATGCCTATTTGCATCGTGCATGGCTGGAGAGACGATGTTGTCCCCGTCGAAAACAGCATTCGCTTCGCGCAATCATGCAATGCGGAGTTACATTTGCTCGACGGCGATCATCGCCTGACGGAAAATATTGACGAGATCAACTATTATTTAAGTCGCTTTATTGAAAAAATCGGTTCGTGAGGACAAGACGAATGGGAGGAAGGTCATGAGAATTCTGCTCGCACTAACAGTGTTCGCCTTCGCTGCTTGTGGTGGGTGTTCCGACGATTCGAAAATGGACCGCGTAGCCGATGAAATGGAGGACGTTGTAGAGGCCGTCGGGGAGGTCGTTGAAGAGGTCGTCGAGGAGACGTCCGACGCAATAGAGGACGGCAAGGAAGAAGTCGCCGACGCATATCACGACGCGCTCGAAGCGGCTGATGAAGTCGAGGACATTTTGAAAGAAGCGGCTGACGACGTCGAAGAAGCGATCGAAGACGCCACCGCCGACTGATCCGGTAAATCTCCAGGAGCCCGCTCTAGCGGGTGATTAGTCCATTATGGATATTGCGCGATTCATATTCCGACCTCTCTACTGGCTGGCCGGAAAGCTGTTCGCAATCTGGGCCCGTCCGGCGGTCCAGCCGGATTCGCCGTCCGAGCTGATCACAGATGCCAATGCGGCCATCTGCTATGTGCTCGAAACCGGCGGCCTGGCCGATCTTCTCGCGCTGGAACGCGCCTGCGCACGAAACGGCTTGCCGTCACCGAATACGTCGTTTGAATTTTGCGGCAAGCGTTTCTCGCATCGCTACGTTGTATTGCGGCCATTGAAGGGTTTCATTTTTCGCCGCCCGTCTGCGGCCGGATCGAGACGTCTCCGCAGTTTGGTGGAAGCCGGTAAGAACAACGATGACGATTTGTTGCTGATTCCAGTCGCGATCTACTGGGGTCGTTCGCCAGACAAAGAACATTCGGTCTTCAAGCTGCTGTTCGCGGAAAACTGGGACGTCGCGGGCCGTACTCGCAAGTTCTTTGCGACACTGGTTCATGGCCGCAACACACTGATGCGCTTTAGTCACGCATTAGCATTGAGCTCAATTGTGCATGATGGCGCAGAAGCGAACATCGCTTTTCGCAAGGTTTCACGTGTGCTGCGTGTGCATTTTCGCAAGCGTCGCTCAGCAACCGTGGGGCCCGATCTTTCACACAGGCGCTCAATGGCCAGGCAGGTGTTACTGGCGCCTAACGTAATGCGCGCTATCGCTTTGGAGGCCGGCGACGACCCGAAAAAGCGCGAGGCGGCCGAACGCAAAGCACACGACTATGTCGTCGAAATCGCTGCCGATATATCTTATCCGACGATTCGTCTGTTTGTCCGGTCTCTCAGGTGGTTATGGAACCGAATCTACGATGGTATTGAGCTCAATCACATTCAACGATTGCGCGATGTAGCCAAGGAAAAGGTCATTGTCTACGCGCCGTGTCATCGAAGTCACTTCGATTACATGTTGCTGAGTTATATTTGCTACGAAGAGGGGTTGCAACCACCTCACATCGCGGCAGGCATTAACCTCAATATGCCGATCGTCGGCCCGATTCTGCGCCGTGGCGGCGCGTTCTTTTTGCGGCGCAGCTTCAAGGGCAACCGCCTTTACGCCGCGGTGTTTGACGCTTATCTGTACCAGGTCCTCCTCCGCGGTTACTCGATCGAATATTTCGTTGAAGGCGGGCGCAGCCGCACCGGTCGGCTGCTGGCGCCGAAGGGTGGCTTGCTTGCGATGACGGTCAATTCCTACATCCAGGATCCGAAGCGCCCTGTCGTTTTCGTGCCAGTCTATTTCGGCTATGAAAAACTGCTCGAAGGCGATGCATTTATCAGCGAAATGGGTGGGGCTGAGAAAAAGAAGGAATCGCTTTTCGGGATCATTCGATCGGTCAAGGCACTGCGCGAAGACTTCGGCCGCGTACATGTCAATATCGGCGAGCCCATTGAACTTGACGCACTGCTCGACCGCATTCGACCGAACTGGCGCGAATCGTCAAAAGGTAATGGCGAGCGTCCGGCTTGGTTGAGCGGGGTCATCGATACGCTCGAACAGGAGATTATGAGTGGGATTAACGCGGCGGCTTCGGTGACCCCGATCAGCCTTCTCGCCTACGTCCTGCTTGCCACGCCGAAACAGAAGATCGGCGAACAGGAACTGCGATCACAGCTGCAGCTGAGCCTGGACCTGCTCAGGCGGTTTCGCTTCTCGGATTCGGTGATCATTCCGGATTGGAGCCCCGATGAGATTATCTCCCATGGCGAGAAGCTCGATGTCATCAGTAGAACGTCACATCCGATGGGTGATGTCATACATATGACCGAGAGCACAGCTGTGCTTATGACGTACTTCCGCAACAACATTCTGCACCTGCTTGCAGTGCCGGCCACAGTGGCCTGTTGTTTTATCCAGGGGCGACAACTCGAGCTCGCCGAACTTCAGCGCCTGATCAGCTTGATCTACCCATTCATGCGCAAGGAGCTGTGTTTGCCGTGGGATGATGACGAAATCGACAATGTCACCACGACGGCGATCGAAACTCTGGTCGACAACGGATTGCTCCTGCGCGGCAAGCGAAAGTCCTTGCTTGAGCGACCCCCCGCAGGGTCGATGCACGCATACCAGTTGATGATGTTGGGCCAGGCTATGGTGCCTATGCTGCAGCGATTCTTCCTGGTAATTGCGATTCTTGTGCAATACGGCTCAGGAACGTTGTCGCGTGTCCGTCTCGAACGCATGTGCCAGTCAAGTGCCGAGCGCCTGTCGATGATTTACGGCTTGCATTCACCCGACTTCTTTAATAAAACGCTGTTCCACGATTTCATTCGGAAACTACAGGAACAGGAAGTGTTACGACGCAATGGTGACGGGCTGCTCGAATTCGATGACGACATTGTCGACATTGGCACGGATGCGCGCCTCGTGCTCGGTGAAGAGATTCGTCACAGTATTCTGTCGCTTACCATTCCGGAGGATCGAATCGACGTATGAAGGTTGCATCATTTTACCGTTTCCTCGATCTAAGCAAGCCACAGCAATTCAGAGATGCGCTGCAAACCGTTTGCGATGAACAACAATTGCTGGGCACGGTTCTTGTCGCAAACGAGGGATTCAACGGCTCAGTCACGGGCCATGAGGAGTCGATTGAAGCCGTATTCGCATGGATCGAAGAGCGCTTGTCATTATCCGAGTCGATCGAAGCTCGCTGGAACGACACCAGCGAGGCTCCGTTTCGCCGCATGCGAGTGAAGATAAAGAAGGAAATCGTCACCCTGGGGCGGCCTGATATCTTGCCGCACATAAAGACCGGCACTTACGTATCGGGTGAAAAGTGGAACGACCTGATCGAAGATCCCAATGTCGTGGTTATCGACACGCGAAATCACTATGAATTCGAAGTCGGAACGTTTCCTCGTGCGGTTGACCCGAAGACCGACAGTTTTCGGCAGTTTTCGGATTTTGCGCAAGAGCTTGCCGAGACATCGAAGGATCGGCCGCTTGCGATGTTCTGCACGGGCGGTATTCGCTGCGAGAAGGCGACAGCGTTGATGCTTGAGCTCGGATTCGATGAGGTGTATCACCTGCAGGGCGGCATTCTCAAATACCTTGAGGAAATGCCATCGGAGCACAATCGCTGGGACGGCGAATGCTTTGTATTCGATACTCGCGTGGCGGTTGATCGCGATCTGGCGGAAGGCGGCTATGTGCAATGCCATGCTTGCCGGCGACCATTGAGCTCGGAAGACGTCGCATCAAAGGACTATCAGGAAGGGGTATCCTGCCCGAGCTGCATCGGCGAAATCGACGCAGACAGAAGGGCCGGACTCGCAGAGCGCCAGCGCCAGGTCGAACTGGCGAGAGAACGAGGAGATACTCACATAGGGCCAAAATGAGCGCCGGCAGGCGGGATGTTGGTCATCGTAAGTAAAGCGCAGCGCCAGCGAGCCATGGAGATGAGCAACATGCGGACTGCCGGCGTGATCCTAAGCGTCCAAGTCGGGAATCAACTCGCTCTCGAGCGATGTAATCATGTCCTTGATCAGCAGCTTGCGCTTCTTGAGCCTTCGGATGCGTAGCTGATCGACCATCGGATCGTGCTGCAGCCGATCTATCAAATAGTCGAGATCGCGATGACTGACGCGTAATTCGCGTAGGCGCTCGAGATTCTTAAAGGATTCTGTATCGACTTTGTCGGTCATCGACACCCATGCTACTCGCCGCTTGCAAGCAGCGCCAGCCAGTCCTTGTCGCTCGGGCCGATGACTACAAACCATGGGTTCAGGATGTCAGCTTTTGCGTTGTATAACAAAGGCTTACCATCCAACTCCAGCACCTGTCCACCAGCCTGTTCGACGACCGCATGAGCCGCTGCCGTGTCCCACTCTGACGTGGGTCCAAGACGGGGGTAAATGTCGGCATGTCCTTCGGCAACGACGCAGAATTTCAGCGAGCTTCCCATCGGTATCATGTCTGTGTCACCGAGCTTTTCGAGGAAAGCATCGAGGCTCGATCCGCGGTGCGAGCGGCTGCCCACGATACGAACGGGATCGTTGCTCGACGTGGAAACATGTATTGCTGTGCTTGAGGTGCCATCGCGCAGTTCGGCGCCATGGCCTTCGCAACCAATATAGGTTTTCTCCTGAATCGGTACGTGCACAACCCCGAATACAGGCCGATTCGAGTCAATGAGCGCAATATTGACTGTAAACTCGCCGTTGCGATTGACGAACTCCTTGGTGCCATCCAGCGGGTCGATAAGCCAGTAACGCTGCCATTGGCCGCGCTCCTCGAACGATGGCAAGCCCTCTTCTTCGGAAATGATCGGGATGTCCGGCGTCAACTTTTCGAGCCCGGCAACGATGCAGCGGTGCGATGCGAGATCCGCCTGCGTCAGCGGTGACTCGTCGTCTTTGCTTTGAACGTCGAAATCGGTGGCGTAAACTCCGAGTATTGCCTGGCCTGCATCGATTGCGAGATCGACGATCGGGTTAATCAGTTCCTTGAGCTTCATACGAATTTCCAGACGCGAATAAGGGCGCGCAGTATAAAACAGTGACATTCGATCCCAAAATTGCCATGGACCGGTGCGAGACGCTGATGCTCGATATGGACGGCACCATATTGGATCTGGCGTTCGACAACTACGTTTGGAAACAGCTCGTTGTGGGCCGCTACGCTGAACACAACGGTCTGGAATACAAGACTGCCCGTGAGCGCTTATTCGCAAAGTATGCGTCGATTCAGGGTGATCTCGAATGGTACTGCCTTGATCACTGGAGCGAGCGACTGGGCTTCGACGTGTTGCAATTGCATCACGAGGTTCATGATCGGATCGAATACCTGCCAAAAGCGCGGGAATTTCTCGAAGCGGTACGCGAAACAGACATCAAAGTGCTGCTTGTTACGAACTCCCATCACGACACGCTGCGGCTCAAGGATGAGACCCTGGGATTTTCCGAGTATTTCGACGGCCTGCACAGCTCACACACGTATGGCCATGCGAAGGAGCGCCAGGAGTTCTGGCACGCGCTGCAGGACGTGGAGGGCTTCGACCCGGCCACGACCGTGTTCGTCGACGACACGGTCCCCGTGCTCCGCAGCGCAGCTGACTACGGCATCGAAATGCCGATCGTCGTGACATACCCAGACACATCGGAACCGGTTAGGGAGAATGGCGAGTTTGTTGGAGTTGAGGCGGTATCTGATCTGTTGGAGCCCGCCCCAGCGGGCGATTTCTGACAGAGTCGCCCGCTGGGGCGGGCTCCTACGAGCGCCTGGGCGGTCTGCGCCGCGATCCACCCTGTTTATTTCCGCCCTGTCTGCCACGTGGTCCGGACTGACTTCGTGGTTTCCATTTCGGTTTGATCAGCTCCGGTAGCAGTGCCAGGTCATAATTGGCAACCGGAATCTTGTGCCCGATGTAGTCCTCGATGTCAGGCAATGACACCGCGTAGGTTTCGCAGCCAAAGCTGATTGCATCACCTGACGCGCCTGCGCGGGCAGTACGGCCGATGCGGTGCACGTAATCCTCGGAATCCTGCGGTAAATCGTAGTTGATGATGTATTGCACATCAGGAATGTGCAGCCCGCGAGATGCGACGTCGGTGCCGATGAGTACCTGCAAATCGCCGGCTTGAAATTCCATCAACATGCGTAAGCGTTTTTTCTGTGGTACGTCACCCGATATCGCCTTGGCGTGAACGTTATTGGCCTCGAGATACGCCTCGACGCGCTCCGCTTCGCGTTTCATATTGACGAACACCATGATTCGACCGGCGCCCATTTCGCGAATCAGGCCAACCAGCAATGGCATTTTGTCTTCGTTCGATGGGAAAAAGATCGCCTGGCGCACACGGTCGGCTGTGACCTTGTCGGGCTCGATACGAATGAGCTCGGGCTCATTCATGTGCTCGTACGCAAGCTCCATGACACGCTGTGACAACGTTGCCGAGAACAGCATATTCAGCCGTTTGTCAGGTGCTGGTAATCGTCTGAGCAAATAGCGAATGTCTTTGATGAAGCCGAGATCAAACATGCGATCCGCCTCGTCCAGCACCGCTACTTCAACCTGATCGAGCTTGAAAACACCTTGCTTGAAATAGTCGATAATACGGCCGGGTGTGCCAATCAGGATGTCGATGCCGTTTTCGATAGTGCGTCGCTGCTTCTCGTAATCAGTGCCGCCATACGCGAGCCCGATCTTGAATCCCGTATGCTTGCCAAGCAGCTCGGCATCATTGGCTATCTGAACTGCGAGCTCACGAGTCGGGGCGAGCATGAAGGCGCGGGGCTGTTTTTTCTCGCCTGCCGCAGGCTCGGTGGCCAACATCTTCTCGAACGTCGCGATCAGGAACGCGGCCGTTTTTCCGGTTCCAGTCTGGGCCTGACCGGCAACATCCCGCGGCTCGAGCGCGATTGGCAGGGTGCTGGCCTGGATCGGTGTACAGAATTCGAAGCCGGCATCACGAATGCCCGCCTGCACACTGTCCTGCAGTGCGAGGGAGTCAAACTTGAGGTCGCTCAGATGGTTATCTGACATGGTTTGGAGGCCGTAAAATGTGCATTTAGTGCTTGCAAAATGGCTCGTGACGCGTTCAAATTAGCCCTATATCGACGCGACAATCGTCGCACCTGCCAGTTTCGCAATCATCGAATCATCAATGAAGCCGGGGTTAGTCGGCAACAAAGCTGCGACATATTGCCTGAAGTAACAGGCAGCGTCATCCATTTTGTAGTGTTCGTGCGCCGATAGAGCGGTAACGGGCAAGCCAATATCCGAAAAGACCATCTATTCATGTGGAGGAAGTAGCCGGTGAGCGACAATATCGTGCACACCAACGACAGCAATTTTGAGGCTGACGTATTGAATTCAGACAAGCCCGCCCTGGTAGATTTCTGGGCGGAATGGTGCGGTCCTTGCAAGATGATCGCGCCGATTCTTCATGAGGCGGCCGACGAATACGCCGACAAGATGTCAGTTGTAAAACTGAATGTCGACGAGAGCCCGAACATCGCGCAGAAGTTCGGTATCCGCAGTATTCCAACGCTCATGTTATTTAAAGACGGTGCCGTGCAGGCACAAAAACTTGGTGCGATGTCCAAATCGCAATTGACGGAATTCCTGGACACCAATCTGTGAGAGGGTACTTGGGTAATCAAACTAAAAGCCGACCGCAAAAGTCAGGCAACAAAAGCAAGGGCAATCCTAATCGACGACGACGTCGCCGGCCGCCGCAGGGCGACTATCCGGATGATGACGGCAATCTTGAGGTAATCACGCCCGAACAGCTCGAACAGAGCAAAAACATCATGAACCTGACCGAGCTCAAGAGCCGGCCGGCAGCTGACCTGGTCACGCTGGGCGAGTCGCTTGGTCTGGATGATCTTGCGCGCCACCGCAAGCAGGACATGATCTTCTCGATTCTGAAGGCACATGCGAAGAATGGCGAAGATATCTATGGCGATGGTGTTCTCGAAATTCTGCAGGACGGGTTCGGTTTCCTGCGTTCCTCCGATGGCTCCTATCTCGCGGGCCCTGATGACATCTATGTTAGTCCAAGTCAGATCCGGCGTTTTGCACTGCGTACAGGCGATACGGTCTCAGGGCTGATCCGTCCGCCGAAAGACGGCGAGCGTTATTTCGCTCTGCTGAAGGTCGGTCAGATCAACCACGATTCACCGGAGAACGCGCGGACCAAGGTTCTGTTTGAGAACCTGACGCCGCTGTTTCCGACCGAACGGCTGCCGCTCGAGCAGGGCAATGGCAGTACCGAGGATCTGACGGCTCGTATCATCGACATGGTTGCGCCGATTGGTAAGGGCCAGCGTGGCCTCATCGTTTCACCGCCGAAAGCCGGTAAAACAATGTTGTTGCAGAATATTGCATCAGCAATTTGTTCGAACTCTCCGGACGTTGATCTCATCGTGCTGCTTATCGACGAGCGGCCCGAAGAAGTCACCGAGATGGAACGTACGGTACGCGGTGAAGTAGTGTCGTCGACATTTGATGAGCCTGCCAGCCGCCACGTTCAGGTTGCTGAAATGGTAATCGAAAAGGCAAAGCGCCTGGTCGAGCACAAACGCGACGTAGTCATTTTGCTCGATTCCATCACGCGCCTCGCACGTGCCTACAACACAGTTGTTCCTTCGTCGGGCAAGGTGTTGACGGGTGGCGTAGACGCCAATGCGCTGCATCGACCGAAACGTTTCTTTGGCGCTGCGCGTAACATAGAAGAAGGCGGCAGCCTCACGATTCTTGCGACGGCACTCGTCGACACGGGATCGAAGATGGACGAAGTCATCTACGAAGAGTTCAAGGGTACCGGCAACATGGAGATCCACCTGGATCGCCGTATTTCTGAGAAGCGTGTGTTCCCGGCCATCAATATCAATCGTTCGGGAACGCGCAAGGAAGAACTACTGACCGCGCCGGAAGAACTGCAGAAGATGTGGGTGCTACGCAAGGTTCTGCACCCGATGGACGAACTGGCAGCTGTCGAATTCCTACTTAACAAAATGCAGGATACGAAGACGAACGCCAAATTCTTCGAAGCAATGAAGAGATAAAAACCCTCCCGCGAGTACAATTATAGCAACCGATTTTTCCGCTTCTGCCCGTCTAATGTGGCAGGTGCTGGGAGAATGGATGCTATGCCGGTTTATCTTGATGACAAAAGGCTTGTAAAACAGTTACTTGCGGGTGACCAAAGAGCCTTTGATCGTTTTTTTGAGGACAACTTCGCGAGACTCTATCGGTTCGCTATTGTGCGGCTGAGCGATGATCCGGAGGGCGCAAGAGAGGTCGTACAGATCGCTCTGACCCGCGCTGTCCGCAAAATGCATACGTATCGCGCCGAGTCGGCGCTGTTCACGTGGCTGTGCGCAATCTGCCGCAACGAGATCAGCGACTGGCTTAGCCGTCAGGGTCGTTACAGAGACCACATTGTTCTGGTCGAGGACTTCCCTGAGGTTCAGGCCGCGGTCGATTCCTTCCAGGCACCACTGGCAGACAGCCCCGAGCGGCATTACCAGCGAGTTGAGGCATTACGCCTCATTCAGGTCGCGCTCGACAGGCTGCCCGCAAAATACGGCAATGTGCTGGAGTGGAAATACGTTGAGGGTCATTCAGTGAAGGAGATATCGGAGCGCCTTGAGATTGGTGCAGAGGCGACACAATCGCTGCTCGCCAGAGCAAAACGTGCTTTTGCGGATGTATACAGTGCGTTGACTGAAGGCATGAAAGATCATGACTCAGGGCTGGTGCATTCATGAGTAATTCGGGTGAAAAATTTGTAGTTCGTGGCGATGACGCGATCGAGGCGTTACTCGAGAATGCGGCACCACGACCAACACCACCGACTCAGGACGAGAAAATTGTCCGCGAGGCGGTACGTGCCGAATGGCAGGCCACTACCGGCAAAATCAAAATGCGACGGAGAATGACGCATTTCGCCATCGCGGCAACGGTGTTGCTCGGTATTGCGGTTACGTTCAACGCGCTGCAATTAACGAACGTAAAACCCGTGCAGGTTGCGACAATCAGTAACAGCCATGGATCGATCTACCTGCTTGGCGAACAGTCCGAATTGCGCGAGATGACTGATCTTGCGTCGATTTTCGCAGGACAGGTAATAGATACTGGCGATGACGCGGGTATCGGGCTCGAATGGGGCAACGGTGGATCGTTGCGCATCGATAAGAATGCGCGCATTGAGTTCACGTCCGCTGATTCGGTCTACTTGCATTCCGGGCAGATTTACTTCGATTCTCAGCCGTCCGATCTCACCGCCAGCATTTCCGGCGGGTCGGATGAGATCGTGGCTGCGATCACAGGATCCGGGTTTGAAATCGAGACGGATCATGGCCTGGTTAGTCACCGCGGGACGCAGTACATGACGTCTGTTGGCGGTGGTGATCTAACGGTGAGCGTTCGTGAAGGCGAAGTTGTTGTCGATGGTGTTTACATAGAAAAAGCTATCGCTGTCGCAGGCCAGCAAATGACTCTATCCGGCGGCGCCCGCCCGAGTGTATTGGACATTGACGGATTCGGTGCGGCCTGGGACTGGATCGAGGAAATGGCGCCGTCTGCGAACGTCGATGGCCGAACCGTAGATGAGTTTTTGACATGGATCGCCCGTGAGACCGGTTTGCAAATTTCATACGCATCTCCGGAAGCGGCAAATACGGCACGCAATGGCGTTTTGAGAGGAAACGTCGATATGGCCCCGAGGGACGAATTAGCATTTCGGATGTCGGGTGAGGATCTTGGTTATCGCATAGATGGGGGGACTATCTACGTGAGCATCGATTCAGGTAGTCGCCCGTAGCTTCCAGTGTTCCCGTCAGCGGCGGTGAACTCAGCTTATGTTACGGACGATATTGATATTGTTGTTACTGCTGCCGGTGGCCGGGCAGGCCGTCGAGGGCGACGCTGTGCCATACATGGGCCGGCCCGTCGCCGAAGTCATTGATGAGTTTCGCGACGCCGGCCTCCCGTTCGCATACAGTACCAACCTGGTATCTGCAGATCTGGTGGTAGAGGCGGAACCGGAAGCGACGGATCCGGTCGGGATCGTCCGGGATATTCTGCGACCACACGGGCTGACCATTCGTTCCGAAGCGGGTGTTCATTTAGTCGTACGTGACGGTGGCTCGAATAAAACCGAAGAAGTTGGCACCGCCGTGGCGGGCACGGACGCAAGCAAGGCGGAAATTGAGCAGATCAATGTATCGGCGAGTCGCTACGAGATCTTTCGCGACGTCGCCGCATCGCGATTTGTGCTGGATCAGCGCACGATTCAAAACATGCCGGACCTCGGTGAGGACCCGATGCGTGTCGTGCAACGCTTGCCGGGAGCTGCAGCGAGTGGCGCCTCCGCCAAGACGCATTTTCGCGGCGGGGAGGAAAGTGAGATCGGCATCATGCTGAACGGGCATGGGCTGTTTGATCCGTTCCACATCCGGGATTACCAAAGCGTTTTCAGTGCGATCGACTCGCGCGCGATCGAGGGCGTCGAAGTCTATACAGGCGGTTTTCCGGTGCGCTTCGGCGATCGAATGAGCGGCCTCGTGCTGATGGAATCACTGGATTCACCGGAGCCACGCCATACGGAAATCGGCGTGAGCGTATTCAACTCTTCTTTTCTAACGGCAGGGAACGAGGCGGATCGCAGTTGGGTCGTCTCAGCACGCCGCGGCAACCTGGATCTGCTCATCAATCCGGAGTATGGCAGCCCCTCGTATTTCGACGTATTTGGCGAGTTCAGCTATGACGTATCGCCAAATGCCACGCTCTCTGTGAACGCGCTTTTCGCTGAAGACAGGGTTGAGGTCATACTCGAATCAGAGCCGGAGGAGCTTGAAAGAGTCGTCAGTAATACGAGAAATGCACAGCTTTGGATCCAGCTTGATAATCACTGGTCGGACGAGCTGACCAGCAAGCTGGTGTTGTCAGGCGTTTCTTTCGATAACGCTCGCGACGGCTCCCTCAACGACGAAGAAAAAATCGTTGCGGAAGTGCGAGACGATCGCACGATCGAGCAGTTCAGCTTCCGTCAGGACTGGACCTGGAACTCATCGAAATCGCACCTCATGCAATGGGGCATCGAGGCGACCTATTCGAGAGCTCACTATGACTATGCGAACGCTGCTGAGTATTATGGGTTGCCGGCCATGTACGAGGGACAACCGGAATATTCAAGTTTCGCGGCTGTAGCCGACCCGCGCGGGAGCAACTACGCGCTGTACTACTCCGATCGCTGGCAGGTGTCACCGCAGACGATCCTGGAGTGGGGCCTGCGATGGGATGACCAGACTTATACCGATCAACCGTCAGACGCGCAGCTGAGCCCGCGCATTAGCCTGATGCGAGCCCTGGGTCCGAAGACCGAATTGCGGCTTAGCTTGGGCCGTTATCACCAGTCACAAGGCATCAACGAATTGCAGATCGAAGATGGCATTACCAACTTCTGGCCGGCGCAGCGGGCAGATCATATGATCGCCGGCATTCGACATCTTATTAATGACAAATACTCGCTGCGTGTTGAGGCGTTCCAAAAAGACATGCACGAGGTTCGGCCACGTTTCGAAAACCTGTTCGACCCGCTAGGGCTGATCCCGGAGGTTCAGCCTGATCGTGTGCGTCTCGATCCGACGAGTGCTGTATCGAGAGGATTTGAAGTCTCGATAGACCGATCGGACGGTCCATTTACCTGGTGGGCTTCGTACACACTGTCCGAGGCGACCGACCGTATCGACGGCGTTGATGAATATCGCAGTTGGCACCAGCGGCATGCATTCCAGGGAGGTCTGGCCTGGAGCAACGACAATTGGGACGTTGCCTTCGCGACGAGTATTCATTCCGGCTGGCCAACAACCGACCTGATGCTCATTGAAGACGGTTTTGACGATGAAGGTGAGCCTGAATATGTTGCAGTAACAGGCCCACGCAACGCGGAGCAACTACGGTCATTCGCGAGCCTGGATTTTCGAATCAGCCGCAGATGGCAGCTCAAACGTGGCTCGTTCATGGCGTTCCTGGAAGTAACGAACCTGACCAATCGCAGTAATGAATGTTGTCTCGACTGGGACCTGGAGGAAGACGAGGAAACGGGCGAGGAGGTGTTCGAACGAGGCGTTGACTACTGGTTGCCCTTGCTACCCGCAATTGGCATTTTGTGGGAGTTCTGACCAGGCGCCAATCGTCCGAAGCCGAAGTAGCCGTTTCAGGTCACAGTTTTCGCATACTGCGGCAGTTCGTCGTCGATATTGACCCATGGCAGCTTGTCCTCGACCCAAATATGGGAACGTGGTGAGAATGCGGACGGTTCGTTGAAGCTTGTCAGGGTGACATCTATCTCGCCAATCCGGTCCGCGTGCTCGTAGGTCAGGGAAGTGCCGCATTTCGGACACAGGCCGCGCGTTGCCCGGGGCGACGAACGGTGTTTGGCCATGTTGCCACTGGTCACGACAAAGGTGTCCCTGGCAAACGTCGCCCAGGGGACGTAAACGCCGCCGGCAGCTCGGCGGCAACTCTCGCAATGGCAGAAACAGGCATACTTCGCAGGTCCTGTGACCTCGAATTTCACATCGCCGCAAAAGCAATGTCCGGTGTGCGTCGTCTTGATGAGGGTATCCGGCGTTATGCGTTTTTCTCAAGCCTGTTGGACTTAATCAGGTAATAACCACCGGACAAAGTGATGACCAGGAAGCCAACTGCGAAGACAATCATCGGGTCAATGGCTTTGGCATCGAGGATGACGATTTTTCGAGCAACGGCCGTCAGGGCAACGAGAAACATAATTTCGGCGTGGACTGTGTGATTGTCCAAATACATATGGATGCTCGTCATCAATTCCAGACCGATAAGAACCATCAGAAACAATCCGAACACATCAAATAAGTCGTTTACACCGAGGAAAAAACCCGGGGGCTGGAAAAGGTCAGTAATAACAACATAGGCGACTTCGAGCACTCCGGAAACTACAACAATTCCCATCAAAACAAGGAGCGCAATCGCTATCCCATGTTCCACTTTTGCGAAAATTCCCATGTCGTCTTCCTCGCTCTACATTTATTTTCTTGGACGTGGCGGCACCCAGAACCAACTGGCTATCACTAGCAATGCAAATGCTGTGTAGCAGACCGCAAAAACCCACGCAGGAGCATCATAGTACAGAATCTCCTCCAGCCAGTGGGACATGAATGTGCCTGGATACACGGAGTTGCCTGCCCGGGACCGGAGCGACATTTCAAGCGTCGTTAGCGGGCAGATAATGCCAAACCACGATTGCGCGACTACGATTGCAATTGCTGCCAGGTGCGCCAGTCGAAACCACCTGTTCCTGACCCAATTCCAGGAGAAGGCCTTACCCAGAAATACGAGGAGCAGTCCGACGACGACAAAAGCGACAAAAGACACATGCGCGAACAAAGTGATGTCGGCGGCCAGCAGATAGAGAGTGCTTGTATCCACAGGCGGCTTTCAGGCACTTCCGAGCAGCCACTTCCTTGCTTCTGCCTCTGTGTCGAAAAGCAGGCCCGGCAGGCCGCGATTGGCTAATACGGATTGTACGAATGCCACCAGGTCGCGAGCATCCTCGTCCAGTTCGACCCAGGCAATGCGATAGTTCTGACCGATATTAAGCTCGCGGAATATGCCGGCTAACTCGTATCCCTCCACCGCTTCTACAGGAGTCGAAGTGTTGGCGATGCCAAGAACGTTGTAGCAAGCATGTTGCTCGCAGACAGCTGCGGTTTCGCTCCACAGCCGTTCCATGAAGCGATAGTCTTTGTCGCCATCGGCGATCACCAGGACGTGATCGCCCTTAAAAGTAATCTCGAGTTTATTCCGCATTCCGCAATTCTATTCGAATAGTAATGTTCCAGAGTATCTGGTCAAACTAGATCCTCCAGGCAGGAAATCGCCTGTTCTCGCCCGACTTCTCGCAGTCAGTGCGGGG
>Ga0209165_10000236_pt1 | contig 22025 bp, 20 predicted proteins | sample tdAd001_FD_187122 | JGI IMG/M metagenome (GOLD analysis project Ga0209165, IMG submission 187122) | Marine sediment microbial communities from the Atlantic coast under amendment with organic carbon and nitrate - tdAd00.1 (SPAdes)... | ecosystem: Environmental > Aquatic > Marine > Coastal >... | reverse complement strand
TCGGGATCGTGTAAAAGCGCTGCTGCCATGACCAGACGCTGCTTCATGCCGTGAGAATAGGACTCGATGAGTTCATTCGACCGATCAGACAGAAAAAACATGTCCAGTTTTTCTTGAGATTTTCTTAAAAACGTATCCTCATCCACATCGTAGAGATCGGCAATGAACTCCAGAAACTCCATTCCTGTTAGTTTTTCATAGAGATAGGGTGTATCGGGAATAAATCCTATTTTTCTTTTGGCTTGTTCCGGTTGTTCCGCCATATTTATTCCGCAGATCGTCACCGCACCAGAGGTGGGGGCAAGTACACCGCCCATCATGTTGATAGTGGTTGTTTTTCCGGCACCATTCGGACCGATAAAACCGAAAATTTCTCCGTTCGACACCTTGAGGTTAAGATTGTCCACAGCCAGAAGATTTCCGTATCTTTTGCTCAGATTTTTAAGTTCTATCATTCTATCAATCTAGTAACTTTTAATTTTATTTCTCCGATAATGCCCATCAAATCGAGTTGTTTCTGCATGGCCCCACTTGAAAACCGTATGTGGGTGACATCTGCCGGCACCTGACCCAAAACCGAATCTGCGGTGACCCACTGTCCGATATAAAGAAGATTCCAGGCATGATAATAAAACCTGCCATTCAAATAAACGAGTCCGGCTTCAATCTGGGCGGGGATACCCGAAGCCCTCGCAAGGGCGGCCAGAAGCACGGCATGTTCATTGCAATCGCCCACCCTATTTTCCAGGGTGGCAAGGGCATCGGGAAGGGAAAGAACCGGACGTTTTTCAATATTATTGTGGAGCCAGGCAACCAGTTTCTTCGCTTTTAATACAGTGCTGTCATCGGCAGATAAAATTTTGTTTGCAAGATTCTCTATTTTGGGGTGATCAGACTCAATAAACGGAGACGGCATTAAAAATCTCTTCTCGATTTCACCCATTTTGTTTTTATCGAGAACATCCGGAAGGCCTGATATATCCTCCTTCATGATGGTAAGAATGTTATCTGTTACGCGTTGCCTCCCTCCTTCTATGCGGACTGTTTTAAAATTTACACCGCTGATTTCAACGTCGATTCCTTTCAGCCGAAAGGGTTCGTCGATGCGCATATTGGACCGTACGGAAGCGATCTCTGCAAGATCCAAAATAGGTTCTTTTTGTAAACCGGAAAGCGCATCCTCGCGGGTTGTTTTTTCGAGACTGATTCCCAGAAACCCTTTCTCCCTGATGACATCGCCATTTTCTCCGATCCAGGCCAGCTGGGTTGTGCCCTTATAGGACAGGATTACCTTCTTCGTATTTTTTTCAAGTCCCATGTTCACGATTTTTTCCGGGCCCACCATCTTGATAATGACAGGTTCACTGGCCATACTCACAGGGTCGAAAACCTGGACAGCAAACTCGTCTCCGGTTTCCATTCCAGATGTGACAGCAGCGTTCAAGATCCCGGATGGGATATATATTTTTTCTTTGACGCTGATACGGATATCTTTGGTAGACCCGAGGCTGTGTGTTTTAATGGAAAGCACATTTTCAGAAACTGACCCTTGAGCTGAAAAATGGAACCGTCCCGAACCCATCTCAAATTCAAATGAAGACAGCGTAAAATCTGAATTGAGCCGGCCGAAGGTTTTAAGAATCATATCCTGAGTGAGCCCCATGGTGTTGAGGCGAACAAAGACCGTTTCTTCGATACGGTATCCGTTTTCGATTTTTGAAAAAACCGTATGTGAAGATCCGATTTTACGATCCTTCAGCAATATATTCATCCACGCGTCTTTTTCAGGCAAGTCGCTCAGGGAGGATGGAGACAACGTTGCAGACTCCAAATGGAAGTTATTAAAGACGTCCAGTCGAAAAGAAAATAGAATCGAAAAAAGAAGTCCGAATATGCCTAAACCTATCCAGAAAGGTTTCATTATAGCACGATTTCAGAGCTATGATTCAATAAAGGGAGAAAAATTTCCGTTGCGGTGTCCTCAAAAACCTCATCCAAAGGATCCATTTTACCGAAACAACGCTCAAAATATGGATCTTCTGATTCCCCTCGGCTGAAATCACTCCCAGCCCATTTTTTTCGTGCGGCATGTATTGCTGCCTGTTTCGTCCGGTTCATCAATTGTATCTGACGAACATATTCGAACGACGATTCAGGGAAGAAATGCAAAGGCTCCGACATTCCCTTCCAGTAAAACCTAAGAAGATCACGTATTCGATCCTTGGCGTTTGAAATCGGCTTAAATTCCCAGGCGGAATTTTTGCCCAACAGAAGACTCTGATCCGGGCCATTAACTTCATCTAAGGCATGAAGTGCAAGATGATAAATCCATGTTTTTACAAGGTGTTTAGAGTTTATTTTTGCATATCGTATTTGAATCAGCCCCTGTTCAAAAAAATCAGCAATGCGACCGCTTATGCTAAATCCTGCGATCTCGAGTTTAAACCCTCGATCGTCTAAACGTTTGCTTTGGATATGGCCTTCAATCTTTCTGACAAAATCTTCAGCGTCCAGACTCCGGTCATTGAAAACAAATTCGCCCACTTTTCCATGGGGGAGCTGTCCGGACGCTTTTTTCACAGGGAAATAATCTTTTAAGTTCAACCCTGACATTTTTTTTGCCACAAGTTCTTGATCGATCAGATATTTTTCCAGATGATCTAAATTGAAGTTTTCTCTTTCATCGGCAGGGGCTTCTGTATCACGAAGATATATGCCCAGGCGCTTTTCTAGAAGATACTTGCTGGGATTGCTGAAAAAGTTGCTTAAATCTTTAATATCGAGATTTTTCCATTCATGGGAAAGTTCCGGCAGTCTGGTGGGTATCAGGATGGAAGCTTCTCTTCGGTCATGCAATCTTAAAGCGGCTGAAAAATTCTCTTGGGAATAACTGAACAGCTTGTTGCTGTCGGGTTTAAAATATTCGGGGGAAAAGGCTTGAAGTCGATGAAGGGTTACGATCTGATCTTCTAAAAGACCGAATCCGTCTTGGATATAATCTATGAGTTCACTGACAAGAACCGATGGCGAAATCCGAGTGTTATCCTGGATGCTCTGCCCCACATAGCTGACGTACAACCTGTTTCTGGCAGATAGAAGCGCCTCCAGAAAAAGATACTTGTCGTCATTTCTCCGGTTACGATCGCCAATCCTGGGGTTTTTTACCATGAGATCGAACCCCAGGGTTTGGGTCTTTCGCGGGAAAGCATCGCTGTTCATCCCAACGAGACAAACGACTTTAAACGGGATGCTTCTCATGGGGAGCATGGCGCAAAATGTCACACCCCCTGAAATAAATCTGCTGCGATATTGCTCGTGTTCAAGACGCCGTTCCATATAGGACCTTACGACCTCAATTTCCACCGGCGCATCAAAGCCGGAAGATGCTTCTTTTTTGGACATGTCATCCAAAATGCCTCTTAGAATATTTATCTCCCGTTCGGAATCTTCATCCGGAGAAAAAAACTGCGCGATAATATCGTCGAAAAATATATGCCAACCGTTGAATGTTCGGGCTTTGTCCAAAGATTGTACGCATTCGAAAACACGGTTCAGGAATTTAATTAATTTTCCTAAGGTTTTAATTTCACCCCCTTCAATGGGGTCATACGGAAGGATTCCAGAGAATATTCTACAGTCACCTCCCGGCATGGCGTATCCCAGAAGGAGTCTATCGATTCCGGCTTTCCATGTATTTTCAGAAAACCCGGGCAGTCCCTTCTCTTGCCGGTATTTGGCATCGATCCCCCAACGAATATGGGTCTCTTTGATCCAGCGTTCTGCAATTTCAATTTCCGATTCAGACATCCCGAAGGTTTCTCTTATTTCGGGTATTTCCATCAACGCCATAACAGAGGTACCACCCAGTCGACTGTTTTTGAGATCGAGTATGGATATTAACCCGTCGATAATACGGCTCTGTTTTGCAATATTCCGGTCGGCGATGTTGAAAGGAATCCGAAGTTTTTCATCGGTCTGCCCATCGAACACCGCCTGAATAAACGGTGCATACAATTCGATATCGGGTGTCATGACCACCATGTCTTTGGGAAAAAGTTCCGGATCTTCTTCAAACATGGCCAGGAGGTTGTCGTGAAGGACCTCGATCTCCCGCATGGGACTATGACAGGAATGTATCTGGATCGAACCGTCAGAATCGTGAAGCGGTAAAGAGTATGGAGCATTTTCATCGGCGGGGATATGTCGGAGCCGGGAAGGCGTTCGGTCTTTTAAATTTAAAATATCCGACTGGATCTTTGCGAGGAGGGTATGGCCGTGATGATCCTCAAACAATTCGTATGTCGGGCAATCCAGTCCGCTGATCATTGAAAAAAAATTCCGGCCCAATGCACCCATAGAAGCCAAGAGCCGGCTTCCCGATTCCAGGTAAAGATTTTGGGTAATATCATCGGATTGGGCATGCCGCTTTCTGATCTTTATCGTCTCCTGATCAGAAACAATATCCCCCCAGTACTCTCTGCACGGATTCATCAGAAAAAGATTCACCTGAGAAAGTCGTGATATTTCAACAAACGCTTCAAGATGAAACGGGGGTAAATAGGATATCCCGAATATGGATACCCGGCTGGGAAAGTTTTCTATCCGATGGGGCTGTTCTCTGATCTTTTCAAAAATGATCTTCCGGAGTCTGGCCCGATGCCGGTTTTCTTGAGGCAACGAAAGCTGCCGCCAGAGTTGTGCCTGCCAGTGATTTTCCTTGCCTTTTTCCCATTTTAATATCATGTCAGGCCTGAAAACCAGGTATTGATCGTACAGATCTGCTATTTTTTCCGAGAGCTGAAACAGCTTCAAGCCCTTTATATCGTCTAAAAGATACTTTTCAAGACTTTCAAAACCGGACAAATGAATACATGACGGGAGAAGCTTCATGATCCTGAAGGTCATTGTAAGGGGGTCAAATGGGGATTCATCGGAAAGATCCACCATCAATTTTTTAAAAATTTCTTCTAAAAATACATTTGGAAAGGGGAAACGGCAGTTTGCACAAATGCCATTATGTCGGGCGAGCTCCAGAGAAACCCAACGTTCCATACCCCTGCTCTGAACAACGATAATCTCTGGAGAAAACGGAGAGGAAAGTGGTTCCCTAACGATTTGAGCCAATCGCTCGGCAAGGATCTCCATGTGGTTGCTGGTGTAGATCTTAAGACCGTGCATGGCCGGCCGGCTCCTTTGATTCCCCCCTGTTTTTGGGTGGAATATGGTTCATGGCATGCTCGGCCATGGCTGTAATCGTCAGGCTCGGATTTACACCCAGGTTGGCCGGTATCATCGATCCATCCACAACATACAGACCTTCGTGTCCGTAAACTCGGTTCTTCACGTCGACAACGCCGCGTTTCGAATCCGGTCCCATGGGGCATCCACCTAAAATGTGTGCCGTAATCCCTGTATTCATAAGAACCTCGTTAACGGCACTCTGCGGAATGCCGCCTGTTTTCTCGGCCAGCGCCCGGGTCACTTCCTGAGCCTTCGGAACATAGACCGGAACCTTTTCCCGCAGATGTTCACGCTTCGAAATCAGTGAACGTTTAAAAGGCCACCACCATCGACGTTTAAGATTGACCTTGACGCTGTTATCCAAAGTTTGCATGACCAGAAGGATGATCGATCGTCGTGCCCATCCAAACGGCCAAAGAACCCGTAGAAAACGAATTGGGTGTCGAAGGATATTAAAAAGCCACCTCAACGGTCGTGTGAAGGGGTTGCCGCCTTCGGTGAAGATCGTGCTTAAAAAGCTCATTAAGTCAGAACCTTCCGGATAGCGCACCGGTTCTATATGGGTGACTTCATCCGGATATATGCTCGATGTAATGGCGATCCCTTTGGAATAATCCACCGCGTCGTTTTTTGCAGTAACGGCCGTTAACGTTTCACTGTTGGTCCGGACCCGCGAACCGAGCATGGGTGAAAGTCCGGGCAATGTTCCCTGTTCTTTGCACGTTAAAAGTAAGGGAACGGTGCCCAATACACCGGCGGCGAGAACGATCTCGTTCGCCAGAAATGTTCGCCGGTCCCTGGGAAACAGCGAAGTGGTTCGGATGGTATCCACCTGGTATCCACCACCGGGATACTCTTTAATCAGGGTCGCTTTGGTATCGGGAAAGATTTTCACACCCCGAGCTTCGGCCAAGTGGAGGTAATTTTTGTCCAGGGTGTTTTTTGCATTATATCGGCAACCGACCATGCAACCGCCGCAAAAACAGCATCCGGTACGATCCGGCCCTTTTCCGTCAAAGTAGGGATCGGGAACGGTTATTTCGGGCTCGCCGAAAAAGACCCCCACATCCTGAAGGCTGAATGTATGACCTCTGCCCATCTCCTCGGCCAACTCGCGGAGCAGTTCATCCGCCGGATATACCTTTTCGCTGGTCGTAACCCCGAGCATTTTTTTAGCCGTCTCATAATAGGGTGCAAGAATCGTTTTCCAATCCCCCATTTGGGACCACTGGGGATCTTGGTAAAACGCGTCCGGAGGTTCAAGAAGCGTGTTGGCGTAGCCAAGGCTTCCTCCTCCCACGCCCGCACCGCTCAAGATTAGAACATCGGAAAGGAGCGTGATACGCAAAATGCCGAAACAGCGGAAGAGCGGGAGCCAAAGATACTTGAAAATATTCCAGTTGCTTTTTGGAAAATCCTCATTCTCGTATCGCTTCCCGGCTTCCAGAACGGCGACCTCGTAGCCCTTTTCAGCCAATCGAAGTGCGCTGACACTTCCCCCGAATCCTGAACCGATAACGATGAAATCGTACATTTTACTTACACCACTTGATCAACCGCCGACCCTTTTTGAGCCCAGACAAAAACATTTATAATAGTTCTCTTAGTTTCTTTACGATCAATTAGGGCATTATTTTTCCCCATAAGGGCACCACCCCGTTTCTGTCCGGCCAACGGCGATAGATGGTTAAATGAGAGGTTTCAATGACATTATGGATTCTCTGATGTTTATCACTTTTTCCCAAGTATTGTAAAGGGAACAAATGTGATCAAAAAAACAGGGATGCCATAAATCTTCTTGACTTTATTGTTAATTTTTAATTACTTGAAGTAATCCTGTTCGGGTGCTCGTATGAGATTAATGAGGATAAGGGGCATGTGGTGATCTTGAGGATATAAAAGGTACATCCCCGGATCGATCTGTTTCGGTCCGGTTTTTTTTTTGAGTGAAAACATTAGGATCATCTCCCGATTCGTTGGCGTTAAGATTAAATAAGTGGGGCAGCTCCAATTGAGTCAGTGTGATCCCAGAGGGGTCAAGGATTCAAGGATTCAAGGGTTCGAGTGCAAATGCTAAAGAATTACAAAGATTTGAACGTCTGGCAAAAGGCATGTGAACTCTGTTTATAGATATATACAATAACAGCAAGTTCCCCAAAGGAAGAATATACGGTATAACATCACTGATAAAAAGATCTGTTGTGTCTATTTCTTGGACAACATTAAGATGCTTTACATATCTTAGGGTTCTGTTTGCGAATTGGGTACTCTAATAAAAGACAGCGCTGATAAAGTCTTTAGAAAACAAACCCTTGAATCCTTGACCCCTTGAATCCTTGGACCCTCTTCTCCAACTAAATTGGAGAAAAACCAAATATTATTAGAATGAGTTTCAATGGCCTTTAGAATTTCCGATATGTTGAATTGCAGATCCATGGTGATCTTTGTACTGGCAGCGACATCATTTATTGTCTTCTCGGGTACACCATCCCTTGCAAGAACCGTGACGGATCAGCTCGGACGAAACGTCACGGTCCCGGATGAACCCCGACGGATCGTATCCCTTGCACCGAATATCACGGAGATTATTTTTGCCCTGGGTCAGGAACATCTTTTAATAGGTGCTACCCGGTTCAGCGACTATCCCCCTGAAGCTGAAAAACTTCCCAAGGTCGGTTCTTACGTTCACCTCGATCTGGAGAAAATCGTGGCTTTAAAACCGGATCTATGTATCGCCATCAAGGACGGAAATCCGATAGTTGTCGCCAAGCGTCTCGAATCTTTAAAAATACCCGTATATGCCGTAGATCCGAAAAATTTAGAAACGATCATGCAAACGGTGCTCGAAATCGGTGGACTTATCAATGCCGAAAAAAGGGCAGACCTTTTGGTGCAGAACATGGATCTCAGGATACAAAAGGTCAAGTCTCTCGTTTCCAACGTTACCCATCGTCCCCGGGTTTTTTTCCAAATCGGTGTCTCCCCCATCGTATCGGTTGGGACCCATACATTTATTCACGGACTCATTGTTCTTGCCGGAGGGACCAATCTGGCGGAAGGCCCGATCAGCTATCCCCGGTTCAGTCGCGAACAGGTCCTGGCCCTTTCGCCGGAAGTGATTATTATCACTTCCATGGCACGAGCAGCGATATTCGAGCAGGTCAAAGCAGAGTGGAACAAATGGCCCGATCTGCCCGCAGTGCGAAACCAGCGCATTTTCCTCGAAGATTCCAACTTTTTCGACCGCCCCACGCCCCGGCTTGTGGACGGCCTTGAACTGCTGGTGAGATTGATCCACCCCGAACTCTTTAAGGAAGCAGAGTGAACACCGATAAACCATTGCTGATAAAACGTCTGTGGGTTGTTTCCTTTTCACTGATGCTGGTGTTGCTTGCGGCCATGTTTCTCGGCCTTTCTTTAGGGTCCAGCCAGAGCGGAATCAAGGCTGTTTTCCAGAATCTTTTGGGCATCGGGCCCCATGATCCCATGCTCGATACCATCATCTGGAAGATCCGTTTTCCACGGGTCCTTCTGGCAACCCTGGTGGGGGGAACCCTTTCCCTGGGCGGGTTGGTTTTCCAGGCACTATTGAAAAATCCCCTGGCAGAACCCTATATTTTGGGTATTTCCGGGGGGTCGGCCATCGGTGCCATTATCGGCATCCTGATAGGACTCGTCCGATTTCCAGGGGTAAGTCTTACGGCTTTTTCGGGAAGTATCGGTACACTTTTACTGATTCTGGTCATGTCCTCCGGACAAACAATTCTGAAAAAAGATGCCCTTCTTCTTTCAGGCGTAATGGTAAACGCTTTCTGCGGGGCTATCATCATGTTCCTGGTTTCATTGACCCAGGACGCAAGGCTCCATAATATTATTTTCTGGCTCATGGGCGATCTTTCCATGGTGGACATGCCCCAGGTCGGAATTCTTGCTGCAATGCTGGTACCGTGTTTTTTTCTGCTGTTCTGGTTTTCAAATTCCATGAATCTCCTCCTGATGGGCAAAGAAATGGCCCAGACCATGGGGGTCAATGTAAAGGCGGTAACGGTGATCTTGCTGGTGGCCACCTCGTTTATGGTCAGTGCTACTGTTTCATACTGCGGACTTGTGGGATTTGTGGGACTGGTGGTACCCCATCTTCTGAGACTTCTTTTTGGGCCGGACCACCGGGTGCTGGTTCCGGCGTGTGTTTTTGGCGGCGGTGCCTATCTTGTTTTCTGCGATGTACTGGCCAGGACCCTCCCGGACCAGGGGGAGATGCCCGCCGGTGTCATAACCGCGATGATTGGTGCGCCGCTCTTTATCTATTTATTGAAAAGAACCCGGCGGTAATATGGCTATAGATATCAAAAATCTGAACTATTATTATGGCGACATTCCGGCCCTAAAGGATCTGACCTTTTCTGTCACCAAAGGTGATTTCTTCATCATCATCGGTCCGAACGGTTCCGGGAAAACAACCCTGATGAAGCTGATGGCAGGAATTCTTAAACCGAAGAAGGGTCGATTGAAGATACTGAATCGAGCCATCGGAAACTATACACGCAAAGATTTGGCCAAGACCATGGCCTTTGTCCCGCAAATAATGCCGGTGGATTTTCCGTTTAGCGTCATTGAAGTGGTGCTCATGGGGAGATCGCCCTATATGGGGATGCTGGGGGTCGAACAAGAGGAAGATTTAAAAATTGCGAAGCAGGCGCTCACCTTCACCGGAGCCGAACATTTGGCCCACCGGAAACTGGACCAGCTCAGTGGCGGGGAACAGCAGCGGGTCTTCATTGCCAGAGCCCTTTGTCAGGAACCTGATATTATCCTTCTGGATGAGCCCACCGCTTCCCTGGACCTTGCCCATCAGACCCGGCTTATGGACTTGATGGAAAAACTCAAAAAGGAAAAAGGGATTACCGTTGTAATGGTTTCCCATGATATAAATCTTGCGGCAATGTACAGTGATCGATTGCTTCTTCTTAACAAGGGGGAGATCGTGTGCCTGGGACATCCGGACGAGGTTCTCACGTTCCGGACATTAGAGGCGGCTTACGGCTGCACCCTGCTGGTGGATGAAAGTCCTCTGGGCAAAATACCACGAATTACACCGGTACCTCATAAATATTTGGATCATCACCAAAAGGGTTGATGATTTTTAAAGGATTCAAGGGGTCAAGGGTCCAAGGATTCGAGTGAAATGCTTTAGAATTACAGAGAACGGATGCTTTTCATATCTTCTTGGTTCTGTTTGAGAATTGGAGTCCCAGGTCCTGCTTTCAGTTGATTTAAATTATGTAAATAAAGAGAATTTAAAGGCTCTCAAGGATGATACACAGGAAGTTGAAAGAAGGCTCAAAGCGATTATAAAATCGCTGGAGAACAAACACTTGGCCCCTTGACCCCTTGAATCCTCGAACCCTCTTCTCCAACTAAATTGGAGAAGAACCAAATATATTCATCGGGAGTGAATTGGTGAGAGAAACCGTATTGATCATCGGCGGATGCAGAAGCGGCAAAAGCGGTCATGCATTGCATTTGGCGGAACAGCTTGCCGGACAAAAAATCTTTATGGCGACCTGCGTGGCCGGGGACAAAGAAATGGAACAACGGGTTTTACACCATCAAAAACAAAGAAACCCAAACTGGAAAACACTGGAGATCCCGCTTCTTCTGTCTGAATCGATCCGTGAAAACAGTGGCCGGGGTCATGTGATTCTTGTGGACTGTCTGACCCTCTGGATCAACAATCTTATTATGGAAAACGACGATCCGGAGCACATCGACATGCACATTCAGCAACTCATCCAATCTCTTGAAAAAACCGAATGCCCGGTCATCCTGGTATCCAATGAAGTGGGAACCGGAATCGTTCCGGAAAACCGACTGGCAAGACTTTTCCGGGATGTCGCCGGATTTGCCAACCAGAAGATCGCGGCCTGCGTGGATCGCGTCATTTGGATGGTGGCCGGTATTCCTGTGGAAATAAAATGAACCGTTTAATCGCTGCAATACAATTTTTGACCCTTCTTCCTTTAGGCAGATCGGTCATTTACGATCCCAAAGGTATGGTGCCGTTTTTTCCGATGGTGGGTCTCATTATAGGGGCTTTTGTATCGATGTTCGATCATGCTGCTTTATATCTCTGGCCAAAACCGGTGGTTGCGGTTCTCGACGTCGTCTTTCTTGCGGTCATCACCGCCGCACTTCACCTGGACGGTCTGGGAGATTCCGCCGACGGTCTTTTGGGGCACAGAAGTAGAGACAAAGCGATGGCGATCATGAAGGACAGCCGCATCGGTGTTATGGGGCTTGTGGCCATCGTTTGTGGATTGGCCGTCAAATGGGCCGGGATAATGCATCTTGACGCCCATCGAACGCTGTTGCTCATTCTTATCCCCGCCTATGCCAGAAGCGGCATGTTGTTCGGCATCCGTTTTTTGCCGTACGGAAGGCCGGACGGCGGCACCGGGCGTGATTTTTTCGACGAACCTTTGAAGATATCCGCTTTCTGGGGATTGCTGATTCCACTGGCACTCTCATATTTTTTAGGATGGAAAGGCCTCTGGTTAAACCTTCTTTTTTTGGTGAGTACTGCCGTCATCCTTATGTACTATAAAAAACGCATGGGATGTATCACCGGCGACATGCTGGGCGCCATGACCGAATGGACCGAGTCGATACTTTTTTTATTGGTTTCAATATAGCTTAAATATCAAGTATGAATGCAAACAAAATGAAATTCCATCGATTTAATAAAACAGCTATGGTTAGCAGGTTTTTCAACTTTAATTTACTTCACACTTTAGCTCACTTTTAACTTTCTTTCTATGTACCCTCCCCTTTCAAAATCATATAAAGGTGCATTTTCTTTTAAAATTGGAACCACATCATTCATATATCCGGACGGCTATGTACAGAATGTTAAAATGCTCGCCCCGCATCTCGATGAAATCGAGCTTATTTTGTTTGAAAGTACCCCCGGCAGTCTCCCATCCATCCATGAAGTAAAACAGCTTTTCTCTTTGGCAAATGAATTCGACCTGACCTATAATATTCATCTGCCCATCGATATTTCCCTGGGTGCCCCTGAACGGTCAGTTCGGCACTTTGCTTTGGAAACCATAAAACAGGTCATGGATCTTACGGCGACGCTCTCTCCCAGCACATACACCCTTCATCTACCATACGACGAAGCCGGCGTTGACAATGAACCCGTCAAACGGTGGCAGGATCGTCTTAACAAGAGCATTGAAAAACTGGTTTCAGGCGGAATCAATGGAGAAATGATTTCAATTGAAACCCTCGACTACCCGCTGAATTGGGTGGAAGAAATCTTGATCGATTTTAATCTGTCCGTCTGTATCGACGTGGGGCATTTGATATTATGCGGTTTCGACCCGGAAGCTGTTTTTAAAAAACATAAAAATAGAACCCCCATATTGCATCTTCACGGTGTGGACAATCATAAAGACCATCTGCCGCTGGATCGACTGACAAAAGAGGATGCAAAGACCGTTATTGACATGTTAAAATTGTTTGAAGGCGTTGTATCGTTGGAGGTTTTTTCATTCGATTATTTAAAAGCTTCACTTAATTTTTTAGACAACTGTGGGGAATGCCTGTAGCCGGAATAATGGAGTGATGGGATGAAACCAAAGCCCGGTCCTCTGGGCCGGGATTCTTTACTGGTTCTGTGAAATCGGATCCACATGTCACAAATAACAGAAGAAATTTCAGTTGCAGGTCCTGACCTTGACCCGGAAACCTGGGTTGATCGATATGGAGATTACCTGTACCGGTTTGCGGTGTCACATATCGAAGATCGATCTGTGGCTGAAGACTTGGTGCAGGAGACCTTCCTGGCGGCTCTGCGTGGACGTAAAAAATTCAGGGGCCGTTCCACCGTAAAGACTTGGCTTTCGGCCATTCTCAAGCACAAGATCGTGGACTATCTGAGGAAAAAATATCGGGAACAAGTAACAACCGATACGGATACGATCACCGAAACCGTTGACGGGTTTTTTCATAAGAATGGTAGCTGGAAAATCCGGCCGGGAGAATGGAACCTGGACCCTTCGAAAATATATGAACAGCGTGAATTTATGGATACGCTTTTCAAATGTCTGGCAGAACTTCCCGACCGGCAGTCCAAAGCGTTCATGTTAAGGGAGATGGAAGGTTATAGTACCAAAGAAATTTGTAATGCTTTGGAGGTTTCCCCGACCAATAGCTGGGTGATGCTATACAGAGCAAGAATGTTTCTCAGACGCTGCCTTGAACTTTTCTGGTTTAATAAAACAAAGGAAGAAAACAGCTAATGTCTCACTGGATGTTTAATTGTAAAGAAGTATCTCGTCGGGTCTCCGAATCCATGGACCGCAATCTACCGCTTTATCAGCGGATGCTGATTTGGATGCATCTTTTGATGTGCAAATACTGTACCCGTTTTCGTCGGCAGGTAAGGATCTTAAGGGATCACTGCCGCAGTCATCGTCTGGATGAAAACTCTCCGGACCCTGATGTTACTCTGTCTTCAGATGCTTGTGGCCGGATTCGGGAGGCCCTGAAATCATCATCGCCATAACCGATTTGCCAGTTTGATATTACATTCATTTCTTAAAATATGCTTCCGGTTATACATTGACTCGGATTCCGATATTTCAAATCCTAATTGATTTATTCCCATTTTCAAAAACCCACAAAAAAGTCCCATAAAGCTTATTTCTTGTAAGGCATTAAGGATTTAAACGATAAAGGCCATGTCAAAACAGCGTTGTAAACTTAGAAGAATGATAAAGAAACATTTGAAGATCATTGGGGGGAATCATGAAAACAAAAAAACCGATAATACGTGTCGTCTTATGGGTCTCTTTTTTCTGTGGTGCTATGGGTTTTTTAGCCCCGGAACGGTCCAACGCTAAGGTCGATCATACCCTCTATGTTGAGTTGCTTGAAAAATACGTTGAAAACGGTACGGTAGACTACCAGGGTTTTAAAAATGAGGCGGCCAAGCTTGATCGATATCTCAAGGTTCTTGAGGTAACCGACACAAAAAAGCTTTCCCGCGATGAACAGTTTGCCTATTACATCAACGCTTACAATGCGTGGACCATCAAATTGGTCCTCACCGGTTATCCTGGAATTAAATCCATAAAGGACCTGGGCAGTATCTTTAAAACTCCGTGGGAAAAACGGTTTGCCCGAATTGATGGGGATATCCTCACGTTAGATCATATCGAGCATGATATTCTTCGCCCCAGATTCAAAGATCCACGGGTTCATTTTGCTGTAAATTGTGCATCCAAGGGGTGTCCCCCGCTGCGACCTGAACCCTATCGAGGGGGCACCCTAGATCAGCAACTGGATGAAATGACGCGGACATTTATCAATGATTCCCGGCACAACCGTATAGAAGGAAGAACGCTTTATATGAGCAGCATATTTAAATGGTTTTCAGAAGATTTTCATGATGATGTGGTCGGGTTTTTTCTCAAATACGCCCAAGGGGATCTAAAAAAACAGCTGGAAGAAAATAAGCGTAACATCCAAGTAAAATACCTTGATTATGATTGGTCGCTTAACGGCAAATAGAGCAGTTCCCGGAAATATATTCCGATTTTCCACTCATATTGAATGAATGTGAAACCTGTGACAACCCGCCGGACATGCTTCAATTTTATGAATCCGGAAGTTGGGAACCTCCAAGTTATCGGGGCCATTTTTTTGATCCGTTTTACACCGGTCAAAAAATATCTTACGCCCATGGAAAAAGGATCATGAATGATCCGAATCTTTTGGCAAAACATTTTGTCCGGTTTTTATGTAAGGTCTTCATGTTTGAAACGACTATAATACAAACAATGGCGAATATACCTCGATACGGCGTTATCCGTTACTTACCGGTCGTTATCGGTTTTTGAATGTCAATTTTTGTTTCAAATAAACATAAAAATACACTAACGACCTTTTTTTCCGGTAACCGATAACACACGAGAATTCCTTGTTGTGCGATTTGCTCAATTGGAGTTTTAGCAACGAAAAAAAAAGGAGAAAAATTATGAATACCAAAAATATAATAATACTGACGGTCGTCTTGGGTGTGCTGACTTTCGGTGCCCTTTCCTGGGCATCAGTGGATCTGCCGTTAATGGCTACAAAGGCCCACCCAAACGCAAGTGGAACAGCCTCTTTTAGCCAAGACGGTTTGAGCATCCGGGCCAAAGGCCTTCAACCCGACAAGGTTTATACGGTCTGGTTTGTAAATATGAAACCTAAAAAACATGAGATCGGAGCAGGCAACCCGCCGTATATGTTTAAAACGGATTCCAATGGAAATGGCCTATATGAAAGTCACCTTTCCGATTTGCCGTTCGGCAAGTGGGCGATGCTTATGGTAGTGCTTCATCCGAACGGTGACCCCATGGATATGAAAAATATGGTGGGTGCCCTTTCTGCCAAGATTCCGGAAAACAGATAAACCGGATGCGTATCGACAGATGTTTTAATAGACTCGTGGGTCAAGCATGACCGAAGCCCGGCACATATCCATGCCGATGATTGCAATTTCATTTTTGATGCCTTTTGTCATCTTGGGTATCCTCCAGTGGTATCAGGTTTCTGAAGACGAGATATTTGCTATAAACGTTCAAGTCATTTCTCTCAGCCAAATGCCCCTGGATCGATCATGGAAAATTATTGACAAAGTCTCCATGTTAATCTATTTGAATTGGAAAAATTATTGATGCAACTTAATGGTGCCCAATGATAAACTTGGGCGAATAGGGAAACCGGTGAAATTCCGGTACGGACCCGCCGCTGTGATCGGGGACCATCGCCGCAATACGCCACTGCCGACCCTTAGGTCGGTGGGAAGGCGCGGTTAGTAGAATGATCCGAAAGTCAGAAGACCTGCCATTGAGTTCTGTTTTTGGGGAAATGGCAAATCCTCAAGCGATTATCGCTTGGGGATTTTTTTTGGGTAACGAAAAGGAGCGAACAATATGAAATTGGAAGAGATTTTAAAAGGAATCCAGCCGGTGGACAATACATGGATCCAAAAGGCCCGTGAACGAACGTCTCAGCTGGTAATGCCCACCCGGGCCCTGGGAAGGCTTCATGAAGTTTCGGAACGGCTTTGCGGCATCCGGAAGACCCTTGAACCTTCGGTGAAGCGCAAGGCTGTTCTGGTGATGGCCGGAGATCATGGAGTCGCATGTGAAGGTGTCAGTGCGTATCCCCAAGAGGTGACCGGAGCGATGGTACAAACATTTTTAAAAGGTGGTGCGGGAATCAATGCCATATCCCGGCACGTCGGCGCAGACGTCTGGGTGGTGGATATGGGTATTATTCCGGAAATGAAGCCGGATATGACAGAGGGCGGAGATCGGCTGCTGGTACGAAAAATCGCTTCGGGTACAGCAAACTTGGCAAAAGGACCGGCCATGACCCGCAAGGAGGCTGAAATATCGGTTTTAACCGGGTTTCAGCTTGCAACCGAGTTGTTTGATGAGGGCGTTGAAATTCTGGGTACCGGAGACATGGGAATCGCCAACACCACTCCTTCTGCGGCCATTGGAAGTGTGGTTACCGGTATTCCTCCTGAAGAAATGGTCGGCCGTGGTACCGGCGTCGACGACCAAGGTCTTCGAATAAAACAAGCGGTCGTAGTCAAAGGAATTCAGGTCAACCAGCCGGATCCTGATGACGGACTGGATGTTTTGGCCAAGGTCGGGGGTTTCGAGATCGGCGGGATTGCGGGGTGTATTCTGGCCGGAGCATTTTATGGCCGTCCGGTGGTTATCGACGGCTTCATTTCAACGGCTTCAGCCCTGATCGCCCAGACCCTTTGCCCCATGGTCATCGATTATATTTTTGCTGGACACCGCTCTGAAGAAGCCGGCCACGGCCTAATGTTGAAATACCTGGGAATCGAACCGATTCTCGACCTCGGAATGCGCCTGGGTGAAGGGACCGGCGGTGCGCTGGCCATGAGTATTATGGAAGGTGCGGTTTGTGTTTTTAATGAAGTGCTCACGTTTGAGGAAGCCGGGGTTGCAGATAAAGGGTAAAGTCCTGACCCATCTTAGATCCCGCCACGGGGAGAATGATGGCGTGGTGGAGTGGTGGTGCAAAACCATGGAGTAATGGAGTATTGGAATGATGGGCTCAAAAAAATTGTTTTCCCATGATTCCAGCACTCCATTATTCCAATATTCCAGCTTAACCGGAGGATCCTATTTTTCAAGATTAATTAAAAAAATCTTGACGTAACCGGATCATTTATTCTAATTAGATCTAGTTTTGTTCAGATGCTCGATTCGAGCTTAATAGGGAACCCCGTTAAAATCGGGGACGGGCCCGCCGCTGTAACCCCCCCCTTGTCAATTACATTCGGTAAGGGACCCCTTTTGGCCTTTGTGCGCCACTGTCGAATATGGATGGGAAGGCTGCCAAAAAGGAGGGGAAGTCAGAAAACCTGTCTGAACAGATGGTACAACTATCGCGGATTGAGGTTTGCCAGAAGGATCTTGAGGATAAAAATGGGACATCCCCGGATCGATTAAAATCGGTCCGGGGATTTTTTTTGCCCCGGGCCCTAAATGAAACCTAATTTAGGGAGGGAGAAAAATGATGAAAAGATGGATCAATTGTTGGGTTATCTTCATGGCCCTAGTGCTTCCGGGATCGACCTGGGCAGAAGATGAAAAAAAGAATGAAAGATCGGAAACAACCATGAAAGAGGTGGTGGTAACCGCCACCCGACAGGCGGAGAAAATTTCGTCGGTGCCGGCGAATGTATCCGTTATTACGGAAAATGATATAAAGAATTCGACCGCCCGTGACATTCCGGATCTTTTGAGAACCCAAGCCGGTATTCATGTCAATGATATTGCCGGAAATCAACGAAACTACACCGTCGATTTGAGGGGTTTCGGGGAGACCGGACAATTAAATACACTGGTTCTGGTCGATGGACGGCGGGTCAACCAACCGGATCTGAGTGGCAGCGACTGGACGCTGATTTCTCTGAACAGAGTCGAGAGAATCGAAGTCATCCGGGGCGGAAGAGGAAGTGTTCTTTATGGCGACAATGCCGCCGGCGGTGTGATCAATATTATCACAAAGGAAGGAAAAGAATTTAAAACCGATGCAGCGGTGGCTGTCGGAAGTTATAATACGTTCAGAGCGAGTGCGTCGACCAGCGGGTCTTCGAACAATTTATCTTACGACATATCAGGAAGTTATATTAATTCAGACGGATACAGGGATAATAGCGATACCGAGGCCGGGGATGTGGGCGCCGATCTTGAGTATTATGTGGGTGACCGGTTTAAAGTCAACTTGAGCGGCGGCTATCATAAAGACGACACGGGTTTGCCCGGAGCCATTAAAAAGAGCGAATTCGAACAGGGCGTATCGAGAACGGATACCCTGCATCCGGACGATTATGCCGATGTTGAGGATTACTATGTAAAACTGGCGCCGGAGATATTCTTCTTGAATGACAGTCTGTTCAAGATCGATTTTTCTTATAGAGATAGAAGTTCATTGTTCTTCAGCTCCTTTTCCGGAGGATCCTATGAAGGTGATACCGGCATCGAAACCATTGCACTTTCCCCCCAGTTTGTTTTCAAAGAAAAGATTTGTGGATTCAACAACAGTTTAACTTTTGGGTTGGATTTTGAGGACGCTGTTGAAGACATCACCAACACGACCATGTACCTGGGTTATCCGGATGTCGGGGTCTTTGAACTGGAAAAGGAAAACTACGGGTTTTACATTCATGACGAAATCTACCTTTTGGACCGTCTTGCCATTTCCGGAGGATATCGATATGATAAGGCAGAATTTAAATTTAAGCCCAGCACGCCGGATTCCACTGAAATGAGTGAAAATCTTTACACGGCAGGTATCAATTACAATTTTTATAAAAAATCATATGCATATTTCAGTTTTTCACACAGCTTCAGATATCCGGTCCTGGATGAACTGTTCAACTTTTATACAAATACCATAAATACAGATTTGGTGCCTCAAACATCCGACGATTATGAACTCGGCGCCCGGTATTATTTCACACCCAGCCTGTTTGCAAATGTAAATCTATTTTACATCGATACAAAAGATGAAATTATTTACGACCCGGCCAGCGGGTTCTTTGGCGCCAATGTGAATCTGGACGGAAAAACCCGGCGGGACGGTGTAGAAGTAGTTCTCAGCAAGGTCTATGAAAGAATGACATTGAGCGGGAGTTATACCTATACGGATGCAGAGATAACCGGCGGCAATTATGATGGAAGTAAATTCCCCAACGTCCCCAGACACAAAGCGACCTTAGACACATTGTTTTCTCTGGGGTATGGCTTTTCCTTAAATGTCAACGGTTTCTGGGTGGGCGAACGACCGTTTGTGAGTGATTGGGAAAATGCCTTTGATGAGCAGGACGATTATTTCATTCTGAACACAAAACTAAAGTATCGCTGGAAAAATCTAACCGCCTTTTTAAATATCAACAATTTAACCAATGAAGAATATTCGGAATACGGCGTTCTGAGCACGTTTGGTTCTCCCTGGGAGGAGGCTTTTTATCCTTCGCCAAAGATCAACTTTCTTTTCGGGGTTTCGGCTGAATTTTAATCGTCGAATGTTTCGTTTATCGTCGTAAAGACAGATCCCCACGGGTTTACGCCCGTGGGCCCCTTTGAATTTTCTGAAACGGATGGGTTCCAGGTTCAGGGTTCAAAGTTCAAGGGTTACAACCGATTGAAACGGTTTTGAACCCACGATGAAGATAGTATCACATTATTGCGAGCTGTTTGAGGTTTTTCCAACCCGGAACGTTGAACCCTGAGCCGCTCAACCTGGGTTTTAGATAGACGGGTATTCATATAACAGGAGACATTATGCTGGACATATTTATCAGCGGCGGACCGGTCATGTACCCTTTGCTGGCCTGCTCCATTATTGTGATGGCAGTGATTATCGAACGGATTCTCTTTTGGATCGGAATGGATATGAGCCGGGACAAGGCGCTCCTCGATGAGGTCCTCGAACTGTGCCGCTCTGGAGACTGGGAATCCATAAGATTAAAAACCAAAAGTTCAAAAGACTATATTATCAAAATCCTTATCACCGGAATTCTTCATCGGGAGTTTTCCATGGTCAAAGCCATGGAAGCTGCCGCCGCCGAAGAGATCAAGCGGATGCAGAAATATATGGGCGTCATCGACACCATGATTACCGTGGCGCCGCTCCTGGGGATTTTCGGTACCGTCATCGGGATCATTCTTTCTTTTGAAGTGCTGGGGGCCACCGGCATTGAACACCCGGAGGCCGTCACCGCCGGAATCGCCCAGGCACTGATCACAACGGCATCCGGACTCGGGATCGCCATTTTTTCGGTGTTCCCTTACAATTATTTTAATTCGCGGGTCGAAAATGCCGCCCTTGCCATTGAAAAATATGCAACCAGCCTTGAAATCGTTTATGAAAAACTGGTCACCCCCAACGGCAGAGATAAAGAAGGCGCCCAATGAAAATCAACGTGAGAACCGGCAAAAAAGTCCGGATTGAAATGCTTCCTTTGATCGACATCGTGTTTCTCCTTTTGGTTTTTTTCATATACGCCATGCTCTCCATGGCGGTTCACCGGGGTCTGCCGGTGGTGCTTCCCACGTCTTCTTCGGCTAAAATCGATAAAGAACTCGTGCTTTCCGTCACCGTAAAATCAGACCGAACCATTTATATTGACAAAGAGCGCGTTTCTTTTGACGATCTGGCGTCGGTTTTGAGAACAAAAACCGCATCTGCAAGTGAACCCGGAATACTCCTTTTTGCGGACCGCAGTCTACCATACCAGAAACTTTTCCAGGTTCTGGATCAGATCCGGACGGCAGGCATCCATCGAATTTCCCTCCAGGCAGAAGCTGAACAACTCAAGTGAAACGAATACTAATATCGACGCTACTGGCGCTGGGGATACACGGGATTCTCCTGGGATTGACGGTCGACCCCCTGGAGAAAAAACCGTTTTATCGTCTGAAGCCCCGGGTTATGACCATGACCTTGGTCATGCGGCAGCCTCAGATGCCCATATTGAAACCGCCGCAACCCCCCATCCAAAAGCAGGTGCCCGTTAAAATAGTTAAAAAGAAACCCGTGCACAAACGCCGCCCTGAGGCCAAACCCAAGAAAATCGTTAAACCGGTGGTCAAACCCGAGGAAAAGGATCTGTCCAAAGAAATTCCTGAACCGGCCGTCAACGATTCACCGGCTCCGGACACGCCGGTTCAAACTGAAATATCGACCGTTCCTGAAAAAGCCGCAGTCATCGGCACACCGGCCCCGGCCATTGAAATCACCCGCGAAGCCCGGCCCCTGTATCGAATCAACCCGACCCCGCCCTATCCTCAAATGGCGCGAAAAAGAGGACTTCAGGGGGTGGTTGTTCTTGAGGTGCTGGTGGACACAGACGGGAGTGCCGCTGATTTGCGGGTGCTATCCTCCAGCGGCCACCCTATTCTGGACCGGACGGCCGTGGCTGCGGTAAAGCACTGGACCTTTGATCCGGGAACACGGGGGGATAAAAAAGTGAAGATGTGGGTTCGGGTGCCCATCCGTTTCCATCTGGAATAGGCGCGGTTGGAAGGTCGGAATATTGGGTCGAAAATCGGAACGTTGCCCAATTTGGCAATATAAAAAGGCCCAAACCGCCTTAACTTTAGGCACTTTAGCTCACTTTAGGCACTTTAAACTTTTCAGGTATTTATCCGTGTGTTGTTTTCCTCCTCAGCAAT
>Ga0209165_10000234_pt1 | contig 22082 bp, 20 predicted proteins | sample tdAd001_FD_187122 | JGI IMG/M metagenome (GOLD analysis project Ga0209165, IMG submission 187122) | Marine sediment microbial communities from the Atlantic coast under amendment with organic carbon and nitrate - tdAd00.1 (SPAdes)... | ecosystem: Environmental > Aquatic > Marine > Coastal >... | reverse complement strand
CAATATACTAGTACAAAAAAACGGGGGGGGGAGTTGGGGTGACCCGCTCCTCTACCAGCTAGTACCTTTCAAGACGCTAGCCATCCAGAACTTGATTCATATCATTTTCGATGTAGACAGACATGTTAATTTGATACTCGTATGAATCTTGTTACATCTATGTAATGAGTGTTTGAGCTATGAGTACGATTCTGATTAACAACCAATTGAAGGTGAGCACATGAAGACTATGAAAAACATTTCAATCTCTCTAGCCGCGTTAATGGTGTTTCTCGTCACAATTATTTTTTCCTCCATGGGAATGGCTGATGGCAAAGTACCGGTTACTATCAAGACGTTTGTACGTGCAGAAACTGACACTGCGATCAAGAACATCGTCGGCATCGCCGGCCTGAATACCTTTTTCCACCTTCGTGGTCTCACCCCGATCGACAAGCAGGATGTGATCCGGATGAACCGTGACACCCTCTACTCTTCTGCAGTCCTGGACCTGACTAAACCTGCAACTGTGATCATGCCGAAAACTGGCGACCGCTACCAGAGTCTGCACGTCATAAACCAGGATCATTACTCCTTCGCAAAAACCGAACCGGGCAAGTATAAGCTTACTCAAGCAGAGGTTGGAACCCGGTACGCCTACCTCATCGTTCGCACCTTTATCGATGCGGATGATGCCGAAGATATCAAGCTTGCCAACACGATTCAGGATCAGCTCAAGATTGAAGGCGGAGGTACGGGTCCGCTCGATATTCCCGACTGGAATACGGTCTAACCCGGATACATAGGTAACACTTTATACCGAAGACATGGGTAACACTTTCGGTGTAAACGGGTTACCTGCCGGTTCGACCCGATTCTCGTCTTCGTCAAAGAAACCCAGATCATACTCCATAAAGCTGACAAGCCAAATTCGGTCGGCCACTTCCCGGATGCCAACGTGTTGCCCACCAAAGACCTGGCTTAGGTTGATCTTTCGACTTCTAATACAGATTCGCCCGCACTGGGTAACCAGGATTGTGCGATCGTGAAATGGGTATTCGGGTTGGTCTGGTGTCCGATACACCTTCGCTGAAGGTGTATATACTTCGCCCGGATATTTCATTCCCAGTGCCTGGTGCGGTCGGTCATGATTGTATTGCTCGATGAATTCATCGAAACGACTTTGCTGTTGTAAAAAGTTGTAGCTGGGTGGTTTCGTAGCTTCCTTTTTCAATGTCAGATGCATACGTTCATGGCGGCCATTCTGCTGTGGATTGCCCGGTTTGATGCGTTCGATGGAGATACCCAGACGCAACCACCAGACGGATAGCTTACTGAGACCAAACAGAGCATGCGGTGCTGCGAACGGAATGCCGTTATCAGTACGGATGGCTCCCGGGACGCCATATTCTTTAAAGGTGTGCTCAAATACCGAGAACGCGCCTGCTGACTTGGTAGATTCCAGCCCCTCGCAAGCCAACAAGTAGCGGGAATGATAATCGGTAATCGTCAACGGATAACAATACTGACGACTACCGAGCATGAACTGACCCTTGTAATCAGCACACCAGAGGCCGTTCGGTGATTTGGCATCTCTCAGGTTGGTTCCCTGGGCTTTATAGCGGCGACGCTTGCGTCGTGTCACCAGGCCGTGGCGATCAAGAACCGCATGCACTGTGCTTTTAGCCGGTGGCTTGATCATAGGAAACTGTCGAATCAGCTTCTCGCGGATCTTGGGTGCGCCCCAGCTAGGCCGATCCTGTTTAAGTTGAAGAATGGCTTTCTCGACTTGAAACGGTAGCTGGTTCGCGTATCGATGAGGTCTTCGGGTTCTGTCTTGTAAACCAGCCAGTCCAAAATCTTTATAGCGGTTAAAAATCTTGTATCCGGTCTTTCTGGAAATCCCAAATTCCCGGCATACAGCGGACATATTTTCACCATCTAAAAGACGCGCAACAAACTTAATTCGTTCGTCCATACGGTTACTCTCATTCCAGGGCATTTGGATTCTCCCAAATGCAGTAATGTGTAACCTATGTCTCCGGTATAGTCTGTAACCTATGTGTCGGGTCGCTCATTGATTTTCAAACGGTTATCCCATGGGCGGCACGAGGACTTTTGGTCCTGGTGTCTATGGCATACTTCCCTCGAGCGCGGCCAAGCTTACGTGGCGCTTAGTCGCTGCAGAACAATGGAAGGGTTATCTCTTAGCCGACCACTGCGGGTCGACGATATTAAGCTTGATGAGAGCATTATCGAGTTTTATTCACACCTTGGTATTTAGAATTCTAAATTAAACAATGTGGGTTCTGAGATAGCCTAATTTCAAGATAGATTTCATGGAGAAAAGAAATGCATAGTACGCATCACCTAATTTTTCATGTGCTTGATCTAGAACAAGGCACAGAAGAGTGGCTTGATTGGCGGCATTCAGGGATTGGAGCGTCGGAGGCCTCAACGGTAATGGGCGACAATAGATTTCAGTCAGCGTCCGAGTTGCTTTACCAAAAGAAGAACAAAATAAATACTGAATCAAATGAAAAGATGAGGCTAGGCACGTCATTGGAGCCAGAAGCTAGAGATTTGTATATTGAAGAAACAGGCATGCTTGTTGAGCCACTTTGCCTTCAATCTAAAGAATACTCTTGGTTGATTGCCAGCATGGATGGCATAACTGACGACTATGGTCATATCGTTGAAATTAAATGCGGTAAGTCGGCTTACTGGCAAGCCAATAGAGGCAAGGTACCGTCGTATTACTATGGGCAATTGCAGCACCAACTCATGATTACCGGATTGGACTCTGTTAACTATTGGTGCTATTGGCCAGGATATAAAGGAATTTTGCAAACAGTCGCTCGAGATGAGCCATATATTAGAAGACTATTACGGGCTGAGATGGAGTTTATTGAGAAACTCAATGAATAAAGAAACTAACCACAGCATCCACCAGGCAGTCGGTTTAGCGGCCTGAATGTGATGCACGACTGTAGTCATTCGACCGGCACGTCCAGTCGGTTTTTCAAACGGTTACTCTACGGGTGACACGAGGACTTATAGAATTCTGGTCGCCCCCCAACCGCCGGATTCACCTGAGTTGTAATTCCCCCTTCGTCACGTCTTAGTAGAGCATCAGCTTCCCAGACAGAATATCGCCAGCTCGAGCCCAGTACTCCGCTCCAATTTCAATCTTTCGGTTTACTTTTCGGCGGTAAAAATAGCTTGATGATCAGCAGTAGCCACGGAGTTCCATGGAGCAATAAATCAAAAATGTCGAGGAGTTCAGTGAGCTCACCCGAAGCCAGCATCTTGAGCTTTTCCCATAAATGCGGTTCAGGTGTGAAAGGAGCCAATCCCAGGGTGAGAGACAGCACAATCAGGATAGACAGGGGTATCCGGTTAAATAAGTTACGCATGGGGGATATAAGTGTCGAAAAAGGCGGCTTCATTTCACCGAATTATCTTTATAAAACCATAGTATCGCTAAAGGAGCAAATTATGAAAACCAAAACATACCCGAAATCGGCTTTCTCCGTCTGCGCGACGTCATCGGCGGCAAGAACCACACACCACTTGGATGGTCAGTTTCTTGCGGAGTTGGCTATTTATTATAAGTCTCGTGTTGTCGCCTAACAGCCTACTTGAGAGGCCGTTGGCAGTATCTAATATTCTATGCACTTTAAACTGGAGAATTACGGATCGTTTGGGGCAATCGTTGCAGCAGCGTGCCCCATTTGTTTTCCGAAGTTGGCGTTGATAGGGGCTTTTTTGGGTCTAGGCGCTCTCGCAAAGTATGGGACTTTCTTTTTTTATGTAGCTCATGTATTGATTTTGATTGCACTGGTTGGACACGTGACTTCTTACGAATCGATGCGGCCGCAAGACCGAACATATTTCGCTAGCAAAGATTTATATCACGGAATGAAGTTGTGTATTGAGTATGACTAGTCCCAGGGATCGCTACAGGCCAGTGGCCCTGACCTCAGAAAACCAGTTTTTTGACCAGTAAAGCAGTGGCGACTATCACGACCAGACCAAGAATCTTGTCAATTTTTTTCGCAGAAAAACTAAACGAACCCATGTAAGAACCCATCAAACCACCAACGAGAACAGCGGGTACTAGCGGCCAGTAGTCAATCAAATTTATCTCGTTTATCTGGAATCTTGAGGCTAACCCCGAAAGTGAATTCAGCCAGATGAATATGGCCCCGCATGCTGCCGCTTCCTTTTCGGTGCCAAGACCCAGGATTATTATCAGGGGAACAAGATAAATACCACCTCCAATTCCGACGATGCCGGCAATTAAACCGAGTACAGATCCGGAGATAATGGAAATGATTAATTTGCCTCTGCTGGTCAAATCGAGATTCATTGACACCGTTTTCCACAGGTATATTCTCGCGGCCACAAAAATCAGGGAAATCAGTAAAACCCAGTAGAACAAGTGCGCCGGTAACTCCAGGGTCCCTCCTAGGTAGGCCATGGGTATCGAGGAAAAAAGAAACGGCAAAATCAATTTGAATCGGGCGTGATGGTTGCGAATGAAGTTAAAGCTGCCGACCGAGGTAACCATCAGGTTTAACGTGAGTGAAATAATCGGTATCGCCAGTATGTTCATTCCGAATATAGCCATTAACGCGGTGTAGCTTGAACCGCCACCCATACCGACTGAGGAGTAAACCAGGGCCACCACAAAAAATGCCGCTGCCATCAGATACAGGGTTAAAAGAAATATTTCAGGATTTGTCGCAGGCATTAATCATGGGTCCAATCGAGGCAACAAGGCTCATTAATTTGCCGAAGTAAAAAATTGTATGTCATGTTCACTGGCTTTTATTTGAAATTATTGCAATCTCCGGTTTTCAAGGTAATTGCTTTTCGACGATAAATATCCACGCAATAAAATATCCTTATTCAAGGATCCAGCAAAATTCAAGCCAGTATTGTTTTTGCTAAGCACATACAGAGTCTTCCTTACGTCAGATTATCTGTCTGTTACCGAAAGGTAACATTCCTTAGGGCGAGGGTTTCAATTAGGTAACATTGTCAAGAGGCATAACAAGGTTGTGAGGGTAATGGACCTAAACCTGTGAATGCGTTGTGCCTTTATCATATCTTCTGATTGTCCATGACCATGCCTTTCAGAAGCTTCTTCCAGAAGCTTCTTCCGGTAAATCTTGCGAGGCGGCAAATAATTCTGTGCCAACTTCAAGGGACTTGATCAATCTGATCATAGGTCAAGTATGCCATCAAACTGCCCTTCTAAAGAATAATACCAGCTGAAATAGGGTCAGAATCCAGTTCTGAATCGGTATGGTGCACTACATTTATTGCCTCTGTAAGGGTACCGCTTCACAGGGTTGCCTGGCTTGTTAAACTGGGAACTATAATGAATCATCTATTTCTCAATTCCATAACGTTTCATCTTCTCCCAAAGGTTTTTACGTGAGATCCCAAGGGCCTCCGCAGCATGATTAATTTTATGATCGTTCTCGCCTAAGGCTTTGAAGATGGCTTTTTGTTCAGTTTCTTCAATAGATTTCTTCAGTGTCATCGTGCAGATGTCATGATTGTCATCGTTCTGAATCAAAAGCTCACTGGGACTGATCCAGGGGGCATCACACAATGCGACCGCTCTTTCTATAATGTTTCTAAGTTCACGCACGTTTCCTGGAAATGGCATCGACTGGAGCTGTAACTCCGCTTCCCTGGATAATCCCAATACCTTACTTCCACTCTTGGCTGCCTGCTCAGTGACGAATAGTCTGGCGAGATATACGATGTCTTCCCGTCGTTCCTGCAGGAGAGGAACGTGCACATGGATTACATTGAGGCGCCAATAAAGGTCAGGCCTGAATTCATGGCTATTGAGGGATTCATCCAGATCTACCTGGGTTGCCGCTATCACCCTGACATCCAGAGGAATTGGTTCAAAGCCACCGACACGTTCGATTTCACGTTCCTGCAAGACGCGTAACAGTTTGACCTGGATTTCGGGCGATACTTCCGCAATTTCATCGAGAAAGATAGTCCCCCCCTGGGCCTGCTCGAAACGCCCAATACGTTGTCTTGCCGCGCCGGTAAATGCTCCTTTTTCGTGGCCAAAGAGTTCACTTTCTATCAGCGTTGGTGACAGGGCGGCGCAGTTTACCCTTACCATGGGTCCCTGTTTTCGCAGACTGTTGTTGTGAATCAGGTTGGCAACCACTTCTTTGCCGACGCCTGATTCACCGGTAATCAGCACCGAGCTGTCACTTTCGCGAAGGCGCGCCACCAGCCTTTCGATCCTGCGCATGGCGGGGCTTTTACCCAGATGTCCGGAGCCTGCCTTGAAACTGACATCGTTATCGTTACCGATAGTGTCCAGCGTCAGCTGGGCATCGGCTATACGTGATAGATGCAGCTCGACCTTGCTAATAAACTCACCAATTTTAAACGGCTTGGTGAGGTAATCGAGCGCCCCGGCCTGGACCAGGCTTACCGCGTCTGAAATATCGCCAAAGGCGGTCATCAGGATCACCGGGATGCCGGGAAAGCGAATTGAAATATCGCTGAATAGCTCGATCCCGGTTCCATCTGGTAGACGGATATCAGTGATTACCAGGTCAATTTCACCTTTTTCAAGTTCCTTCCTGGCACTGGACAAATCACCCACGGCATGGACCGGGATACTTTCAAGACGCAGTCTGTCTTCCAGCGACAGGCGCATGATTTCGTCATCCTCAACCAATAGGACACAGAAATCGCTGAAGTCATCCTTAGCTGAATCTGGTTCCGGTTTATTTTGCATCAGGCCGCCTTGCTGGTTTTAATCGGCACTGAAACGTGAAAGGTGGTTCCCTCATCTTTTTCGCTCTCCACTTCGATGATTCCCTCCAGGTTCTGGGTAAGGCGATAAACCACCCACAGCCCCAGGCCGGTACCATTGGGTTTGGTAGTAAAAAATGGATCGAATAACTGGCTTCTGATTTTGGAGGGAATACCGGGGCCATCGTCGCTGACTTCGATATTTAAATAAGCCCCGTTGAGGTACATTTTGAAGGTAACCGTACCACCATCGGGCAACACCTCGACTGCATTTTTCAGCAGATTAAACACAATTTGTTCGAGTTTACCGGGTATTTGCAGGTCCTTATCTGCAATATTATCCCAGATGACGTTGATATCCCTGCCGCCTATTTCCGCGGTTATTAACTCGTGCAACTTATCGAGGTGATCGATACTCTCAATTTCATCACCTTCTTCAATTTTCAAACCCACCAGCAGGTTGTGCACGATATCCTTGATTTGGTGCAAACCCTGGTCGATGACCGGCAGATAACGATCAATCAGTTCTTTATCGTTTGGATGCTCGCGTAGCGTATCGATACAGTTCAGCAAGCCGGCCAGGGGGTTGTTGACTTCGTGTGCGACTCCGGCGGTGATGCGGCCCAGCGCGACCAGTTTCTCACTCATGGCGATCTCTTCTTCGAGCATCTTTTTTTCGGCTAATTCCGTCATAATCTGGTTAAAGGTGACACTAAGCCGACCGATCTCATCTCTATTTTTTACCGGCACCGGGGAAAAGTCCGTCATTTCACCGCGGCCTACGGCTTCAAGCCCCTGGGTAACCGCTGTCAAGGGTTTTACCATGCGTCTGGAAACGATAGTCCCCAACACGCTGCCGATAAAGACAAAAACCATCACCAGGGCGAGGACGAGGAACGCAGAATACATCGCTTTTTCATACAACTGAGCGACCGACAGGCGAACCCGGACGACACCCAGGTATTTCTGGTCAGAGAACAGCGGCACAACACCCTCTTGGAAACCGGCTTTAGAATAGCCCCCACTACTTATCACGATTGGTTCTCTGGCCGCCATCGCCTGTTTAAACAGATTTTGTTCGATAGTATTTTCGGGAGAAAAGGGGAGGCCCATCGGATTGTCAGCGGGATGAAGATGCGCCTGAATCTTGCCTTCGGCATCAAGAATCATTGCAGTAATAATTTCGTGTTTTCGAGATGTCATGTTCTTCAGGCTCAGATAGAGCGACCAATAATCCTTGCGCAGCATGGATTTTGGCGTAGTGATGGCGATGGATTCAGATAGCAGCAGTGCTTTTTCGCCTAATTCTTCGTTAAAACGCGACCAGTCCTGCGATACCATGACGGCACCTATCATGAAACCCACAGCAGTCACGACAGCTGTGATTGTCAGTGACAGCTTTATTGCCAGGGGCCAGGATTTTGGACTAGAAAATGGCATTCAAATTCTGCACTTAATCGGTTAGTGCGGAATAACTTGGATGGACGGTTTTTACTTTATTGGCAATGGCGCGAATTCCATTGAACAGCGAATCCGAATAACTGCCAAAGTCGTCCAGTTTGAGTTGCGTGAGCAGTGCCTGGCCGGTAACGTCCTTATCCATATCTTCAAGCGTGGTTTTCATCATATTAACCGTGTTGGGATTTACTCCCAAACGCGAAACTATCGGCGGGAAACCAAAACTTGGAGACTTATTTATGATTCGTGTCTTCTCGGTGATTTCTGGTCTGAAGACGGCGAGGTACTCCCATATATACGAGTCGACCGCCCCACCGTCGGCAAACTGCTCGGAAACGGCTTGCACCGTCTCGGCGTGATTGAAGGTGAAAAAAGTCTGCCGAAAAAAGGTCTCGGGTGTTTCATCCTGCGCTACCATCAATGACAGAGGATAAAGGAAACCGGAATTTGAATCCGGGTCGGAGAATGCGAAGATCTTTCCTTTCAGATCGCCAAAGTTTTTAAGGGGGCTGCTCTCGGGAACAATGATATAAGAATGGTACCGAGGTGCTCCCCTATAGACAGGAACTGTCAGGAGCTGAATCGATTCCGGTTCTCTTGACTGGATGTAAGGGAAACCGCATATCCACGCGAAATCAATGTTGCCCGATTCAAGTAAATCCATTACTTCGCGATACGATTTTCTGAGTACCAGCTCGACCTTGCGGCCCATTTTGCGCTCGAGGTACTGGCTCCACTGGTCGAGGAATCTCAGATTTTCGGTAACGACTACTGCAGTCAAACCAAAGCGGATGGGAGGCCGGGTGTCAGCGGCATAAATCGGCGTAATCCAGAAAAGCAATAGTAAACAGATCAATCGCACTTTGGCCCCCTCAGCTGAAGCAATAATCCGGGTCGGCCTTGATGCCTCATCTAAACTCATCGGGCGGCATCGCATAGTTCCACTCTCGCTAGCGTATTAATGCCGCTACCCCTTGCCGCTTATATCTCACCAGTGGCCAGGATTAGTGGAGCGGTTTACGACTCTAATCAACTTCTCTCTATGCTACCGTACCGGTAATTAATCAGTTCTTATCATGCTCGGGCATTAAGTTAACTCTTTGATTTGTGTCAAGAGTGTAGAAGGTTTTCGTATTATCTTTATCTGGTTCACTCGAGATGTTACCGGTCGGTAACCACTGAATAGGTCAAATATCCATAAAGCCCTGATTTTTATCGGGTTAACGGGAAAGCTACAACTTTTTTTGGAATGTTACCCGCGGGTAACATTTCGATAGCTTTTAGCGCTTGCCGATTTTTAAGTCCCTGTAATTTAAGACATAGGTACCGATGGTCCGGTTCTTGCGAAGTTTCCTGGTGTGACGATCAATTTCGAAGAATTATATGACCGAACTCATAGCCTGGAGCAAGCGTATTCAAGGTTGGGTTGGTGATGAAATTTAAATCTTCCTGGGGCTTGACGGCATTAACTTTTGCAGGAATCGTTGTGTTTGCATTAATGGCATGGGGTGGTACCGAATATTACACCGCGCAATCCTCGTTTTGCGGCGGTAGCTGCCACACCATGACCGAGCAGTACGAAGCCTGGCAGTCCGATTACCATCACCAAAGCAACAACCCAGATGAAATGCAGGCGGAGTGTATCGATTGCCATTTTTTGCCGGGTGAGCATGGTTCTCTCAAAGCCAAATATGAAGGTCTGCGCCATCTTGCTGCTTATCTCTACGACCCGGATGCGCCGTTACCCATACGCCCGGTAGTCAAGGATGGCGCCTGCCTGCAGTCCGGTTGCCATGACCGTGAAACGGTGGCGCAAAAGGAAATTCAATACACCGAAAAGGTGCGTTTCAAACACGAGGCCCATTTTACCGATAAGGCTCTCGACGGGCACACTATTACCTGTGATACCTGTCACTTCAAAACTTCTGAAAAGAAACATTTCGAGGTGCCAACTGAAATCTGCTTTCTCTGCCACCTTAAACTGGAAAAGCCAACACTTGATATAGCGCAGGCAGGTGATGGGGAATTCAAGCAGATTTCCTTCGACAACAGGCCTGCTATCGATTTTAACCAGGGCGCCTCGCGCTGCGATATCTGCCATACGATCCCTACCCGATCACTGCAAGGACAATTAGATGCTGACGACCCCGCCAGCACCAATAAACCGATTACCCATCAGTCGATTCAGGAATCGGGTGTGGCCTGTGAGAGCTGCCATTTTGAGGTTGTCAAGGGTAGTGGTGAAATCGAAACCGGCAATGTTGTTGCCAATGGCTGCCTCACCTGCCACAACAGAAGCCAGACACTGTTAGCAGCTGCAGGCGATCGTGATCTCATGCACGATAAACACGTGCCCAGCAAAGCCGATTGCTTCGACTGCCACACCGTGATCGAGCATCAAAACCGAACCGATCACCTCGACTTTGTACGCAATGATTGCCTGCTCTGCCATGTCGATCAGCACAAGTACCAAAAGTTACTGCTTTCCGGTGCTCCAGTTGACGCGGAAATATCGGGTGACCCGCACCTGATGTTTGAAGTGAATACCAATTGCATGGGCTGCCATTTAAAGAAAACCCAGAGCAAGGGGCATGATGTGCGAACGGCCTCCGGTGAAACCTGTGCGGCCTGCCATACCGAAGAGCACATTGCAATGCTGGATAAATGGAAAGATCAGGTCGGGCGTGAGATCACCGACGCTGAAGAAGTCGAGGCTGAAGCCCAGCAATTGCTGGCAGAGCTAAAAGGTAACCTGAATGAAGAGCAACTAAAGCAGGTGGAAGCGATGGTCGCCAAGGGTAGTGAACTAGTTAATATTGTGCGCTTTGGAAATGGCGTACATAACAAAAAATATGCCATTAGCATTATTGATGGCGCGTTCGGATATTTTGAAGACAGCATTGAGTTGCTCGAGGAGTCAAGATAGTCAAAACATGGAGACAGGTCTCAATCAATCACAGTTTTAATATGGTGAGAAAATGAACAGGAGAATGCAACATGAGTGAAAATAAAACACCAGATATGAATCGGCGTAGATTTCTCGGGAGCGCCGGAGCCGTCGGAGTCGCAGCCGTCGGTACCGCAGCGTTGGCGACCCCCGGTGTGAGCGAGGCCGCAGCTAAAGCCCCGCGTTGGGCGATGGTGATGGATCTGAGACGATGCATAGGATGCAGGGCCTGTACTGTCGCCTGCAAATCGGAAAACGACGTTTCACTTGGTCGTTTCAGGGCGGTCATTCAGGAAAAAACAATAGGCACCTTTCCCAATACCAAAAAGGCATTCCTGCCGTTGATGTGTAATCACTGCGAGGGTAATGAAAAGGATGGGGTTCCTCCCTGTGTAACAGCCTGCCCAGAGTTTCCAGGTGAACGCCGCAAGTTTAAAACGACTGATGGCAAAACCATACGCTACCGCCACGGCGCCACCTACAGACGGCCGGATGGGCTGATCCTAATCGATAAGGATCTGTGTATTGGCTGTGGCAAATGTATCGATGCCTGCCCCTATGGCGTTCGGTCGTTCGATCCTTTTGTTAAAGCAGGAGGCGATCCGACGAAACAGGCGGCGGATAAATGCGATATGTGCGTCAATCGGATCGATAACGGCGTCGAACCTTCGTGCGTCAATACCTGCCAGGGTCGGGCCCGGATTTTCGGAGACTTAAACGATCCGAGCAGTTCAGTTTCGAAACTGGTTAAAGAACACAATTTGGCCACAGACGATAATGTACTGCTTGCTGAAGAAGGCACCGTTCCGCACGTGTTCTATATAGACCCGGATAATTTGCTGAAGACTCTTTATACGCAACGGAAGAAGAAGAATCTAGACCACTTCGTGGACCTAATCGTATAAACCCTGACAGCATGTATATGAATGAGGAATTGAAATGAATAAATTAGATCGTCGAGATTTTATGAAACTGGCTGGGGCGACAGGCGCCACCATGGCGGGCCTGGGCGTTGGCCAAAATGCGTTGGCCGGCTCTATTAAGCTACAGGAAGGTGGGCTTGATTTTTCACCGAAAACGGGAAAGAAGCGAGAAGCTATACCCTCCGCCTGTTGGCAGTGCGTCACCCGTGACGCCATGATGGGCTTTGTCGAAGACGGACGCCTGGTAAAGCTGGAAGGTCACCCGGATTCTATCCGTACCCTCGGTAAGCTTTGCGCAAAGGGGCAGGCAGGTATTAACCACGTCTATTTCCCGGATCGCATCCTGTACCCGATGCTTCGCGTCGGCAAGCGTGGAGAGCATAAATGGAAGAGAGTCTCATGGGATGAAGCCCTGGATCTGATGGCCTCCAAATTAAAACCATTGCTTGATGCCGGCACACCGGAATTGTTTATGTACCAGTATGGACGGCACAAAGGTAGCCAGTCCTCGATTATGCACGATTTTATGGACGCCTTCGGCTCGCATACCATCGGCACGCATACCTCGGTTTGCGAAGGCCCGAAATGGGTCGGTCAGGAAAGCCTGTGGGGTGGAATGTATGATAACTGGGACTACGACAATACCAATTATGTCGTTAATTTCGGCTCAAACCAGTTTGAAACTCACACCAACCATATCCCCACGTCGCAACGTCTGATCAGTGCAATGATCGATCGTAACGTTCCGCTCTATACTTTCGATGTACGTCTGTCCAACACTGCCGCTAAGTCAACAGAATGGGTTCCGATAAAGGTCGGTATGGACGGTTTGGTCATGTTGTCCATGGCCAATGTCATCATGAATGAAGGGCTGTTCCGAAGAGACCATCTCAAGTATATGCGTGTGTCTCCGAATCATCGTGAATCAGATGATGCGAAAATCGCTGCCATTAAAAAACATGTAGCGAAGTTCACCCCGGAATTTGCCGAAAAGGAGAGCGGTGTGCCGGCTACCAAGATCAAGATGATCGCGCGCGGTTACGCCAGCGCAAATTCAGCCTGCCTGATTACCTATCGTGGCACTGTCATGCATCATCACGGCGCCGATCAGGAACGTGCGGCGATGTTGTTATCGGCCATCACTAACAACCTGGATAGAAAGGGTGGTCGGGTGATGGGTGTCGGCGCCGGGTGGAAAGTTCCCCACTCACCGAAAGCCAAGATACAAAAAGGCCTCGACATCGTAAACGGTTTCCCAGGTGAAGCGGCATTCCCGACTCATCAGGTCAGCCAGCAGAATCTGCCAATGATCAAGGATGGTCAAAATGGTCGGCCCAAGGTGTACTGGTCAAGCTGTAACAACCAGGCCTTTATCAATGGTAATAACAAAGAAGCGGAAGATGTTTTGAAAGATGAGAGTCTGATTCCTTTCTACGTGAATTCGAATATTGTTTACGATGAGTCATCACAATACGCCGACCTCATTCTGCCGGATGTCACCTATCTGGAGCGATGGGATACCGAAGACATGGTATCGCCGACCGGCGTTGCGGAGTATTACATTCGCCAGCCTCTCATCAAACCGCTTGGCGAGTCGAAGGATCAGGGTGAAATTTTCTATGGTCTGGCGAAGCGTCTTGGCATCGAAGTGGCCTATAAAACCAAGGAAGATTATGTCCGTCAGGCATGTAATATGACACCTGGTGTCAAGGAAGCTGGTGGCTTCGAATATATGAAGAAACACGGTGTCTGGCACGACAAGAATGCCAAGCCCAATTTCGGATTTTATGAGGCCAAGGTCGACGTCTCAGGTGACGGAGTTATTCTCGACGAAAAAACCGGTACCTACTGGAACTACAAGAAAGCCGGTGTCAGTGAATCGGTAGCAAAGAGCAAAGGTTACCTGGGGGTTGAAGGTGCTAAAAAGGCCTATGTTGCCCAGGATATCGAGGGTACACCGCGCCTGGCCTATCCACCGAATACCTCGTTTACCAAGTCCGGATTGCTTGATTTTTACTCAGACAATTTCAAGGGAGCGGGATTTCCTCCATTCCCGACTTACACGCCGATACCCGAGCACCAGAAAATGGCCAAGGATGAATTGCATCTGACCACCTACAAGGTTGCGGTACATACGCACTCGCGTACTGCCCACTGCAAATGGTTGTCCGAGATCAAACACGATAATCCTGCCTGGATTAACAGCAAGACTGCTGCTGATCGCGGCATTGAGGATGGTGATGCTATTACGGTTGCCAGTGAACTCGGTGAGATACGCACGACAGCACATGTTACTGAAGGTATTATCCCGGGCATCATCGCCATTTCGCACCATTTTGGTCGTCAACAATCCGGCATCTACGGCTCGGGAAAGAAATCCCCGACAACCGTAGCTGGAAATTCTGACCCAGATGCCAAGAACATGAAGTGGGACAAGTTCGGAACGCATCCTAACTCGATCATTCCAAATAGCTCAGACCCGATCAGTGGCGGGCAACGTTGGATGGATACGCTGGTGAAGGTTGCAAAAGCGTAAAATGAACAGTAGCGAGATACCTGCAATGGCATCCAACTGGAAAGAGTTGGCTAATAGCGCCCAGTTACGAAGTAACATGTATGGGTTATTGGCCAACATTTTCCGGAAGGAGCTCACTGAAACTCTGATCAAGGAATTGAAAGATCCCCGCTTGTCGGGGGTTCTATCAGAGATGGGGGTGGAGCTGGGAGAAACATTCTCCAGTGTGCCTGAATCCGAGATCGCAGAAACATTGGGACATGAGTTTACTCGGCTGTTTATTGGCCCCGGCAGTCATATATCGGCGCATGAATCTATCTTTACCGAAATGGACGGCGGCACGAGCGCCTTGTGGGGGAAAAAGACCGTTGAAGTAAAAAACTTTATCGAAACTACCGGTCTTGGCTACGAATCCGAGTATACCGGAATCCCGGATCATATCAGTGTTGAGCTGGAATTCATGCAGAAGTTGACAGCATGGGAAGCTGACAAGTGGGCGGAACATGATCGAAAAAATGCCGAGTATTGTGGGTCTGTGCAGCACATGTTTCTCGAGTTGCATCTCTCGCGCTGGCTACCCAGCTTTTGCGATGCAGTCATGGAACAGGCGAAATTGCCTTTTTACCGATCCATGGCTGAATTGGTGAAAAATTACCTTGAGGTTGAGCGGCAAAGTATTACCACTGATGCAACTACTTAAGGCTCAAAGTTCAAAAAGTTTATTAAGTCCTCCTCAAGGATGTCAGTAGTTTTCTGAATCCTTACTAACCAGCCCGAGAGGGCTGGTATTTTTTGAAATAGATTAGAGTTTCAGGCCTATTTACCTCTGTTGATAAGGTTAGAGAAAAATAATTTTATGCTAATGCAAAATTCGGGTACTAATAGGCAAGGCCCTCATTTGATCGATCCTTTTGGTCGACGCATAGAATACGTGAGACTGTCGGTTACGGACAAATGTAACTTACGTTGTTTTTATTGCCTTCCAAAAGGCTTTAAATCATTTGAAAGCCAGGAGAACTGGTTAACTTTTGAGGAAATTGAAAGAGTTGTGAAGGCATTTGGCGAGCTGGGCGTACATCGAGTTCGTTTAACAGGTGGTGAACCACTGGTGAGAAAAAACCTGGCGCACTTAAGCGCCAGGCTTTCAAGTCTGCCGGGTATCAATGATTTATCGCTGTCGACAAACGCCACGCTGCTGGAAAACCAGGCGGATGCCCTTTACGCAGCAGGAATTCGTCGCATCAATGTCAGCCTGGATACACTGGATGAAGATCGATATGCGGATATCACAGGTGGTGGGAAACTGGATTGTGTGTTGAGAGGTTTGCAAAAAGCTCATGAAGTAGGCTTTAAACCAATCAAGATCAATATGGTGGTTTTGAAAGATACCCCGCTCGAAGAACATCGACGGATTATGGAGTACTGTATGCAAAATGATTTTACTCTACGATTCATAGAAACCATGCCAATGGGCACGGCGGGAAGAGACGGTAGCGAACAGTATTTAAGCCTTAAGAAGGTTAAACAGCAGCTGGATCGAGAGTACGATTTGGTTCCTGGTTTGATGACTGGTGGCGGACCCGCCCGATATTATCGAATCAACGGCACCAATTTCCAGATCGGTTTTATTACACCGATATCGCAACACTTCTGCGAAACCTGCAATCGCGTCAGAATATCAGTCGATGGGACCTTGTATCTGTGTCTCGGTCAGGACGATAAAGTGGAATTAAGACCCTTGTTGCGCGACGGTATATCGGATGAACAATTGAAACAGACGATTGTCGATGCGGTTTTGACAAAGCCCGAACGACATGAATTCAATCAAAAACCCGGACAAATAGTCCGATTTATGTCGATGACAGGTGGCTGATTCAATATAAACCCGGGTGAAATTACGCTAATACCATTTCAATAGGGCAAAGATCGGCAAGTGTCACAGAGGCGCCCCCGAAGGGCGAATCCTATTATGCGCATTCGATCTGCTTTAAGCGACAGATTTGGGGACTTCAGAGTCTTTCATGCACCACCCCGCGAGAGTCCGCTCCTGGCCGAGGCCGTGTCCTGCTATCGGGTTTTACTATTACCGAAGTCGAGTTTAACAGTGCGGATGTGCCACCCAGCAAGTTTAAGATCCGCCTGGCGAAACAAAAGGGGCTTCCTGAACCAAAGGGCGTTCAAGGATTACCGGTGAAGGCAACTCTGGCGAAGCCCGGGGGCAAAGGCTCCTTTCCCGCCGTCGTCATGTTTCCTACTGGTGGTGGATGGCAGGATACTCCCCGACACTGGCGAGAACGCCTCAACACCTGGGGTTATGTCACCCTGGAGGTTGGAGATGAAAACGACGTACCCAGCACTTTTGAGCCGCTAAACAAGGTTCTTGATGCTATTGGGGCACTGAAATATTTGCAGGAAGTTCCGTATGTAGGCAGCGGATCGTGTCGTCGTCATGGGGTGGTCCACGGGCGCTGAGACGGCGCTAGGGACTATTGATGCAGCCAGTTGGGCCGCCGGCAAACAGAAAGACCGGTTCGTGGCCGCTGTCGCAATATACCCATGGTGTGATGGCGTTGGTCAATTCTTCTCGCCTGCCTTGATTATCCCAGGTGAGCTTGACGACATCACAAGAGCCTCGAATTGTGAAAGGTTAGTAAAAAGTGTTCCCTTGAATTTAAGTGTTCCAGTTCTGGAAATCATGCCTGGTGCTTATCACTGGTTCGATATGCTCCATCCGCCTGTCCAAACCTTCGACGCGACCTATGAGTACAATGCGAAGGCGACCGAAGCTACGGTAAATCATGTTCGGTCTTTCCTTGAGGGTATTTTTTAGCTTTTCTGGTTATTGTCGGAAGATAAGGTTATAGAAAAAATTCTGAACGGCGGTTCCCGGTGTTCGAGAAGCCTGGCAAGCTCATCTGAGCGTCAACTTTGAGGAAAACAGACCCTCAAACTTGAAACGTCAGCGGTGATAGGCGATCCGAAGCGGACATTTGAAAACGAAATATTCAATCTACACAAGCCTTATATGCGGATTTCATAGCCAGGCTAGATCCCGCAAGATTCCACGCGTATTTACGCTGGTTACCTGAGATGGTTAACATCCTTCCAGTTCCAAGTTGCTTTAGCAAACCTGCTGGAATATTTTGATTTAGAGCCCAGGGGCGAGGAAGCCAGTATTCAGATTCCAGAATTTCAAATGGAAGCGTCCAGCTTTGAAAACTATCTACCGCTAATCTAACCATGATCCTGTTAGATTCATCCGACTGACTGTGATTATGCAGGGATCTATCAAGCCAAAGACTGGCAGACCCACAATTGTCAACTCGATTAAATGCTATAAGTATGAACTGGTGGCCAGTCGTATCGTATGACCCTACTCCAGAAATTTCATTGCCGTATTCGGGATACCAACATAGGGCATTTTGGGAAACAAATACGAGAATACTGAATATAGCCCAGCGCATATCGTTCTAAGTAAGATAAAAACAATCAAAATGGCAGCCATCCGATCATTGGGGTAGGAACTGGATCACAAATTTACGTTATTCTTAAGGCCAACTATCCTGACAGAGAGGGTTCTGGGCCCCTGAACCTCGGTATTTGGGCGTCTGCTTACAGGAAAATTCAAATGAATTTTAAGTAAGCTCTACCTAGTGCTTCTCGGCAATCGAAAGATATTAGCGGCGAGTTCCAATTACCACAAGATAGTCGCGTGGCATAGCGATGCCTAAGTCGGTTCGATATCTTTCGTGAAATTTGATAAACGACTGTTTGAACGCGCTTTGGGATTCATCATCAAGAGAATTAAGCGTAGTTACAGTGAGTCCATGCGTTTTTTTCCAAAGCTCCCATACAGTTTCACCATCTGGTTCTCGTAAAACTGTACAACCTGCCTCAAATCGTAAATTGAAACTAGAACCAAGAAGTTCATTCAGTCGAGCTTCACTGCCCCACGCATAAGGTGATGGTGGAGGGGGATCAGAAGGTGGTGGTCTGTATACTGAAAACACCTCCCGACCCAGTTTGACAAGAACGCAATCTCTCGCCCACACCGTTAAAGCGAGGCGGCCGCCAGGACGACAAACTCTGGCTAGTTCTTTTGCTGCAACTTCAGGTTGGCTTACGAAAATGATGCCAAAGGTTGAGACAACTGCATCGAAGCTATCATCTGGATACGGTAGTTGATGAGCATCTCCAACGTCGAAAGTGATAGTCAGTCCGCGTTGCTTTGCGATCTCGCGTGCGGCTAGAATCAATTCTTCGCTATAGTCAATTCCAGTTGTACTCGCTCCTCTCTCAGCCAATATTCGAGCAGTCCAGCCTGTGCCAGTGGCAACATCTAGAATCGATTCATTTGGCCTCGGCTTCAGTCTTTGAACACAGTGAGATAGTGCATCAGCAAAATGTTCACTGAATCTTTCATAGGCGGCTCCTGTTGCGCCCCACGATGAAGCTGATGTCCATACTTCTTTATTCATCAGGCACGTATCTTAACGCTTTCTCGATTGCTTTGCCGTATAACAACAGGTTTCGCGTAAACCAGAGGGATCAGTGTTGAATGATCTGGTTTACTAACTGAGGTTCCGTTCCTGGCCGTTTGGTCTTGCCTCAATTTGATGGACCACCTGAAATGATCGAGGCGCGCAATTGTTAGCTAATATTTACGTGCTTCTGTGCTCTTGCAAAAAATATTCGAAATACCCTTGTTTTTCCATCAGCTTAAGCCAGGGCCAAACCGGGTAGTCGTAGACGCGTCCAATGTGAAAAATACATGGTAATGATTTTATACTTTCGGACACTTGTTCTTCTGTATAACGTATTGGAATCTTCCATATGACACCATGAACTTCTTCAGGAATAACATACGTCAACCCCAGGTCCGTAATGGCTCTTGTAGCTTTTTTATGGTTATCAACTTTTGTAATGATGATTTCCCAGTTGTCATGCTCCCGGTATCCCAATTCGTAACATTTCAGATTCTCTTCGAGCGGTTGGTAGCCATCAAGTTCGATTAGTCTGCCGGTATCTTTTTCTACTAATGTAGGGCCATGCCCAAATTCGGCATAAGCATCATTATTTGTTTCCAGAAATTTTTTACTCTGAGAATAAATTACCCAACCGTAAGGGAGCTCAATGGTTTCCTCATGAATTATCCCCATGCCATCTCCAAGAGAATTTGCAATTAACTCTAGAGCCTGTTTCTTGTTTAGCATGTTGATCTTTTTGGTGCCTGACAGCTGAATTAAGAGATTTTTGACCCGGTAACATATTATCGTGGAACTGAAGCCTGCGCAGCAAACGCTTGCGGGCGAGGAAGCAGGCATCTTCACTGGAATGGACTTGTCGCATCGAGACCGGTACCGATCAGCACAGTTGGACTTCAGGCGTTTCTTTGCTCGAGCTTTTTCATGAAACGATCGCGGATTACCACGGGATCCATTTGAATCACCGGCACCTTGATATTACCCGACTCGCACTTGCAAACGATGATGGTCATCTGGTTGCTGTCGAGCGCCTGTTGCACGGTATGTGCCGCTTCTTCGGCCTGGCATTCGATAACATTTTCACAACCACAGGCCCTGGCAACCGCGGTCAGCGAGGTTTTCTGGCCCGCATAGGTCGGCTGGTCTCCGGTCGATCCGTAACTGCCGTTATCGATGATGAGCAAGACAAAATTATCGGCAACGTTATTCGCGATAGTCGGCAAGGTGCCGAAGTTCGTCAGCACCGAGCCATCGCCATCGATGGCGATGACTTTTTGTTTTTGCGCCAGGGCCAGCCCCAGTCCGATCGAGGACGACAGACCCATGGTGCCGAGCATATAAAAATTAGTCGGTTGATCATCCAGCATGTGGAGTTCCTGGCTGGGCAAGCCGATATTACAAACCACGAAATGATCGGAAATAACCGGGATCAGTTGTTTTATGACTTCAGAGCGGATCATGATTAATACCCCTTCCAGAATGTGGCGTCGGTTAATATGGCAACCGGTTTGTTACACATGAATGTGTACTTCAGGATTGAATCCAGCTCGCTGGCATCGTCTTCCTGGTGAAAATGGTAGGTCGGTATATGCAGCTGTGCCAGCAGGGCCTTGGTGTGCACAGCCATTTCAGCCTGGCAGGCCACCGGCTCACCCAGCTCGCCGCGGTAACTGATGAGCATGGGCAGCGGCATACGATAATATTGCGTCAGGGTTACCAGCGTATTGATGGTGACGCCAATCGCGGTGTTCTGCATGATAATCGCGGGGCGTTTGCCGCCCATGAAAGCCCCGGCACACAGGCCCATACCTTCGTCTTCCTTGTTCGACGGGATGTGATAAATACTGTCACAGCTTTCCAGCTTGGCGATGACGCCGGCCAGTTGCTTGCAGGGGACTGTGGTAACGAATTCGATATCGTTATTTACAAAGTCCGCCAGGATTCTGTCTTCGATTGATTCCATGGATTACCTTTCGCTTGTTCGCTTGTTCGCTTGAGTTGGTTGGGTGTCAGTTTCGGCTCGGTATCAATACAATCTTCGCCGCAGGCGTATTACCCGCGGCTAGATCGGCAAACGCTGCTGCGCCATCGCTGAGCGGACGCTGCTCTATCCAGTCCAGTGACCCCAACGCGCCCGAGTACAACGCGTTTACTGTGGCCCTGACATCCACCATGGTGTAGGTGTAACAACCGATGAAGGTGACTTCCTGCAGGGTGAACTTACGCACGTCAAGCCCGCCGTTGTTATCCATCAAACCGATATGAACCACGACCCCGCCGGGTTTGACCGCCTTCGACGACGCTTCGCGCGTGGCGGCGCCACCCACCGCATCGATGACGATGTCCCAGCTATCGGCTTCGGGTGCCGCATCGTTCTGCGGATCATAGACTTCACAGGAGCCGGTTCGCTCCACCGTCTGGCGGCGAAGTTGATTGGTTTCGCCGAGACAAATATCACGGCAACCGTGACTGTAGAGAATCAACGCCACCGAGATACCGATGGCACCGCCGCCGAGGACCAGAACTCGAGAATCTGCCATTGGTTTCCGACCCAGTCTTTCGCCTTCCAGTACGGCATGCATCGCAGTGGCGACTGGTTCGGTCAGCGCGGCATGGGCATAACTCATATCATCGGGAAGGCTGACCAGGTTACGTTCGGGCATCCTCAGCAGCTCGGAAAACGCGCCCTGTCGGGGTTGCATGCTGATAATCTGGCGCGAGCGACACAGATTGGACCGGCCGCTAAGACAGTCGTCGCACTGGCCACAGGTGACCAGCGGGTTAACCACTACCCGTTGTCCCTTGCGGCTGCCACTGATGACTTCGCCACTTACTTCGTGGCCGAGGATGAGTGGCGCCGGGCGCCGTTCGTCATGCCCGTAATAGGCGTGCATATCGGAGCCGCAGATGCCGCTGGCTTCGACGCGGATGAGCGCTTCGCCTGCTTCCGGCATCGGATCGGGTTCGTC